>ONZS01000108.1_pt1 | contig 103119 bp, 104 predicted proteins | sample 1670921 | NCBI WGS metagenome assembly ONZS01 (sample SAMN06348104, study PRJEB24527) | human gut metagenome | biome: human gut; feature: ankylosing spondylitis patient; material: feces | host: Homo sapiens | place: China | collected 2015-10 | reverse complement strand
CTCATAATCATTCCTCCCTCCCATGTAAAAACATCTGCCTTATATTTTTATAATTGTTCTTATAATATAAGACAGATATTTTCTAAAGTTGTTGCAATTATTGCTATTTTATTGTAATTTACCACATACATTGTGTTTTTCCGTTTTTAATTGCGGTAACTTGAGATACTCTTCTCCGTTTTTTCGCATATTTTATATGCAGTTACGCAAAAAATCTAATCCACCATCTATATATCCTAAATATCCGTATTCATACCTTACTTTCGGAATCTCTGATATTTCTCTGTTTGCAACAAATCTTACGCTCGTTTCTACATCCGCAGAATATACATCTATATCAAACTCTGATATTTCCTTATCTGTTTTGTTTCCTAGTGATATTGTCACACTTTGAGGATTGCATCCTATAATCCCTATTTTCTGAATATTGGTACAATTACTTAAATCCAATTCATTTATTCTTGACCAATTCATATAAAATTCTTTTAAACAATATGTTTTAGGCATTTTCAATTCGTCAAGTGGTGTATGAGAAATATTAACTGTCTTAATTTTTCTGTTATTTGATAAATCTATCTGCTTTATATTAAAGACCGAATTTATATACACTCCTTCTAAATTTTGACATCCTGAAAAATCTATTCTGTTTAAATATGGATAATTTCCTTCTTCTGCAGACTCTCCATATCCAACATCTAAAAAGAAATATTTCAATGTCGGATTATTTCCTAAGTCAATGCTTTTCAAATTATTTCCGGTAACTGAACCAAAATACTGTATTTTTTTAAACCGTGGTAAATTAATTTCTGTAAGTATTTCTTTAGCCTCAAGTGACATTCCTCTGATATATCCATAATCATCCCATTCTATCCATTTGTCATGCAGAAAATCATCTCCTTCTGCATACCAATCATTTCCCATCTCCTTTGAACTCTTTATAAAACACTCCTTATAAAATTTCGTGAGCTGTTTTATTTCTGATTTTTTAGGTGCCTGTTTCTTTACTGTTATATTATAAATAGTTTTTTTCTTCCCCTGTTTTGCCTGTAGCTTTACACTTCCAGATTTTTGTGCTTTTATTTTTATTTCTCCATTGTCTTTTTTTATTACTGATATGTTCTGCTGTCCACTTACAATACTCCATACTACCTTTTTCTCACTTTTTGGTGCTTTTATCGTCTTTTTCTGTGCAACCGTTACTTTTACTTTTTTTACATTCTTCTTGTCCTTAGCCTGTTTTGTTTTTGATGCTACTGCAGTCACACTTCTCATTCCAACATCAACGAAAATACCTGTTGAAACTAAAGAAACACTCAATGATAGTGCAAGTAATTTTTTTAATCTCATGCTCATAATCATTCCTCCCTCCCATGTAAAAACATCTGCCTTATATTTTTATAATTATTCTTATAATATAAGACAGATATTTTTGGATTTTGTTGCAGTTTTTTATTCAATAACTATTATATTATTCTTTTATTCCTGTTGATAATTGATCTATACTTGCCATATTGGATTTAAAATAACTTGGACTAACTCTGTTCATATATTCAGCATATCCAATTAATGTAAATGCTCCTTGATATGGCTTATACACAGAACTGAAATTAAAATCAGAAGCCGACAACTCTCTTTCATTTTGATATTTTTTCAATATACTTTTTGCAACCTTTACAGCTCCGTCTACTCTATTAGGATAATACGAAGCATCATCCGCAAGTTTCTTTCCTGTTGAAGTATTTTTATCATGTTTAATTAATGCTCCATCACTGCTACATGATGAATGAGAAAATGTATCCATCGCATTATGCAATGCCAGTCCTAAAATTACTATTGAGCGATTTTTATTATTATTAGATACTGTCGTATTTGTATTGCTCTGCTTTACACAAAAATTAAATATTTTATCCCAGCTAACTGTTTTTTTGTTTATTAAAACACCTGTTTCTTCTTTTTCTTTCTCGCCATTTTCTTTTACATTTATTTTTACAGGTCCTCCGCTCGGACGCATTGTTTTTACAATTCCATTTTTTGAATCTGCATTTAATCTATCCATAATTACTTCATAATCAGAATCGTAAATTCCTGCAACTTTATCTGGTCTGGTATATATTCCATTTTTATAATTCATAGCCAATTTATATATCTGCATAGTATTAGCAATATAATTTGACCTAATCTTTGTGCTATGTTTATGTAAAAGTTTTCTACTCGAATCAAATGTATGATGCTGTCCATATCCATAACCATGAAAAGTCCAATTATATGTCATTCTAGAAATTCCGGCATCATCTCCTAATGTATCTGTAGTATTTGATTTATCCTCATCATGGTCTGAATATATCAATGCTCCATACAACAATTTTAATTCTACTCCTGTCAATCCACTCGAAGATGAAACACTTGTATGTACAGCATCTCCCCATAATGCTTCAGCATTATCAGTTTCGCTAAAATTTTCTACTTTCTCAGGATTTTTCTCTATAATATCACTATTATCAATCCCTTCCTGATAATTTTTTGAAAACTCATCATACTTATTTTGGGCATATTGTAAGTCTATTAATCCACTTCCATCCTCTAGTTTTTTTGATGTTTCTTTTAATAAATCTCTTATAAATTCCTTTGATTTACTTTTATCTTTTGCCCATAATACTGCCGCTACTCCCGTAACATGAGGAGCCGCTACACTTGTTCCGCTCACCTGCAGCGTACCATCTAAAAAACAGGCCGATTTAACAGCTTCACCCGGTGCAGCCAATTCTACTCTCTCGTCATCGGCACTATTCTTTGATATATTTCCATCCTTTGATACCGAACCAACTGCTATCACTTCATCATAAGCTGCCGGATATTGAATTTGTTTATCATTTCCTGCTGCCGCTATTATTAACACACCTTTTGAGTCTGCATATTTTATTGCCTGTTCAAGTATATCTGCATTGGTTTTTGTTCCTAAACTTAAATTGATTATATTAACACCCTTATCAACTGCCCAATAAATTCCATCAACTATTCTGCTTAAAGGTGCTTTATTCTCGCAGTCTAAGGCTTTAACTGAATATAATTCAACATTATCAGGTGCTATTCCTGAAATTCCATCTTTATCTTTTGAATTTGCTGCAATAATCGCCGCCACTGCGGTTCCATGCCCGGTTCTGTCCTCATATATAATATTTATATCTTCTTCACCCGGTACAAGATTATATCTCTCTGCAACCTTTATACCATTAGTATAATCTACACCTGAATCAATTATTGCTACTTTAATCTTATCTTTGCTTTTTTCAGAATTTTCATCTGCATTTATCATCTGCATATTCCACTCTGATACATCCGTAATATTATCTTCTGTTTCTCCTAATCCCTCCATTTCACAATCAGGTTCTATCGTTATCCCCTGCTTTTTTTCCAATTGTTGAGCTTCCTTTTCAGACAGTTCTAAAACAGTTGTATTATGTTCTTCTAAGCTCTCTGCTTTTTCAGCTTCGTCCGATATACAGTCACCATATTTAGTCTGTATATCCTTAAACAATTCACCATTTTTTGTAGAAACAATATATTGTTCACTAGCTTCTGTCTCATCAGCATCCACATTTTCAAAATTCATATTAAATGATGTTATAACCATAGAAAAAATAATTCCTATTGTTAAAAGTGCTTTCTTTTTCATACGCACTTTCTCCTTTTTTCTTTTACAATCCCTTATGCTTACTAATGAAATCATCAAGTCCCTCAGGTTTCTCCGGCTCATAAAAAAGTATTCTGCAAGCCCTGCCTGCAATCGGTGCAATAAGCACTGCAAATGCACATAAAACATTTGCTGCCTTATAAGTAAATTTCTTCACATTCTTCACCTCCCATTTTACTATAGTCCAAAAAAAATATTAACTCCCACATTGTCCTATTTATATTTCATATATCATACCACACTTTCATCTAATATCTGTTTTTTTCAGACGAATGGTCAAATTTTATCGACTTTCGGTTATAGTTTTCTTTTCATAATAACACCACTTATCCACTATTTTTAACCATTCGTCAAAATTTGTAGCTTATAGGTATATTATCTGATATAATAACTCCAAAATCCTATATCATAAATTTGTGCATTTATTTTGCATACAATAGAATTTTGCATAAACTCTTTATATTACTGCTTATGCGTTCATTATTTTATCCACTTGGAGGATTTCACATGATACTTAATGTTGCTATTTGCGATGATGAAGAAAACGATATTGACATAATATCAGATTACCTTTTTAAATATCAAATGATACATGATGTTGATTTTAATATCAGCCGCTTTCAATCCGGTCAAAACCTTTTAAATACATACTCAAAGCATGGCGTGTTTCAGCTTTTATTTATTGATGTAGAAATGCCTGAATTGTCCGGTCTTGATGTTGCTAAACGAATAAGAAAACTTCCTGACCGTGATGTAAAGATTGTTTTTGTGAGCAATTATCCGGAATATATGCAAAACAGTTTTGATGTTCAGGCTTTTCAATACCTGTCAAAACCATTATCATATGAAAAATTCAACATGGTTATGAACAATATAATTGAAGATTTTAATTTGACACATACAGTTCAATTTATTATAAAAACTGATTTATCAGAAGAAGTCATATATTCGCACAAAATAATTTACATACATACGATTGATGCACATTTAAAAAGACTCGAAATAGTGTTAGAGGATCATTCTATAGAAACTATAGGCACTTTATCTGAGTGGGAAATATCTTTAAAAGATTATAATTTTATATTGTCCCACAGGGGGTACCTTGTCAACACTTCACAGATACATTATTTTGAAGATAAAAAACTTATTATGAATAATGGTGATGCAATTCCCGTAAGCAGGCGAAAAGAAAAAGAAATCCGAACTCTTTTTGCCCATATATGTATAAGCGGAGGTTTATAATGATTTACACTTTAACATCTGATATTTTTGATATTTTTACTATGAACATATTTTTTAATACTATTTTTCAAAAGCGTAATAAAAATATTCCTTATCCTATATTTATATCATTCTTTGTACTATATGAATTTATAGGATTTATCACCAACAGTTATTTTAATCTGTCAGGCAGTAAACATTTGTATATTGTCTCTTTAGTAAGTATATTAACAATATTTTTACTGACATTTTTATATAATGCAAACCTTAAACTGCGTTTACTTAGTGCCATATCTTATCATGTTCTGGGCGGCTTATCAGAAGTTGTGATATATATTATTATATCCTACTTTCCAAAGGAAGACAGGGCTAAAATACTCTCCCAAAACGGTATCTGCCTTGCTATATCACAAATTTTATTTTTTGTGTTTATAATGTTTGCCGTTCTTTTTGTAAAAAGAAAAAAGAGTGAATTACTTACATTACAATACTCAATACTTATTTTGTTTACACCGGTTTTAACTAATATACTTATTTTAAGTATCTCTAATGCACCAAAAAATAATATTTTTCATAAAACAATGAATACACTTGCAATAATAGGACTTCTTGCTGCAAATATAGTCAACTACTTTTTACTTGACAGCCTTTTAAAAGTAAAAGAATTGGAAATCACCAAAAAACAGTTAAATGATAAACTTGAATATCAGACAAAGAAATATCTTCTTTTATCAACAACTTATAAAAATTCACGCAAGATTATCCACGATGTTAAAAAGCATTATTTTTTCATCAGGGAATGTCTGCACAAACAACACTACAGTGAAATTGATGATTATATTAATACATCTATCGGAGATATGGAGCAGACTTTCAACCGCATCAATACCGGAAATCTTGTTATTGACTCTTTTGTAAGTAACTATATGATGCTTGCGGAACATAATAATATCGTATTTAAAACAAATATTAAAGTTGACCTTGACAATATACAGATATCCGATTATGATTTCAGCATTATTCTCGGAAATCTTTTGGATAATTGCTATAATGCGTGTGAAAAAATAATGCCACCAAGAAAAAGAGAGATTGATGTTGATATTTTCACAACAGAGCGTGAACTTGTAATTCATTTATACAATACATTTCTCCCTGACACGATAAAATACGATGATGATGAACTTGTTCACGGTTATGGTACTGCTAATGTTTTTAATATCACACACACTAACCGTGGTAATTATAATAATTTTATCAAAGAAAATTTTTATCATGCCGTTGTTACTATTCCATGTAATATTGATAAATATAAGAAAATATAATTTGATACTATTCAAGGATTGGTACAAAATAGTAACAGTTCAGCCATAAAAAGATAATTGGCAATACAATGAGCTTGTTCATTGTATTGTTAAGTAGCTTTTTATGGTAGAATAGCCTTTCATTTCTTACATCTGATATTACCGATAATAATTTCAGCCATATACATATTCAATATATATGGCTGAAATCATATAAATTTTATTAAGTTATTTCCTCAAAATACTGAAAACTTTACCACTACTCCGAGCACTACCGCATAGGCTGCTACCGTCAGGTAAGCTATCACATCCTGTTTTTTATATTTTAAAGGCTTCATCTTTGTTCTGCCCTCTCCGCCGTGATAACATCTCGCATCCATCGCAAGTGCAAGGTCATTCGCTCTCCTTGCCGCTGATATGAAAAGCGGTATGAGTATAGGAAGCATTGCTTTTATCCTCTGAATGACATTGCCCGACTCAAAGTCTGCTCCTCTCGCCATCTGTGCTTTCATTATCTTGTCCGTCTCATCGACAAGTATCGGTATAAATCTGAGTGCTATCGACATCATCATTGCAATCTCATGTACCGGTACTTTTATCTTATTCAACGGTTTTAAAAGTTTTTCAAGTGCATCCGTGAGCTGATTTGGTGTTGTTGTGAGTGTCATAAGTGATGAACCTATGATAAGAAATGTAAGTCTGAGTGCCATAAACACTGATCGTTTAACACCTTCAAGCGTAATAGTAAATACCCACGCTTTTACAAGCACTACCTCTCCGGGTGTCCAGAACAGGTTTAACGCCGCCGTAAATATAAGCATGAACATTATAGGCTTAAGACCTTTTACCATGAACTTAAATGGCACATGGGATATTTTTACAAGTATTGCAAAAAATAATGCTGCGATTATATATCCGCTAAATTTATTAAAGCAGAATAATGATATTAGATATGCTAATGTTCCAACCACCTTTACTCTTGGGTCAAGCCTGTGTATTACTGAATCTGTCGCATAATATTGTCCAATGGTAATATCTCTAATCATTTGTTCCCTTTCATATATTTATTAAAAATAGCATCTGCCGCTTCTTTCGGTGTTATACATTCCTGTTCTATCCCTGCTCCAAGTACATTGAGTTTGTGTATGACATTTGTTGCCTGCGGCACGCCCAATCCGATTTCTTCAAGTTCCCTCTGATATTTAAACACTTTTCTGGGTTCGCCGTCAAGAACTATCTTTCCGTCATTCATTACAATCATTCTGTCAACATATTTTGCCACATCATCCATGCTGTGGGACACAAGTAGTATCGTCATATCGTTTTCACGGTGAAGTTTTGCGAGAAGTTCAAGTATCTCGTCCCTGCCTGCCGGGTCAAGACCTGCCATCGGTTCATCGAGTATGAGTATCTTTGGTTTCATCGCCAGCACACCCGCTATCGCAACACGCCTTTTTTGTCCTCCCGACAGTGCAAACGGCGACGCATCAAGAAGGTCATCACCTATGCCGACCATTTTAAGAGCCTCGAAAGACCTCATCTCAACTTCAAGATTATCAAGACCTAAGTTTTTCGGTCCAAACTTCACATCCTCTATAACAGATACCTCAAACAACTGGTGCTCCGGATACTGAAACACAAGACCGACATTTCCTCTAAGCTCTTTCATCGAAAAGCCTTTATCATAAATATTCTTCTCTTCATAATAAATATTTCCCGATGTTGCCTTTTCAAGACCATTTAAAAGCTGTGTCAAAGTCGATTTGCCCGAACCCGTATGACCGACAAGCCCTATAAACTCACCATCATTTATTTTTAAATTTATATCATCCAGAGCTTTCTTCTCCTCAGCAGTCCCTGCGGCATATACATAATCAACATTTTCAAGTCTAATTCCCATATGAGCCTCCAAACCAACATATGATACACATTTACAATATTAATATATAAAAAATTATATACTATTTCACATACAATAAATATATCATACAATATACTTATTAAAAATAAAATATATTTCCATTTCATACGCTATAATACAAATATCTTAATCAATCTTTTTTTCAATACCGTTAATGGATTTTGCAATGACAGCAAATAATATTAACAGGTATTCTGTATCCGTCAGTACTTAATGGTGGTCTTTTCACCATTTATGTACTGCTACGGAGACAGCATAGCGGGAGCGTACCTGTGTTATTATTGCTGTCATTGCAAAATCATCAAAGACCCATTAAATAATCCACAAGCTCCTCCGCACTCAAAATATCCTTTGGTATATTCATACCCTTTTTATTTAATTCAAGTGCTATCTTTGTTATCTCTGGTATCGTAAGCCTGTACTGCTCAAGTTCCTCCGCATTTGCAAATATCTGTCTCGGTTTTCCCTGCATCTGAACTTTTCCGTCTGACATTACATACACATAATCTGCTCCGACTACTTCCTCCATGTAATGCGTTATGAGTATGACCGTTATCCCCTCTTTTTTGTTAAGTTCGGTTATTGTATCTATTACCATCTTACGGCCTACCGGGTCAAGCATTGCCGTTGGCTCATCAAGTATAATGCACTTTGGTTTCATTGCCATTATACCTGCTATTGCAATCCTTTGTTTCTGACCGCCTGACAAATGATTTGGTGAAGATTTTCTATATGAATACATCCCTACTGTCTTTAGGCTTTTTTCTACTCTCTGCCATATTTCTTCTGTTGGCACTCCGACATTTTCAGGACCAAATCCCACATCTTCCTCAACCACATTTGATATTATCTGATTATCGGGATTTTGAAAGACCATTCCTGCAGTCTGTCTTATCTTTAGGTCATTGTTATAATCAGAGGTGTCCATTCCATTTACAAACAATGTTCCCTCTGTTGGAATAAGAAGTGCATTGAGATGTTTCGCAAAAGTGGATTTTCCTGAGCCGTTTGCTCCAAGCACTGCGATAAAATCTCCTGCTTTCACTTGGATGTCAACACCGTCAAGTGCCCTTTTTATCTCGGTTATTTCTCCATTTTCATCACGCCTTGAATACTCGTGCACAAGACCTTTTGCTTCTATCATATTTTCCATGCTGTCACCAACTTTCGATTTGCCAATTTTCATATATCAAAACAGGCTACCACATATGTGATAGCCCTATTTTATATTTTCTTATTTGAATTATACTAACTCAATAAGTACTTCCATAGCTGCGTCACCTTTACGCTGACCAATCTTTACGATACGTGTATAACCACCGTTGCGGTCTGTGTACTTTGGTGCGATATCATCAAGAACCTTAGATACAACATCAACTTTCTTTGTATCTTTTCTGCGGCTCTGCTTGTCAGCAGGAACTTCTGTAACTGTGAAAAGAGTTTTCTGCATCTGTCTTCTTGCATGAAGTCTTGAAGGCTGATCTTTCTTAATCTCCCTCTCTACTTCGTCATAAACTGTAACTTTCTTACCGTCTACAACTTCTTTAACTCTCTTTCCATCTTTATCTTTACGAGCTACCTTAGCAGTAACTTTCACTGTATCAAAATTATTGCACTCTTTTACGCCTAAAGCAATGATACCTTCTGCAATCTTACGGATTTCTTTTGCCTTAGCTTCCGTCGTAACAATCTTGCCATAGTATAACAAATCTGTTACCTGATTACGAAGCAATGCTTTTCTCTGACTGGAAGTTCTTCCAAGTTTTCTATAGCCTGCCATGTGTGCTTACCTCCTAATTAATCTTCGCTTAAGTTAAATGAAAGGTTTAACTCTTTCAATTTAGCTATAACTTCTTCTAATGACTTACGTCCAAGGTTTCTAACTTTCATCATGTCCTCAGATGTGCGGTTGCAAAGTTCACCGACAGTATTGATACCGGCTCTCTTTAAACAGTTGTATGAACGAACTGAAAGTTCAAGTTCATCAATGTTCATTTCCTTCACCTTATCTTCAGTATTGTCCGGTTTCTCGGCAATAACCTGAATATTAGATGTCTTATCTGAAAGGTTGATGAATGATTTTAAATGATCGCTCTGAACCTTTGCTGCAAGACTTACAGCGTCTGTAGGCTCAATAGTACCATTTGTATATACTTCTATTGTTAACTTATCGTAATCAGTTATCTGACCAACACGAGTATTCTCAATCTTGATGTTTACTCTCTCTACCGGTGTAAAGATAGAATCAATTGCAATTACATTGATAGGTAAATCTTCTCTTTTATTTTTATCAGAGCTGATGTAACCACGACCATTTACAATTGTCATCTCGATATATAATTTGCAATCAGGTCCGCCACTAAGTGTAGCTATAACCTGATCCGGATTCATAATCTCGATATCCTGATCTACCCGAATATCTGCCGCTGTTACCACGCACTCACCTGACGCTTCGATATAAGCTGTCTTTGTCTCATTTGTCTCGCTGTTATTTTTGATAGCAAGACTCTTGATGTTCATAATGATCTCAGTAACATCTTCCTTTACTCCCGGAATTGCAGCGAATTCATGAACCACGCCGTCAATTTTAATATGACTAACGGCTGTACCCGGCAATGATGAAAGCATAATTCTTCTAAGAGAATTACCCAAAGTTGTACCATATCCTCTTTCCAGAGGTTCAACTACAAACCGTCCATATCTTTTATCTTCTGAAATCTCAGCTATCTCAATATTTGGTTCTTTAAAATCAAGCACTCTAAGTACCTCCTTTTGGGTGTTATGCTTTGCTGCCAGTTAATATTACTTAGAATATAACTCGACGATAAGCACTTCATTTACAGGAACATCAATCTGCTCTCTTGTAGGAATTTCCTTAACAACTCCTGAAAGTTTTTCATGGTCTGCTTCAAGCCACTCCGGAACGATTCTTCCGTCTGTTACTTCAAGGATATCCTTATATCTCTGAGCACCTTTGTGCTTCTCTTTGATTTCGATAACATCACCCGGTTTTACTTCATATGAAGGGATGTTTACGCACTTGCCGTTTACAAGTACATGCTTGTGATCGATAATCTGTCTTGACTCTTTTCTTGTACGACCATAACCCATTCTGAAGAGTACATTGTCGAGACGAAGCTCAAGAATAATCATAAGGTTTTCACCAGTTGTACCGTATTTTAATTTCTGAGCTCTTGCAAAGTTGTTTCTGAAAGGCTTCTCTAAAACACCATAAATGAACTTTGCTTTCTGCTTCTCTTTGAGCTGAAGACCATACTCGCTCTGCTTTCTACCAGCTCTAGCATTTCTATTAGACTTCTTATCAAGACCAAGGAATGTAGGGTCAATTCCAAGACTTCTACATCTCTTGAGTACTGGAGTCATATCTCTTGCCATGTTTATTTCCTCCTATATAATAATACACAAATAATTATTCATCTTTATATCTGCCACTGTAGGCAGACCGTTCTTAAAATCCTGTGGTATATTCCACAAAAATCATACACGACGACGCTTTGGTGGGCGGCATCCGTTATGTGGTACAGGTGTTACATCTCTGATGCTTGTTACATCGATTCCACAAGCCTGTAATGCACGAATTGCTGCTTCACGACCAGAACCTGGTCCTTTTACCATAACATCTACAGAAGTTAAACCATGAGGTACTGCTGCCTTTGCTGCAGTCTCAGCAGCCATCTGTGCTGCATAAGGTGTAGACTTCTTTGAACCTCTGAATCCTAATCCGCCTGCACTTGCCCAAGAAATTGCATTTCCTTCAGCGTCTGTGAGCGTAACGATTGTATTATTAAAGGAAGACTGAATGTGTGCCTGTCCATGTCCGACATTCTTCTTGACACGCTTCTTACTTGCCTTTTTTGCTACCTGTTTAGCCATTGTCAAACCCTCCTACTAGAATTTGTACATATTATCTATATTATTTCTTCTTATTTGCGACAGTACGCTTTGGACCTTTACGAGTTCTAGCGTTTGTCTTTGTCTTCTGTCCACGAACCGGAAGACCTTTTCTGTGACGAATGCCTCTATAGCATCCAATTTCCTGAAGTCTCTTGATGTTCATAGCGATTTCTCTACGAAGATCACCTTCAACTGTCTGTGACTCATCGATCACACTGCTAATGCGCTTTACTTCGTCATCAGTAAGATCCTTAACACGTGTGTCAGGATTGACATTAGCTTCTGCTAAAATACGATTTGAGCTTACTCTACCAATACCATAAATATAGGTAAGTCCGATCTCAACACGTTTCTCTCTTGGTAAATCTACACCACTAATACGAGCCATGTGTACTTTACACCTCCGTTAATTTTCTAGATTGTTAGTTAAAATTGATTACAGTGCATTTGCACTGTCAGCCGCTTTAAATTGTAATCCTATTGCATAGACGATTCCTTTTCGGACACCACTATGGTGAACAAATGTCGAGCTGCCTGCGAAATGGCAGCCGGTACTACGCCGCAGTCATCAATCTGCCGTTGATAAGACCAGCTCCAATTGAAATGACACAACCTTCCGCTGAAACAGGTAATCAGCCTGTCTACAATATCATGATACATATAGTATCATAACGAACAGAAAGCAAGTTCTATATTATAACAACAGAAAAGCCAAAGTAATACTGCTTTGGTTTCCGTCAACTAATTAGCCCTGTCTCTGTTTGTGTCTAGGGTTTTCGCAGATAATTCTGACTTTACCCTTTCTTTTGATGACCTTACATTTTTCGCAAATTGGTTTTACTGAAGATCTAACTTTCACAGCAATAACCTCCTTTCATAAAGTCCATTTGCTATTTTACCATATATTTTTATTGGATGCAAGCACTTTTTTTGATTTTTCATTTATTATGTAACAGTTCAGCCATAAAAAATAATTGACAATACTTGAGCTTGCTCATTGTATTGTTGATTATCTTTTTATGGTAGAATAGCCTTTCATTTCTGAAATGAAATAAACCAAAGCTGCGAAGCAGCGACTGACAGCTTGCTGGCAGGTTTATGAATTGAGGAAATAAAAGGCTGAACTGTTACTTTATTATCGTCGCCACTTAACATAATAAACTCTATCCTTACCCCAGCAGTCTCGCTTCTCTTATCACAAGACTGTAATTTCTTCTCCACACTGAACCAAACTGTGAACTTGGGAGAGGACAGCCACCGACACCTATCTCAAGGGTGATACTCGGCACTTTCTTGTTATACATTGTGTACTCTCTCAGTGCACCAACGCTTTTTCCACCCTTTTCATAGCTGGCACTGCTCGCATACCCCGTAATTCTTCTGGCAAGGTTATACATTTTTATTGTAGTCTTTTTTGTAGTTTTTTTAATTCCTCTCCGGACACTTCCAAATGCTATAGAACCCATTGCGTGATAATTTACCGTGCCTTTTAATTTTGTATTATTCTTTAATGTATTTATCAGTTTTACAACTGCTTTTGTCTCAGGCTCACTCTCCGCATATGGTCCTGAATATCCTGAACCGCCACGCCTGCCGCCGTATTTTGCATGATAGTTGTATTTATAATTTCTGTTAAGGTCTACACCTCTTGCATTTGCTTTCCATGAAGATGTACTTTTTGCACCCGGCATCCTGTAAAGTGCCTTACGGAGTTTGCTGTCTCTTATTTTTGATATACCAAACTGTGATATTGTCACACCGTCAGGATTTGTCATCGGTATATAGTGTATCGCAATCTTGTTTAATGTGCTCTTTAATCTGACACCTTTCACACGACCGTTATAATTTTTGAGATAATGTTCTATCTGAGCCATGCAAAGCTGTGCCGTCATATACTCCCTTGCGTGTATCGAACTTACGACAAGCATTGTTTTCTTTGCCTTTGGATTGCCTACCACAACATCATAGATATTTCTCTTGTCATTTGATTTTCCGATTACATTTACTTTTACATAGTCAGAATATGTATTTGCAAGCTGTTTAAGATCACCGCTCATCTCATGATAACTGTATTTCTGGTGACCCGTGCTTACAAAATTTGCAATTACAAAACTTTTTGCATTAGACTCTGTCTTGAATATTTCATTATTATAAATGCCTACGGCAGCTATATAATATTTATACCTTTTACCTGCCCTGACTTTTCCATCGTTATATCTTAACTTTTTTGTCTCAGCAAGTTTTCTGTATTTATTATTGTTTACCTTCTTATATATAATGTATTTTTCTGCACCTTTTGATTTATTCCAGCTTAACTTTACTCTTCTTGAACTAAGCCTTGTAAATCTGACACTGTTCTTTTTAGGAATACAGCTTGTAAGTCTGTCTGTCCTTGCAAGAGCAACATCCGCACCCGAATATGCAACAACGCAGAATGAATAATTCTCACCTCTGCTGACATTAAGTGTAAACTCTGTTTCATTGTATAAAGTTTTCTGTGAAAGATTTTCTGTTTTTCCATCATTTGTGCTTTCGGATGTATTACCCGAATTATCAGGAGTCTGATGAAAACTTCCTTTTACATAAAATACGGTATAATACGCTGCACCCTCATATGAATTCCATTTTAATTTTATCTGTTTTGAGCCACCCTGCTTTATGGAAACATCCATTGTCGGCAATGTATCATCATAAATAGCTGAGCCGGTTGTAACATCTGCCGGTTCTGAAATGCTGTCACCTTTTAATTTGGCTTTAGCTTTGTTGCTTTTTTTAACTGTATTTTTGCCATCTGCAGTCTGTGTCCTAACGGTTACTTTATTATTCACCGCCGTCTGTGTCTTAACTGATGCCTGTGCCTTCACCCCCGACACGGCAGTCTGCTGTAAACCACCTAGCAAAACCGCAAGAACCAGAAACATCGCTATCAGTTTTCTTTTTCTTTTTAACATTTGTGTTCTCCTATTATAATGTATTTTTATGCTTATACATAACCAATTATATTCTGTTCTAATTGTACTTCCTTATATTTTTATACTTAGATGTTTGCAAAACTATCATATATATATGGAATTAAATTGTGCAAATATCTAATTAAAATAAACAAAAAGACAAACCACCATGATTTGTCTTTAACCCTAATCTTATTTATCTCTCCATGTGATGCGTCCCTTTGTAAGGTCATATGGTGACATTTCCATTGTAACCTTATCTCCCGGCAATATACGGATAAAGTTCTTTCTGAGCTTTCCGCTGATATGTGCAAGCACCTGATGACCATTTTCAAGTTCTACCTTAAACATGGCATTTGGAAGCTTCTCAACTACAATTCCTTCAATTTCAATAACATCTTCTTTAGACATAAATAACCTCCGTCTTGATAAATCATTTATTGTTACTGTTTATGGCAAATATTAAATCCATCATCAAACAGTAAACATTTTCTATAACCTGCCTATAAAATAATCGGCAATTTTTTTACTTATTTTAAGTCAGACAATGATACGAACCTTAACATATGCTGTATCGGTTACCTGCCGCTGTTTTATTATATTCTAAACAGTGACATGATATTTTCTGCATCGCTGCCTGACCCTATTTATAACTTCAAATCTTATACCAGATCCTTATTGTATGATAAAAGTTCCGGCTCTCCTTCTGTTATAAGAAGTGTATTTTCATAATGTGCTGAATTCATACCGTCTCTTGTGACACAAGTCCAACCATCGTCAAGTATCCAGATTTCTTTCTTTCCTCTGTTTATCATAGGCTCAACTGCAAATGTCATGCCGGCACGAAGCTTCATTCCTCTGCCGATTGGTTTAAAGTTTGGTATCTGTGGTTCTTCGTGCATCTCTTTTCCTATGCCGTGACCTACCATCTCTCTTACAACTGAGAAACCGTTTGACTCAGCATAATCCTGAATTGCCTTTGAAATATCATAGAGATGATTTCCGGCTTTCGCCATCTTCATTCCCTCAAAGAAACTCTGCTTTGTAACATCAATCAGTTTCTGATCCTCAGGTGAAATCTCACCTACTGCATGAGTACGCGCCGCATCAGACTGATAACCTTTATAAATAACACCCGTATCAAGACTGATGATGTCTCCGTCTTTAAGAATGTTTTTCTTATCCGGAATTCCATGTACTACCTGCTCATTTATTGATGTACACACAGATGCCGGAAATCCCTGATAATTAAGGAATGATGGGATACAGTCATAACTTCTTATGATTTCTTCACATTTTCTGTTAATCTCAAATGTACTTACACCTGGACGGATAATCTTTGCAAGTTCGTCATGAACTATCGCAAGAATCCTTCCTGCCTCACGCATCAATTCAATTTCATGTTCTGATTTAATTGTTACTGCCATAATGTTAATGTGCCTTCTTTCTTTATTTTTTTGATATTGAGACAATTTATATCATGCACATATAGTGTCCGTTATGCTATAAATACTACAATTCTTTATTTTATATGATGCAAGGTTCAAAATCGGATAAAAATAAATCAATCCGTGGTATAAACTCATGGCAAAATACCTTTTGAACCCCATGCATCATTTTATGGGGATTTCAATTTTTCTAAAATCATCCCTCAAGAATTCCGCAAATCTCCTCAAAACAGGTATCAAGTCCCTTTGAACCATCAATAACTTTTAAGATTCCCTGTTTCTTATAGTAATCAATAAGTGGAGCTGTCTGCTCATGATATACATCAAGTCTCTTTTTAACAGTCTCCGGAGCGTCATCATCTCTTACAATAAGCTCGCCATCGCATTCATCACATACTCCCTCTGTTTTTGGAGGAATATTTACTACATGATATGTTGCTCCACAAGACTTACAGACTCTTCTTCCGCTCATTCTGTCTATAATAGCCTGATCCTCGAGGAAAATCTCAAGTGCATAATCGATGGCATCGTCATCCTTTGCAAGTGCCGCTGTAAGTGCTTCTGCCTGAGGAATTGTTCTTGGAAATCCGTCAAGAATATATCCATTTTTGCAATCATCCTGTTTGAGGCGGTCTACAACAAGGTCACATACAAGTTCATCCGGTACAAGATTTCCTGCATCCATATACTCTTTAGCCTTCTTTCCAAGCTCCGTACCGTTTTTGATATTTTCTCTAAAAATATCTCCTGTAGAAATAGCCGGAATACCAAATTTTTCAGTAATCTTCTTTGCGTGTGTTCCTTTACCTGCTCCAGGTGCACCTAACATAATAATCTTCATATTTTGTTCTCCTCTCAAAAAATCAGTTTTTTACATTCATGTGTTTTATACTGCATGAATGATATTAAATTTGCCATACTATACACATATCGTGTATTTCACATCGTAACAGTTATGTTACTTTGCATCAATTTTATTGCTATCAACTGTTATCATCTCTGAACATAAAATTTTTATTCAAAGAACGCTCAATATATATTCTATCCTAAATTGTCAGTTATTTCAATACAAATTTTTTGACTCTGCTCTTACCATGTAAAAGTTCAGCCTTTTATTTCTTCAATTCATAAACCTGCCAGCAAGCTGTCAGTCGCTGCTTCGCAGCTTTGGTTTATTTCATTTCAGAAATGAAAGGCTATTCTACCATAAAAAGATAATCAACAATACAATGAGCAAGCTCAAGTATTGTCAATTATTTTTTATGGCTGAACTGTTACATTACCATGTCAATTATTTAATTATTTTCAACAAATAAACTTTAGTCTGCCAAATACCATCTGACCGTTTGGTATAAACTCATTTATAGCTGCACATCAGTGCAGCATAATCTTTTGTTTGCAAAGCACCGCCTGACAGCTATGTTAAACTTGTGAATGGGCAACAGCCCAAAATACTACTGCACTTGCCGCCGCAACATTTAGCGAATCGACTCCATGTGACATTGGTATCCTGACAGTATAATCACTCTCAGATATTGTACTCTGTAAAAGTCCGTCACCCTCCGTTCCGAGAATTATCGCAAGTTTTTCTTCTGATACTACATCTTTATCATCTATGCTTACAGAATTATCATCAAGTGCCATTGCCGCTGTTTTAAATCCGAGGCTGTGAAGTCTTTTTATATAACTCTCTCCATTGTCATCATCTGATATATTTACAAATGTCCACGGTATCTGAAAGACTGTTCCCATGCTCACTCTTGCAGCTCTGCGATACAAAGGATTACTGCTGCCGTTTGTCAGTATTACCGCATCTATATTGAGTGCCGCCGCTGAGCGGAATATAGCCCCCACATTTGTCGGATTCATTACATTTTCAAGAACAGCTATCCGCCTTGCATCCTTGCAGATTTCTTCAAGTGCCGGAAGTTGTCTGCGGTGCATCGCACACAACATTCCTCTCGTTAGTTTAAATCCCGTGAGTTTTGTGAGAATCCCAAATTCTGCCGTATATACTGGAAATCCATATATATCTTTTTCTTTGTATCCGGTACTTTTTAAGGCATATTTTTCTTCTGATACCGTATTTTCTCTGTTGTTTTTCAAAACAAGATTTTCCTGTTTTTCTGCATCTGAATATATTTTTCTGTTTTGATATATCCTGTCGCACTTTTCCAATACAACTTTCCCCTCGCCCTCAATATGTTTTTTCTCAATAAGACATGAAATCGGCTCATATCCTGCATCAAGCGCCCTCTCTATTACTTTCGGACTTTCCGCTATAAATATTCCCTTATCAGGCTTTGCTCTGTTTAAAAGCTGTCCCTCAGACAATCTTGCATATATATCAAGTTCTTTTGCTTCAAAATCTTTTATCTCTATTATGTTCATTTTGTTTCCTCATTTCCGTACAACCTGTTAAAAGCAATGCCCAAAAGTTTATCTGTCTTGTCTGCCAAAAATAATTGATATTTATGTGATTTTTTCCACATTTTTATACATTTCACTTATCCTTTATGCTTTTTTCGTTTTACTGACAATACGGTTATCCTGCATTTTTTCTTTATTCCGTTAGCTGTAACAGTTATCTTTGCCTTTCCCTTTCTTACTGCGGTCACTTTTCCTTTACCGTTCACTTTTACGATATTTTTATTACTGCTTTTATACCGGACTTTCCTGTACGGACCTGTTACTATCGTTTTTAAACGAATACTCTTATTGCCTTTCAGATAAAGCGTTCTCTTAACCGGTTTTATCTTAAGTGATATTTTTTTCACCGTGACCTTACATATAAATTTCTTTCCATTAACCGTAACTTTAACTACTGCTTTTCCGGACTTTACCGCCGTAAGTTTCCCTGCTGCATTAACTTTTACTATTTTCGGATTACTGCTTTTGAAATTCGCTTTAACCGCTTTCCCGTCTACCTTAGCTATCAAAGTAAATGTTTTATATTTCGGCAGATACAGTACAACTGAAGTTTTGTTCACTTTAACCATACTGTTCGGCGACACCGTTGGAGTTGTGGTTTCATTCGGCTCTGATGTTTCTGTTGGTTCTGCCGTCTGACCTGGCTTTGCACTCGCTGTTTCCGCTGGTTTCTCTGTCTGACTTGGCTTTGCACTTGCTGTTTCCGTTGGTTTCTCTGTCTGACCCGGCTTTGCACTTGCTGTTTCCGTTGGTTTCTCTGTCTGACTTGGCTTTGCACTCACTGTTTCCGTTGGTTTCTCTGTCTGACCTGGTTTTGCACTCGCTGTTTCCGCTGGTTTCTCTGTCTGACCCGGCTTTGCACTCGCTATTTCTGTTGGTTTCTCTGTCTGACTTGGCTTTGCACTCGCCGTTTCCGTTGGTTTCTCTGTCTGACCTGGTTTCGCACTCGCCGTTTCCGTTGGTTTCTCTGTCTGACCTGGTTTTGCACTCGCTGTTTCCGTTGGTTTCTCTGTCTGACCTGGCTTTGCACTCGCTGTTTCTGTTGGTTTCTCTGTCTGACTTGGTTTTGCACTCGCTGTTTCCGTTGGTTTCTCTGTCTGACCTGGCTTTGCACTCGCCGTTTCCGTTGGTTTCTCTGTCTGACTTGGTTTTGCACTCGCCGTTTCCGTTGGTTTCTCTGATTTTGACCAATACGGATATAATTTAATAGCTTCGTTTTCTTTATATTCACCATTTAAATCATATGTCTTTTCGCCACCCTCACTGCGCGACCAGCCTGTCTGAGTATATCCTGTTTTTGTATATAATGCAGCTTTTAAGTTCAGTGATGTATCTTGCAATTTGCTTATTGACTCGACACTTCCAACCACATCATTTCCTGGAAGATATGTTACTGAATATGTCTTTGTTCCAAGTTTTACATTTACATTTATCGTTATCGTTTTTTCATCATTTTTTTCAGACTTCCCAACTACTTTCAACACACTTGTCGGTGATTCAAATGCCCCTATTTTAAGCAGTCCTGTCTCATAGTCAATTTCTGTGTCCGCTGCTGTTTCTCCACTTACATTCCACCTTATGTCTCCATCTGATATTTTCTTTCCGTTTATCTGTGCAAGGAACTGAATCTGACTTCCTCGTACGGCAGTCATCTGAAGATTTCCACCAACTTCTGACGGTGCTAATAATGTAATACCGTTTGCTGTCGGTTTCCCAGTATTTTCAGGCTGCTCTGTCGGTTGCTCGCCATCTATTTCCTTTCCACTTACATTAAATGTTATTTTTTCTTTTGTAAGCTCTGTTACGGATATTGTGTATCCACCGTATGTTATGTCTTCTCCAACTGACATTGGTGCATCAATTCTTGTGTTATATTGTCCGCCTATTGCAGATAATTGTGTCACACCACTTAAATTTTTAGGAAATCTAACACTCATATCAGAATCACAAACAAGAAGCCCGGATTTGTTTAGTCCATTTGCAGACACATAATTTCCAAGTAAATTATATATTTTACGATTTTGGGCATTTAAATCAAATCTGTTTATTTCTCTATCATCCACATAGCGATACTCCAGATATAGTTTATGATTATTAGGAAGTTCCAATGTATATGCCACCGTCCCATCCTGTCTTTTATCCTTTGTCGGCGGAAGTGTATATTCACCTGCCTTTGTAATAGGTGTAATATTATCTGCATCGAGCCATCCCACCGCCTCTCTTTCACGGGATGTCATAAACTGCACGACCGGAGACAATGCTTTCGCCATAGCCGACATAAAACACACCGGTTCACTTTTTCCCGAAGCTGTATAAAGATCTAATAAACCAAATATATGTCCCATCTCATGAATAAGCGTTTTATTATTTACAAAATATATATCGCTTCCGGCTTCTTTATAAATACTCACCGGGTCATTCTGAATTGGAGCCTGATTATATCTGTTGCTTGTCAATGTCCCTTTAGCTGTTTTAATAGTGATACGATTATTTATCGTATGATAAGCCCATAGAGGTATAGTCCCTCCATCCCAGGAACTTGCATACTTTGCATCAGTCGGTGTAAACAAAACGGTAATGGCATCAATATAACCGTCGTTGTCTGAGTCAAGCTTATCAAAGCCAATTTCCTCACCAGCCATATTTTTTAATTTTGCACCGTTATCTACTGCCTCCTGTACTTTATTACTCCAATCCCTTAAAAGCTCTAATCTTCTATACTCTTTGTCTGTAGTATAACCCTCTGGATTCTCATCTGTCTTTGGTGAATAATATCCTCTGGTGTGAGCAAGCTTTATAGATGTAAATTTGTTATCATTTTCTGAAAGGTAAACCGTTCTTAAATTTAATGTCTGATTAGATACTGCTCTATAATATTCACGCACAGAATATTCAGACTTATTATATGTATTATCAATGAGTTCTATGTTTGTAATATCATTTGTTTCTGTTACTTTCTCATTTAAATACTCATCCTCACCATCAAACCTGATAGGTATTGCCATATTATACATATCCCTTACCTTATAGGCAGTGTGCACCTGTGTTTCTTGAGATTCATTTGCATTTGTATATTTTATGCCTGTCTGAAATGTCAAGGCAAATACAAGAATAAGTGCAATATATCGTTTTAAATTTGTTTTTTTAAAGCAATTTCTTTTCATTTTTGTATTCCCTTTCTTTTTAGGTTGTTATTAGTAATAAATATTCTAACACCCTAATAGCAAAATATCCACTACTTTTTCACTTAAAAAAGAGCAAAACCAGCGTTTTGCTCCTGCAAGAATTGCTTTGCAATTCTTGTTGGTGCCACACTACATTACGAGCATTTTCCTATACAATAAAAAAGAAAAAGCCACACATACGGTAACATCCCTCTGTATAACAGACGGTATATCACCTGAATGTATGACTTTATATTTATAAGTACGATGTCTTTGCATCAGTAACAACTCTGTTACTTTACAGACCTAACATTACTCACTGATGAATCCTCTATAATGACGAACTAACATCTGCGATTCTACCTGCTTCAATGTCTCAAGTACAACACCTACAATAATGATAAGTGATGTTCCACCGAATGATACATTTGCACCAAACGCACCTGAGAAGAAAATAGGTACTACTGCTACGAATGATAATCCAATTGCACCGAGCAAAATGATGCTGTTAAGAATCTTTGTAAGATAATCAGTCGTTGGCTTTCCAGGTCTGATTCCAGGAATGAAACCACCCTGTTTCTTCATGTTCATCGCAATCTCCTGTGGATTGAATGTTATTGAAGTATAGAAGTATGCAAAGAATATAAGCAATACTATATAAACAACAAGACCAATTGTGTATTTGAACTCGCCTAAGCTGTCAAAGTTGCACCATGAGTTCTGGTTTAATACCTTCAATATCTTCTGTCCAAATGAAGCACCTGCACCTGATGCCGGCTGAATACCTGCAAATCCTGCAATAACAATAGGCATTGAAAAAAGTGAACCTGCAAAGATTACCGGGATAACACCTGCTGTGTTTACTTTAAGCGGAATATGTGAAGATTGTCCACCTACAAGTTTTCTTCCCTGTGTCTTCTTTGAATACTGTACGCTGATTCTTCTCTCACCATCTGAAAGAATAATGATAAATACAACCATTCCAAGTAAGACAGCTAAGATTATAACAGCTCCCAATAAACCATTTGTTACTGTAGTCGCACCCTTTATAAACTTCTCGTAGAGATTCGCCATATCGTTTGGCAGTCTTGATACGATGTTGTATAAAAGGATAATAGATATACCGTTTCCTACACCCTTTTCAGTAATCTGCTCACCTAACCACATTAAGAAAGCAGAACCTGCTGTCAATGATACAATGATGACTGAAACTGATGTGAATGTAATCTTATCGTCAGTAAGATATCCGCTGTTACCAAATCCGATAGCCATAGCAGCACTTTCTAATACTGAAAGTCCTATTGTCACATATCTCGTGTACTCTGTGAGTTTCTTTCTTCCTTCTTCACCATCTTTGTGTAATTCCTCTAAGCGTGGAATTGCAATCGTAAGAAGCTGAATAATAATGGAAGCTGTAATGTATGGTGTAATGTTCAACGCAAATATTGACATCTGCTCAAATGAACCACCTGTCAACTGGTTAAAGAAATCAAGTGATTTCTGTGAATTGAACATCTCCCTGATTGCCTCATACTTAACTCCCGGAACTGGAAGCTGTGAACCAATACGGACAACTATCAAAGCAAAGAAAGTATAAAAAAGTTTCTTTCTTAAATCTTTGATCTTAAATGCATTACGGACTGTTTCAAACATCCTTAGATCACCTCAGCTTTTCCACCAAGAGCCTCAATCTTTTCAACAGCACTCTTGCTGAATGCGTTTACCTGTACTGTAAGCTTCTTAGTTAATTCTCCATTTCCAAGTATCTTAACGCCATCCTTAGGATTGCTGATAATACCAGTTTCAAGTAATGCTTCAACTGTAACTACATCACCATCTGCAAATTTCTCTAATTTGTCAACATTAATAGCAACGATTTCCTTAGAGTTGATGTTTGTGAAACCTCTCTTTGGAATACGTCTGTAAAGTGGCATCTGTCCACCTTCAAAACCAGGACGTGGAGCACCAGAACGAGCCTTCTGACCTTTATGACCCTTACCTGCTGTCTTTCCGTTTCCTGAACCATGACCACGACCACGTCTAAAGTTGTCGCTCTGTTTTGAACCTGCTGCTGGACTTAATTCTGATAAATTCATTATTTAACCTCCTAAAACTACGGGCTGTACCCTACAGCCACACAAATCACTAACGGGCAAATGTAAAACGCTCACTGTTAAAAAAGCTGTTCTTGCTTTTTCTAACGGCAAACTTCACAACTTCGGAAAAAAGCTGTTCTTGCCTTTTTCTAACGGCAAACCTCACAACTTCGGAAAAAAGCTGTTCTTGCTTTTTTCTAACGGCAAGCTTCACAACTTCGGAAAAAAGCTGTTCTTGCTTTTTTCTAACGGCAAGCTCCGCTTGCCATTGCCCTCGCTACAGTTCAATATTTTACCACAAACACCACCCGTTTGTACAGTAAAATTTTTATTAAATCTATATTTTAGAATAAAGGATTTTTCTCTGTTACTATTTTAGCTATTTAGCAAACCATATACAATCATAATCATGTGGCAATACAAATTTTGCTTAATTTCTTTGACTGTATACTTATCTTCCATACATCTGACACCAATTTTTATGAAATAACTCTTCATGTTTAATAATTGCTTTTTTCTTTCTTCTTCATTTTCCATTTCAAGTTTTTCTATCTTATTTATAAAAGCCTTTTCTTCCTCTTCCGACAAACTCTTAATAAAATGAACTAAAGATGAAAAAACCTTTGGATACTCAAAGTCTGTTTCCCCCATCATTTGTTCCCATTCTATATCAGATATTGAAGCATCATTCCATTTATAATAATTTTCTTTTTTCATTATAAAAATATTTGTAATAAAAAGAACGCCGCAGGGGACTAGTGAGTTATTTAAAATAACTCTCCCCTTACCGCGTTCTTTATTCACGAATCTATATTAGATTTCTTCGACCTTAACAAGGTGTCTTACGTGCCAGATCATTCCTCTTACTGCTTCGTTGTCAGGCAACTCAACTGTCTTGTTTACTTTCTTTAAGCCTAATGCTTCAACAGTTGCACGCTGTTTTGGAATGGCACCGATTGTAGATTTTACTAATGTAACCTTTAACTTATCTGCCATAATAGCCTCCATTCAGTTTAAACAATTAGCCTAAAAGTTCCTCCAATGAGATACCACGAGCCTTTGCTACATCTTCAGGTCTCTTGAGGTTGCTGAGACCGTTTACTGCTGCAAGTACTACGTTCTGCTTGTTGTTAGAACCAAGAGACTTTGTACGGATGTTTTTGTAACCTGCAAGCTCAAGTACGGCACGGGCTGGACCACCTGCGATGATACCAGTACCTTCCGGAGCTCTCTTAATAAGTACGGATGCACTACCAAACTTACCTGTTAAGTCATGTGGTACACTGCCGTTCTCGTCGATAGGAACTTCAACAAGTTTCTTGATGGCGTCTTCTTTTCCTTTACGGATAGCTTCAGGAATTTCTGTTGCTTTTCCAAGACCAACACCAACATGTCCGTTCTTATCGCCAACTACTACTAATGCAGTAAATTTCATGTTGCGTCCACCTTTAACTACTTTGGTAACACGCTTGATTGTTACTACATTATCTTCCAGCTCTAACTGGCTGGCATCAATAATTGTACGTTTCATGAGTTTTCCTCCTAAATCAATTCACGAATCCCAACCAATATTAGAATTCTAATCCTGCTTCTCTTGCTGCTTCAGCTAAAGCTTTAACCTTACCCTGATATATGAAACCGCCTCTATCAAAGACAACAGTTGTAATACCTTTATCTAATGCTTTCTTTGCGATTACTTCGCCAAGTTTAGCAGCTGCTTCAACATTGTTAGTTTTCTCTAAACCTTCTTTAACATCTTTCTGTAAAGTTGAAGCTGATACCAAAGTATTACCAACAGTATCATCGATAACCTGAGCGTACATATGATTGTTGCTTCTAAATACAGCTAAACGAGGTCTCTCGGCTGTGCCTGAGAAACGATTACGAACCTTCATGTGTTTCTTCACACGAACTTCACTTCTTGACTGCTTTTTAATCATCGTATATTCACTCCTTATACTTTTTTTGTTTGCCTGTTCAGACAAAAGCTCGAAAATACTTCGTATTTCCTCGCTCGCGGGCGCGTTCGTATGCTCTCCACAGCAATATTGTCATGTAAACATGACATTTGCTGTCAAGACCATCCTCACTTTTGCCTTCACGAAATTTATTTTTTACCTGTCTTACCAACTTTACGTCTGATAACCTCATCAGAGTATTTGATTCCTTTACCCTTATAAGGTTCCGGAGCTCTCTTTTCTCTGATTTCAGCTGCGTACTGGCCGACTTTTTCCTTATCGATACCTTTAACGATAATTTTGTTCTGTCCTTCAACGATTACTTCAAGACCTTCTGGATCTTCCATCTCAACAGGATGAGAATATCCAAGAGAAAGTGTAAGTTTCTTTCCCTGTTTCTGAGCTCTGTAACCAACACCGTTTACTTCGAGCTCTTTCTGATAGCCCTCTGTAACACCTACAACCATGTTGTAGATAAGAGTTCTAGTAAGACCATGTAAAGATTTCATTTTCTTAAGATCGTTTGGACGGTTTACGATAACTTCCTCGCCCTCTTTCTTAATTTCCATCTCTGCAGGTAAAACTCTCTCAAGAGTTCCCTTTGGTCCTTTTACAGTCACTTTATTATTTTCTGCAATATCAACAGTTACACCTGATGGTATCGCGATAGGCATTCTTCCGATACGTGACATATGCCGCACCTCCATATTTTCTTTCGGTTTATATTAAGCTTAGGGTTGCATCGTCCGGATTACCAAACAAATGCAAGAACCTCGCCGCCAACATTTTCTTTTCTAGCTTCCTTGTCTGTCATAACACCCTTGTTTGTAGAAATGATTGCAATACCAAGTCCACCAAGTACCTTAGGAAGTTCATCTTTTCCGGCATAAACACGAAGACCAGGTTTAGAAATTCTCTTGATTCCTGTAATAATCTTCTCGTTCTTGTTTGCGCCGTATTTTAATGTGATGTGGATCATCTTGATTCCATCAACATCTATCATTTCAAAATCCTTAATGTAACCTTCTTTTTTGAGGATTTCAGCGATAGAAACCTTCATTTTTGAGCCAGGTACATCTACTGTATCATGCTTTGCAGTGTTTGCATTACGGATTCTTGTAAGCATATCTGCAATAGGATCGCTCGTCATCATCTTAGTTTACCTCCTTACCAGCTTGCTTTCTTCACGCCTGGAATCTGTCCTTTATAAGCTAACTCACGGAAGCAGATTCTGCAAATTCCGTATTTTCTTAAATAAGCATGTGGACGACCACAAATTCTACAACGGCTATACTCTCTTGTAGAGAATTTAGCTTTGCGCTGCTGCTTAACTTTCATAGAAGTCTTAGCCATGAAATTACCTCCTTATTTCTTGAAAGGCATACCGAACTGTGTTAATAATTCACGAGCCTCTTCATCAGTTTCAGCGGTAGTAACAAATATAATGTCCATACCTCTTACTTTGTCTACTTTGTCATATTCGATTTCAGGGAAGATTAACTGTTCCTTGATTCCAAGTGCATAGTTACCTCTACCATCAAATGCATTAGGGTTTACACCTCTAAAGTCACGTACACGAGGTAATGCTAAATTTACAAGACGATCTAAGAACTCATACATCTTGTCGCCACGGAGTGTAACTTTACATCCGATAGGCATGCCTTCTCTGATTTTGAAGTTAGCAACAGAGTTTTTAGCCTTTGTTGTAACAACTTTCTGTCCGGCGATGATTTCAAGTTCAGCTACTGCTGCATCTAAAACTTTTGAATTTTCTTTTGCTTCACCAATACCCATGTTGATAACGATCTTTGCGAGCTTTGGTACCTGCATAACATTTTTATAACCGAATTTGTCGGTCATTCCTTTAACGATCTCATTCTGATAAGTCTCTTTTAAACGAGTCAAAGCTAACTGCCTCCTTTCTGAAATTAGTCGATTACTTCACCAGTTGCTTTTGCATAACGAACCTTCTTGCCATCTTCAATCTTGAATCCGACACGTGAAGCTTTTCCATTGCTAACATACATAACATTTGATACATCAATTGCTGCATCCTGCTGTACGATACCACCCTGTGGATTTGCCTGGCTTGGCTTAGCATGTTTTGTAACCTGGTTGATGCCCTCAACAACGACTTTACCATTCTTTACAGAACTTACTTTGCCTTCTCTGCCTTTATCTTTACCAGCGATAACTCTTACTGTATCGCCCTTTTTAATCTTGCTAGTTGCCATTTTGTGTGACACCTCCTTATAACACTTCTGGTGCTAATGAAACGATTTTCATGAACTGTTTGTCTCTTAATTCTCTAGCGACTGGTCCAAAGATACGAGTTCCTCTTGGTGTCTTGTCATCTTTGATGATTACTGCTGCATTCTCATCAAATCTGATGTAAGAACCATCAGGACGGCGTGTACTATTTACTGTACGAACTACAACGGCTTTAACAACATCACCTTTTTTTACAACTCCGCCTGGTGTTGCATCTTTGACAGAAGCAACGATGACATCACCGATGTTGGCATATCTTCTGGTTGAACCACCCATAACTCTGATACAAAGAAGTTCTTTAGCACCTGTATTATCAGCTACTTTAAGTCTTGATTCCTGCTGTACCATGTTTACCTCCATTTTCTGCCGCATAATAATGCGGTTATCAATCACGAATATATATATTAACTTGTCTTACATACGCTCTATATAATATTGATGAATTATTTAGCTCTCTCGATAACTTCAACAAGTCTCCATCTCTTATCCTTTGATAAAGGTCTTGTCTCCATTACTCTGACTCTATCACCAATCTTGCATGTATTTTCTTCATCATGAGCCTTTAACTTGTAAGTTCTCTTGACGATCTTGTTGTAAAGTGGATGCTTTACGTTATCTACGATTGCAACAACGATTGTCTTATCCATCTTATCGCTTACTACTTTACCTACACGAGTCTTTCTAAGATTTCTCTCCACGATCGTGTCCTCCTTTCAAAGTTGATTGCGTTCAACATGTTAATGAGTTATGCAAATTAATTCTGTGCTGCGAGCACTGTCTTAATTCTGGCAATATTTCTCTTAACCTCTTTGATTCTACTTGTATTGTCTAACTGATTTGTTGCATTCTGGAATCTTAAATTGAAAAGTTCCTTCTTTGCAGCATCTAAATCAGCGTTTAATTCTTCAACAGATTTATTTCTTAATTCCTCTAAAAACTGCTTACTCTTCACTGCCCGCACCTCCTTCTAAGTCTGCACGAGATACGATCTTACACTTAACAGGTAATTTGTGTGTTGCAAGACGTAAAGCTTCTCTGGCTACTTCTTCAGATACACCTGAAATTTCAAACATTACACGACCAGGTTTAACTACTGCTACCCAATATTCAAGAGCACCTTTACCTTTACCCATTCGAGTTTCGGCTGGAGTCTTTGTTACCGGCTTATCTGGGAAAATCTTAATCCAAACTTTACCACCACGCTTGATGTAACGTGTCATAGCAATACGGGCTGCTTCAATCTGGTTTGACTTAATCCAAGCCGGCTCCATTGCCACAATACCGAAATCACCATTTGTGATCTTATTTCCTCTGAGCGCTTTTCCTGTCATTCTACCGCGGAACTGCTTACGATGTTTAACTCTCTTAGGCATTAACATTATTTATCGCTCCCTTCCTTTTTGGCATTGTTCTTTGTTGGAAGTACTTCACCATTGTAGATCCATACCTTAACACCAACTTTACCATAAGTTGTGTCAGCCTCTGCGAAACCATAATCAATATCTGCACGCAAAGTCTGAAGTGGAATAGTACCTTCGCTGTAGAACTCTGTACGAGCCATATCAGCTCCACCAAGACGACCTGAAACAGATGCCTTGATACCCTTTGCACCAGTCTTTAATGTTCTACCCATTGCAGACTTCATTGCACGACGGAAAGAAACACGGTTCTCTAACTGTGCAGCAATGTTCTCAGCTACTAACTGAGCGTGTTTGTCAGGGTTCTTAACATCCATGATCTTGATGTCAAGTGCTGTCTTTCTAGCAATAACTTTTGCAAGCTCTTTCTTTAATTTCTCTATTTCCTCGCCGCCCTTACCGATTACGAAACCAGGCTTAGCTGTATGAATAATAACTCTAACTTTGTCAGTAGGTCTTTCAATCTCAATTTTTGAAATTCCGGCGCTGTATAACTTCTTCTTTACGAACTCTCTAATCTTGTAATCTTCTACAAGGTAATCTGCAAATTTCTCCTCTGCAAACCAATTAGAATCCCAGTCACTGATAACGCCGACTCTTAAACCATGAGGATTAACTTTCTGTCCCATTATATTCTCCTTTCATAGACCAGATGCAATTATTAACGCTCGTTAAGAATAATTGTAATATGGCTCATTCTCTTTTCGATGCGGTAAGCTCTACCCTGAGCTCTTGGTCTGATTCTCTTCATTGTCGGTCCTTTATTTGCGAAACACTCTTCAATGTATAAATCAGCAGGATTCATTCCATTGTTGTTTTCAGCATTTGCAACTGCAGACTGTAATAATTTTAAAATGATGCTTGAAGCATATCTTGGGTTGTATGTTAAAATACCGATTGCTGTCTCTACATCTTTGCCTCTGATGGCATCTAACACATAACAAGCCTTCTGTACCGATACTCTAGCGTATGATAATTTTGCTGAAGGTCTAGTGTCTTTCTGGTTCTCATTTCTCTCTCTCTTTATTTGAGATCTATGTCCCTTTGCCATTTGATGAAGCCTCCTTTCAAGTTCTGTGAAATTGCTACGGTGGCTTGTGCCACACATAGCATCATCAATTTATATATTATCTCTTCTTTTCGTCTTTACCATGACCTCTGTAAGTTCTTGTAGAAACGAACTCGCCGAGTTTGTGTCCAACCATATCCTCTGTAACATAAACAGGTACATGCTTTCTTCCATCATGTACTGCGAATGTCAAACCTACGAATGATGGGTAAATAGTGGAACGACGAGACCATGTCTTAATAACCTGCTTGTCACCTGATGCTACCTGAGCATCTACCTTCTTAAGAAGGCTGGCATCAGCAAAAGGTCCTTTTTTTAATGAACGTGCCATTGTATCCTCCATTCTGCCGGTATAATGATCACCGGCTAATCCAATTCAACTCATGTGGCTGCCTGTTAAATAAATTATTTAGCTAAGGCTGAAGCCTTACTTCAACATTTCTCAGCATATATTATTTAGCTAAGGCTGAAGCCTTACTTCAACATTTCTCAGCTTAAATTATTTAGCTAAGGCTTTACCATCTCTTCTTCTAACAATCATCTTATTTGACTTGTTGTTCTTCTTACGTGTCTTAAGACCAAGAGCAGGTTTACCCCAAGGAGTACATGGACCCGGACGTCCGACACTGGTCTTACCTTCACCACCACCGTGTGGATGATCGTTAGGGTTCATAACAGAACCACGAACTGTAGGTCTGATACCCATGTTACGTTTACGTCCTGCTTTACCGATGTTTACAAGTGCATGCTCACCGTTTCCGATAACACCGATTGTTGCACGGGCACCGATAGGTACCATTCTCATTTCGCCTGAAGGAAGTCTGAGCGTTGCATACTTTCCTTCTTTAGCCATAAGCTGTGCACTGTTTCCTGCTGCACGTACAAGCTGTCCACCCTTACCAGGCATAAGCTCGATGTTGTGAATCTGTGTACCAACCGGAATATTTTCAAGTGGGAGACAGTTTCCAACTGCGATCTCAGCATCAGCACCGTTCATAACTTTCTGTCCAACCTTAAGTCCTTCTGGAGCAAGGATGTAAGCTTTCTGTCCATCAGCATATGCGATAAGTGCAATGTTTGCTGTTCTGTTTGGATCATACTCAATACTCTTTACTGTTGCTGGAACACCATCTTTATTTCTCTTAAAATCAATGATTCTGTATTTTCTCTTTGAACCGCCACCGCGATGTCTTACAGTAATCTTACCCTGAGCATTACGACCAGCGTTCTTCTTCAATGACACTGTGAGCGACTTCTCAGGTGCAGCCGTTGAAAGCTCTGTTCTGTCAACAACTGTCATGTGTCTTCTAGAAGGTGTATATGGGTTAAATGATTTAATTCCCATGACATTTTCTCCTTTCAATACTCATTATAAAATGATTCGCGCGATAGGTTTTCCACGCGATATTTCCGACCTCTGGATGCTTTATCTCATCTTTAGGGCTGTATCTTACAGACCTTCAAAGATTTCGATGTCCTTGCTATCCTCTGTCAACTTAACAATAGCTTTCTTAGACTTAGCTGTCTTTCCAACTGTTCTACCACGGCGACGTGTCTTTCCGTCTAAGTTCATTGTGTTGACTTTAGCAACCTTCGTTCCCTCAAAAAGCTTCTCAACAGCTTCTTTAATCTGAGCCTTAGTTGCTTCTGTGTGTACAGCGAAAGTGTACTTCTTTTCTTCCATAGCTGTCATAGATTTCTCTGTGATAATAGGCTTCTGGATGATGTCATAATACTTTAAATCTGCCATTATGCGTACACCTCCTCGATTTTAGCTACAGCACTCTTTGTAAGAATAACTGTCTCATATTTCATAATGTCATATACATTGATTGCATTTACAGGAACAGTTCTTACTCCTTCAATGTTTCTTGCTGAAACTGCAACATTTGCATTGTCCTCACCATCAAGGATTACAAGTGCTTTGTTTACTTTTAATGCATCAAGTACAGCAACCATTTTCTTTGTCTTAATCTCATCAAATTTAAGAGAATCTAATACGAAGAATTTTTCTTCATTTACTCTTGTTGTCAAAGCAGACTTAATTGCTCCTGCTTTCTCTTTCTTGTTCATCTTGAAAGAGTAATCTCTAGGAGTTGGAGCGAAAACGATTCCGCCGCCTGTCCACTGTGGAGCTCTTGTAGAACCCTGTCTTGCATGACCTGTTCCCTTCTGTCTCCAAGGCTTTCTTCCACCGCCTCTGACCTCTGAACGAGTCTTAGCTTTCTGTGTGCCCTGACGTTTATTTGCAAGCTGTAAAACAACAGCCATATGCATTAAATGTTCATTTACTTTTGCAGCGAATACATTGTCATTTAAGTCCATCTTGCCAACTTCGCTACCTTCCATATTATAAACAGATACGTTAGCCATCTGTGTTTTCCTCCTTTCTAAAAGAATTATTTAGAAGCCTTAACGCTTTCCTTTAATACTACACAAGCTTTCTTAGGTCCCGGAACAGCTCCCTTAACTAAGATTAAGTTCTGCTCTGCATCTACCTTTACGATTTCAAGGTTCTGGATAGTAACTTTTACTGAACCCATCTGACCAGGCATCTTCTTACCCTTGAATACACGGCTCGGATCTGAACAAGCTCCATTTGAACCTGCGTGTCTGTGGAACTTAGAACCATGTCCCATAGGTCCTCTGTGAAGACCATGTCTCTTGATTGCACCCTGGAATCCTTTACCTTTTGAAGTTCCTGTTGCATCGATCTTGTCGCCTGCTTCAAAGATATCAGCTTTGATTTCCTGACCGAGTGTGTACTCTTCAGCGTTTTCAAACTTGAATTCTTTCAGATATCTCTTTCCAGAAACACCAGCCTTTGCAAAATGTCCCTGTAATGGCTTATTAACACCATGACTTCTCTTGATTTCTTTTTTACCTGAGGCATCTTTTGTGATAACTTTATCTTTCTTATCAACAAAACCTACCTGAACTGCACTGTATCCATCATTGTCAACTGTCTTTACCTGTGTTACATAGCAAGGACCAGCCTGAAGTACAGTGACTGGAGTTAAAACTCCGTTTTCATTAAAGATCTGTGTCATACCGACCTTTGTAGCTAAAATAGCTTTATTCATTGTTTTGCACCTCCTGTTAATCTACAGCGGATTTCAAATTCTAAAAAATCTGAAATCATCCTAGACGGTCTATAATGTGCAAGTTCGTAAACCAAAAACTCGAACCGCATATTACGCGATTTATATATAAACCCTAAGGACTTACTCATTTCAAATAGGAATTCTTTCTTATAATACAAGAAACATTCCAAACTGAGATATTCTCAGAATTATTTTTCTTTCATTTTAAGATTGACTGCTACGCCAGAAGGAATATCCATCTTAGTAAGAGCTTCGATAGTCTTCTGTGTAGGAGCGATAACATCAATCAGTCTCTTGTGAGTTCTCTGCTCGAACTGCTCTCTGGAATCCTTGTACTTATGAACGGCACGAAGAATTGTTACAACTTCCTTCTTTGTTGGAAGAGGTACAGGACCGCTAACCTTTGCCCCGTTTTTCTTCAATGTCTCAATAATCTTTCCAGCAGCATGATCGATCTGATTGTGGTCATACGCTTTAAGTGTAATTCTCATTACATTTGTTGCCATAAAAAAAGCCGCCTCCTTTTCGCACTTTTTGCAGACATACTGATCTGGCTTTTTGCCAAGTCTGCTAATTTCAGCGGAACAAGTGGTGACTGTACACTTATCCGGGTGTTTCCTGCTATGGTTTACAATTAAGCCGCAGAAAATCCCGCTTTATCTAAATATGTTTCCTAATGTTACATATAAGATATCAAATTGTTGTACAGTGACTTGTCGCCAGTTTCCTAACTTGACATTCGCTCCACGGAAAACCTGCCATCAGGGCAGCAACCTCACGCTTCACAGCTATCAATGTCACAGCAGTTGCTATTATACACCGACTCAAAAGGTTTTGCAAGCCTTTTTTCAGTTTTTCACAACTTTTTTCATTTTTCTACAAAATGCACAAAAAGCATCGTTTTTATACGATGCTTTTAGCGATTTTTACCTTATACCATTTTTATATTTTCTAGTTTTACAGTATCACATACTAACTGCTGCCGCATATTATTCCTCAGCAGTTTCATTTTCCCTGCTTTCTTTAACAGCTTCTTCATACTTTGCAAGTATCTCACTCTGAAGCCTGTCACGCATATCTGAATTTATAGGATGTGCTATATCACGATATTCACCGTCTCCCGCACGTCTGCTTGGCATTGCAATAAACAGTCCTTTGTCGCCATCTATGACTTTTATGTCATGAACAACAAATACATCATCAAATGTAACCGATACAACAGCTTTCATCTTTCCTTCTTTTGTAAGCTTTCGTACTCTTATATCTGTTATCTGCACAGCTTAACCCCCTTTTTTCCTTTATCACCACAACACATCATGACAAACTGCCATGATGTGCTAATGCTTTATATATTCTTTTTTAAATGTATTTCTTCCTATTATAGTGCATATCTTTCATTCTTTTCGATAACAATCTTTATCTGACCATTTTCTCCTACATAACTTGTATTTGCCCTGATAGTATCACGGCTCTCAACTATGCAGTTTTCAATGTGAGTATTATCTCCTATATATACATCATTTAAAATGATGGAATTTTTGATAGTACAGTTATTTCCAACATACACCTTTTTAAACAGAATAGAATTTTCTACCGAACCGTTTATTATACAACCGCTCGAAACAAGACTGTTCTTCACATTTGAACCGAGATTATATTTAACCGGTGGAAGATCTTCAACCTTTGAATATATATCAGGATACTGTCTAAAGAAGTAATCTCTCACATCTTTCTTAAGAAAATCCATATTTGTATTGTAATAAGAATCAACTGATGCGATATTGCTCCAATATGTATCCATCTTATAAGCATATATCTTCTTGACATTTTTATATCTTATAAGAATATCTGTTACAAAGTCATGTCTTTCTTCCTCAGCAGCTTTTTCTATAAGTTCTATAAGCTGGCGTCTTCTTATTATATATATACCCGTTGAAACCTGACGACCGTCTGTCGTGATAGGCTTCTCCTCGAAGTCAGTAACTCTGCCGTCAGCATCGGTATTTATAACACCAAATCTACTTGGATCATCTCTCTCATCAACCGTCGATGTAACTATAGTAATGTCTGCTTTTTTTGCAATATGGTATTCGAGCACTTTTGCGTAGTCCATTTTATAAACGCCATCACCTGAAGCGATTACAACATATGGTTCATGGCTTGATTTGAGAAAATCAAGGTTCTGTGCTATGGCATCGGCAGTTCCTCTGTACCAATAACTGTTTTCCGGTGTAGTCGTAGGTGTAAACACATACAGACCTCCCTGCTTTCTTCCAAAATCCCACCACTTTGATGAATTGAGATGTTCATTAAGTGATTTTGCATTGTACTGTGTAAATACAGCTACTTTCTGGATATGCGAATTGCTCATATTGCTAAGAACAAAGTCAATACTCCTGTATCCGCCGGCGATAGGCATAGCTGCCACTGCCCTTTTGTTTGATAACTCTTTCATTCTGCTGCTGTTTCCTCCAGCAAGCACGATTCCTATTGCTCTCATACCTTATCACCTGCCTTAATCAAACTTTCACCACTGTCGAGCAATCCGTTTGGATAATCGCTAAGTTCCGTCACTCCTGATATAGCCGTATTCTTTCCTACACTTACTCCATCCGGGATAACACTATCCTCACCTATAGTCGCAAGTCCGAAAGCATATATATCAGGCTTAAACTTGTTTGGTTTTTCTTCACCGACACCAATCTTGCAATTCTTTCCTATCTTTACACTTTCTGCAATTATAGCCTTGTCTATAACAGTGCCCTCATCAATATATGATGAACTCATAATGATGGAGTCTCTTACTACAGCTCCGGGTGCAATATATACACCGGTACCTATAACAGAATTACTTACATTGCCATATATCTCTGAAGCTTCACCTATAATCGATCTGTCAATAGACGCTTCATCTGATACAAACTGCGGTGGAATCTTATCACTCTTTGTATAAATCTTCCAATACTCCTCATAAAGATTAAATACAGGTATAAGATCTGTAAGTTCCATGTTTGCTTCCCAGTATGCTCCGAGTGTTCCTACATCTTTCCAGTATCCGTTGTACTCATATGCAAAAATGCGTTTTCCCTGCTCATGGCAATAAGGAATAATATGTTTTCCAAAATCACACGCCGGCTGGTCTTTAAGCTTTATGAGTGCCTCTCTTAAAACAGACCACGAGAATATGTAAATACCCATTGAAGCAAGATTGCTTCTCGGATGCTCAGGTTTTTCCTCAAACTCCTGAATCTTTCCGCTATCATCAGTTATCACTACACCAAATCTGCTTGCTTCCTCGATAGGAACCGGAATCGTTGCAAGTGTAACATCAGCCTTATTTGCCTTGTGAAAATCAAGCATGACCTCATAATCCATCTTATAAATATGATCTCCGCCAAGTATAAGCACATAGTCAGGATTAAAATATTCCATGTATTTTAAATTCTGATAGATTGCATTTGCCGTTCCCGTGTACCATTCACTGCTTGCACTCTTTTCATATGGTGGCAGTATAGACACACCACCTACATTTCTATCCAAATCCCACGGAATACCTATTCCAATATGTGTATTCAGCCTAAGTGGCTGGTACTGTGTAAGAACACCTACCGTGTCTACTCCTGAATTAATACAGTTGCTAAGCGGAAAATCTATAATCCTGTACTTTCCTCCGAATGACACTGCCGGTTTTGCAACATCAGCAGTGAGAACTCCAAGTCTTGAGCCCTGTCCGCCTGCCAAAAGCATCGCTATCATTTCTTTTTTAATCACACTATCACCCCTTTTATGTTTTTTCGTTTGAAATTCATATATATACAGTCACCCATTACTTGTCCACCTATAAGTTCAAGGCAATGGAATAAACCATTTATGACCTTTTACGAAATTTCATATTTCACAATTACGGATTTGTTTTTTGTGACAATATAGTATATTCATTCCCCGTGCAATTTATTATAACACATCATGAACAAAATGTGAACAAATTCGTCATTTTTTTTAAACTATTTTTTGTAATATTTAACAAATTTTTTCATAATTTACCTATTATGTATAAATATTTAGCAAAAATTTCTTTGTTGTTCCTTTAGTTCATCAGCTTTTTCTCTTTAATTCTAATTTTTAATTCGTGCATCCATAATAAGTTTTTTAATCCCTTTTAATTACAAATAATTTATATTTTTATTACATTTTTATTTTGTAATTGTTTTTTTCCATTCATTGTTTTAATATAAGAAGAGATAACTTATAAAAACAGATAGGACGGTGGAATTATGTATCAAATAAATCTTAATAATCCATGCAAAGTATTTTTTATCGGAATCGGGGGTATAAGCATGAGCGGTTTCGCCCAGCTTCTTCATGAAAACGGCTTCAATGTCTGTGGCTCAGATATGAAAGAAAGCAAGATAACAGATCATCTTGAGAGCTTAGGCATAAATATCATATATGGACAGAAAACCGAAAATATTACAGCAGATATTGACTTTGTGGTTTACACTGCTGCAATTCATCCTGACAATCCTGAATTTGTCAGGGCAAAAGAGCTTGGTATTCCTATGATGGAAAGAGCTGAAATGGTAGGCCAGGTCATGAAAAATTTTCCAAATGCCATCGGTATTTCCGGTACTCACGGCAAAACTACTACCACTTCAATGCTGTCACAGATTTTTCTTGCGGCAAAAAAAGACCCTACTATATCAGTAGGCGGTATTCTTGATGCAATAGGCGGAAATATCCGCATCGGCCATTCAGAGAATTTCATCACTGAAGCGTGCGAGTACACAAACAGCTTTTTAAAGTTCCATCCTACAGCAGGAATCATCTTAAATGTCGATGCAGACCATCTTGATTTCTTCAAAGACATTGACGACATAAGACATTCATTCCGCAAATACGCAGAACTTATACCTGAAAACGGTGTCCTTGTTATAAATAAGGATATTGACAAATTAAACGAGATAACAGACGGACTCAAATGCAAGGTCATCACTTTCGGTCTTGATGATGGTGCCGATTACTCTGCAGCAGACATCAGCTTTGATGAAAAAGGTCATGGCTGTTACACACTCATAAGAAACGGTCAGAAAACAGATATGCAGATTAAGCTTAATGTAGTCGGCAGGCACAATATATCAAATTCACTTTCAGCAATAGCTTTATCAGAATATTATGGAATAGACGAAGCTTCTATATTAAATGGTCTTTCTGATTTTGTCGGAACTGAACGCCGTTTTGAACTTAAAGGTACATTTAACGGTGTTACTGTCATTGATGATTATGCACACCATCCGACAGAAATCGCAGCTACACTTGCTGCAGCACAGAAATATCCACACAAACACCTCTGGTGCGTTTTCCAGCCGCACACTTACAGCAGAACAAGAGCTCTTTTAAAAGAATTTGCACAGGCTCTTTCACTTGCAGAAAATATTGTTCTTGCTGATATTTATGCTGCCAGAGAACAGGATCCGGGCGATATTTCATCAAAAACACTCCAGGCGGAGCTTGAAAAACTTGGCAAAAAAGCATACTATTTTCCAAGTTTTGATGAAATTGAAAAATTTTTACTTGAAAATTGTATCAACGGTGATTTGTTGATAACTATGGGTGCCGGAAATGTAGTATCCATAGGCGAAGCACTCGTCAACAAATAAGTTATCCACATTATCCACAATAGATTGTTAATAATTCTTCACAATCCATTGTGGATATTTTTATTCCCGGTATAATAGGTATTTCAGGCATTTTGTCCTATTATTAACATTTTCCACATTATCCACATTTTATCAATCCACATAGCTGTTTTACATCAATGACTTGAAACATTTTTAAAACATGATAAAATACAATTCGGTGGACTATGTATATCATAAATTTTATACTACAAAGAAACGAGGTTTATCATGGAAAATGTTTTCTCCTGTACGGGATATATAAAACCGAATACAGTGATAAGCAATGCTTTTATCGAGCATTTTATGCTTGATGCAAACGGCAGTTATGTAAAAGTTTATCTTTACCTGTCAGAATATATCCAGGCTGGAAAAACGGACATATCGGTTTCCGAGCTTGCTGATAAAATGGACAGCACCGAAAGAGATATTATTCGTGCTTTACAGCATTGGGAAAAAAAAGGGCTTATCTGCATCACTGTTGATAATGAAGATAACTTAATTTCCATAGATATGTATAACCCTGATGATGTATATGAATCCATAAAGAAGGATACACAGACTGACGAAGTAATTGATGATATAGCAAGTACTGAACAGATGCCTTTTTCCGGCACTAAAGAAACAGAAAACAGATTTTTAAACAGCAAACCTGTTACTGTCTCTCCTAAACAATTAAAAGAACTTGCCTCAAATCAGGATTTTAAATGGGCATGTCAGGTTATCGAATCGTTTCTTGAAAGACCGTTCAAGCCAAATGAGATAGAACTTATATCATATCTTTATGGTACATTGCACTTTTCTTCCGACTTACTTCTTCATCTTTATGAATATTGTATCTCACTCGGAAAGAGTAATTCAAGCTACATACAGGCTGTTGCATTAGCCTGGCATGAGCGCGGTGTAAAAACACCTGAAGATGCAAAAAAAGAATCTACTGATTACAATACGGCACATACCGCCATATCAAAAGCGTTTGGACTTGGAAGACCTCTCGCAATGATTGAAAAACAGTTTGTTGAAAAGTGGCAGAAAGACTGGAACATTGACTTAAGCGTAATTCTTGAAGCGTGCAACCGCACAATGTTAAAAATCCAGAAAGCAGACTTCAAATATACAGATGGCATACTCGACAACTGGCATAAATCAGGTATAAAAACATTACTCGATGTTGAAAAAGCTGACGAAATATATGCCAAGAACAAAGCTGATAAAAAATCACAAAAGGATAACTCAAATTCAGGCAGCTACAGATATAACACAACAGGCAGCTCCGTTAATGGTTATGTAAAGAAAAACCAATTTAACACTTTCAGACAGAGAGATACATCTCACGCTGAGATAAGTGAACTCGAAAAAAAACTTTTAAACAGATAATAAAGATTTGCACGCTGAACCAGCAACAGCAAAACTTTCCATCTATGTGCTCTCGGAATTTTCTAAACGAAGAATTTCGAGATGAATTTTTGATACACAATGACATTTTCATTTTTCGTACACAGTGTACGAAAAATGAAAACAGTATATCGTAAATCCAGCCAAAATAACTCGTTTTAAGAAGATACCGAGAGTACATATCTTTATAATGGAGGAAATTTATGGGATTATCAAACACTCAATATCGTGATATCATGTATAAGTATGACCAGTTGAGATTAAAAAACAAACGCATTGTTGCAGCAAGATATGAAAAGCTTTTTAACAAAATTCCAAAACTTAAGGAAATTCAAAACGAAATCATCAATCTTTCCACAAATCAGGCACGCATGGAGCTTCTTAGTCCTGATGAAAAACTTGATGAACAGACATACCGTGAAAAAAAAGCACAGCTTGTCAGCAAAAAGATTGAACTTCTTACAAAAAACGGTTATCCGGCTGATTATCTTTCGCCTATCTATTCATGTAAAGACTGTATGGACACAGGATACATTGATAATAAACCATGCCACTGTCTTAAACAATATGAGATAAATTCTTTATATGCCAATTCAAATTTATCTGATATACTTGAAAAAGAGAATTTTAATACTTTTAACCCGGATTTTTATGATAATAGTCATATTATAGAAAATTTATCATTAACAGCGCGTGAAAATATTCTCAGAGTCAGAGATGTTTGTCTTGACTTTGTTAAACATTTTGACACGGCATATGATAACCTCATCTTTTATGGTGAAACCGGTGTTGGAAAAACTTTTCTTACACACTGCATAGCAAAAGAGCTTTTAGACACCTCGCATACCGTTGTGTACTTGACTTCTTTGCAGCTTTTTGATATTTTAGAAAAAAATAAGTTCTATAAGACTGATGAGTATATTAACAACGAACAAGTCTCATACATTCTAAACTGTGAACTGCTTATCATTGATGATCTGGGCACAGAACTGGCAAACAGTTTTACAACTTCCCAGTTGTATTATTTTATAGAAGAAAGACACATGAAACAAAAATCAACAATTATATCAACAAATCTCTCATTTCAGGAATTGAGAGAACGATACAGTGAGCGTATCTTTTCAAGATTTACCGGATATTATAATTTTTATATGATAGCCGGTGACGATATACGCATTAAGATTGCTATCTCTTAACCTGGGAAAATTATTTATTTTCCTTTATCCAAATACATTATGGAGGACAAACTATTATGAAACGACATGACAAATTAGCTGAAACAATCCCTTATGGTACTCTCGGTATTCTTGCACTTGAGAGCAGCAGGGACATGGGAAAAAGAGTCAATGACTATATTGTTGACTGGAGAAATGACAGAGCACAAAATCATGCTACTGCGGCTTCTTTTGCAGGCTACAACAGAGACTCATTCATCATTGATTCAGCGTGCCCAAGATTTGGTTCCGGCGAAGCAAAAGGTATTATCAGAGAATCAGTCAGAGGTCAGGATCTTTATATCTTAGTAGATGTATGTAACTACAATCTGACTTATACTGTATGTGGTCAGACAAATCATATGTCTCCTGATGACCATTATCAGGATCTTAAGCGTATTATTGCCGCTGTCGGTGGCAAAGCAAGACGAATCACTGTTATTATGCCTTTCTTATATGAGAGCCGCCAGCACAGAAGAAGTGCACGCGAATCACTCGATTGTGCCCTTGCACTTCAGGAACTTACACAGATGGGTGTTGAGAGTATTATCACTTTTGATGCACATGACCCTCGTGTTCAGAATGCCATTCCTTTAAAGAGTTTTGAAACGGTTCAGCCGACATACCAGTTTATAAAAGCTCTCCTTAAAAATGTCGATGACCTCAAGATTGATACTGACCACCTTATGGTTATCAGTCCTGACGAAGGTGCTATGGGACGCGCCGTTTATTATGCAAATGTCCTCGGTATTGATGTAGGAATGTTCTATAAACGCCGTGATTACAGTAAAATTGTCGATGGAAGAAATCCTATCATAGCACATGAATTTTTAGGTTCAGACCTCGAAGGAAAAGATGTTATTATTATTGATGATATGATTTCTTCAGGCGAAAGTATGATAGATGTTGCCACAGAGTTAAAGAGAAGAAAAGCTAACCGTATATTTGTAGCTGCTACATTTGGTCTTTTCACAAACGGAATGGAAAAATTTGATGAAGCTCACGAAAAAGGACTTATCGACAAAGTTCTTACTACAAATCTTGTATATCAGCCTGAAGAAGTTCTAAAAAGAGATTACTATATCAATGTTGATATGAGCAAATATGTTGCTCTTCTTATTGACACACTCAATCATGACCAGTCAATAAGTGATCTGTTAAACCCTACTGAAAGAATACAGGCTGTTCTTAAGAAATACGGACAGATTTAATCATATTTATATATTTTAAATTTTTAATATACAATACTTATACAAGTACAAATAAATTATTTTATTACTTTAAAATAATACTTTTTAAAAGCACCGACAAAAAACATACCTTCTGTCGGTGTTTTTTTAGATTTTGTTTAGATTTAAGGGCTTATTTTCACAATCACTTCATAAATGAAACACAAAACAAACACAATTAACATATATAATGTACTTATAAACATAAATGAAGCGGGTGAGTAAAACAAAAGTAGGAATTTAAACATACAGTGATTCTTATTTTTGTCACCTGTTTCGACAACAACTAAATTAGCTTATTGACTTATGTTTGAGATAGATTCTTTTTCATTTTTTTCATTTGGGTCTGTGATAGCTCCCTCTATCGCAGACCAACTCCTTTTTGTACCGTACTTAATCAACAATTAAGTACACATTTTTTACATTATTTTTTGAACTATCAGCAAAGACTGATAGTTCAATCCTCTTTTTTCTTTAAAGATAGTAAAAGCCTTATCACTGATGATAAGGCTTTTACTATCTTATATTTGCTTTTTTCTGAATTTTTCAACCGACTGCATCATTTCATTAGCGGCTGTATTGACATTCACGGACATACTACTGACATTCTTCACAACTTTAAGGACTTCCTCACCGGCTTCCATTGTCTCTTTTACATTTTCCATATTCTTGTTTGCTGCCGCATTAAGTCCGTTAATATCCTCAGCTATATATGTAGTCTCGCCTTCCAGTCTCTCCGTGGCTTCCCTAATATTTGCAACACCTTTTGCTACAAGGTTTATGCGGTCTTTTACCTTTTCAAATATCTTTCTGGTATTGTTCATATCATCCGACTGTCTGTTTATCGCATCCTGAACCATTTCCATAGTCTCTACTGTTCTCTCAGAATTTTTTCCGAGATCCATTATCATTTTTTCTATGTCGGCTGATGCCGCATTACTCTGTTCCGCAAGTTTACTTATCTCAACAGCTACAACAGCAAAACCTTTTCCACTCTCCCCGGCTCTCGCCGCTTCTATGGACGCATTTAAACTCAAAAGATTTGTCTCCTCTGCAATGGACGCTATAAGATTTACCGCTTCTTTTATCTTATCAACAGAAATATCCGTCTCGCTCGTCTGCTTTCTTATCCTCTCTATCGCATCAAGAACTTCTTCGTTTGAATTGTAAAGATTTTTAAGACTGTTATCGACCTCTCTGCCCGTTCCAAGCATATCATCCGCTGCATCTGAAAGTCCGTCTGCCTCGTCCCCGGTCTGTTTGAGCATCATGTTGATATTATTGACATTGTCATCAACACTTGCAGTCACTTCTGCCTGATTTTTGGCACTTTCAAGCACACTCTTAAGATTTTCACTTATCGAATCCATAGCGTCACTTGCCTGCCCTGCGATATTACTCATATCCTGAGATGCAACATCAAGACTAAGTGTATTATCCGATATTGCACCTATCATATTGCCAAGACTTTCACGAAGGCTTTTCGTACCGGCTGAAAGTTTACCTACTTCATCTTTTCTGCCGAGATTTTTCCGGTTTATACTTACATTTAAATTTCCCGATGCCATATTTTGTACGACAAGTACACTGTCCTCTATCGCCGATGCAATTTCCTTTGATGCAAGTACGCTGACAAGTATCGTTAAAATAAGCACGATACCTAATATCAAAAACAACAGTCCGCTAACGAGATTTATCGTCTTATCAACTTCCCTTACCGGCATACCGGCAAATATCATTCCGATTATGTCGTCACTGTTATTTTGCTTTACTGGGATGTAATAGCCATAATACATAGTCCCCTCTACGCTGACACGACTTGTAAATACATCCTTTCCTCCCTCAAGAACATTTTTCTTTAGATAATCTCCTGCCTTAGAACCAAGAATGTAATCACCTTTTTTATCTTTTAGGGAAGTTACAAGCCTTTTATCCCCATAAAAAAATGTGAGACTGCTTCCAGTTTTCTCGCTCATTTCCGTAACCAGCTTTTGGGAAAGCGATACATTGTATGTACCTTTCCATATCTCACCGTCATCATTTTTGAAATACTCACCTGAATTTTGATTGTAAGCGGCACTCAAAGCCTCCGCCGTCGCCTTAAGTTCATTTTTTGTCTTGTCAAGTAAAGTATTTTTTATAACCGTATTATTAATCACCATCACGGCTATACATACTACAAGAATTGGCAAAAGTGCCACAAATAAAATCTTATATTTTAATTTCCAGTTTTCAAATCTCCTCATAACGGCATACCCCCTGTCTATTTCCAGTTTATCAGCGATACATTGTGATAATACCAGTTTATCTTTCCTGTTATAGTGGCATCATCAAGTGTCTTTCCCTCTTTTCCTACAGTCTTTCCCGTGTTTGTCTTTAACACTCCGTCAAACACTCCAAACTTTCCTGAAATGATATTTTCCTTTGCTTCTTTTATCTTATCCGCTGTGTCGCTTTCACAAAGCGATGACAATTCTGTAAGACTTACAAGGTTCTCTTTCATTCCACCATAATAATTTTTGCCATCATATGAAGCATTGATGATACTGCTTATATATGATGTGTAATAAGCACTCCAGTTCCAGATAACAGATGTGAGCGTTGCTTTTGGTGTCTCCTTACTCATATCTGAATTGTAACCTATCGACCATGTACCATTGTCCTGTGAAGCTTCCTGTGGTGCTGTCGTATCACAATGCTGTGCCAGCACATCACACCCCGCTGCTATAAGTGCATCTGATGCTTTTTTTTCATCATCCGGTGCGTACCATGAATTTGTCACGGCAACTTTTACCTTTGCAGCCTTGTTTACCGACTCAACACCTATCGCAAATGCGTCAACACCTCCGGTACACTCACTGTTATCCGTACCCATAGCAGAAACATAACCTATCTTATTTGTCTTTGTCTTAAGCCCTGCAACTATACCTGATAAATATCTCGTCTGATAAATTCTGCCGAAATAGTTCGTAAAGTTTTTGCCATTGCTCAGATACCCAGTTGCATTTGCAAAATATATGTCAGGATATTTCTCCGCAAATTCTTCAGTCTGGTTCATATATCCCCAGCTTGTCGTAAAGATTACATTACATTTCTTATCAACACAATCCTGCAAGGCTGCTTTTATAGCTTTCTCATCACTATCACTTACACTTTCTTTTCTTACTATCTGATTATCCGACAGACCGATATTGTTCGCCATACCCTGAATACCTATCTCATGTGCATATGTATAACCTGAAGTCTCCGATGCACTTCCTATATAAAGAACACCTATCTTCAGCTCATCTTTAGAAATAGTCTTCATTCCGGCTTTGTTCGTATCGGCAGCTTTTTTCGCCGTATCTGAGTTCTGTGATACCTCCGTCTTTTCGCCGGTATCATTAGTGACCATGTCGACGACTTTCCCTCCTCTTCCACAGGATGTCAAAGAAAACACCATACAGAATGTCATTAAAAGTAATAATATTTTTCTTTTCATACATACGCCTCATTTCTGCACACATTTTTGCATCTTTAGTGATTACGCCCTCATATAAAGTGTGAACACCAATACATAAAATTTGTGCCAGGTGTGCCCAGACACAAAACTATTCATGATTTTTATTATTCTATACCACTATAATCACGGCATATAACCGCTTATTTTTATACATAAACAAGTATTTTTTGTACATATTTTATCATAATACGACATAAAAACAAATAAAATAATCAAATTTTTTTTAATTTTTCTTTTAGTTGTCGAAAAACGACGATAATTTCGCGAGTAATCAGACTCTTTCAATTTCCTTTGCGGTATATTAGGACATTATCATAAATGAATCATAAGCCAATAAATTTTACAAAAATATATTTGCCCTATTGATATCAATGTGCTATTCTTATAAGTAATTTATGAGCAGCTTTTTAAAAAGGAGGTGGAGCAGATATGCGTTTCAATAAAAAACAATGCAGATATACAAGTTTACTTGTTACATTGTGTATAATTCTTTCCTGCCTTGTTTCTTACACATCAACCATATCCACACCTTTTATTGATCAGGCTGCATCTGTTCATTCTGAAGAGGCAATATATAATTTATCCATAACATCTTCCGGCGAAGATATATGTACTCCAGAGATGCTTGGCAGACAGGAGCTTATATCCCGTCCTGAGATTTCTCATAAAATACGAACTTTTTCAAACACCTACAAGTCGCTGCTGTATTTGGCAAACATATCTGATACGATACATATCCCTCTGTATCAAGGTCTTTCTGAATATATTTCAGTCGCTTGTGAGCCGAGGTCAACAGCCTTTATCATCGATTATATACATATGAAGGATGGAAAAAAGAAAATTTAACATAGCTTTTTATCATATGTACGGTTAAAAAAATCACTGTACCAACATATATCAGGAGGGAAAAGTTATGTTACGAATCATTTTGATTATTATCGGTATATTATTCATTGTTGGTCTTACCGCATTTGGATTGTGGTTTTCGGGCAGCGATGTTGATGCTACCGGCGAACATGGCGATGATATGATAAATAAAAGCACTGAAAAGTAAATCGTCTAATCGAAAGGAGCTACTCATCATGAGAAAAACTAAAATTATTTGTACCATTGGTCCGGCAAGTGAAAGCGAAGAGACATTAAAACAAATGTGCTTAGCAGGCATGAATGTTGCGAGACTTAATTTCTCTCACGGAACTCATCCAGAACATCAGCAGAAGATAGACAGAATCAAAAAAGTAAGAGAAGAACTTGGTCTTCCAATAGCGATAATGCTCGACACAAAAGGTCCTGAATACAGGATACGCACATTTGAAAATCATAAAATTACTTTAAAAGATGGTGACACCTTTATATTTACTACTGACGAGGTTGAGGGAAACAATAAGCGTGTATCAGTCAGTTACAAAAATCTTATAAATGAGCTGAAAATCGGTGACACCATCCTTGTAAACAATGGCTTACTTATTTTTGAGGTTGCTAAACTCAAGGGAAATGATGCAATATGTAAAGTAATTGTCGGCGGAGAAATGTCCGACCGAAAGAGCATGAATTTCCCTAATCATGTGATGACTGGTCCTTATCTGAGCGAACAGGATAAAAAAGACTTGCTTTTTGGTATCAAAAATGAGGTCGATTTTGTTGCAGCATCTTTTGTTTCAACAAAGCAGGATTTACTCGACCTTAGAAACTTCTTAAATGAAAACGGCGGTTCAGATATTGATATTATCGCTAAGATTGAAAACCGCTCAGGTGTCGAAAACATTGAAGAACTTTGCGAGATTGCTGACGGAATCATGGTTGCAAGAGGTGACTTAGGTGTGGAAATTCCATTTGTAGAAGTTCCCGCCATCCAGAAATATCTTATCAAAAAATGCAGACTTCTCGGAAAAAGAGTTATAACTGCTACTGAAATGCTTGAATCAATGATACAGAATCCTCGCCCTACGAGAGCGGAAATCTCTGATGTTGCAAACGCAGTCTATGATGGTTCATCGGCAATAATGCTTTCGGGTGAGTCAGCTTCAGGAAAATACCCTGTCGCTGCCGTTAAAAACATGGCAGAAATCGCATTATATACGGAAAAGAATATTGACTATGCAAAACGCTTCAGAACCACTGAATACAGAATAAAGGATAATACTGATGCCATATCGCACGCTACCTGTGCAATGGCTATTGATACAAACGCAAAGGGTATTGTCATAAGTTCACTTTCAGGAAATACAGTTCGTATGGTAAGCCGTTTCCGCTGCCCTGTTGACATAATCGGCATGACAACATCCATAAAAGCATGGAGAAAATTAAATTTGAGTTGGGGGGTAACTCCTGTTCTCAGCGAGGAATTTAACTCTGTTGATGTCATGTTCTATCACGCAATGAATCATGCAAAGAAAATATTTAACTTAAACAAAGGCGACAATGTTGTCCTCACCGGCGGTCAGGTGAGCGGTGTATCAGGAAAAACAAACACTATTCGCGTAGAAGCCGTTTCAAAATAAACCGATGGATAGTATTCATGATGAATAACATTCATCATATGAATATTTATTCATCATGTAAATTATGCTTATATTTTTATATCAAAACCAGTAAAACTTTATCATGTATGGATATTTTGCCTATTGTTCCATGCATGATACAGAACAAAAACATAGAACAGCCGGATTCGATTTTATCGAACCCGGCTGTTTTTATTGCACTTACACATTTATTTTACTTAGCAAGCGTTTTAATCTTTAATGACTTAGACCACGGTGCAATAAGATACTTTGTTCCGGCATCTGTCTTGACCGCTGCCTTGTATCTCTGTCTAAAATAATATGTCGTGTTAGGTTTAAGTCCCTTAATAACAATAGATTTTCCTGTATATTTTTTTACATTTCCACCTGACTTAGTGATAGTTTTAGCATCTTTAAAATTCTTATTTGAAGAATACTGAAGTTCATACTTTGCATAATCTGTATAAAAATTCACTATCTTTACTGTATTTTTCGTAATATTCTTTTTCGTAACATACTTCTTCTTTTTCTTGTTATAAGATAATTTCGTTTCTGCCATCGGTTTTACATCTCTCTCAGGCGGTGCAGAAAGCGTCATATGTGCTGTATCACTTACTTTGCTTGACGGTCCGTAAACAAAAATATCTATCGTTTTTCTCTTATTAAAGCAGGACTTTTTTACCTTATAATAATTTGTTTCAACATCAGCATCTTCTATAAGTTCATAATTTCTGCTGCCCGGTATCTGTTTACTCGCTGCAAGAAGAAATTTATCCCATGAAGTAATAACTCCCACTTTATATCCCGTGCTGTTGTAAAGGTCATCCCAGCCAACGACATATTGATTATTAACAATATCTTTTATGTGCAGATTAGTAACCTTACTTCCACCGCTTACGGCTGTAGACTTTGAAAAGTATGCACTCTTTACATATGCTTTTTTACTGTTAAACCATATAGTTGTCCATGTATCATCTGTCTCATCAGTGAAATATTCGACTGTGACATCGTTTTCCATTGCACCCAGAACCGTACTTGTCGTACTCTTTTCCTCATATACATTAAGTTCTTTACCTGCAGCAAGTTTATAAACCTTGCCTTCCTTAGTTTCCTTTGGAACTTTTGTATCTTTATTATATAGATTCACATACTTCGCATTCACATAATAATATCCGGAACTTTTATATTTCATATAATCTACGGAATTTTTACCGTTGAAATATATCTTATAGTATTTTGACTTGTCACCTTTTGTCTTAGATTCTATCGGCTCTGTAGATACAACCTGAAGCTTTGTGTTAATCGGTACACGGTACGAATCCCCCCATGACGGTATTCCGTTAAAAAGTTTTATACCGACAAATGCCTTCGTTGTCTTGCCCTCTGCCTTAATAGTAACTTTCTCCCCATCCTTAGGGGTGGTGCTTTCATAACGACCCATATCAAGCCATACCTGTTCTCTCTTTACACGGTAAAATCCCGGACGGTGTGCCGTCTGTACAAGATAAGTTTTGCACGACTGAAATTCCGTAAGGTTTTTATATGGTGTATATCCTTCACTCCACACGATAACCCACTGGTCATCATAGGCAAGTACCTTGAATTTTGTGGTTTCATACTCTAAGAAAGCTGCACTGGAGTTATGATCACTTATCCAGTCTATTCCTCCACCGACTACATTTCCACTGCCGTTCCAGATATATTTGACAGTCTGGTTATTATCCTGTGGCAGATATTTGGATTTTATCGTTTTTCCCTGAATCTTCGTACCCTCCGGCACCGAATAAACAGTCTGCGTACTTCCTATCTTTGCAACATTGTCAGTACCAACAAGATAAGCCTCACCCTTTACCGTAAAAGTGTTTGTATCGAGATACTGTTTGTTAAACTGAGACATTGATGTGTCATAAGCCTTAGCTTCAACCCTCTGTGATGATACATATCCTGCACCAAGTGATACTGCCATGCTGAATATAAGTACCATACTGCACAGCTTTCTCCATCCGTTGATAAATACAACTTTTTTCTTTTTTTCATTCTTTTTTAAATTGTGTTTCATAAGCATTTTCCTCCCTCTTTCAAACGAATATTTGCAATCCGCTGTGATTTTGCTGTAAACATACCAGAACCCTTCTGATACAAGCAAGCCCTCACCAATCATTTATGGCTATGCACAATAAAAGTTGGTGATTTCCTTGATAGTATTTTAAATTATATCAATTTTCATATGCCCATACAAGCAGGTAATCTATCATTTTTCACCTCTTACCATCAAAAATCTACCTCTTGCCAAAATCCTATTTACATAAAATCTCTCATATGTTTTAATCTTATCATGTAAGGGACATCAATATAGGCATTTGCGAAACTATCATATCTATGACTAAAATAAATTCAATTTTATATTGAAAAATGATATTTTGCAATTACCTGAAATACTATAAAAGGGAGAATGAAAAAATTGAAAATACTATTAGAAATGACAGATGAAGGCGAACCTGAAATCATCATCAAATGCCACAAACTTACACCGGATATTATCAAACTACAACAAATGCTTGCCAGCTATGATGCCGGAAACGGCAGTTTAAACCAGATAATTTTTTACAAGGGCGATACCGAATATTATATGAACCTAAATGATATATTATTTTTTCAAACAGAAAGTTCTGTTATATATGCTCATACTGCAACAGATGCGTATGAAACCAAATATAAACTTTATGAACTTGAAGAAATTCTCCCGGCAGCCTTTATCAGGATATCAAAATCAGCCATAGTAAACAGCAGTCTTATCTACTCAATACAGAGAAACCTTGCTGCATCAAGTGTTATATCATTTAATAACACGCACAAAGAAGTTTATGTTTCAAGAGCATATTATAAAATGCTGAAAAATAAAATGGAGGAGAGGCGATTTCACAAATTGTAAAATCATCATACACTAAATTATCATAAATAATAGCATTACATATTACACAGCATTTTAAATCATTTGACATAAACCTGTCATATTACGGTACCGGCAAAATTTCAACAATAACTTTACACATTTTAGTGCCATATCAGGCACGGAAAAGAGGTTAAACATGAACAGAAACAGAAATTCAATTTTTTGGGGGCTTATGCTCATCGCAGTAGCCTGCTATCTTATCTTATGCCAGCTTCACATTGTAACACTTGCGGTAAGCATAACTAAACTTATATTAGGTGTTATCTTTGTCGGAACAGCGATAAATTCAATTATAGAAAGAAGTTTCGCAGGTTTCTTCTTCTCACTTGCCTTTTTATGGATAATATTTGACAACATTTTAGGACTTCCGCATATATCAACAAAAATTGTTATTATTGTTGCTTTACTGCTGACAATAGGTTTTTCAATGTTGTTTCCAAAAAAGAATTTTAACTATAAATATTCAAACCAAAACAAGCACGCAGAATGGGACGATTATGATGACCCTGACAAAGTTGGCAGACATCAGACTGTATTTAATGAAGATACAAACGATACTTTCTATGGAAGTAACCGCTTTGGAGCATCAGCTAAATATATAAACACGGGTGATTTTAAAAAAGCAGACCTCGACTGCTCATTCGGAGAACTCAAAGTTTACTTTGACAGTGCAAAGATAATATCTGAGTCTGCTGAGATCCATGTCAGACAGAGTTTTGGTTCTACACAGCTTTTCATTCCAAAAGAATGGCAGATTATACCGAAAGCTTCAGTCTTTGCAGGTGCTATAGAAGAACGAAATCGCAATAAAAGTACCGGTTCACCTGTTGTTTATCTGACGGGAGAAGTTAAATTCGGAAGTGTGATAATTACTTATGTATAAAGTGTATAAAAGAGCAAGCCTTTCGGCTTGCTCTTTGTATAAATTTCATTGGAAAATCATAATGCTCTCTCTGAAAAATGCCGTTGGTATAATTTATTAATCTATAATAGTCACCACCCTGAGTTTTATAATACTCTCACTGTAATTTGTCAGTCCATAATAATCTGTACCATAATCTTTAAGATAAAACTTATATGAATTTCCACATTCTATCTTTGTCATATTTTCCACAAGACTTATTAAGGTATCTTTTCTTCCACCAAGTGTTTTTATATAAATAATCTCTGACTTTTCTTTTCCTTTTTCAACTCTGTCAGCTTTTACTTTCCATATAGTATATAAATTATCCTCAATAACTTCATATGAGTAATCTATAACCTCACCTATTACCACAACATCGGATGCTTTTTTTAATTCTTTCTCCGTTCCATATATTTTTTCATCCGCAGTCATACGCCGGACAGATGCCGTATCTGCTAAAGCAAGCACATCCTTTCTGTTGATGCCGCCATATTCATATATAGAAGATTTTTTTAGTGCCATTGCAGACTGTGTTGTATTTACAAAACCATAATCACCATTTCCATAATCTTTCAATGCAAATACATATGACTCTCCTACATTTATGTCAGCCGCACCCGATAATATATTATCTCTGCCATCTATTTTTCCACCAAGTCTTTTTGCATATATCGTACTGCTGCAATCACCCTTATATTTATCCTTAACTTCAATCTTATATATCGTATATGGCATTTTCTCTTTATCTGTACCTGTTTCAAGCATTTTTGTTTCCTGTGCAGCAACAGTTCCCGAAACAAGTATATCCGCCGCCTTTACAAATTTTGAAGCCTTATTGTACTCAGGTTCATCTACACTTATATAATTTACGGTATCGTCAGTCATACTATCTGATATATCATAAGCAGCTTTACTGCTGTATTTTCTTTTTACATTTGAAACATCGAAAACCTGTGGCTCATATATTTTATTTCTGTTTCGTCCGTGATTCATAAGAGACACATCATATCCCGCCGGTGACTCAACCGGATTGTCCGCAAGCCAATATAAATGCCCTATTTCATGAAAATCATGTCTAAATGGTCGATTTTAACGCCTAAATGGTTATTTCCATCTTCTAACATCCATCTGTCATAACTTATTACAGTTGAAGAAATATTCCAACTAATTTTTTGTTCTCAAAAAATCGTCCATATCTCTGTTAAGTAACTCAAACTGCTTTACCGTTTCTTTATTATCAGATTTAAAAGAAAGCATCTTTTTAAGATAACCCTGCTCTTTCACAATCTTAAAACTCTCATTATAAACAAGTTCAAACACAAGTGCCGCATGACCGACAAGATTGTCTATAGGTGTCTTTTTAAGACTTCTAAGTACGGCATGATGCTCCATAAATGCCGTCATAACCTCCCCAGTCACTTTAGAATTTTTAAGAGCTTCCGTTGTTACATCATAAATAACCTCAAGTGTTACATCATAATTCACTTTTAATATATCTATCTTGTCAGCATCCCTTATAATATTGCAAAACATCTGTACTTTTTCAGGAAGTCCTTCTTCAATGCGATATGCACTGTGATTAAAAATCGCAGTTTTTAATATATCAAGCTCCGAAAATTCCTTTTTTAACTTATCTTCTAATTTATCATCTTCAATATCTGCCTTTGGTTTAGTTTTATCAACAAATTTCCATATAAGCCCCTCATCAAACAAAAGTTCAACTCCATAGTGTGCATGGTCGATAGAGTCGGCATCCGAAAAAGTCCCATAATTTTTTAACTGTTCAAATCTGCCTATATCATGCAGCATACCGATAAGCCACGCAAGGTCTGTATCAGCTTTATCAAGTCCAAGTGATATTGCTATCCTCTCACTAAGAGCCGCTACCCTGTAAGTGTGGTCTACCTTAAGTTTAATCTTCTCATCACTTGTATCATAATTATCAGTATATTTTTTAAAAGTGTCTTCAACATTTTTTCTGTCAATGATCATTAGAAATCTCCTTATTTTACATCGTATTGTTACTTAACTTCTTCCAATTTATTTTCATTGATATAAATATTATATACCTTTTTTAAGTCTAACAATTCATCAAATTCTGCTGCATACTGAACTTTAGTTATATCCTTGTACCTTTTACCGGATTCACTGAGCATATTATCACTATTGCTCAGACTATTGACTGTTTTATCATTTTCATCTTTTATTGTGATAACAAGCTCATCCATAGTATTATTTGTCACATATCTCAAACCTAATGGTGACAGATATAATACACCATCTTTTGACTTGAATTTTTTACAATTTTCAGCAAATTTTAAATCAAAATTATACTGCTTATATTTCTTATTGATTCTCTTTGCTGTATCTGTAATCTTTATGCATTTGTTTAAGTCTGTATCCTGCCAAATTTCATTATTTATCTCAAAAGAAACATAAATATATAATTTATTCCCTTTATATTCTGCATATTTAGTAAATGTACCTGTTGCTTCATACTCAAATGTAAAACGATTATCTTCTCCAAATGATTTTATTGTATTATTTTTTTTGTCGATATCTGCATCCACTTTATTACCATTTTTATCGGAAACTGAAATCACCAGATATCCAAGCTGTGTTTTCTTTTCACACAGGCTTTCTTTCAGATTAATAATATAATTGTCAATTTCAATTTTTTGATTTTCTCTTGTTAAAAGATTATTTGTTATTTTCTTCTGTACAGCGTTGTTATCAGCAAAGAAAAATTCAAATAAATTTTCATTTGAATATGCGTATGTAACAATATTTGCCACTAAAAATACAATTACGATAATACTTAATGGTATAATTATTTTCTTTTTCATATCTATGTTCCTCCTCATCCTTATATCCTGTAACATAAATGTAGCTTATTTTATTAAACAACTTGTTCAATGATATTATACTTTATTTATTTATCAATTCCATGCAAAGACTTTTAAACTATTATTTAGTATTATTTATAAATGTATTACTCTCAGACACCAGCCTGTCAAATAATCACAAGAAATGGATACTGAAGTAGCAGCTAAAGTGCGAAATCATGGCAAGTATATAGCACTCTACGCTAGACACTGAACTAGAAAATATTCGTACAAATTTGCCGAAAATACAATATAAGTTTTGTTAAAATTTCTATTTTACTTTTAATGAGTATTATATATAATATAAGCAGATGCAATAGCAAACTTACTGCCCACTTGCAAACATGAACATGACATTAGCCATTATCTGTCAGACCATGCATCAATGAGTAAATCTTGTAGGATGTGAACAGATAAAGTCATTTTATAATGCCTGCCACAATTCTTTCCATTCACTGCCACTGCATGAAACAAAATATTTCATCCAGTGACTTGTATTTTTGTTGTAATTTTCACCGATATTAACATCGCGACTCATTTCATCTTTTAATATAATAAGATTTTTATATGATATTTCATCACTTGAAAACCTCTTAACATAATACCTGTATATCATTTGAAGCTGTTCTTTTCCCTGCTCAAAATCTATATTTTCAATGCAAAATTCATTCATGTTTGCTATATGTTTTTTTATGATTTCATCATTAGATTTGTTTATATATGTTTTCATTTTTCCATTTCCCGTCATTTATCTCCTACATCATATCTCATTTTAGGAGATAATTCAATTTTTAGGAGATAAAGTTTACTATATTAAACTTTTAAAGCACATGATAATACGGACAAATATCTTCATAATGCCCATCTTTCATACGAAATCCACCCGGTATTGTTCCGAGCTGCTCAAATCCGAGTCTCTCATAAATATGTCTTGCATGAATATTTGACGCTACAACAGCATTGAACTGTAATACTCTAAAACCATGCTCTTTTCCCTGTGCAAGACAATCTTTAACCAGTTTTTCGTGTATTCTTTTATTTCTATGTTCATGATTTTGTCTCCTTATATTTTTCTCTAATGATTATTATATCACAAATTCGCAATGCAGGAGAACCTGTTCTCCTGTACCGAATTTGTGAACGACAAAATCATATAACACAAAGTGCTACAGATGCGAAACATCTGGATTTTGGAGTTGAGTATATTATAAATTGCAAACCGCATGTAATGGAATATTTTCCATCCAGCCCTGATCAATATACTTTTTTGATGAAAATCGTACTGCTTTTTCGGGATGATATTTCTCACAATATGCTTTCAAACTTTGCGACTTTATCATAATATTTTTTTCCAAATTCTTTCATTAACCATGTTTTTCCAACCTGTCTCGCACCCATTAAGAGCAAAGGTTTTCTGTTTTCTTTTTCTTTCCACTGCAAAAGACTTTCTATCGCAAATCTATACATTCATCATCACCTCTTTAAAAGAGTATATCACATTTTTTCCGTTCTATTCAACATACCGCTCTACATTTTTTCTGACCTAAATCATACTTTATTCTACACTTTTTCCGACCTAAATCACACTTTATTCTACACTTTTTCCGACCTAAATCATACTTTATTCTACACTTTTTCTGACCCAAATCATACTTTACTTATACTTTCCACTTTATTTCTTCTTATTCTCTTTAAAAATACATATCCAACTGCACAAGCTACTACTTCCGTTATCAGAAATGCCCACCATATCAATGAAATTCCCATCTGACCGTTTCTTACAAAAATTGAAAAAATACCCACCAATGGTAAAATAATCACAAATTGTCTGAGAAGCGAAATAACCAGTGACTCGATGCCACCGTCCAACGCCTGATATATTCCCTGATATGCTACATTTATTCCTGCAAAAATAAAACTTATGGAAATAATTCTCATTGCTCCAACAAAATATCCTCTTGATTGTCCTACATTAAATAAAGTTGCAAAAGCCCCCGGAAAAATCTCTGTAATTGTCGCACCTACAATCATAATACAATCGTATAAACAAGTCCGTATTTGATTCCGTCATTTATCCTCTTTTTACTCCTCATTCCATACCCAAAATCAATAATTGGTGTGATTGCATCTCTAAGTCCAAAGGCGAGGAACAGTACAAACTGCTGTACCTTATAGAACAATCCATATGCTGTCTGTGCTGACGGACTGAACTTCAAAATCAGATTCATCACATATACCATGATAGACATTAATGCCTGTGCAATAATTGCAGGGAGTCCAATCGCATAGATTTCCCTGATAATTCTGCCATTAGGTTTCATGAATTTTACTCCATGCTCAAATTCCTTATTTAATTTAATATGGAAAATAAACAACAATACAGCAGATACAACCTGTCCGATTACAGTAGCATATGCAGCACCCTCTACTCCCATCTCAGGAACCGGACCAATTCCATAAATCATGATTGGATCAAGAATATTTTATCAATATGTGTGATAAGACACACATAAAAAACGAGTAACAAAACTGGATTTACGCTAGTCTGCTACTCGTTCGTTAATTATTATATTTGTGTTTTAAAAAAAAGTCAAACAAAAATATTATTTCAACTTCGTCCCATCCTCACCTAATACGCTCTCATCAACACTTACATTTTTAATTCTGCCAAGATACTTATTGTCATCTATGACTTTGATAAGTTCACATTCAAGAGCTACCGGAAGTTCCTTGATAACAGAACCCGACATTACATTTTTTCCCTAATAGCAGACTTTTATCTGCTGACAAACACGATGCTATAAAGCGTACGAACACTCCTATAAAATATTTTTAAACCGGCTTTATGTTCCCTTTAACAATGTTCTCCTTTATAATTCTGTCAATAACCTCATACAGACGCTCAGAGCCAAGTTTTGTTTTGCTCTGTCTGCCGTACACCTGCTCTGCCGTCACACCATGTTCTCTCCAGTCACCGCCACCGTTACTGTTATTTAAGATTAAAGGCTGGAGATTGTCCATCGCATGAGCAAATTTTGACTCCGCTGTCTTAAATTCATCAAATTCATCAAACAGCTTTATAAGTTCGTCTTTCTGTTCCTCCGGGAGTATTGAAAATATCCTCTCTTTTGCCGCATCTTCTCTTGCTTTCTGTGTCTTAAGATTTTCAGCATCGTACGCATATGTATCTCCTGCATCTATCTCCACTATATCATGTATCAGGCACATAAGCATAACTTTTCCAATATCCACCGGTTCATTTGAATACTCTTTTAACAGATATGCCATGATTGCCATATGCCATGCGTGTTCCGCATCATTTTCATTTCTGCCGTGACCTGACAGATGTGTCTGTCTGAATATATTTTTTTCCTTATCTATCTCCAATGCAAAATCAAGCTGTTTTTTTAATCTTTCATCCATAAAACTTTGCCTCCTAAAAATAAATCAAAGTCTGATAACCCGTGTCATACTTGCAATTATAGTAAAATTAAAACTTTGCTTTTAACAACTCCGCAAATTATTCAATATAAAATATAATACCCCAAAGTATTCTTATACCTCTGATTGTTACATTATTATTTGATTTAAACCTTTGCATTACATTATAACATTGCTTATTTTTATTTTCTACCTTTGCAAAAAGCAAATACAAAATCATTTCTTTTTTGTTTATCCAAATAAAATTCAAACACAAAATAATTTCTTTTTTTGTTTATCCAAATAAAATTTTACGCTGACAAAGAAAAAAAGACAGAGGTTTCTGCCTACTATTCATCTATATATCTCCAGACATTTGCAAAACTTTCATATATATATACATAAGTCAAGCGAATATTTGCAATCTGCTTTTATACTTGCTCATAACACAATATATAATTAGTTTCTTTATTGCCCGATATATAGTGTAAATAGTAACAGCTCTAAAACCCTCTGTCTGTTTTGTTTTAACGGTAGTCTTTCTTTATTTCCAGACTTCTTCTGCTATCTCTTTCACAAGTGCAAGTTTTGCCCACTGCTGTTCTTCCGTAAGTTTATTTCCAATCTCACACGAAGCAAATCCGCACTGTGGACTTAAACATAAACGGTCAAGCGGAATGTATTTTGCAGCCTGTTCAATTCTTGCCTTTACGGTTTCCTTGTCCTCAAGTTCAGGTTTCTTAGTTGTTATAAGACCAAGAACAACTTTCTTATCAGGTGAAACTTTTGCAAGCGGTGCAAATCCACCGGATCTCTCATCATCATACTCTAATAAAAGTGCATCAACATTTTCCTGTGCAAATACATAATCTGCAACTGAATCATAAGGTCCGCTTGTAAAAAATGTAGAATGATAATTACCTCTACAGATATGTGATGTTATAACCATATCTTCCGGTTTCTTTTCAAGTGCAAGATTATTTACTTTCAAAAGCTGTGCCTTTACATCTTCAATATCAAGTCCGAGTGATTTATATCTCTGTTTTGCGGCATCCCCTACAATCGCACCCCATGTGCAATCATCAAACTGAAGATTACGGCATCCAGCCTCATAAAACTGTGCGATAACTTCCTGATATGCTGTTCCTATATCCTGTATAAGCTCATCATCCGCCTCATAAAACTCTCTTGTCTTAGCAATATTCTGAGGAACTATCATCTGCTGGTACATCTGTGCAGGTGCAGGAATCGTGTATTTAGCCACTGTATTCTCATCCTCAAACTGCTTAAGAAATTTAAAATATTCCACAAATGGATGTGCTTTTGCCTTAACCCTGCCAACAAGATAAGTGGCTTCAAGGTCTGCCATCTCTCCATTAAACTGAACTCCGCCGCCCTTTTTCTCATGAGCAACACCCTCAAATCCCCACATAAAATCAAGATGCCAGAACTTTCTGCGAAATTCTCCATCTGTTATAGCATGAAAGCCTGCTGCTTTCTGCTTTACGACGATGTCACTGACGCAGTCATCTGTTATTTTTTCAAGCTCGTCCTGTGTAATCTTACCTGCCGCAAAATCAGCCTTAGCATCTTTTAATTTCTGTGGTCTTAAAAAGCTTCCTACAAAATCATATCTGAATGGTGTTTTTAATGTACTCATCTGTATAACCTCCTGTTTGTTTCTTTGTTCATACTTATGTTAAAGTTTTAAATACTAATTTACGAGTAACAATATGTTAAGCGTATATTTGCAATTTGCTCTGCTGCTTGCTCGTAACAATACTTTTGTTTTTCTGAAGTTATATTATCATTTCACCATTACATATGTATAATATCTTTATTTTGTAGTTTGCCATAGTTTAAAACTATGACAGGAAGTTTCATTGCTTCACTTTCATAACTTTCAACATACATACCGATATTACCAGAACTATCGGAAATACACATCCTGCAAGCATTCCTGCTTTGAGATTATTACCGGCATTTTGTGTTACAAATCCAACTATTGCAGGTCCTATCGAACCTCCCATATCTCCTGCCATTGCCAGTAATGCAAAAAGAGCTGTTCCTCCCGCTTTTATCCTTACTGATGTTATGCTTATCGTACCAGGCCACATTATGCCGACTGAAAAACCACATATTATGCAGCCTGCAAGACCGGCAATGGGATTGACTCCAAGTCCCGCCAGCAGATAGCATACAAGACACAACACCCCTGAACCTGTCATAAATTTTATAAGATCAACTTTTTCTCCGTACTTTCCATAAAACAATCGGCTTATCCCCATTGCAACTGCAAACAGACACGGTCCCACAATATCTCCGACACTCTTAGGAAGTCCTAGTGCCGATTCTACATAGGCTGATGCCCACTGTGCCATTGAGATTTCGCTTGCACCTGCACAGACCATAAGTATTATAGAAATCCAGAATATCGGAAGTCTGCACAAATCTCTTATTGCAAACCCCTCTCCTTCTTCTGTCAGCCTTTCTATAGGACAACTAAGGAAATTAAATACATTATAAATAGGAACTAACGCCCATATGCAGGCGAGTGTCCGCCAGTTTTCTATTCCAAATGCAGCAAAGAATGCTGTCGATAAAAGTATGACTCCTACCGCCCCCCAGCAGTAAAATGAATGAAGCAGACTCATTACACTGCTTTTATTTTCAAACGGACAGGCTTCTACTATCGGACTTACAAGCACTTCTATAAGACCGCTTCCCATCGCATAAACAATAACGCTTATAATAATTCCTGCATACGCATTTGGCAAAATCTCCGGCAATATTGCAAGTCCTATAAGGCCTGCTGCCGAAAATATTTCAGATGCAACAACGCACTTTCTATAACCGATGCGGTCAACAAATTTGGCACAGAACAAGTCTATTAAAAGCTGCGTGAAGAAAAATGTTGTTGATATAAATGCTATCTCGCTTATCGGTATTCCATATGTTCTTTTAAAAGTTAAAAACAACAATGGTGCAAAATTCGCCGCTATCGCCTGTGTAATAAAACCAAGATAACACGCAATAAGAGTTTTTCCGTATTTGTCTTTCATTTCTGTTTCCTCCAATTTTTCCTATGTTTTACCGCAAATGTAAATATCAGCAACTAATTATGTATTGTGCTGTTTGAATATTTATACTTTTGCAGTTTTACCATAACCTGTTTATGTATTTATATTTTTTTGTATTATATTACATTTTTTTAGGAAATAATTGAAATATACAGTTAATTTCTAACATTATTTTATTATTTATATTTTAACATATGTTATCTGACACAAACAATATTTTACTAAGACTTCCCATACCTAAAATGGGATTCGCACCTTATTGGTGTGGGAAGTTTGAGTTATTAATATTTCCAGCTTCTCAAACACTTTTTCAGCATACAACAACTTAATCTCATGTCTGTCCATTCCCTTAACATCAGCATCAAACTCAAAAGAATTTACTTTTTCACCTGCAATTATACAAAAATATACTTTTCCCTGAACACTGTCTGCATTATTGGGGTCAACATTTCCTGTCGTTCCCGTTATACCGATTGCTATATCCGTATTCAATTTTTCCTTAACAGTCTGTGCCATTGCCTTAGCACACTCGTTTGAATACACACCGTATTTATTTATTATACCTTCATCCACACCGACAAAAATCTTAGTCTGATTAAGATAAGTCACATATCCGCCCGGAAAGATTGCTGATGCCCCCTCCGTGTCGGTTATCATGGATGCAATAAGACCTGATGTGCAGCTCTCCATCGTTGATATTGTAGTGCCGCTGCTTATCAGTTTTTTTATTAAATTGTCAATTTTATTTTTCATGTTATTCTCACTCGCCCCCTGTAAATCAAACTTAAATACTTTCATGACTTTTTCCATATGGGAAAAATCAAAAACACCCTCCTACGGCTCACAAATGCTCCATGCAGCCTCGGCAATCCTCACAGTATTTATACCTGCTTTTTTCATCATTTCAATATCTTCATCTAAATGCTCATATGGCATATATTCATCATAATATACCACTACAAAAAGAATTTCTTAATTCAGAAATGAAGATTATTATGTTGAGTAAAATAAAATTAACAAGGCTGTCACATTAAGTATATTCTATAGTACTTCTTGCGACATCCCTGTTAATTTTTTGTGCAGATAAATTATAAATTTTATCTTACATTATCATAATGAGTCCACATTCGGATAATTTTTATTGTTCCTTGATATTTTATATCATGTTCTGTAAACTCATCTTCATATACCTGATAGACCAACCGATGTTGTATATTTATTCTCCTCGAAATAATCCCATCAAGATTTCCTACCAGTTTCTCATATCGTGGCGGAATCTGATAAGGGGCATTTTTAATAATAATATATTATTCTCATCCGTAATTGTAAATCTATATATGTTTTGCTAATAAAACAAATATAGTTATCAATTTCATCAATAGTACACATACTTTTACAAATTGACGAAATCTATTATGTCATTTATATTATAGCGTACGCTTTGCCGTACATCAAGTATTATTTATAAAATTGCAGAAAACCTATTTCGAGTCCGAGAATTTTTCCAAGTGATAATCTCGGAAATACCTCACTAAATGCGTACGGTACACTTGATATTGCCGATATTCCGGAACCTGATTGCAGCATAAGCAATACGCCCATGCTGTTTATTATGATTACCAAAATAAGTGCTACCTCTCCTCTAAGTATAAGTCTTTTGTCTTTCATGTCTTACATCTCTTTTCTTTTTTATTGGATTTTTCCGCATGAAATTATAGTCCTTTTTTAGGAGATGGCAAGAGATATATTCACCAATGATTCCTAATATTTAAAATGCTTAACAAAATTATTTTCCAATAATTCAGGAGTATAAATATATGCTTCTTTAAAAATATATTTTTCTAGTTTTCTCATGTAATCTGATTGAAACTTTTGACCAGCCAAAAGACATTTACGCATCTTATCAGCATCTACAATATTTTTTTCCTCACTAACCACCAAAATATAAACTACATTTTCTTTTGCAAACGCAATAGGATTATCATAATTAAATGTATTATATTGCATATTATTCTTATCTTTAAGTTCATATAATATATCTACAATCCAATACCAGTTTTGAAACGCTTTTTTTGTTACGCTGTCTTTTGCTTTTGATATTTTTTGATTTTTAAATTCTATAAAATACCATATATCCTCAGAACTGATTGCAAACGCATCTGCTGAAGCAAGTGATTCACTTTCCTTAACAGAATCCGGAAACCGTGCAATACGATATACATTATGTGCAATCTCATCCATATCAATTATTTTCAAATCCTGCCTGTTATTTTCATAAACAAGTTTCTTATCACCCGTTCTTTTTGTTTCTGCCTTATCCTCTGAAGCACTTGAAAGCTCTGTTTCTATACATATTTGTCTGCAAATTTCTGAAACAACCCTTTAATCTGCTCATAATTCGTCATCTTCTGTTTCCAGTTCCTCTCTTAACCTGCTTAATAATAAAGTTGGGTCAACCATCTGTTTATATATCTTACTTATATTTTTTGTTACATTTTCAAAAACTGCTCCATTCTCCTGCATATCTGCCAGATAATAATTACATCTTTCGGATATTTCATATTTTTTTGAATATAACTCTAAAGCCTCCATAAAATGAGCACTATGCGTTGTTACAACAATATGAAAATCAAATTTTTTCTGCAACAATACAATTGTTTCTGCATATAACAACTGCCATTCCGGATGTAAATGTATTTCAGGCTCATCTAATACAATAACATCTTTATCGCTCAGATTTCCATTTAATAATAATTGTTTCAAAATCAAAAACGCTTTGACTCCCGTTGACAATGAAGCAACATCCAGTTCCTTAGAAGAATCATCAGCAAACTGGTACATATATTTTTGTTTTTTTACTACTTTTCCGGCAGCCACTCTGTTAATAATCTTGATAATATCCTCAAGTTTATTTGCTACCAATAAATCAGAAAACGCCTTTTCCTCTACTTCTTTGTCTTCTTTTTGAATCAACTTTCGTAAAATATTTCTCTTATGAAGCGAAAGTTCTGATATTCCAAATGTTAATATATGATTCATTTCGTCTATAACAAAAGGGTCATCTATATAAATGGAGTTATTTAAAATTTCAAATTGATGTTTTTCTTCTATACACTCATCTTTTTTAAAAATTAATCGAATATCTTTTTCTTTTATTGACAAAACTATTTCTGCCAGACCCTCTTTATCATATAAAGAATTTATCTCCCCATGAAATGATTCCTCAAAATAATTAGTATATATCGTCCTGCTAAATACTTCATCCGATATTTTTTTATTTTCCTCTAAATAACCAATTACTTTTTCTACAAAATCTGATTCGTCATCACTTTGTGGAAGCATACGCTCTTCATATTTTCTGCAGATTTCTTCCCGTTCTGCTGATTCACATTCTAAAAGGACCTTAGCAAATTCACTATAAGTACGCATTGTATAATGTCTGAATCTTAAATCATGTTTATATCTGTTTTGCTCAATTTCATTGCGTAACATATGTGACAACGAATCAATTCTTGCATTATTCATCTTTTCATCTATATTATATGTTGCATTGAAAACAGCGTCTAAAGTTTTGCCTATCGTACTTTTACCAATATTATTATTTCCCGCAATAATTGTGATTCCATCAATCTCAATATCAGCTCTTAATATTTTTGCAAAGTTTCTAATACTTAATTTCATTATCCTACCTCATTTTTAGCAACATTTTTTATTCAGTTATTATATCCTATATTATCCCAAAAATCCATCCGAAATACAAGTTGTAATTCACTATTCCCTCCCCATCTTAAACCTATGTGACGGACAGTAAGATTAAAAATATCGCACCAGCCGTCACTATCGCATCCTCGATAATATATAAAATAAGCACTTTCTTACATCTTTTTAATTGCCCTGCACCATAATTCTGTACAGTAAATATTGTGCATGCCTGGCTGAACGAATTTAACACATCAGAGGACATTTTATCACTTGTCGAGTCTTCACCGCCGTATCGGTTTGCCGCAGAACATTGCAGACTGGGCAGATACGGATGTAGACCATCTGAATATAACGGCAACTTACAATGTCGTACACGGAAGTCCTGCCACATTTGTTAAAAATAATTACTTTATTTTTTTATATGCATGACTTTCTCTATTTCCTACCCAATATCTCCTTAATCTGCTCAAGGTTTTCTACAAAATATATGCCCTCCTGCCGTTCCTCTGAGGACAATCCCATTTTAATCATATGTTCAAGAAGTTCTTTAAGCCCATTATAATAACCGTTCAGATTATACAAAATACATGGTGCATCAAGCTGCTTTAAAGATACTTTTGACATAACCTCTGAAATTTCTTCCAAAGTGCCTGTTCCACCCGGAAATGCAATAAATGCGTCCCCAAGTTCAATCATCTTTGTTTTTCTTTCTTCCATATTTTCTGTGACTATAAGCTTAGTTATCTCATCGTATTGCAATTCGGCATCAACAAAAAACTGTGGTTCTACACCCGTCACATCTCCACCTGCTTCTAATACGCTCTCAGCTATCACCCCCATAAGTCCTGACTTAGAACCACCGTATATAAGGGAATGTCCACTCTCGCCAATCCATGTTCCAAGTTTCTTTACTTCATCTGCTAATGCCGGGTCATTTCCCTCAAAAGCCCCAAGATACACTGTAATGTTCATCTTTAATGTTCTCCGTTCTATTTTCTATTTTTTCTAAATACACAAAACCTTTATTCTCTGTTTTTGTTTTCTTAAATCTCACAAAACCTGACTTTTCGTACAACTCAATATTCTGTGAATATCTTTTTATCTCCTCAAATGCATTTGCACACATAAATAAAAAGCAAAAAAGGGACGGTTCATCCTTTGCGAAATGGATATACTCCATATCATAATTTGTCTGCTATCACATCTCCTCAGGATATTTAAAATTTCTGACACCCGTCATCATATCCATAACATCCCATGTATAATCAAGATGCATACATCCATGTTCACCATTTATTGCCCTCTCCATATCTTCGAGTTCATATACAAGGGCATCTGCATTTTCACCTGCAGTTATCTTTTGTGTTTCACCTGACTCGACATAATGTATCGCTGCTTCCCATGCTCTCGGATATTCCATAATCTCGATATATCCTTTCTCGCACGAAATCATTCCTCTTTTCGGCTGCTTTGAATGAAGTGAGAGCATGACCGACGCCATCTGACCTTCATCATTCATAAGCAATAATCCAACCTGTTCATCAACTCCAGTCGGTGCACTTTTTGTCTGTGACGCACATTTATCCGGTTTTGAATCCATAAACCAGCGTATAAATGAAAGGGCATACACTCCTATATCAAGCATTGCTCCTCCTGCAAGGTTTGGATTAAAGAAGCGGTTGTTCATGTCATATTCTTTAAAGCTCCCAAAATTCATTGTGATAAGATTTACTTTTCCAAGAACTCCCGAGTTGAGCATTTCTTTTAATTTTTTATAAATCGGCATATGATATATAGTCATTGCTTCTGCAACTACAACTCCCCTTTGTTCTGCCAAATTGATTACCCGGCTTAACTCACTTGTATTTAATGTTATGGATTTTTCCACAAGTATATGTTTTCCATTATTTATTGCCTTTATCATAAATTCATAATGAGTATTGTGCGGAGTTGTAATATATACAACATCCACCTCTGGATCTTCAAAAACATCATTCATATCCTCATACACTTTGTTAATATTGTATTTTTTTGCAAATTCAACGGCTTTCTGATGTGTCCTGTTCGCAACTGAATATATGCTCTTTCCCTTTTTTATCAAAGCTTGTGCCATCTCATTTGCGATTACTCCCGTACCTAAAACTGCCCATTTAATATCTTTCATAAATAATGCCCCCTTAGATGCTAAAAAAATATATTTAATTATTTGCAAAACTACTTATAAGTTGTATTATATTTTTTGCAATTTAATTACGGATATAGACAGTTTTACAAATATCTGAGTTTATAAGATATATTTTAAATATAGTTTAAATCATGCTATAATTATTTTCAACATATAACTGAGCGAAAGCAAGATTTGTTCTCTAACTGAAAATCAAGATAAAAACTATAAGTTGAAGGCAAATACTGTTTCTTCCACAGAAACTCAAAATAATGAATATTTAAACAAGCAAAAATACAAATGAAATCGAGGTATAATCATGAAACGCATAAATTTTGAAACCGGCACTGTAACAGGAAATATCTTAAATGCCGCTCTCCCAATGCTTGTAGCACAGATTTTAAGTCTTCTCTACAATATAGTTGACCGTATTTATATCGGGCGTATTCCTGAAATCGGAACTGCCACTCTCGGAGCCGTCGGACTCTGTTTTCCTTTGATAATGATAATCACAGCGTGCAGCAATCTTTTCGGAAGCGGCGGTGCTCCGATTTTTTCTATTAATCGCGGCATGGGTGACGATAATAAGGCAAATACTATTTTAAATACATCTTTTACAATGGTATGTGCAAGTGCAATATTCCTGATGCTAATCGGCATTGTATTTTCAAAACCGCTGCTCGTTCTTTTTGGAGCATCCCCAAACGCATTGACTTACGCAAGACCATATATTGTAATCTATTTGCTTGGAACTCTCCCCGCCATGGTATCTACCGGCATGAATCCGTTTATAAATGCACAGGGATATTCTACAACAGGAATGTTCTCCGTAACAATCGGTGCAGTTGCAAATATTATACTCGACCCGCTGTTTATCTTTGTGTTCGGGCTTGGAGTAAACGGTGCTGCCATTGCCACCGTAATATCACAGATACTCTCTGCTGTTTTTGTTTTCTATTTTCTTCGCAAAAAAGCTGAGATAAAGGTCAGGCTGCTGCATAAAAACGAATTTTCTTCCTGCCTTTCCATTGCCAAAAATATCATAACTCTTGGCACGGCAGGATTTATAATGCAGCTCACAAACTGTCTTGTTTCAATCTGCTGCAATAATGTGCTTTATGTTACCGGCGGGGATGTGTATATCTCCGTTATGACTATTATTTCAAGTGTACGACAGATGGTCGAAACTCCTATCTATGCCATAACAGAGGGTTCTTCACCTATCATCAGTTATAATTATGGTGCAAGACGCCCGGAGCGTGTAAAAAAAGCCGGCATAGTAATGGCTGTCATGGCACTTATCTATACCGGCATAATGTGGAGTATTATCATACTTGCCCCTAAATATTTAATTATGATATTTAGTTCCGATGCAACACTTATAAAAGATGTTGTGCCTGCATTGAAACTTTATTTTGCTGCATTTATTTTTATGGATTTGCAATATATCGGTCAGACCGTTTTCAAATCACTTAACAAAAGAAAACAGGCAATTTTCTTTTCACTTTTACGCAAAGTATTTATTGTTGTGCCACTCACATATATACTTCCATACGCTCTCCACATGGGAACGGACGGTGTATTTATGGCAGAACCCGTATCTAATGTAATAGGTGGAAGTATGTGTTTTATAACTATGCTGTTTACGGTACTGCCTGAACTTAACAGGATGAAAGAGTGAACTTTCACCTGTTAAGAACTCTTACACTTTCTGTATTTTATTTTGTTATCTTAGCTTTTTTATTCAATCCTTTCTGATATAGGAATTTCTTGTAAGTCTTTAAGCTCTTTGCAAGCTTTTTAATACCATTTTGTCATTTTTTCCTCCTTAATTCAAAAATCTACTTTATTCTTTCTGATTCTCTTTAAAAATATATATCCTGCCAGGCATGAAATCACCTCAGTTATTGGGAATGCCAACCAGATTATAGAAACTCCCATCTGACCATTTCTGACAAACAGAGAAAAAATCCCAGCCAGTGGCAGGATAATGATAAGCTGTCTCAAAAACGAGATTACCAATGATTCAATGCCCCCATCCAATGCCTGATAAATTCCCTGATAAGCAACATTTATTCCAGCAAACAGAAAGCTTACTGAAATTACCCTCATTGCTCCAATAAAATATTCCCTTGACTGTCCTGCATTGAACAAAGTTGCAAAATCTCCCGGGAAAATTTCTGTAATTGCTACACCAACAATCATAAGGACAATCGTATATATCAATCCGTATTTGATTCCATCATGAATCCTCTTTTTGCTACGCATTCCGTATGCAAAAGCAATAATCGGTGTAATTGCATCTCTAAGTCCAAAGGCGAGGAACAATACAAACTGTTGTACTTTGTAGAACAATCCATATGCAGTCTGTGCGGAAGGATTGAATTTCAAAATCAGATTCATCATATACACCATAATAGACATAAGTGTCTGTGCAATAATTGCAGGGAGTCCAATAGAATATATTTCCTTTATAATCCTTCCATCCGGCTTCATATACTTTGCTCCGTGCTCAAATTCTTTGTTAAGCTTTATATGGAATATAAACAAAAGTACCGCAGATGCCACCTGTCCGATTACTGTTGCATATGCAGCTCCCTTCACCCCCATTTCCGGAACTGGTCCAATACCATAAATCATAATTGGATCAAGAATAATATTCAACACTGCACCCACAACCTGCCCTATTGTAGAATATAGTGAACGCCCTGTTGCCTGTAAAAGTTTTTTAAATAACGAAAAGAAAATAATCCCAAATGAAATTACGCAGCATATTTTTAAGTAGTCTGTTCCCATTGAAATAACTTCAGGGGCAATTGTCTGTGATGAAATATATGCTCTTACTCCAAAAATTCCAAACAACAGGCACACCGCATAAATAATCACTCCAAGAAACAAACTGTTTCCAGCAACTTTTGCTGCTTTTTTGCTATTTCCCTGTCCAAGTGTTCTTGCAAGAAGTGCATTGGTTCCAACACCTGTTCCAATTCCAACTGCTACCATGAGCATCTGAACCGGAAATACAAGTGTAAGTGCATTAAGTGCTGCCTCACTTCCTGATCTCATATTTCCAACAAAGGCACTGTCTACAATGTTGTAAACCGCCTGCAATGCCATAGATAAGATCATCGGTATTCCCATCTGAACCATGAGCTTATTTACTGGCATCTCCTTCATCTTGTTACTTTCTGCCATTTTATAATCCTCCTTGTTTTGCGAAGCAAAATCCGAACCTTCTGGTGAGGAGAGGATTTAGCCTCCTTTTTCTGCATAAAAAAAATGCGTAGATATCACATAAGCTGGACTTACGCTGATAAGCTACACACTTTTAAATGCATTATATATTTTCATAATGTGCGACAACTGGTGCACAAAAAAGCGAGTAACAAAACTGGATTTACGCTAGTGTACTCGTTTAGAAGTTATTATATTTTTATTTTTGAAAAATGTCAAACAAAAATTTCTTGCTTTTTTGTCTTTATGCATTATAATAAGCAAGAAATTAAAAAAAACAATTTTGCCTGTTTTGAATCACATCATTTCATATGCTATACTAACACTAATCATTAAACCTTACTTTAAGTCGATATATTCAAAAAAATATTTTGGAGGTATGCCATGTACACAATTGGACAAGTAGCAAAAATGTTTGATTTGCCAATTTCAACACTTCGCTATTACGATAATCAAGGACTTTTTCCGCAACTCATACGAGAATCCGGTATTCGTAAATTTAGCGAAAACGAAATTGAGGCATTACGGGTAATCGAGTGCCTAAAGAAATCCGGTCTTGAAATCAAGGATATCAAGCTCTTTATGGATTGGTGTGCAGAAGGTCCTGCCACTTATTCCGATCGCTTTGATCTTATACAAAAACAAAAAGAACGCGTGGAAGTAGAAATCAAACAACTACACAAAACTCTGGATATGCTTAAGTACAAATGCTGGTATTACTCTCAGGCAACGAAAGATGGCAATGAGGACACCGCAAAAGCATTAACCCCAAACGGTCTTCCGGAAGATATTCGCATAGCATATGACAATTCGCACACACACTCCTCTGATTGAGATAGTTATTCACCTGCAGTCTCTTTCTTACTCATATGAAAAAAAAAATATAATATTCAAAACAATTCCGACAACCGTTGATGTAGGTGCTGCAATTCCGATATTTGTAAGGCTTGCGTTAGGCTGGATACTCATGATATAAGCCATCGGCAGACGCACAAGAAGTGTCTGTGTAAGTCCCTGTATCATTACCCATAATGTCTTATTATTTCCGTTAAAATAACCTATCATACTAAACAACACGGCGGTCAATATCGTTTCCGGTGCAAATCCTTTCAAATATTCAAATCCCTTTTGTATAACTGCGGCATCATTTGAAAAGCATCCGGCAAGTACATCGCCCTTAAACATTACTATACAAAACACAACACATCCAAATGCAGCACCGATTCCAATTCCTGTAAACATTGCCTGTCTTGCTCTTTTTTTGTTTCCTGCACCGACATTCTGCGATACAAAAGATGCCATCGACTGCATAAGCGAACTTGGTATCAGCATCGCAAAGTTTACTATCTTGCAGGCAACTCCATATCCCGATGATGCCTCAAGACCAAGCCTGTTTACAAAAGCACAAAGTGCTAGAAATGAAAGCTGTGTCAGGAACTCCTGCAAGGCAAGCGGCAGACCGATTTCAAGGAATTTGCGGCACTGTTTGTTTAATCTAAAATCTGATTTCGCTATTGAAAATGGAAGTTTTTTCCTGAATAGCATCACAATCGCACACACAACGCTGACAGCCTGAGCAAGAACGGTGGCAAGTGCCGCACCTGCCGCATCCATATGAAGTCCAGCTACCAGAAGCATATCACCAACAATATTTACAATGCAGGCAACAAATACAAATATCAATGGGGACCTGCTGTCCCCAAGTCCCCTGAAAATTGCCGCAAGTACATTGTAGGCAACAATAAAAAATATTCCGCTTCCACAGATACGGACATAAACCGTTGTAAGACTAACTGCTTCCGTTGGTGCCTGCATCAAAACTGAAATAAGTCTTGCAAAACATACCATAAAAATAAACAATCCTATTGATATTATCGTAAAGACAACAACACCCCCTCCAAGTACCTTTCCTATCTGCCCCGTTTTCTTCTCTCCAATATATCTTGCTATAAGAACCGTAATACCCATAGCAAACTGTGTGACAACAAATGTCACCAGATTAAGTACCTGACTTCCTGTTGAAACCGCTGAAAGTCCTGCTGTCGAGCCAAATTTTCCTACAACAAGCAAGTCCACTGCACCGTAAGCCGCTTGCAAAATAAGTGCCCCTAAAATCGGAAGCATAAACCAGAACAATTTTTTTAATATACTTCCCTGCGTAAAATCTGTTTTATTATTACTACTCAATTGTAACACTCCTCTCTGACATAACTTTGTAAAGTTTTTCAATAGTCCTTATTGTACATTCCGCATCTTCATCTGAAATATCTTCAAGAAGCGGAAGTAATCTGTTAAAATACTGTGTATTATATATCTTGGATAATTTTTTTCCATCCTCTGTAACAGTAATATAAGTAACACGACCGTCACTCTCGGATGTCTGTTTGCGAAGATAGCCTTTTGCCTGCATCTCTTTTACAGTGCGTGTCACCCCCGGTCTTGGAATATCAAGTGCGTCACTTATATCCGATACTTTTACGCTTACACCCTGTTGTCCAAATGACTCAATCACATCCAGATAGTGAATATATGAAGGTGTAACACCCTTTGGAAGGGGAGGAAGTAAATCCCTTGACCGCTTTGCCAAATAGCACGCATCAAATATTGCTTTTATCTTTTCGATAGTCATAATAAAACCTCTTTCCACGATTTTTAAATAAACAAGCCCATATAATTACCTTTGTTAATTACCTTAGATAACTATATAGACTTTCATTCTATTTGTCAAGTTTTAAATGAATTTATCAGTTCATATTTGCATTTCCTAAATTCATATATTTATATACAATTTTTATATTCACTTTAACTTTATGCCCTAACACCTGATTGTGACAATTTATTCTTAATCTCCCTGATTTCATTGTCCCCAAAACATCTCTCAGGCAATATAAATGCCTGCATTGCACCGTAAAATATGTAGATATAACCTTTCTCCTCATAAACATTAACTATATCACTGTACTTAACTACAGTTTCACCCTGCTCGCAAGTTTCAACAATCCTGTCATCTAAAAACTCAACCGAAGCTTTCTCATGATAAAGCAGCTTTCCGTCACTTTTCATTTTCATAATATCCTTTTTAATATTCCTACGCATCAAAACAGGCACGATAAACCACCACAAAACAGTTGATAAAACTGCAACTGCAGCAACCGATATGACAAGACCTATTTCTATCTTGATAATCAGTAGTGCCAAAACAAAAACAAACATTGCAATAGGAAAAGAAATTCTTGTAGCTAAAAGAGAATACTTCCCAATCTTTGAATGTTTCAGATACGAATAATTAAACTCAATGTAATCGTTGTCATTTAAATCAATATTGTATTTCATAAAAATCCTCCTATCTTTTTACACCAATCCAAATTAAAGAACTTACCAGCAGAAAAAACGGATAAAACATATATGGAATAATATCAAATGCCGATATACTTTTCCCTAATTCCGTAACCGCTGATATTGCAACAAGCATCTGTGCTCCATAAGGCAAAATCCCCTGTGTTATGCAGGAAAATGTGTCCAGCAGCGATGCTGTTTTTTTCGGTGTAATCTCATATGTCTGTGCCATTTCTTTTGCTATCGGATTTGCCATTACTATAGCCACCGTATTATTAGCAGTCGCTATATCCATAGCACCAACTAAAATCCCCATACCAAGCTGTCCGCCCTGTTTTCCTTTGAATACATGATGTATTCCATGTAAAAGTGCATCAAAACCGCCATATACACGAATTAATGCACACAATGCAGCTACAAGGACTGCTACGATACAGGTTTCAAACATACCCGATACACCATTTCCCATATTTGTGACAAGTTCCACAGCAGAAGTCTGTCCCGTAACTAACATTATAACCGCTCCTGATACAATACCCGTCAGCAGTACAAGAAACACATTCCAGCCGATTATCCCTCCCATCAATACAAGTACATACGGTATTATCTGTACCAGATTGTAATTATGATGCACGCTTCCGTTTATATTGGTATTCATCGATAAAACCCCGATGATAATAACAGTCACAACAGCCGCCGGAAATGCAATCCGGAAATTCTGCCTGAATTTATCTTTCATTGCACAACCCTGCCCATTGCACGCTGCAATAGTCGTATCTGAAATAAATGACAGATTATCTCCAAACATAGAACCACCCATTACCACAGCCACGCAAAGCGGCACTGAAAAACCAGAAGCATCCGCCACCGCAACAGCAATTGGCGTTATAAGTGTTATTGTTCCAACAGAAGTTCCCATTGCAACAGACACAAAACACGCAACGATAAAAAGAACAATAACTGCAAACCGTGCCGGAATTAACTGTAGCATAAAATATGCGACACTTTCTGCACTATCCCGACCTACAACACCAACAAACACTCCGGCTGTCAGAAATATAAGCAGCATTGTTATTATATTTTTGTCTGCCATTCCCTGTGCCATGATTTCAAGTTTTTCGTCAAAAGATACCTCTCTGTTTTGCAGACAGGCAGTTAAAATAGCTACTAAAAAAGCCACAATTATTGGGATATTATAAAATCCCATTGGAATTTTCATTATATATTCAAATACAATTCCAAGCCCCAGATATAATGCCAAAAATACAAAAATCGGCAAAAGTGCCACCGGATTTACTTTCCTTTTCATGCTCTATCCTCATTTCTAAATACATTGTAAACTGCACACGAAACTAATGCTCCGATACTTATTGTTCAAATATTTCCGTTTTTATATTTAACTATTTTTAAGTTATTCTGTCAAGGATGCAAACCTATAAAAAGAGCCGGATATTCCATAACATCCCAGAACCTTACAAATACCGAAGCCAGTCGATAACAAAGTATTTTTAGTAAAATTATACAGACATAAAACTTAATATTTCTTGCCTTAAATTTCATTTTTGTGTATATTATTATTAAATAACTAATGTACTCTCGGAATCTTCTGAACGAAGAATTTCGAGATGGATTTTTGATATACAATGACATTTTCGCAGTGCGTACACGGTGTGTACGACGAGAAAATGGAAACAGTATATCAGAAATGCAGCCGAAATGACTCGTTTTGAGAAGATACCGACAGTACATTAACTACAAGGAAGGATGTCATTTTTGAATACAGAACTTAAAAATTCAATAACTGCTACTGATAAAGAAGCTCAGTATGATGAAAGTGCTAAAAGGCTGCTTGGTCAGAAAATTATACTTGCACATATATTAGCAAAAACAGTTCCTGAATTTAAGGACATGAAACCTACGGATATTGTCCCTCTCATAGAGGGTGAACCTTATATCAGCTCTGTTCCTGTTGAACCCGGACTTACAAACACCGAAAAAGAAAGCAACAGCGAATGCATTGCAAGTGAACTTGCAAACACTGATAAAGAAGTAAACGGCGGACGCATTGTAGGTCTAAACAGTGAAAATACTGAAATCAATGAAGGTATGATAAGATTTGACATTATCTTTTATGTCAGGATGCCATCAAAAAGTAACACAGCAGACAACAATGCAACAGACAAAGAAAGCAGATTATCACAGATAATCATAAATGTGGAAGCACAAAAATCGGAACCCCAAAAGTACGATATTCTAAACAGGGCAATCTTTTATGTGAGCAGAATGATTTCCTCGCAAAAGGGGCGTGATTTTGAAAATTCAGACTATAATAATATTAAACAGGTCTATTCCATCTGGGTTTGCATGAATATGCCTGAAAACAGCATGAGCCATATTCATCTTACAAAAGATGACCTGATTGCCCGACACAACTGGCATGGAAACCTTGAACTGCTGAATATTATCATGATAGGACTTGCAAACAGTCTTCCGCCACACGATAACACTTACGAAATGCACCGTCTTTTAAGTGCGTTGCTTTCAAAAGATTTAACTGTAAACGAAAAAATAAATATAATAGGAAATGAATATGATATTCCTGTTGAAAATAATTTAAGAGAGGATGTGAATGTTATGTGCAATTTAAGTCAGGGTATAAAAGAAGATGGTATTGCCATCGGCGAGGCACGGGGCATTGCCATCGGCGAGGCACGGGGCATTGCCATCGGTGAAGCACAGGGCGAAAAACGCGGCATTGCCACGGCTGAAACCAAGATAGTCCTAAATATGCATAACAACGGACTCACTCCTGAACAGATAGCTACTTTTACAGACAAGAGCATTGGTGATGTAAAAGCCATCATAGAGGGTAAAATTCCGGCTACCGTTGATTAAAACAACTATTGTATAATAGCCAAATCCCATAAACTAAAAACTGTGGACTGGTTATCCATTAAAAATTCTTAAAAGATAACAATCCACAGTTTTTTTCATAGTATAAAACATCATTTACATTTTGCCAAACAGCTTGTGCAAAATCACAGTTCGATGCCGCCCCAAATTAACATTTTCAAAATAAATGCCGCCGCAAAAACTACTTAGACGGAATTCTGCTTGCAACCCTTCCCGCAAAATCATTAAAGTTCTGCGTCTGGAGTATAACCTTTCCCGGTCCTACAAGTCTTGTCAGGAAAAGTCCCTCTCCGCCAAGGAATATGTTCTTAAGACCTTTTACTGTCTCTATTTCATAGCTTACAGTCTTTTCAAATCCGACCACATTACCCGTGTCAACTTTTAAAACCTCACCCGGTGCAAGTTCTTTGATAACTTTATCACCGTCAATTTCAAGAAATACCATACCTGTTCCTGTGATATCCTGGAGTATAAAACCCTCTCCGCCAAAGAAACCTGATGAAAATCTCTTTGTAAATGCAACTGATAGTTCTACTGAAGGCTCAGCACAAAGAAATGCCCCTTTCTGGCAGATAAATCCACCTGTCTCGCCAATATTTATAGGAAGAACTTCACCTGCAACAGTTGATGCAAATGCAATTTCTGCCCCTGCTTTAGTTGCCGTGTATGTTGCCATAAACATTGATTCACCCGCAAACATACGACCAACACCCTTTAAAAGACCGCCTTTCGTATTTGTGTCCATCCGAATCCCCTCGGTCATCCATGCCATGCCACCTGACTGTGTGTACATAGACTCTCCCGGTGAATCAAAAAGCACCTCAACTGCCGGCATTGTATTTCCTACTAATCTGTATTGCATAACTCCCTCTCTTTCCGCACTTTAAGTGCAATCTTTTCAACCAACTTCTTTACCACTTAGTGTAAGGTTCTAAAACATACATTGCCATTTATTTTTGACCCTTGCATCATTATATTAACATATATTGGTATTTATGAAAAGAAAAACTGCTGTCACTGACACATCTATATAGTACAGTAACAACAGTTATCAATTATATTTAACTCTATCAAGGAAGTAACAGAACAGGTTACGAATATCCGCTTGTCTTCTAAAAAATATCTATTTCAAAAGCAGCAGAGGATCTACGCTCTTTCCGTTTTCTTTAACTTCAAAATAAAGATTTGTTCCTTCTTCTGTATAATATTTCGTAGGTTTTGCTATATGACCTACTATATCACCTTTGGCAATCTTCTGACCGTTCTTTACATTTAAGTTTTTAAGCTGACCATATATAGCTTCATATCCGTTTCCTATATCAACGGTTACCGTTGTTCCTGTTTCGTCACTTGTCTTTATACTTTTTACAATACCTGCTGCCGCAGCTTTTACCTTTTCATCAGCTTTTGCCGCTATAACGACGGCAGGATTTACTTTGTACTGTGCAAGTGTCTTAAAATATACCGTATTGCTGTTGCTAAATTTAAGGATTATGTCCTTTTCGCCGCTTCCAACAGGCCATATCATTCCCTTTTCTGCATCAAATTTAAGAGAATTATCCTTTGACATTGTGCTTACCGTTTTATTCTTATCTGTGTTTCTATTCTTTTTTATGTTGCCATCATGCTGTTTTGTATCTGTACTTTTCTTTTTATCATCCGTTTTAGCTGCTGTTTTTTTTACATAAACATCATTATTGTTTTTGTCCGATTTAATTTCTGCCTTTGCATCGTTTAATTTTTCTCTTGCACTTTTAATATTTTTCTTTTTGATGTTTTTTACAGCACCCGAACCTGCCGCTACTGTTTTATTTTCAGTATTTTTGTCTGCTGCATTGTCTTTTTTATCTGACGATGTTTCCTTTTTATCATTTGTATCTGCTGATTTTGTACCTGTCGATGAGTCTGAAAAAAGTTTTGTCCCGTCACTCTGCGGTGCTTTATTCATCTTGTAATATACCCCGCCTATTCCAAGACCACATACAAGTGCAGCACATAATGACACGCAAAGCCCTTTTTTCTTAAAGTTGTTTTCTTTCTTATCATACATACGGCAATCCCTCCATTAGTTATTGTTCACACCTACGGTGCGACCGGCAACAATTACTTTTAAACAAAACAGACACCTCAATGCCATCAAGGTGTCTGATAGTATCTGTTAATATTCTTAACAGATTTCTTTTTTTTATTCAAAATTATTGTTTAAAATATAATTGCCATATGACTGTATGATTACTTCTCTATTTCACAACATCCTCAAACTGTAAAAAATATCATGTTGCAGCCAAAATGCCATTGTATAACTTTCTCTACGCCACAACATCCTCAAACTGTGAATTATAAAGATTTGCATAAAATCCGTTTGCCGCAAGAAGCTCATCGTGATTTCCCTGCTCTATTATATCTCCGTCTTTCATAACAAGTATAAGGTCGGCATCACGAATTGTTGAAAGCCTGTGTGCAATGACAAAACTCGTGCGTCCTTTCATAAGATTATCCATAGCTTTCTGTATCTCTATCTCGGTTCTTGTATCAACCGAAGATGTTGCTTCATCAAGGATAAGTATCTTATTGTCCGCAAGAATTGCTCTCGCTATCGTAAGAAGCTGCTTCTGTCCCTGTGACACATTGCTTGCATCTTCGTTAAGTTCCATCTGGTAACCGCCCGGAAGTGTCTGGATAAAGTGATGTGCTCTCGCCGCTTTTGCCGCTGCGATTACTTCCTCGTCTGTCGCATCAAGTCTTCCGTAACGGATATTTTCCATTATCGTCCCCTTAAAAAGCCATGTGTCCTGAAGTACCATTCCAAATGCGTCACGGAGTTCACGCCTGTTAAAGTCTTTTATATCTCTGCCGTCTAATTTTATCGCACCGCTGTTTACATCATAAAAACGCATAAGAAGTTTTACCATAGTTGTCTTTCCTGCACCGGTAGGGCCTACTATCGCTATCTTTTGTCCCGGTTTTACCTTTGCACTGAAATCGTTAATGATTATCTGCTCAGGATTGTAACCGAAATGAACATTTTCAAATGATACCTCTCCTGTTACTTTTGAAATATCGGCAGGATTTTCTACTACCTGCTGTTCTTCCTCCTCGTCAAGAAATTCAAAAACTCTCTCCGATGCCGCAGACATTGACTGAACCATGTTTATTACCTGTGCTATCTGCTGTATCGGCTGTGTGAAGTTCTTTACATACTGGATAAATGCCTGTATATCACCTATCGTAATTACATTTTTTATTGCGAGCATCCCACCTGCAAGTGCAACTGACGCATAGCCTAAGTTTCCGACAAACATCATTATAGGCTGCATCATTCCTGAAAGAAACTGCGATTTCCATGCTGAGTCATATAAAATTTTGTTTGTTTTTTCAAATTCCTCTATAGTATCTTTTTCACGGTTAAATGCTTTTATTACAAGATGACCGCCGTAAACTTCCTCGACCTGACCGTTTATGTGACCGAGATATTCCTGCTGTGCACGGAAAAATTTTTGTGATTTCTTTGTCACAAGACTTATAAGTGCAAGTGATATAGGAAGTATGACAAGTGCGATAAGTGTCATAAGCGGCGAGATACTGAGCATCATTACAAGGACACCGATAAGTGTTGCAACGGATGTAATTATCGTTGTTATGCTCTGGTTAAGCCCCTGTCCGAGTGTATCTACATCATTTGTAATTCGTGATAACACCTCGCCGTAAGTGCGGCTCTCAAAATATTTCATCGGCATCCTGTTTATCTTTTCTGATATTTCCTGTCGAAGTTTATAACATACTTTCTGCGTGATGCCGGTCATTATCCAGCCTTGAATAAAGCTAAACAATGCACTGCAAAGATAAAGACCGAGCACAATAAGAAGTATGCGTCCTATCTTATCAAAATCAATGCTTCCTGTTCCGCTTATCTTTGCCATAAGACCCTCAGATAATGCCGTTGTCGCTTTACCTAATATCTTCGGTCCTGCTACGGTAAAGACGGTTGAGCACACCGCACAAAACATTACGACAAATATGCCTGCCTTATATTTTGCGATATATTTTACAAGTGTTTTTAATGATTTTTTGAGATTCTTAGGCTTTTCGCCCGGCTGCATACCTCTGCCCATAGGCCCTCTCCTGCGTGGCTGTGGCTTTTTAAATTGTTCCTCATTACTCATTGTCTGACACCTCACTTTCATCCATGCCAAGTTCTTTAGCGGACAACTGGGATTTTGCAATCTCACGATACACATCACAGTTTTTAAGAAGCTGTTCATGCGTTCCCTTTCCGACTACTTTTCCGTCATCGAGAACAAGTATCTGCTCTGCGTGTAATATTGTGCTTATTCTCTGTGCAACAATGATAACCGTGCTGTCCTTTACATTTTCAGATAACGCTTTTCTAAGTGCTGCATCCGTCTTTAAATCAAGTGCCGAAAAACTGTCATCAAATATAAATATCTTTGGATTTTTGGCTATCGCTCTCGCTATCGCAAGACGCTGTTTCTGACCTCCTGATACATTACTTCCACCCTGTGATATTGAGCTTTCGTATTTATCATCTTTCGCCTCGATAAACTCTGTCGCCTGTGCTATCCTGGCGGCTTTCTTTATCTCCTCATCAGTTGCATCATCATTTCCAAAGCGGAGATTTGAAGCTATAGTTCCTGAGAAAAGAACTCCTTTCTGAGGTACAAATCCGATTTCTTCCCTGAGATCTGACATTGAAATATTTCTTATATCTTTTCCGTCAAGCAATATCTTTCCATCCGAAACATCGTATAATCTCGGAATAAGATTTACCAATGTTGATTTGCCGCATCCCGTACTGCCTATGATAGCAGTTGTCTCCCCCGGTCTTGCCACAAAATCAATATCGTGAAGTACATCTTCCTCTGCTCCCGGATATTTAAAGTTTACATGCTCAAATGATATTACACCGTCATGGCTTGTAAGTTTTTCCGGCTCGTCAGCATCTTTAATAGAAGATTCTGTGCGGACAACCTCGTCAATACGCTCTGCTGCGACAGCCGCACGAGGGAGCATTATCGACATCATCGTAAGCATAAGGAATGACATGACTATCATCATCGCATATGTTATAAATGCAGTCATAGCTCCAACCTGCATATTTCCACCGTCAATCTTTTTAGCACCAAACCACACAATGCCGACTGTAAGAATATTCATTATCATCATCATGCCCGGCATCATAAATGTCATAACCCTGTTTGTAAAAAGCATTGTCTTTGTGAGGTCTTTATTTGCCTCGTCAAATCTTTCTTCTTCTTTTTTCTCCCTGCCAAATGCACGGATAACTGAAAGTCCGGTAAGAATTTCTCTTGAAACAAGGTTGATATTATCGACCAGCTTCTGCATAAGTTTGAACTTAGGCATAGCGGCAGACATAAGTACCATGACATATCCGAGTATAACAGCTATCGCAAGCACGATTATCCATCCCATGCCTGCTCCCGTCTGCACAACTTTTAACACACCGCCGATTCCAAGAATAGGTGCATATGCAACCATCCTTAAGAGCATTACCGATACCATCTGTATCTGCTGGATGTCATTTGTACTTCTCGTGATAAGTGATGCAGTTGAGAACTTATCCATCTCAGCATTTGAAAATCCGACAACATTTTTAAATACTTTTTCCCTGAGTGTCATACCGATTCCTGCTCCGACTCTCGAAGCAAAGAAACCGACGAGCACTGTCACCACACCCATAAGAAGTGCCATTCCAAGCATTTTTAGTCCCGCAAACAAAAGATATGATTTCTGGATATGGTCAACATCAATGCCTGCCGCCTTATCACAGGAAACCGCATAGGCAACACCCATTGATTTAACAAGAGAACTTCCCATTGCATCTATAGTATCACTCATCTTATCCCTCATAGACAAAATGCTCTTTTTATCCATCTTGCCACTCTGCATCATTCCGGCAAAAAACGGTCTTGCGTCAACACAGTCAACCTTAACTTTGTTTCCGTCATCATCCTCTTTTTCCTGTTTGAAACTCTTAAGTTTCACACCGAGTGACTCGCCAAGCTGCTCGACACTTACATTTTCAAGTTCAGACTCTTTCTTTCCCATCTGATTTGCAATCGTCTTTTTGAAGCTGCTTACCTCTAAAGTGCTCATCTGATAATTCATGATAAGCGGCAAATTAAGTTTTTCATCCGCTTCATCAAGCTCCTTAGATGACTTATCCTTAAGTTTATAAAACTCTCCATCCGCTTTATACAGACCTTTCCACAAATCAGCTTCATCATCCGTCATGATAAACTGTGCCGCTTTAAACTCACTCTTTGTAAGTTTCTCAGGCACAATATGTTCAACACCGCTGTTCTGAATACCCACATCGATAATATCCGATGTGTAAGACGGAAGCGACAGATCACACCACGCCTGCACAAACAGCAAAGCAATGATAATAATAACCGCTTTCCGGTAAGGAAGCATATTTTTAAAAATTTTACCCATTGTTCTATCCTTTCTTTACTTTCTATCTTCTAATTCTTATAGACATTTGTGAAACTGTCATAATTTTAAATTGATTGTGGAGATATAACAAAGAATGTTAGCCGACATTTTTGTCACCGTCAGCACTTAGTCAGTGTCTTTTACTGACTTATGTACTGCTACGAGTGACAACATAGCGCAAGCGTGCCGGCGGTATTCTTTGCTATATCCACACAATCTTCACAGCCTACAATCAGTTTCGCATCATATCTATTTCTTAATCTTTCTAATTTCAATCTCCTTTTTCGCAATATCATATATGTTATTCAGATATGCTACGAGTTGTGAAAGTTCATCCTCATCAAGTTTTGATAAAACTGCTTCTCCGAAATTATGCATCGTTTCTTTTACTTCCTGCATAACTTCTATTCCCCTGTCAGTCATCTCAACATAAGTATTTCTCCTGTCATTTTTATTTATTGTCATTTTTATTTATTGTCCTTTCGACATATCCTTTGTCCTCAAGACCTCTGATAGTTCTCGATATTGCAGATGGAAGTACATTTGTCTTTTTAGCAAGTTCAGAAATGGTTATCTTTCCATCTTCGCTCTTATTTACAATATTGTTCATCGCCCAAAAATCAGCACCGCTGACATTTGGCATCATCTCACCAATCCTCAGTTTATGAAACTGATGCATAGCCTTAAAAAGTTCCTCAAATTTATCATTCATCATCTCACCTCATCAAAAAAATAATAATGTTTACACCTGTAATGTAATCAGTTGGCAGCAAAAAATATCATTTAAAAACTTATCATATTTAATATAATGTACTGCATAATATATAACCTTTTCAAAACTTAACATTGTTATATATTGCGTATGTGAAATAATAACACCGTTAATTGCAAATGTCAACCACCAAAAATGTCAACCACCAAATATCCATGCACCACAACAACACCGAACTCAGCACTTTTACTTTATCTGTTTTAATGCTACAATTAACTTAATACTTTTAAACAACACCGGCATACTATATCACTGACTTACATTTAAATACACGACAATCTGTAATTTATATATTGAATATCAATGACACAATAAACATATATTGAGGGGATGAAGGAGAATATATATGAGCACATACATGGAAAATATTTATAATAACAACGAAAATAATAATTTTCAAAGTACTTACGATTCGATAATCAATGAATTGATTAACTTAGAAAATCTTACACCAGACAAAAGCAGAGCAACATTCTTAGAGTCAATTTTCAAACAGCTTTGCACTGTTACAAACAGCAGTGCAGCTTTTATTTTTGAATTATTTAACAAAAATATATATGAACTTAAATTTAAGTATTTGAAAAACGGCTATCATTTATCTGATACTCTGCCTGACATATTTTCGGCAGAAACAATCCCTGACTGGCACAGCCGTTTGTCCAAGCGTCAGATAATCATCGAAACAGATATTAAGGACAGTCCTACTGCCATGACTGATGAGAATAATAAACTTCTTAATGCCGGTATAAATTCTGTTATTGCATTTCCTATATCATATGCCGGAAACCTTCTCGGATATATCAGACTTGATGCACCTTCCTTTCCAATTTCGCCTTTCCACCTGATGCTTATGCGTACGATAGGTATGCATCTTGGCAGTATATGGCAAAACATAGATAAGGATTTTCTCCTTATGCAGCGTCAGGACATTATAAATGAAAATAAATCTGAGCTTGAAAAAGAAAAACAGTTTCTTGATGTTTTGTGCCGTGACTATACCTCCGTGTATTATGTCGATCTTGAAAAAAACACTCTGGAACTGCTCAAGCTTGACAGAATTGCAAATGCCGCTAATTTCATTCCGGTTGAAAATCCAAAACCGCTCGACTATACTGAGACAATTAAAATTTACGCTGAAAAATATATAGCATCTGAAAGTATTGATTTCTTTAAGAAAACAATGGATATACAAAATCTTAAAGATGAGCTAAAAAATAAAGAACGATTGGTATTCAGGTATCGAAGCGTACCAAATCTTTTAAGACAACAGTATTTTGAAACTGTCATTGTACGAATTTCACTAACTGTTTCAGACTACAAACTCTTACTCGGTTTCAGACATATTGATGACATTGTGGCGATTGAGCAGAAAAAACAGTTTGAACTTGAACAGGCACTTGCAGAAGCCAATCTTAAAAATGAAGTTATATCTGCACTAAGCCAGATATATTATACAATTTTTCTTATAGACTTGGAAAAAGATACATTTAAAGAAATATCCGGAAAAAGCGGCTCCCATAGACTTGCAGGAAAAACAGGCTGTGCATCCTATGAAATGAACAAATTGTGCAATGAATTTATTGTTCCCGAATACAAAGACAGACTGCTGCAGTTCTTTGATATATCGACACTTGCAAAACGCCTTGAAAATGAGGAAACCATAGCAACAGAGTACCTGACTACTGACAATAACTGGCACACTGCAAGATTTATAGTAAGAAAACGAAACGAAGCAAATACCGTAACAGATGTTTTATATGTCACACAGATAATAAGTGCGAGCAAACGCCGTGAACAAAGCTGGATTTCAATAGCTGAAGAAGCAAACAAAGCAAATGTTGCAAAAACAGAATTTATATCACAGATAGCACACGACATAAGAACACCGATGAATGCAATTATGGGATTTACAGATATTGCCGCAACGCATTTAACCGAACCTGACAAAGTAAAATACAGTCTTGAAAAAATTAAACTTTCAGGCAACTTTTTATTAGAGCTTGTCAATGAAGTTCTCGATATTTCAAAAATAGAAAACGGACAGATGAAAATTACACCAAAGGAAATAAATATCTGTGAAATTTTTGATGAATTTCCTCCATCATTGGAACAGATAAAACTTGGTAAAGACCTTGACATCAAATGTTTTAAACATGATATTTTATATAGTGAATTATTTGCCGACCCACTCCGTATCAAGCAGATATACACAAATATACTATCTAATGCCATAAAATACACTCCTGACGGAGGAAGTATTGTTTTTGAAATGTATCAACAAGAAATACCAGGCAGCAAAAACATACGGCTTATCGCTAAAGTCAGTGACACCGGCATCGGTATGTCAAAAGAATATATTGAAAATATGTATTCAAAATTCACGCGTGAAACTGATTCAAGAATAAATAAAGTTCCCGGATATGGGCTTGGTCTGTCGATTGTTAAATATCTTACTGATATAATGAACGGCAGCATAGATGTTCAGAGCGAACTCGGCAAAGGAACTACTTTTACCGTAACATTGGAACTTCCATATCTTAAGGAGCGTTCAAAAAATGCCACTGAAACTTTGACAATAGAATATTATTCAAAAATCTGCTCCGGAATGAATCTGCTTATAGCGGAAGACAATGAATTAAATTACGAAGTCATATCTGAACTTTTGAAAATGCATGGCATAACCTGTGAACACGCCTCCGACGGTTCTATATGTGTTGAAATGCTTAAAAATTCTAAAAAGCATACCTATGATGCGATACTTATGGATATGCAAATGCCCGTAATGAACGGACTTTACGCAACAACCGCCATAAGAAACATGAATAGTTCCGAAGCTCATACTATTCCTATCATAGCAATGACTGCAAATGCCTTTAAAGAAGATATTGAAAAATGTCTTAATGCCGGCATGAACAAGTATTTATCAAAGCCTGTTGATATTTTCAAACTTTTAAAAGTACTGTCAGAATTTAGAAATTAGAAAAAAAGTCCCCACTCACCACTTCTATTGCATAGACCAATAAGTGGTGGGTGGGGACCTATTAAAATAAAACTTTTACCTGATTTTATTTTCCATCTTTATCGTCAGCGTCCTCAAAATATCCACTCGGCATATTCTGTGGATGAACCGTTTTTACCGATGATACTTCAGCATTATCCGTATTGTCAAAATCTTCCGTATCATTTGAATATACAGATTTATTATCCTGATTTTGTGGCTGCGTATTTACTTTTTCATATGGATTTTGGTTCTGTGGCTGTCCATTTACTTCTCCATATGGATTTTGGTTCTGTGGCTGCACATTTACCTCTCCATATGGATTTGGACTTTGTGACTGTGCATTTACCTCTCCGTGTGAATTTGGATTCTGTGGCTGTGCCACAGCCTGCACATTTGCATCAACCATGTTTCTGTAATGTATATCCGCATGAGTGTAAACCTTTTTCTCATGATAATATACAACATTTGTATCACTTAAAATATCGTGAAGTCCTCTTTTTTTCTTGTCAATAGCAATCATGATATATCCTATCGAGAGTATAAGTGCAGACAAAAATCTTCCTACTGTCTCTCTGAATGTCACTTCAAAAAATGTCATTTTTCTATCCTCGGCACTCACCACCCTTATCTGAAAAAGTTTCTTTCCAAGCGTTGAACCCGTAAAATATGTGAGCAGGACAAAGTATGCCGCCTGCATAATGTAAAACAATATATCTTTGATAGAATATTGAAAGATAAAATCTTTTACCAAAAAGTTATCGGGGCTTGAAATCGTTATGACCCATACGGGAATCCTGACGATAAGCATAGCCGCCCAGACAATTACAGTATCAACTATATATGCTGCAAGACGAACAAAAAAGCCTGCATATATACGATTATCCGGTCTATTTTGCATAATATTTAAGCACCCCATTTCCATTGTTTTTAACAATGTCCTCTGCAAGATCAATATCTGACTTAGGAACAATGTCTTTTACTGCACCAAATATACTGCTAAACATTCCTGATAATGAATCCTTTTCAGGTGTATAATAAGTTATGTCCTCCGAAAATCCTGCTTCTTTTGCAAATGCTTTCTTTTCGTCTTTGAGAGAGCCAACCTCATCCACGAGATTTATTTCCTTTGCCTGCTTTGCTGAATAGATACGACCATCTGCTATTTTCTTTACTGCCGACTTATCCATCTTTCTGCCATCTGCAACAATTCCCACAAACTGGTCATAAGCTTCATCTACAAGTGACTGTAAGATACCTCTCTGTTCTTTTGTAAGCTCAAGTCCCTGAGAACCCATAGCTTTATTTTTTCCGCTTGTTATATCAATCTCTTTTATACCAAGTTTGTCATAAAGTTTCTTGCAATTTGTAAGTGAAACTATAACGCCGATAGAACCCGTCCAGCAATTCCTGTTTGCATAAATCTTATCTGCCGCCATTGAGATATAATATCCGCCTGAGCAAGCCTGTGATGCAAAATATGCCCATATCGGTCTTTTTGTCTTTTCTTTATATTCCATAAGTTTAAGATACATCTCATCACTCTCATAAACAGCTCCTCCCGGACTGTCAACATAAAGAAGTATTCCCTTATTTTTATCTGACTGTTCCATCTTTTCAATATATTTTAAATAAAAGTCATGATTGTATGTGCTGTCTGATGTAAGACTGTTAGATGAAGAAGCTCCGATTTCCCCCTCAATATTTATGACACCGACAAAATCTTTATTCGGAAGCTCTATATTTGAATCTCCCGAAACTGACGAAAACATATCTTTCACTATACTACTTGTTTCTGTTTTGTTTTGCTTAATAAGTTTTGAACCTATCACATTTGATGCAACACCTGTGATTCCAACCGCTATTATCACAACTCCGGTAATCACGATGCTGATAATTTGTTTTGTTTTCATAAAATTTTCCTTTCCCTACTAATCTGCAATATGCACTTTCATGCATTTTGTGCACTTTCATGCATTTATTGTATGCAACATGGATAATTTTACCACAATGAAGCTATTCGGTCAAAAAACATAAAATTAATTACACTGTAGTCCTGTAAAATCCGGTTATTTTGTTTAGCCGGCAGCTAATGTTAAAATTTAAAAAACGGCATCACACTATGTTATTTGCATTTTTCTATACATTTAAAAACAGCATCACTCTACATTATATGCTTTTTCATATACATTTAAAAATGACATCACTCTACATTATGTGCTTTTTCCTATGCATTTAAAAAAATCCCCCGTTACTGCTATCGCAGTAAAACGGGGGATGATTTGTAACATTCTCTTTTGCACATTTTGAAGTCTTTACTAAAACCCTTAATATATGCAATTTAGAGTGTAACAGTTCAGCTATAAAAATATAATCGGTAATATCAGGGCTTGCTCATTCTATAATAATTTGCTATTACACATTATAATGAACCAGCCGGCACTCATATAGACTCACAATTAGTCAGCGTCCGTAACCTCAACTTTAACTTTGTCAAGATGCCAGATTTCTTTTGCATACTCCTCAATAGTTCTATCTGATGAGAATTTACCGCTCTTTGCTGTATTTAACATAGCTGAACGAGCCCACTTCTTCTCATCCTTGTAAGCTGCTTCAACTCTTTCCTGAGCTTCTGCATATGATCTGAAATCTTTAAGGATAAAGTACATATCAGGTCTGCCGCCCTGTCCGTCAAGAAGTGAATTGTAAATATCTCTAAACTCTTCAAAATTGCCCTGTGAGTATGTCCCGTCTACAAGCTGTGTAAGAACGGCACGGATGTCTGCATCCGAATTGTATATATCTCTTGGATTGTACTGTCCGTTGTGCTCATATGCGATTACCTCATCTGATGAAAGACCGAAGATAAATGCATTTTCCTCGCCAACTTCGTCAACTATCTCAACATTTGCACCATCCATCGTACCAAGTGTGAGTGCACCGTTTAACATAAACTTCATGTTTCCTGTTCCTGATGCTTCTTTACTTGCTGTTGAAATCTGCTCTGAAACATCTGCTGCCGCAAAGATAATCTCGGCATTTGATACTCTGTAGTTCTCAATAAATACAACCTTAATCTTTCCATTGATTGAAGCATCATTATTGATAACATCACCAACGCTGTTGATCAGCTTAATAATTGATTTTGCTCTCATATATCCTGCCGATGCCTTTGCACCGAATATAAATGTTCTAGGATAGAAGTCCATTCCCGGATTCTGTTTTAATTTATTGTAAAGGTACATTACATGAAGAATATTTAAAAGCTGACGCTTATACTCATGTAAACGCTTTACCTGCACATCAAAGATAGAACGAGGATCTACTTCGATTCCATTATGCTCTTTGATATATTTTGCGAGTCTTACTTTATTCTTATACTTGATATTCATAAACTCTTTCTGGCTGAGTTCATCATCAGCATAAACAGAAAGTTCATTGATATGTTTAAGATTTGTAATCCAGTCATCACCAATCTTATCTGTAATCCACTGTGCAAGCAACGGATTTCCATGAAGTAAAAATCTTCTCTGCGTGATACCATTTGTCTTATTGTTGAACTTCTCAGGCATCATCTCATAGAAATCTTTAAGTTCCTGATGTTTAAGAATCTCAGTATGTAGTTTAGCAACACCATTAACAGAAAAACCTGCTGCTATTGCAAGATGTGCCATCTTAACCTGACCGTCATAAATGATAGCCATTTTCTCAACCTTGCTGTTATCATCAGGATATGCAGCCTGAATCTGAAGTACAAATCTTCTGTTTATTTCTTCTATAATCTGATAAATTCTTGGAAGAAGTCTTGAGAACAGCTCTAAAGGCCATTTTTCAAGTGCTTCTGACATGATTGTATGGTTTGTGTATGCACATGACTTTGTGGTAACATCCCATGCTTCATCCCATGAAAGATTATACTCATCCATAAGGATACGCATAAGCTCTGCAACAGTAACTGTAGGATGTGTATCATTTAACTGGAATACGACTTTTTCATGAATTTTACGAATATCATCATGCTTTTCCATATATTTCATAACTGCACGCTGAATACTTGCAGATACAAAGAAATACTGCTGCTTTAATCTAAGCTCTTTACCTGCCATATGGTTATCATTTGGATAAAGTACCTCGCAGATAGTTCTTGCAAGATTTTCCTGCTCAACTGCTTTCTGATAATCCCCCTTATCAAATGAGTCAAGATTGAATGTATCAATAGGCTCTGCATCCCAAATTCTCAATGTATTTACAACATTATTATTGTAGCCAACGATTGGAAGATCATAAGGAATGGCTCTTACTGACTGATAATTCTCCTGAACAAACTTATCCCTGCCGCACTCATCCTTGCGGATAGCAACATAACCGCCAAACTTAACCTCGACTGCATACTCAGGTCTTTTAATTTCAAATGGATTTCCATATTTGAGCCAGTCATCCGGCTTTTCAAGCTGATAACCATTTTCAATAACCTGCTTAAACATTCCATACTTATAACGGATACCACATCCATATGCCGGATATCCAAGTGTTGACAACGAGTCAAGGAAACAAGCTGCAAGTCTTCCAAGACCACCATTTCCAAGTGCAGCATCCGGCTCCTGATCCTCGATCACATCAAGATCCATACCAAGTTCTTCGATAGCATCTTTTATTGCCTGATTTCCTTTTAAGTTAATGATAATATTTCCTAAAGCTCTACCTGTAAGGAACTCCATTGACAAATAATAAACTGTCTTAACATCCTGTTCCTCATAAGTTCTGTGTGTAGCCATCCACTGATCTACGATAAAATCCTTAACTGCATATGCTACAGCCTGAAACTTCTGCTGATCATCAGCTTCATTGATAGATTTTCTAAATAAAACTTTTAAATAATCCTCGACTTCCTTTTTAAACTCTACCTTGTTCAATTCTTTCATACTATTTACTATCCTCCTGCTTTTACTTCCACAGCCAACGATGTCTGATATTTACTATTATAAACCACAGTCCTCTAAAAATCAATGAAAGCAATTACAACATATACTATCTTTCTGACGCTGATTTTTTGATAATTTTTTCGGTTCTTTGTACCTTATTTCCTTAAAAATATACATAAAAAGCATTTTTTATTCATAATATTTTACTAATATAATAAAGTGAGGCAGCCCTATGTTCAATCGAAAAAAAAACTCATTTCACCGAATTCAAGTTTATATTTTTCTCCTATCAGCCGCATTATCACCAACTCTTTTGTTTAGCGGATGCAGCAAACAGGATGATTATCCAAAAACTAGGGATATAGATTACACTGTCGTAACCGGTAGCGAAATCCCACAGGAACTCAGAAAAATGATAAGGGAACGCAAAGAAAATGCCTTTGAACTCAGTTTTTCATGTGAGGGAGAACTCTATATAGTAAAAGGCTACGGCAAACAGCTTTCACCTGATTTCAGCATTACCGTCAATGAACTTTATCTTTCAGATAACTATATCGTATTTGACACGGAATTATATGGTCCTAAGCAAAAATCAACTTCTAAAGCCAAGAGTTATCCGTATATTGTAGTTAAAACAGAATATATCAACAAATCTATTGTTTTTAAGTAGTATTATGCAAGTGACAAAATCAGACAGCAATGGAACAATACACGGCATCAGTTGATTTCAAAATGTCTTTTAGCTCCAGAACCCTGGTGTACTCAAACAACAATAAAACATATATCCGCAAATGTAATCTCATCCCTGACACTACACTTTGTTTTTACATTTGCGGCAATTTTTTTGCCATTTATAAAAGTCCCGTTTAAAGAACCTTTATCGGTAACATACAAAAAATTTTCATCTGCCTCAAGTACTGCGTGTATCCTGCTGATATAATTATGTGGAAATACAACCTCATTTTTTACACTTCTGCCTATATGCACACACTCCTCCATTCCACAGCCAAATGAAACAGACTTCTTTATATCTATGGCTCTTGGAACGAACTCCCTCACCAGCACATCTTTTATATTTCCTCTCACCAGCGTAAATTTTTTACTTCTATCCCGACAGACTTCGCCAACTTGATAATCTTTGCCCGTCATGCAGATTTCACCGTCTTGATAAGACTTTCTATTTTTAAAAATCTTACTATATTTAGGGCTTTTTCCTGCCTTACGGACTTTGCCATCGCTATAATCTTTTCTGTACAAACCTGTTTTATTAACTTTACAGACTTTTTCCTCCACACCGATTATATCAGATTGATAAATTTTATCATTACAGTTATTTCTTTCTCTCCGGCACTCACCGGAAAGTTCCTTTTTCGTCTGCTCCGACTGTATTCTTCTGCCTTTATCTTCCACAGATATTTTGTCTTCACATATCTCACTATTCTTTAAATCATGAATTTTCTTTTTTTCATCTACAAACTCCTCAATGTCACCAATAAAAAAACTATCTGTTGAAACAATTTCATATAATTCATAAATAAATTCCGCCCCCTCCCTGTCCTCATGCTCTACTGCCCTCATAAGTTCTTCCGTCATATCTTTCAACTGTTTTCTATATGATATATCATGGTCCGGAAAAATACAGAAAGCAAACTCCCTAAACTTTCTTTTAGTATATATAAGCTCCATTTTAAACATAATTGAATCAAATGATATAAGATATTTTTTACAACTTTTTGCAATCTGTATAACCGCAGTATATATACGACACAGCTCATTATACCCAACACTTTTTATATTTATCGCATCTTTCATGGAAATCATATCTTTTATATCATAATACAGACAAAATTTATCATCCATATATCTAATGTCATATGTAAGCACTCCCGGTATCTTGTTATTTTTAAGCATTTTCAGTTCTATCGTTTCATTTTCTGCTGTTTCACTGTCCACATCATCAATCTCATACACAATATATGAACCAAATGCACCATCTTTTTTTTCATATTTAACCATAATTTCTATTTTCACCTCCAAAAGCCATTTGCAGCTTTTTACTGCTTAGTATTTTTTCTCCAAAGCATACTTTCCGGTTTCAATTTCAAGCATCTTGTTTTTAAGCAGATTTTGTTTTTCTTTTTCATAAAGTAAGCTATAACGGGAATATTCATATTCGCAACAGCATTTGCCTTAGCTGTCACATACTTAATACCAACATTGCAATCCGCATTTTTGACTTTTAGGACTATTAAATTTTTTGATACCTGTTCTTTATAGCCTGTTACGGTATTTCCTTTTTTTCCTAACGAACTCTCAGCACCTTTCTCAATCTTTTCTGCTAAATTGTCAGTAACTACATTCCTGCCAGATACATTTTCATTCTGTGCAGCACTCAACACTACTGTCCTTAGATTTTCCTGCAAAACCACTTTATCATGCAGAAAAAAGAGCATATACATGATTGCAAAGACAATACCCAGTATCATTGGAACAATAAAAGCAGCTTCAACCGTGTAATTACCTGATATATCATATTTTTTAACCATTTTTCTTTTTTTGCCTACCTCCTCATATTCAACAGATGTATCTTCTTTCTGATTTGCATCTTTACATTTTTTATAACTTCTCATATTTTTATTATTATAATCAATCTTTTCCAATAACCCTCCCCCTGTCAAACCATAAAGCTGCTTACATATGCCATAAAAATAAACGGTACCAGCGGTATTTCATATTTTTTTTCTTTTCTTTTAACTATCACAAGATATAATGCAGCAAAAAACGCAAACATCACCGACATAAAAATAATGTAAAAAGCTTTTTCCATGCCCACAAAACACACAATACATGAATACAGTAAGGCATCTCCCATGCCGATTGCTCCTTTTGAAACAAAAGATAATGCCGCAAATAAAGCAGCCGCAAACAAACCTGTTGTAATATTATGAATACTGATGTTTTTTTCAATAAATCCACAAATCATAAGCATACAAAAAAATAATATCAGCACTCTTATATCAACCGTTCTTTTTATAATATCCGTTATCATACATATAGCAAGACATAATCCAAGTAATATCGTTACTGCCATATATCTATCCCCTTTCCATACATTTATTGCACTCTAACATTCCTCCTACTTTTGATTTTTTTACCTTTTTTATATTTCTTTTTATTCCTGAACAATGTCCTGACATATGATACCGGTCTCCATAATCTGTTATGTAAATATAAATCCCTACAGTTTTAGAGTATTTTAAACAATGCTCACATCTTTTGTATTTCCCTCCTGAAAGATTTCTCATTCCGTCAATTTTATCTGCAAAAACTCTCTTTACACTCGGTTTTAAATATGTGCAGTCAGAATGTGTATGATAGACTTTGCCTGTCTCCGTTATATAAACATCTTCATCCCCTGCCGTTTCATCAGTCAGCATACTTTTTCCAGCATACTCACTCACAACCATCTGGTGGTAAAAGTTCTGTCCAAACCCTGCCATTCCAAATGGAACTTTCTTTTTGTATTTCATATAACAGACCTTATATCCGCCTTTATCTGTCCAGCTTATTATATTTTTACCATTTAAAAACGAAGCTATATTATCTGTAAGCATTCTGATTTTTTCATATGAATATTCAGATTTGTCCGAATTATTTTCATTGGTATCATGACTGTATATCGCATATCTGTCTGCCGCATCATACAATTTTGCATAATTTTCATTTATTCCAAATAGAATATTAAATTCATACAACAATGAAAACAACACCAGAAAAAATATAGGAACACAAAATGATGCTTCAACCGTAATTGATGCTTTTATATTTTTATCCATATCTGTAACTAACGCTCACCTGCCTTCTAAATTTTTTATACTTCAAATCCTTTCCATACATATTCCATAAAAACGGAAATGCAAATTTCATACTATATGTAATATTGTAATCCGCTGCTACTATACAATCATGGATGCGAAAACTCTCATTATATCTTGTTCTCAAATCATGTTGGATAATATCAAATAGTCTGCTTTTTATTTTTTCTTCCGGAACCACCGCAAGAAATGCAAAAAGATATTCCCTGTAATCTATAAAATTTGCTGTTATCTTTCCATCACTTTCTTGATACTGCCGTGCTTTCTCTCTAAAAAAACTGCCTGATACGGTACATATTTCTTCATATTTTATTTTTATATCAGTTGTATTTTTTAACAGTGGAATTTTTTTACCGTCAAGAAGTGCTGCTGTATCTATACATGACTCCTCAAACGCTAAGATTGCAATTATTGCATACTGAACCCCTTTTATGACCGGCTCTATTCCTGTTATTCCTGCTATTGCAGTCGCTGTGGCAAGTGCTTTTGCTTTTATCACTTCATCTTTTGAAATGATTGCAAAATTTATAAGCATACGCATAGAAATTATCCTATTTATAACTCCAGTCAGATTATCCCTTTCGTTTTCTTTTCCGCATATCAGATATTCCATACCATAATCAACTGCACTTGCAGAACTCTTTGCATAAGATGTAAGTTTCTTTTCCGCATAAATCATCTCTGACAATTTATTTGTTCCACAGCTTCCTATAGCCTTAAAGTCAGTATCCTGCATATCAGTGTTTGAGAATATATTTTTTAAAAATGAACCGGCACTCTCATAATCCTCTGTTTTCTCATGTTTTTTTGATTTTGAAATTTTCTTCTCTCTATCTTCCGATAAAACATTTTTTCTAGCTTTATTCTCTCCACCGCCTTTCAATAAAACATTTTTTCTGACTTTATTTGTTTCACTGCCTTCCAATAAAACATTTTTTCCAGCTTTATTCTTTTTACTGCTTTCCGATAAGACATTTTCTTTAACTTTTTTTTCTTCACTGACATAACCATCTTCTACAAGTGCTTTTTCTATGTTCTCATTTGAAACTTCAGAAATATCACACACCAGCGAAAGATAACCATTCTGTACTAGTTCCTTAAACATTTCTAATGGGTTTCCAATATCCGCATCTTCCATGTCATTTCTTTTTTCATCAGCTTTATCCTTTTTGGCTTCTGTTTTATCGTTTTTCTCAGATTTATTTCCATCTTTATCCGAATTTTCAATCTCTGTTTTTCCTTGCTTTTCCTCACTCCCCTTTTCATTCTTATCAGCATATTTTTCCTTATATTTTCCCGTTTCATAACTGTCTGCATCATCAAGTTTTTTATAAACTTCCTTTTCATCATATGTACCATCCTCAGAATGTTTATTTTTTATCTTGTCTGCAATTTCATCGACAGTATCGCTCACAAGACACGCCTTTATCTGCCTGTCCCAATTATCACCATCTTTAAATCCCTGACTTTTTTCAGTCTTTACAGTTATATTTTTTATTTTATATATGTCCGTATATGTCAATAACGCATTTTCCGGCTTTACGCAAAGATTTTTTTTAACAATTTCCCTAAATTCCTGACACATATCATCGTAATCAATCCCATTATAACCACCATATCCAAACAAGCCATACTCCTTATAAAGTTCCAGATTGTAATCACCAAACAAGGTCTTTTCTGCACTAAGCGATGCATTTTTCATATAGCCTGTTGAAGATATGATTCTTGTATTTTCAAATATATCAAGTATGAGACTTAATATAATCATAAAAATAAAGGTCATAAAAACGGTTATGCTTCCCTGTGCTGTTAATTTTTTCTTATTCATCAAGTTCAATATCTTCATTTATCGTTTCCGAATCCTCATTTATATTTGAAAATGCACTGCTTACAATACCTGTTATCTGTTTTCTAAATATAACCACCAGCATTATAAGCACTACAAGAATAAGAATAATCTCAACGACACCTATTCCATCTTCCTCATAAATCAAATCTCTTAAATCGTTCTTTCTTATCATAATTTTTCCCTCTCTTTCTCTACAATGTACTCTCGGTATCTCCTCAAAACGAGCATTTCGGCCAGTGTACTGTATCAATGACATTTCGCCAAATAACTTGCATAAATTTTCATTCTGCAAGGCGGAGGAATGAAAATTTACCCTGCGTTATTTAGCTGAAAATCAATGATACACTACACTAGATTTCCGATTTATTGTTTCAATTTTCTCGTCGTACATACCGTGTACGCACTTTGAAAATGTCATTGTATATCAAAACTTCATCTCTAAATTCTTCGTCCAGAAGATTTTGAGAGTACATTACATACCTGCAAAAGCAGCGTACATTATTATTGCAAATATTATCACCATCATTATCATCATGGGAAGAAGAAGCTTTGTTCCTGCTTCCTCTCCAAGTATTTTGACATTCTCCTTTCTCTCGTTAAATACATCTGCGGATTCATACTCCAAAATCCTTATCAGGTCTGCGGTTCCTTTTTTCATATTTTGCACAAGTAATGTGCAAAACTTCATATAGCTTAAAAGTCCTATCCTCCTCCCAAACAGCTCATATGCCTTTTCTTCACTAAGTCCATTTTCCATCTGCCTTCTTGTCAGAAGCATTTCTTCTATAAGATAATAATTATCCCGATAATTCTTACTCAAATAATTTTTATCAGTATAATTATTAGCTTTTGATTTCTCACCCTCTGTTTCCGTTATACGAATCCACGCATTTTTTACCGGTAATCCTGCATTTACCAGCAATACAAACTTTTCTATCATCTCAGGATATGCAAGTTTTAACTGCTTTTCCCTGTCTGACACTTTACTTTTTGTCATGCTTTCAAGTAAATATGGAACAATAATAAACATAACTGCCATAATTGCCGTAAGTTTCCACAAAGGCTCATATCTATTTATGCCATATTTGATTTTTTTCCCTGCGACTTTTTCAGGAAGTTTAAAATATCTCAGACTTTTTGTTTTTTCCATAGCATCTGAAAGAAGTTTATCCAACTCGTCCCATATACTTTGCTCGTTTCCTTTTTTTACTGGAGTTACAATAACATTAAACCTTAATTTTTCCTTGAATGCCTCATATTTTATAACAGCCGTAAGTCCGACCTGCTGCGGCTTACTTATCCTGCTGCCATATACTTTTCCCTGTTCCGATATAATTTTCTCATCATCAGAAAACCACGACACCACAAACATACTTCCTTTAACTTTTTTCATAAGATACAGATTTTTACAGACTTTATCAGAGGATTTATTTTTTCCAAGATAATGTGCATAAATATATTTTTTTACCTTTTCTGACTGTATCTTAATTTCCTCGTCACTATATTTTCTCTCTGGTAATGTTATATCTAATTCTTTTTCTAACCCACCTATTTTTGTCTCTACCTTTATCTCTTTTTGTTCGCCACCAATGTCATTTTTCTCAATATAATAACCGCAAACCAGTTCCCGGTCATTCTGACATGATAACAACGTCACAAAAAACAATACCTGACATATTCCAAGCATATATAAAAATACCGATATATGTTTTATGTAATAATCCCGTTTTATATCATCATCACTTTTTCCAACATACAATTTTCTGTATCTTTTTAAGGTTTCTTCCTTTAACTCCATATAAAGTCTATTCTGCAAAATACTTAAAATCCTTTTTGCCGCCGGTAGTATAAAATTATATGTTTTATCAGTTTCAGCCCGCATTTTCTTTTTATTTAAAAACCATTCATAAAGCAGAAATGCAAAATATAAACATAATACTCCGACACTAACACCAAATAAAATAATATCCCTCAACATACCCCTCCTTCTTATTTGTAGATTTACATCTTGTCCTAATCAATGATGCAGCCTGCCATCTACAGCCAGGCGGATATTCACAATCCACTCTGCCATTTCCCTGATAGCATTAAATTTTTATATTTGCTATCTTATTGCTGAGCATACAGCCGAATATGTATATCAAAAACAATATTGTCATAAAAATATGCCCGCCCACCGTATAAAGACAATCCAAAAAACCTGGTGAGGTTATCCAGAAATATACGATTATCAAAAGCGGTACTACATTCATTATCCTGCTTTCCATCTTTTTTGCCGCTATCATTGTTTTTATCTCCCTATTGACTTCTATCTTACTGCTTATCTTATCTGCCGTAGATTTAACTATTTCAACCATATTTCCACCTGTTTTCTGTGCAATACAAAATATATCCGAAAAGCACTTTATATCCTCAACATCACACCCTGATGCAAACTCCGATATTGCCTTTTCCATAGGAATACTGTTTTCTACGGATAAAATCATTCTGTCTACCTCAGGCAAAAGCAGCGATTTTTTCCCATACAATAATTCTATGTCTTTTCTTGACTCCCTTATGGAATTTTCAATAGAATAACCCGCTGAAAGAGCAGCCGACACACTCAACATCATTTCCTTAAATTCAAGATTTACATTCCATTTCCAGTGTTCATTATTTCTTTTTATTTCAACTTTTATATTAAGCCACCCATATATAACAGATATGAATAAACATATGATAACTGACTTGTAAAATAACATTGATACCAAAAACATCTTTCCAAATCCACAAAAAAAGTATTTTATCAACTTTGTTTTATCTGATTTGAATAAATTTATAACTCTATCCCGGCTCTTTGAAGCTTTTCCGTGTGGATAAGCCCCTTTTCTCTCCTGCATAAACTTCCTTTCACCCTCCCGTCTTTATCCTCACCTTCCTCAACGAACTCAAATAAAGTCTGAAGCTTTATCCTGTCCCCCTCCATACCAACAATCTCTGCTATCTCTAAAACCTTTCTGGTCTTATCACGAATCCTCCCAAGATGGATTATTATGTCAAGTGCAGATGCTATTTGATTTCTTATTGCCATCACCGGTATATCCATTCCTGACAATACCAATGTTTCCATTCTTGAAAGCATATCCTTTGAACTGTTTGCATGACCGGTGCAAAGACTTCCGTCATGACCGGTGTTCATTATGTTTAGCAACTCACATGCCGCAGCATCTCTTATCTCGCCCAAGATTATTCTATCAGGCCGCATCCTCAACGATGACTTTAAGAGATCTCTTATTGTTACCGCATTTTTGCCTTCAACATTTGCATTTCTTACTTCCAGCCTTACAAGATTTTGTATATTTCTTATCTGAAGCTCTGCCGCATCTTCTATCGTGATTATCCTTTCATCTTTTGGAATATAATCTGACAGTGCATTTAAAAATGTTGTTTTGCCACTGCCTGTTCCTCCACTTATAAAAATGTTGTATCCCGCTTTCACAAGCTTTTCCAAAAAGCTCGCTGCATCTTTTGTAAGTGAACCTATCTCTATAAGCTTCTCCATTGTCATTGGACTCTCCGGAAATTTTCTTATAGTTACAACAGGTCCGCTAAGGCTTACAGGCGGCAGTACAACATTCACTCTTGAACCGTCAACAAGCCTGAAATCTACAATAGGACTTGTCTCATTCACAACCCTGTTTACCTTTGATACTATCTGCTGGATAACATCTTCAAGTTTATTAACATCTACAAACTTTTCCGGATACCTGCTTATCCTGCCATTCTTTTCAATAAAAATATTATCGCAGCCGTTCACCATAATCTCAGTAATATCAGGATTATCTACAAGTTCCTGAAGTACATCCATTCCGCGTATTGAATTAAAAATTCCTCTGACAAGTATTTCCTTATTATTCTGTGATATGTATGTACTATGGCTTTTTTCAAATACCCGTTCCTCTATCAATTCATATAATTCTTCATCACTGCACTCCCCTCCATCAATCATTTTTTCAACAAGTTCCCTATAAATCTCTGTTTTTATTTTGCTTATATTCTCCATATATCCACTTACAATCCATGTTTTTACCTTAAATCAGAATTTTTGTCGTAACAGTTCAGCCTTTCATTTCTTACATTCATAAACCTGCCAGCGAGCTGTCAGTCGCTGCTTTGCAGCTT
>ONZS01000105.1_pt1 | contig 104270 bp, 103 predicted proteins | sample 1670921 | NCBI WGS metagenome assembly ONZS01 (sample SAMN06348104, study PRJEB24527) | human gut metagenome | biome: human gut; feature: ankylosing spondylitis patient; material: feces | host: Homo sapiens | place: China | collected 2015-10 | reverse complement strand
GATGTAAACTGAACCCCATGTGCTTACTGTACATAACGTATATACAGTAAGATTACATGATAATATAGGTACATGATACACAGGTAATGAGAAAAAATGTGTATGGAGTAGGAAGAAAGTATTAATATCTGGTATGAGGAAATGTATCCTTGTAGCAGGTTTTTTATTGTCTAAAATAGACAGGTATAGAGATAATATTTTAGTGGTATGTCCGAATAGCTTTTTTACGATAAGTGGGTATACTGGTGTGGTAAAGAGAAGAGGTGATGGCTATGGCGTACTGCTATGATGGGAAGATATATGAAACGATAAAAGAAATGGCAGAGGAATATGGAATTGACCGTCAGAGAATTTATTCTTTTCGGCGCAGGGGGTGGTCGTTAGAAGATGCAATGCAAATGTGCATCAATGATGTGCGAGGAAGAGGTCGACTTTTTGAATACAATGGAAAGTTATATCGTTCGCCTAAAGCCTTGGCAGAAGAATATGGATTACCTTGGAATTCGTTAGCACATTACATACAAAGGTGTAAAACAATAGAAGAAGCGGTAGAGCGTTGTAAAGAGACACAAGAGAAGAAAATTATGCTATGGGGAAAACGATATCAGAGCAGATATGAGCTGGCAATAGCATTTGGAATTAGAGAGACTTCCATATCAGCCAGAATCCATACAAGAAACATGACATTAGAAGAAATTGTTCTTGAACTATTGCAGAAAGAACCGATATGCTTCGAAGGGAAAACTTATAATACATTAGTGGAACTATGTGCGGAGTATCAGGTGCAGCCTTGCAATGTTTTTGAACGCTTGAAATATGGAAAAAAGTTGGAGGAGGCTATTTATTTGCCGATTAAGAATAATGGGAAAAGATATGAAATTGAGTATGAAGGGAAAATATATCAGAACGCTGCTTTTTTATGCAGGGAATATAATATCTCCAAGCTGTTAGTATATGGACAACAGCGCTATAAACCAGAATATTCGTTTATAGAGTGCTTTCGATTAGTAAAGCAACTGCGGGATGAATGTGGATGGCCAAACACTGAGGTATTTGCCTTTATTCCGAGATGTAAGATTCAAGGAAAATTTTATAAAAGGATATCAGATTTTGCATCGGCTGTCGGCATGACCAGAGGGCAGATAGATACCTATAAATCCAGACACCATCACAAAAATATGATTGAAGCATTACAGGAAATGCAGAAAGACCGTATTCCAGCGTATAAGACGGAATACGGTCTTTTGCCATATAGCGAAGCCAGAAAGAAAAAATACACGTCTAAGCAGTTGGAACAATTAGAATATGTTTCAAGCGCATTGCCACGATACCCTATGCTTCAGTCATTTGATTTTACACAAGACAGTATGGATATACTTCTTCGATATGAGGAACTATTTCAAAAGCATCCTCAGTTTAAAAGGGAATGGCGAGAACGGTAGAAAATCGTACAGACGAAAAGACAGAGAATCTGATTAGTACGATTAAGGCTTCTTTATTGTGTTATTTACAATGGAGCATGAGTTCCCAGTTGTTTTGAATTTTTACAAGCAGGTAGTAAAAATCATTGACATCGACAGGGTTTTCTCCAGTCTCAAAGTTGGTTAAAAGTTGACAAAGCTCATTATATAATTCATCACACAGCATTCTAAAGACTCCTTTCAAATTTTTAATTGTTGGTATGTTACCTTGGGACGCAGGATTCGTCAAGTGATTTTAAAAGATGAGAAAATCAGTTAAGAGAGAGCATGAAAGAAAAAAGCCATAGCCTCTGAGATTGGAGTGCTATGACTTTTCTTTTCCTTCAATGAGATATTCATAAGAAACATGAAATATTTCAGTAAATGCTTTTAATTCCACATCTGTGACGTAGCGTTTATTTGTTTCGATTCTGGTAATCACATTTTTATCCATATCATACCCATTGAGCTGAAGTTGGTAGGCTAAGAGCCGCTGTGACATATTATGCTGGCGACGGAGTTCAATGAGTCTCTGGCTGATCAGATTTTTCTCCCCGGTGGATGTTTTTGGTTTTGGCATATTTCTAATCCCTCCTGCAAATAGTGTTGGCAGGTTTGTCTCACTTTTTGCACTTTTTCTATTGATTTTACATGGGATTAGGAATACAATCGGTTGTAAAAGTGAGACAGAAAATATACGAAAACTGAATGGTTGAATAGATTGGAGAAAAACGAAGAAGATAAGAAAAACGATATAATGAGAGAAATTTAAGAAACGGTTGCTATTCCGGTTTAAAGAAGCCCAGAAAAGAATGCGTTGATATCGGTATGAAAGATTTTGGCGAGGGCAACAAGCTCCGATACCTTAATGTTCATACGGTTCGTTTCCAACTTAGCATAGGTACTTTTGGACATGGAGATACCCATCAGGTTCAATTTTGCAATGACCTGGTCTTGTGTAAGTTTATTTGCATAACGGATGGCTTGGATATTTTTGCCGATATCCATATCTGGTCTGATTTTCTGCATAACAAAGTCCTCTCGTTTTTGAAATGTTTCGTAATAAAGAAACTTTATATTGATTTTACTGGTTTCACTTTTTATAATGTTTCGTAATAAGGAATTATTTACAAGAAGGGTGATGGGTATGCACCAGAGTGATATAGAACGTTTTGCTTTCCTGTTTTTATGCGGAAAGCGTGACAGGGAAATCCTGCTGGGAAAAGAAAAGATGACGTTTTCAGATTTGGACAGGCTGACGTATGTGACTGATTTTTTGGGTTTGAAATCATATAACTTGGAAATCTGGAATGAATTTTCAGGACAGTTTTGTGAACAAATTCGCCAGTTGGAATTATTATATGATGAAACTTGTAGTATCGTTTCCTGGGCTTTCACAGAAGCGGACGAGCATCTGCATGACCGTTGGCTTCAGGAGTTTTGCAGGCGTGTGCCAGATAGAGAAATTCAAATACAGCTAGAGAAAATCATAAAACAACAGTATAAGGAAAAGGGATTAGAAGATCCCACAGAGACAGACATCATGTAGGTGCCTGTCTTTTTTTCGCAGAACATTAAGAAAAGAAATACGAAGAAAACAGGCTTTGAAGGGAGGTGATAGAAAACGTGAGTATCAGTATCCATGAATTACTGGCAGTAGCCAAGGAATCGGAGGGTGTGAAGGCAGTCCAGGGTGATGACATGCTGTGTGAGAAACGCTTTGCGCCAGATACCCGGTATGTGGTGGAGTTTTTGGTGTTGAAGCAGACGGAGAAGTTTGGGGAAGTGGGAATATATCATCGTTATTTTTTAACAAAGAAAGCATATTACGAAATGATAGAGTTACAGAGCCAGGGAATCCTTCGCTTGCAAAGACAGGCTCTTGTTTTGGAAGGAACGCTCCACTATCTCCCTGTCCAGACATGTTTTCACGAATAGGGACAGGGAAAAAGCTGAAAGAAAGATGAGGATGGGATCAATGGAAAAAGAAAAACAGTTAGAGCCAAAGTTACTTCGCAGGGAAGTTTTTTGTGTAAAGTGTCCGAAACGGATTGTGGTAGGTGATCCTTATTATTTTGAAACAGTACCGCCAGAGAGGTTAAAGAAGCTGGTGGCAGATTATACACTGCCTAAATCTTATGAGGCCAGGCTGGTATTGTCTCAGTACGAAATGCATGATTTTGGAGTATATCAAACGAATGCAGTACAAATTTATTTAGCACCGGGGAAAGATGTAGATGTTTATGCTGCAGAAAAAATGTATGCAGATCAGCATATTGACCGGAGAAAAATCGGGGTTGATACCGCAAGATATATTATAGGGATTGATGAACGTTTGGAAGAATTTCATACAGGGGCAGACGGTTACTGGGGAGATGCTTGTGAGTATTCCCATACAAAAAATGAGAGAAAGCAGGTAGACGGAATGATGATTATGATGACCATGCCGGAAGAGGTATCTTTTGCGGCAATGAAACAGAGTATGTATGGTCTTTTTGAAGGGGTACAGCCTATGCGGATCCCAGGCAGACAAAAGCCGGCAAAGAAACAAAAACAGCCGGAAAGATAAAAACAGAAGTTTCATAAAAGAAAGCGGTGGCTTTTTGACAGGATAAACGCCTATCCCGGCAGCTTGCAGGGAGAAGAAGTGAAACGGGCTGGAAAGAAAAGAATGCCTGTCGGGGCGTGCCTCCGGGGGCAAGGGCTCTTTCACCGGAAATTTTTCATAGAACAGAAAAGAAGGGAGTGGTAAGCGATGATTATCGGAATCGATCATGGATATTACGCCATCAAAACAAAGCAGGTGTGTTTCCCCACAGGGATCATCCGGTATGAATACGAACCCTATACCATGCAGAATGTCCTCCAGTACCGGGGAGAATATTATGTGTGTGGGACTGGGAGACAGACCTTGGTAAAGGACAAGACCGCCAACGACAATTATTATCTCTTGACGCTGGCAGCATTGGCGCAGGAGATCCGAAAGAGAAAAGGGGAAAAGTCAGCGAAGGTTGTTCTTGCAGCCGGGCTTCCCCTTACCGGGTTTGGGAGGGAAAAGCAGAAATTCAAAGAGTATCTGTTTCGGAAGGAACAGCCTGTCCGCTTTTTCTATGAAGGGGAACGCTATGAAATCCAGATTGAGGATGTGAAACTATTCCCCCAGGGATATTCAGCCCTGGCTCTTTATCCAGAGTATTTAAAAGATGAGCCTTCTGTGCTTCTTGTGGATATCGGAGGCTGGACGGTGGACTTGATGCGTCTGGATAATGCGGTTCCTAATGCGGCTACCTGCCGCAGTCTGGAACTGGGTGTGATCCGTTGTATGGATGAGATCAGGGAACAGGTAAGGAGAAATACAGGGCTGTCGGTAACGGAGACGCAGATCGAGCGTGTTTTACATGGAAAACCCAGCAGTATGCCTGTGGAAGTGGTGTCTTTGATTGAAAAACAAGGCAGGCTTTATATTGAAAAAATCCTGTCTGCGATCACCGAGGCAGGCTTTGATCTGCGGGCAGTCCCTTCCGTTTTCATGGGAGGCGGTGCCGCTATTTTTAAACATCGTGTAAGCGAGCAGGACCGCCTGTGTCGCCCGATTTACCTGACGGACGTCCATGCCAACGCTGCCGGATATGAACGAATAGTGGGGCAGATGAGAACGCTGTGAGCCGCCCGGTCTTTTCTTTTCGCCCCAATCTGAAGAACCCAGAGCATGAAAGAGCGTGGCAGCTTTTGATGGATGTTCCGGCAGGGCAGAGAAACCAGTATCTGGTGGAGGTGATCTTAAAACAAGAAGAGAGGGGAACTTTAAAAAGGCTCATTCAGGAAGCTGTTCGGGAAGAACTGAAAAGTGGCGGTGTGGAACGGATGCCAGCACAGGAAAAGGAAGAAATTCCCGATCAGATGCTGGATTTTTTATTTCAGATGGAGCAAGAGTAAAGGGGGTGAGGCTTATGGGCAAGGAAAGTATGGCATTGTTGGATATGCTTTGGTTTTGCATACATTTGACATGGATTCTTTAGTGGGTATTGTGAATAGCTTTCTTTCAAATTTTGGAGTATGTTGTGTATAACAAAACGAAAGGGGAAAACGCTTATGGCAGAGATGAAGAACCTATGCGGAAAGATCCCGGTGGAATTACATGAGAAGGTACGAGCCGAGATCGAAGAAAAGGAAACGAGTACACAGATATTTATCCAGCAGGTAATCGAAGAACACTTTAACAGACTGGAAGGCAAAGGAGAAGAGAGCATGGAAAAAAGAACATTAGCAGTGCAGATCACCGAGGAATTATTCCAAAGAGTCAAATGGGCAGTCGCAAAGGAGGGCATCAAACAGAAAGATTTTATCATCCGCATCATCGAAAAAGCGGTGGAAGAGGTAGAAGCCAAATGGCAGGAACTAGATCAGCCGGAGGAAATCGAAGAAACAGACAATTTGGAAGAAGCGGAAGATACTAGTGAAGAAGAGGTGGTGGAAGCCGCAGGGGAAGAGATGGATGCAGAAATTTCTGAGGATGCAGAGGAAGAAGAGATTCCAGAATCCGAGGAAGAAATCGAAGAAATCGCATAATGCCAAACAAATAGAACTATAAAACCAGCAGTCGGTGTGGAGAAAAAACCATGCCGCCTGTTTTTTTATTCAGCAAAGGAGGTTGATAGCCGCAACCATTCGATTTTTTGATTTATTCAGCGGGATCGGGGGATTCCGGGAAGGGTTAAGACGTGCAGGCGGTTTTACCTGTGTGGGACACTGCGAGGTGGATGCTTATGCGGATAAGAACTACCGATTGCTGTTCGACACAGAAGGGGAGTGGTTTTGCAATGACGCAAGAACAATCGAAACTGAACGAATGCCGGACTTTGATCTGTTGTGTGCAGGATTTCCTTGCCAGGCATTCTCTATCGCCGGAAAGCGGGAAGGATTTGCAGATGCCAGAGGAACTTTGTTCTTCGAGATTGCCAGACTGGTTGCAGACAAGCGACCTGCGTATTTCATCCTTGAAAATGTTCCCGGACTGCTTTCGCATGACAAAGGCAGGACGTTTCACACCATCCTCAGTACGTTATCTGAGCTGGGGTACGGTGTGGAATGGAAAGTGCTTAACAGCAAGGATTTTGGAGTCCCCCAATCCAGAAAACGGGTGTATCTTGTCGGATATCTTGATCGAAGATGTGCCGGAAAAATATTACCTTTCCCAGCAGCAAATGGAACGCCTCTTGTACAAATCCAGACAGGAAGGCAAGGGGAACGGATCTACAACGCTGAAGGACTAAGCTGTACCCTGACCTCCGGAGCCGGAGGCGTGGGCGGTAAGACAGGGTTGTATGAAGTAGGTGTTCCCATCAAGGAGAATACCAAGCAGGGATATAAGATGGCGTATCCAGGAGACAGCATTGACTTAGGATATGCAGGCATGAATACCAGAAGAGGGCGTGTGGGACATCAAATCGCCCATACCCTTACCACAGGAATCCAGCAGGGAACGCTTCATTTTGTGGATCTGTCTCCTCCGCCTCTTGTCACAGAGCAGTGCAGGTGTCTGAATACCAGACAGTCCGGCATCCATAATCATAAAGGGGAATGCTCCGGTGTCTTAAAAGAGGAAGGCGCCAGGGCAGTGCTGACTCCGGGAAGAGAAGAAACCCGGCAGAATGGCCGGAGGATGAAGGAGCCGGAAGAGCCAATGTTCACCATTACTGCCACAGATCGCCATGGAGTTGCCTATCGGGGAAGAATCCGGAAGTTAGTACCCAGGGAGTGCCTGCGGCTGCAGGGGTTTTACGACTGGCAGATTGACCGCATAGAACAGGAAACTTCAGACAGCCAGCTTTATAAACAGGCTGGAAACGGAGTAACGGTCAACGTGATCGAAGCCATCGGAACACTTCTGCGGCAGACAGATGCAGAAATTCGGGCAGAGGATGAAAAGATAAAGAGGTAAGGCAGCATGGCAATTGGAATTCAGGATCAGTATTTTGGTACAGAGATTGAGATGACAGGGATCACCAGACAGAGGGCGGCGGAGAAAGTGGCAGAACTGTTTGGGACAAGGGCAGTTTGCGACGGTGGATATTATGGAGTCTGGTCTGTGACAGATCAGGAAGGAAAGAAATGGAAGTTCATGTATGATGGAAGCATTTATACGGAACGCAGGGAGCGTGGACGCATGGTTCCTGCCGGAAGTGAATACAGCACCGAAATGGTCAGTCCGAAACTGTCCTATGGAGAAATGGGGAAGCTGCAGGAAGTGGTGCGGTGTTTGAGACACCATGGGGCGAAGGTAAATGCATCCTGCGGGCAGCATGTACATGTGGACGCTTCCAACCACACTCCAAGAAGCCTCAAAAATGCTATGACCATTATGTATTCCAAAGAGGACATTCTGTTCAAGGCATTGAAGGTACAGACATCAAGAGAACAGGAGTATTGCCAGAAGGTACGCCCCATTGTGCTGGAGAAGATCCGCCGGATGCCAAACAGCACCATTTCCATGGAAAAGTTGAAACGGGTATGGTATGAGGGCAGGGACGGAAGCAATAGTCATTATGACAGCACCCGGTACTATGCGTTGAACCTTCATGCAGTGTTTTCCAAAGGAACTTTGGAGTGGAGATGTTTTGAGAGTACCCTCCATGCAGGTAAGATACGGGCAAATATTACCCTGGCCCTTGCTATTTCAGCCCAGGCCATCAATCAGAAATGCACCCAGATGCGGAAAACGGAGATCACAGAAAATCCGGCATTTACCTTCCGAACTTTTTTGTTACGGTTGGGGCTGATTGGACCGGAATATAAAAATGTCCGGGAACATCTGCTTGCCAATCTGGAAGGAGACCGGGCATGGAGATATGACCGCAGTACCTATGAATGTTTGAATCGAAATCATCGGGCAGAGGATGCCCGTTAGGAGGTAAGAGATGAAAGAAACCTATTATTTTGCCTATGGTAGCAACATGAATTTAGACCAGATGGCCTATCGCTGTCCGGCAGCTTCCGTAGTGGAGAATGTCAAACTGGATGGATATCGTCTGACCTTTTGTGGCAGAGGGAAAGGAAGCGGTGTTGCCACTATTTTGCCGGAAGAGGGCAGCCAGGTGGAAGGAGTGCTTTGGAAGATCACACCGGAGTGTGAAAAAAGCCTGGACTTTTATGAAAGGTATCCCCATCTGTATGGGAAGGAACCTGTTCTGGTTCAGGGGAAGGATGGTGTGAAGCGGGAAGTCATGGCATATACCATGAATGCACCTTATAAGGATCAGCCGGCCATCCCTTCGGATCTTTATTTTATGGGGATCGTGGAAGGCTGCCATCAGAATGGGATTTCCAGCCGATCAATCACCGACGCGTTAAAGCGTACAAGGCAGGAAGTAGGCAGAGAGAAACCCAGTCACAAGAAAACAGAAGTCAGCAGATAACAAAGCCGCAGGGGAAAGCCTCTGCGGTATTTTTAACAAAAAAAGGAGAATGCAATGAAGAGCAGAACTATCAAAACAAGACTTGCAGCCTTCGGGCTCGCACTGCTCATGGGGCTTAGTCCGTTTGGGAACTTAGCGGATGTCCATGCGGCAGAAACCAAAAATCCGTCAGAGCCAGTGACGGAGAGCGCAGAAATATCGGAAACGGAACAGACAGAGAAAGTTTCAGAAGCTGCAAAATATGGGGTAACAGCAGAAGATATCACGAAAGACATTTCCGACAAGGATTTTATGGCAGAGACTTGTATGGAAGGCATCCATTACAATTCAGAACAAGAGGATGTTACCCTGGAACGTATTGAAAAAGAGGATGGAAGCGCCTACCATCCTGACCAGGCAGGCACTTATATTGCAACCTACTGGGTTGTGCCAAAGGATGCGCGTGACAGCTATTCTGTGAGCAGAAAGATCATCCTGACGGATACGGAAGGGCAAGCCCATACAGAAGAAAATGGCGGTCAGAAACAGAAGGAGGATACGAATTCTGAAGAAGATTCGGAGACGCCTGTGCAGGAAATACCGGATGTGGAAGTGACAGTATCCGGGGAAGAGGCAGATGCACAGGCAGCAAGGGAACTGGAAGAAAAGATCGAGGATGGGGAAGTGATGATGCTTTCCGGTGCGGAAAACACGTTCCGAGCAAGGGAAACCGTACATCTGGAAAAAGGGGAGACCATCTATTATCCAAGTTATATTGGAAATTACTTAACCTGCTGGTTTACGGTCAATGGAAAGATCGCTTACTGTCTGGAATCCCATCGTTCCTCACCGCCCAGTGGTGACTATGTGGCACAGGTACTGGACAGCAATAAGAACTTGCAGAAGGTGCTGTATTATGGTTATGGCGGCGCCGGGGATATTACAGGCAGTTATTTGTCTGGGAAAAGTGCAGAAGAGAAATATGTATATACCCACATCGCAGCCAGCTATGCCTATGCAGGTGAGGCAGGATTTACAGGATGTAAGTATGAAGATCTGGTAAACGCAGGCGTGATTGCCTATATTGACCACCTGTTTGCTATGGAAGAGCCGCCGAAGGGGGAAATTTCTCTTTCCAAGACTTCTGTAAAAGCAGTCCGAAATGGAAATGTACAGAAAACACCGGATATCACATTGTCCGGGGATCACCGAAACTACATTTCAGTCCATGTACCAAAAGACATCACCATTTATAACAAGACAAAGGGAACTTCCGCAGAGAATGGTGCGCTGAAGATCTATGGCGGGGATACCTTTTATTTGACTGCCCCAATGCTTCATACCGGAACCTATTCCTCTGGGGAGCTGCATGGTTCTGTAGGGGAAACCTGGAGAACACTGGTATTATCCACAGGAAACAGCAATCAGGACATTGGAGTCTTTGAATCGGAGAAAGCCAATCCGGTAAGTTTTACGGTAGACTGGATGGAAATGACAAGGATTGAACTTCTCAAAAAAGATGCAGATACCAAGAACCCATTGGATGGTGCAGTCTATGGCATTTATACAGACAGCAAGTGTGAGCATCTTTTGATGGAAATGCCAGTCACTGGGGAAGAGGGAAAAGCAGTCAGCGATTATTTTGAGGCAGCCATCAAAACCGTATATGTGAAGGAGATCAAGGCTCCGGACAAGTATGTACAGAGTGATGTGATCCATAAGGTGGATGTGGAAGCCGGAAAGACGGTCAACATCTCAGCAACGGATGAGAGGGTAAAAGGTGCTGTCCATATCAAAAAAATTGATAAGGAGACACAGGACTTTCTGCCACAGGGAGATAGCTCCCTTGCAGGAGCCGTGTATGGTCTGTATGCCAGAGAGGATATCGTCCATCCGGATGGAAAGACGGGGGTTCTGTTCAAAAAAGACAGCCTCATCGCACAGGGCGTGATCAAGGAAGATAGTACTTTAGATTTTTCTGAACTGTACCTGGGAAAAATGTATGTAAAAGAGATCACTCCGCCGGAAGGTTATACAGTAGATACCACGGAATATGACGTGGACCTTACCTATGAAGGTCAGGAAGTGGCAGAGGTAACCAGGAATCTGACGGTACAGGAACAGGTGAAAAAGCAGGCGTTCCAGCTCATTAAGATCAGCGAAGATGGAGACCAGACAGAAACAGACCTTGTGGAAGGGGCTGGTTTTCAGGTGTATCTGGTCAGCAGCCTTTCCAAAGTAAAGAGTGGAGAATTACAGCCGTCCAATGGGGATCAGTTTACTGCGGAAGATTTCCGGGGATATGATTTCAGTAAGGAAGAGGTGGCAGTGACCTATGTGGATGGCAAGGCTGTCCCGGTCCCGGAACTGATTACCGACAAAAAGGGATATGCCCTTAGCCCAGAACTTCCGTATGGTCTTTATGTGGTAGAGGAAAGCACCGTACCGGAGAATTTGAAAGCCATCGATCCGTTTTTGGTAAAGGTAGATGAGGACAGCAGAGAGCCGATGGTATGGAGAGTGTTCGATGACCGTCCGTTTGAATTTTTATTAAAGATTGTGAAAAAGGATGCACAGACAGGAAATCCGGTCTTGAAGGCAGGCGCTTCCTATAAAATCTTTGACATGGAAAAAGAGGAATATGTAGAGCAAACGGTATTTTATCCGAAGAAAGAGCAGATCAGCATTTTCAAGACCAATGAGGAAGGCTATCTGGTCACGCCGGAAGAACTGAAATGTTCTACCTATCGGATTGAAGAAGTGAAAGCGCCGGAAGGATTTGTAAGACAGGGGTATGAAATGTCCTTGTACGAAGGGGAATCTGTGATTTCTCCACTAGAAGTGACCGGAAAAGGTAGTTACAAAGAGAACGCCAAAGAGGGAATTGTGATCACTGTTTCCTCAGATACTGCCCATCAGATCGATCCGGATACCGGGGCAGTTATCGTGGAAATCGAGCAGCCAAACGATGAGCAGGTGGGAAGTCTGACATTGACGAAAACAGGGGAACAGCCTGTAGAGGTGAAGGAAGATTCCCTGTTTGCAAAGGCAAAAAGACTGGCCGGAAAGATCAAAGATGCAGTGACCGGAGAGGATACCGATACCGGGGTGTTCCATGACTTTGTCTATGAAGAATCCGGTGTGGAAGGGGCAACTTTTGAACTATATGCCAAGGACACCATTTATGCTCCAGACGGTGCGAAAGATGAACAGGGGAATCCAGTCATCCGTTATGAGAAAGATGATCTGGTGGCAACCCTGGTCACAGATAAAGAAGGAAAAGCAGTGGTGAACAATCTTCCATTGGGCTCTTATTATCTGAAAGAAACGGTGGCAGGCAATCATTTCGTACTGAACCCGGAACAGAAGGAATTTACCCTGACCGCAAAGGATGATACCCAGGCAGTTGTTTATGAAGGGGTTGCCTATAAAAATGAAAGACAGAAAATTTCGATCTCTGTAGAGAAAAAAGATGCAGTCACAGAAGAGAAACTGGAAGGCGTGATTTTCGGACTGTATGCAAGAGAGGATATCTTATCCCAGCAAGGTGAAGTCTTAGTGGAAAAAGATACGCTGTTGGAGAAGAAAGCAACGGATGAGAAGGGGCAGCTTACCTTTGACAGTGACCTCTATCATGGGAAATATTATGTGAAAGAGGAAGTGAGAAAACCGGGATATCTTCCAAATGAGGAAATCTGGGAGATCGATGCCTCTTACACAGACCAGAATCTTGCAGAAATCAAGCTGACAAAAGAAGTGGAGAATCAGCCAACAGAAAGCCAGTTTACAAAAACCGATGCCACAACCGGGGAAGAACTGGAAGGGGCGAAGCTTCAGATCATCGACCAGGATGGCAACATTGTAGAGGAGTGGATCAGCACAAAAGAACCGCACGTAGTCTATGGACTGCCGGAGGGAACGTATACGCTCCATGAAGAGCTGCCGCCTTATGCAGAAGGGTATGTGTCTGCGGAAGATATGGAGTTTGAAGTAAAGGAAGATGGCAGTGTGACCAAGGTGGAAATGAAGGATACCTATTCCAAAGTGGAAATCTCCAAGACAGATATCACTACAGGAGAAGAACTGGAAGGAGCGAAGCTGCAGATCTTAAATAAAGATGGTGAGATTCTGGAAGAGTGGGTAACAGATGGGAAACCGCATCTGGTAGAGAAACTTCCGGTAGGGGAAGAACTGATTCTGCGTGAGATCACAGCGCCGGAAGGCTATGAGATCGCAGAAGATGTGAAGTTTACACTGGAAGATACCATGGAAGTCCAAAAGGTGGAGATGAAGGATGCAAGGACACCGGAAACTCCGGGTGTGCCGCAGACGGGAGATGACTACTGGAAACCAATCCTTCTGTTTACACTTTTAGGTGTGTCAGCAGCCGGACTCATGGCAACCATGCTCTATAAGAAGAAACATAAAAAAGCAGATGAAGCGAAGAAAGAAGAATAAGCTGTGGATGCTGCAGGCAGTCTTGTGTGCTGTCTGTATCCTCAATGCGGCACTGCTTTATCATGATTATGTGGCGATTCCCAGGCAGAATCGGGAACTGGTGGAAGAGTTAAAAACCTGCTTCCCGGAGGAGCTCCCTCCGGGCGGGGGCTCTCAAGGACAAAAGGATGAACAGGCTGGAAGAGAACCGGAGGTGTCTGTCATTGACCTTCGATCTCTCCAGCACCAGTATCCGGATGTTCGGGGCTGGCTTACGATCCCGGAGGTTGGGATTGATTATCCGGTCATGCAGAGCAGCCGGGAAGATCCGGAGTATTATCTGCGAAGAGATTACCGGGGAAACTACGACATCAATGGGAGTTTGTTCCTCCAGGCAGACTGTATTTTGGGAGAATCAAAGAATCTGACTATCTACGGTCACAACATGAACAGCGGAGCGATGTTTGGGAATCTGGACCGCTACGCCTCCTATGATTACTGGAAAGCACATCCAAGGGTGTTCTTTCAGACACCGGAAGGGATGGAAGAGTACCGGATAGCGGCGGTATTGAAAGCTGATGTGTCCATGTTCGACTTCCAGCAGGCATCTTTTCACAGTCCGCAGGAATTGGAGGCTTATACAGCACAGGCGAAAGCACTGTCGCTGTTTGAAACAGGGATAACTGGTGCAGGTTGTGAGACAACTCTGACGCTGGTAACCTGTTCTTATGAGTGGAAGGAAGCCCGGAACATCCTTGTGGCAGTAAAAACAGAACCGGAAAGGTGAAAAGTGTTCAAAGATGGGTACTTTCTTCAGCTCTCTGGAGGTATCCTGGGGTGCTCTGAAAAATCTTCTGCCGAAAGTGTTCAAAAGTACCCAAAAAGTGCAGAATGTGAGACAAGGTGGAAGCTGGAAAGTGGCGATACGGAACAAAAAGTGTTCAAAGTTAAGGGATGTGCAACAGGTCGTGGCAGCTTGTGTAATCTTGTAGTATGACGGAAGTGTTCAAAGGTAGGTGCTTTTTCAGCTCTTTGGTGGCTTTCTGGAACCGTATATTCTAGGGAGTGTTTGAAAGTACCTGAAAAGTGCGGAATGTGAGACGCAATCTCAAGCAAAAGACAGAACGATAACCTAAAAAGTGTTCAAAGATGGGAACTTTTGCAGCTCTCTGGATGTAGCGTCCAACTATCAGAAAAATCAAGATTGCCATAAGAGGGAAAAAGATTTATAGTGGCTATTTTTTGCTAAATGTGGTAAACTGTAAAGGTAAAAAGTGTTCTGAAATGAAAATAGTCAGGAGGGATGATGATGTGCCAGATAGCATTTAGTGTACCAGATGAAGTCCTTTTCGATACAAAAATGAGCAGAGAGCAAGCGAACCAGTTTGCAAGGCGATATGTAGCATTAGGTTTTTACAAACAGAATGGAGTATCTATTGGATATTGTTCACAGATTGCCGGAATGACAGAAGAAGAATTTATAAAATATTTAGGACAGAATGAAATTTCTATCTTCCAGTTTGATGACAAGGAAGAATTCTTGGAGGAATTAGGGCATGCGTAAAGTGATTGTCAATTCGACACCTCTGATTGTTCTTTGCGGGATTGGTAAATTAAATATTCTGAAAGAGATGTATGAGGAAATTATAATTCCGTCAGCAGTATTTAGAGAAGTGACTGCGAAGGATGATTCTGCCTGTGTTCAAATTAAGTCAGCAGGAGCGTGGGTTCATGTAGAACAAATTAAGGATCATGGTGAAAAGAAAATGTATAAAGCGAAACTCCATGACGGAGAAGTAGAAGTAATGATTCTTGCCCAGGAACGGAATGCAGACTTGGTGATTTTGGATGACAATGCTGCAAAGAAGACTGCTAAATATTTGGGTCTTACTGTTACAGGGACGCTGGGTGTTTTGGTAAAGGCAAAACACCAGGGAATCATAGAAGAAGTTCGTCCGCTTTTGTCTGAGATGAGACAGAATGGTTTTTATGTTAGTAAAACAGTTGAGAGTATGGTTTTAGAACAAGCAGGCGAATAAGAAATACAATTAAGTCCCACACTTGAGTAATCAAGATACAGTGGGTATTATAAATGTTTAAACGAAGCCGTAGGACCGTAAGGTATAGCTTCTGGAGGCTCCCCAGTTTATCTGGGGAGTTTTTCTTTTATCATGTTCATGATAATACAGAAAATGAAAACAAAATAATAAAGAAACCAGGCAGGATATGTTCCCGTAAAAAGGAAGGTATCCTGCTTTTTGCATGAAAGAGAGGAAATTCGTATGAGAAAATTTTATACAGCGGAAGCAGTGACAGAAGGACACCCGGACAAAGTGTGCGACCAGATCGCAGATGCGATTTTAGATGTGTGTTTGAAAAATGATGAAAACGCCAAGGTGGCCTGCGAAGTGCTTGCCACGAAGGGAACTGTCATTGTGGCAGGAGAGATCACCAGCGCCTATGAACCGGATGTATTTGGTGTAATACGGAAAGTATTGTCTGAAGTGGGATATTCCAGCGAAGGGGTTTCCATGGATACCTTTGTCCATCAGCAGAGTCCTGATATTGCCAATGCGGTCAGAGAATCCAAAGAAAAAAGGGAAGGAGTGTTTGACAATCAAATGGATTGGTTTCAAGGAGCCGGGGATCAGGGTGTTATGATCGGATATGCCTGCGATGAAACGAAACAGCTCATGCCTATGCCCGTGGTGTTGGCCAATCGGATTGTTCGGGAATTATCTGCCTGCCGACAAAGCTCTTATATTCAGGGGATCTTACCAGATGGGAAAGCCCAAGTGACCGTAGAGTATGAAAATGGGAAGCCTGTTCGACTGGATAGTGTAGTAGTGTCCTGCCAGCATGCGGAAGATAAGAATCTGAAGAAACTGGAAGCAGAGATCCGAAAAAAGGTGCTTCTTCCGGCACTTCGTCTTCTTCCGCCGGATGACGATACCAAGATCCTTATCAATCCATCCGGACGTTTTGTCTGTGGAGGCATGGATGCAGATACGGGACTGACAGGAAGAAAACTGATGGTAGACAGCTATGGCAGTATCGTTCCCCATGGCGGCGGGGCATTTTCCGGGAAGGATTGTTCAAAAGTGGATCGTTCCGGGGCATATATGGCAAGGTATATTGCAAAAAACTTGGTCGCTGCCGGACTTGCCAGCAGATGCCAGGTTTCCCTTGCCTACGCCATCGGTGTTGCCCAGCCTGTTATGGTGCAGGTGGATACGTTTGGCACAGGAAAAGTGTGTGCGGATGACTGTCTGGAACTGGCGATCCCCTTGGTGTTTGGACTGACACCAAAGCAGATCGTAGATACGCTTCGTCTTACCCGTCCTATTTTCCGGCAGACAGCAGCCTTTGGGCATTTTGGAAGAAAGGAACTGCCATGGGAGCGCACCGATAAGGCAGAACAGCTCCGTAATGCGGTGATCTGATGGCTTGGGTTACAGAAGAAGAATACCAGGCAGCCAAGCAGGTACGGGCATATGAGTATTTGCAGACATATCAGCCGGGGAGACTGAAAAAAACACGGACAAGAAACGAATGGCAGCTTCAGGATCATGACAGTTTTAAGATCAATGAGATCACCAGCAAATGGCATTGGAAGTCCAGGGATATCGGAGGAATGTCAGCCCTCCGGTTTTTGATGCAGGTCGATGGTATGGGATATACGGAAGCAGTGAAAGCCTTGTGTGAGCAGACGCCTGTGTATGTTCCCAGAGAAGAACCAGCGCAAAAAAAGAAGCCCTTTGCCCTGCCTCTGCCCAATGACAGCTTTTACCGGGTACGGAGATATTTGAACCAAAGGGGAATTGGGGATGATGTACTGGATTACTGTGTGCAGCTTGGAATCCTGTATGAGAGTGCCCCCTACCATAACGCTGTTTTTGTTGGTATGGATGAACGGGGAGAGGCAAGGTATGCGTTTCTGCGGGGAATCTATGACAACCAGGGAAAGAGCTTCCGAATGGAACAGGAAGGCAGTGAAAAGCGATACAGCTTTTGTGTTCCGCCTCTTGGGAAAAGCTGCCGGGTGGTAGTATATGAAGCCTGCATTGATGCCCTGGCTCATATGACGCTGGAAGGAAATGCGGATAAATACCGCCTGTCTTTGGGCGGTGTTGCCGCACCGAAGGAAGGAACCGGGCAGAATGTCAGAAAGATGAAAATTCCAGATGCATTGGAACATTTTTTGAAGCAGCATCCAGAGGTGACGGAGATAGAAATCTGTACTGACAATGATTTTGCCGGACGTTGGGCATGTGAACAGATAAAAGAACACTATGAAAAAGAATATGCTGTTTTCAGCAACCTGCCCCCAATAGAGGGAGCTGATTATGGAGACCTGGCAAAGCAGGCGTGGGAAAAACAGCAGAAACAGCGAAGAGAACGTGGGAGGTGAAGCGAATGGAAGATAACATAAAAATAGAATTGTTGACACCACTGACAGGGAATTTCACATCCAGAGAATTGGAAAGGCAGTGGGAAGAGGGGGAATATGAGTACGATGTTTATGAGGGACTGCCATTGGAAGGGGCAGACTTGTCACAGTATGAATCAGAGATCAAAGAAGCAATCGAAAAATATAATGCCATTGGAAATGAGGAAGGAAAGCCTTGCAATTTAATGGATTATTTTCATGGCAGTGCAGCCATCAAAGAGAACGTCATCCGTGCAGTCCCTTCTGTGAAACAAAAGGATGGTGTTTTGTATGGATGTACCACTTTGGAATTAACTACATTTTTAGAACAGCCGGAAACAAAAGAACTGTATGAATATATTACCGGGCAGTATAGTGACGGATGGGGAGAAGGGTTTGAACAGCAGGAAATCCAAGTCGGAAATGGAGAAATCTATGTTCATTTTTGGCAGAGCGATGACTATGAAATTCAGATCAGTGATCCCGATTATCAACAGAAGGGAACGGAAATGAGACGTCCGAGGATGCAGCTTGTGGGACAGGATGGAAATGTGTTTTCCATTCTGGCAAGGGCAAATAAACTGCTTCAGGCAAATGGGCAGGGACAAGAGGCAAAAGAAATGATTGCACGTGTCCAAAAATCAGAGAACTATTATCAGGCTCTTTATATCATCAGTGAATATGTAGAGACGGAACTGAGCGAAGATTTTCAGAAAGCCACCAAGCCGCCAAAGAAACGTGGGAAGGAAGAATGCCGATGAAGTACAGCCAATGATAAAGGAGGATGCATGGAGAAAAGACTGCAATTATGGAGTCCTGTGAATGGATGGTTTGTTACAGAAGAAGGGGAAGTGATAGCTTTGAAAAAAGCCGACCTTCTCCTTTATGAAACAACGGTACAGGAGGCATTGGAACAGGAAAAATTGTATTACAGAAAAAAGGCGGCACCGTTCAATTTGATGGAACGCTATGGTGCGGATGATTCTGTAAAAGAAAAGATAGAGAACCTCGATATCCAGGTGAAAAAAGAGCAAGATGGTCTGTATGTTTGTGCCAGCCTTGCATTAAAAGTACCTCTGACATCGCAGGAATTGGAAGCAATCCAGAATTTTCTCAGCATGCAGTACGAAATGGGAATCTTTGATACCCCTCGTCTTCGCAGTCACTCCGTAGAGGAAGGGGAAGGCGTTCTTGATTTTTCAGTAGATACAAAAGAAAAGTTCTCTCAAAAAGAAGTCCAATGCGAAATGCAGAAGAAATATGAAATCACATCCCTGGCCCATCCGCAATTTCCATGGCTCCATAGAATCCGGGCGTTGGCAGATATCAATGAAGAGGTTCACAAAGGAGCTTGGGGAGGATTTGTGGAACATGAGCAAAATCTTTCTCAGGAAGGAACCTGCTGGATCTATGACCAGGCAATCTGTTGTGAACATGCGGTTGTGGAAAGAAGTGCAGTGTTGTTTCAGGAGTCTCTTGCCAAGGGAAATGCATTAGTTACGGGAAACGCAGTAATGTATCAAACAAGTGTCGCAGAGGGAGCTTGCCGTATCCAGAGTGGTGAGATTTGGGACAGGGCTAGAATTCAAGGAAATGCACAGGTTGTTGCATCATGGAAAACGGGATATGCACCTTTGATCCTTGCCGATAGCCAGGTTTATGGAAATGTATGTGGGAAAGTATTGGTAAGTGGGAACGTTCTGCCAAACCGGAGTGTGGAGAACCAGACACAAGAACTGTTGGTTTTTAGAGGAGGTGATTCCGTTCGTAAAGTAAATGAAAGTAAGAAAAAAGTAAAACAGAAGAAACAGCCACAGCGCTGATAAGAAAGGATGATGCCTATGGAAAATACCCTGCAATTAGGGAATTTGTTGAAAGAAGGAACATACCCGGAGGAATATACCGGAGGGGAGAAGTGGACGATCCTGCATGGAGATACGCTGAAACTGGTGAAGGCATTTCAGCCGGGAATTTTTGATGCAGTGATCACCGATCCGCCCTATGCGTCCGGGGGAACGAAGCAGAATGAAAGAAACCGTACCACCAATCAGAAATACAGCAGTATGAAGGCTGAAAATGCCTTGCCAGATTTTGATGGGGATAACAAAGATCAGCGTTCCTGGACACACTGGATGGCAGAGTGGCTTTACGATGTGCGGAAAGCCTGCAAGATCGGTGCGCCGATCTGTCTGTTTATTGACTGGAGACAATACCCGTCCATTACCGATGCCCTTCAGTGGGCAGGCTGGATCTGGAGGGGTACAGCGGTGTGGGATAAAGGGAACTCCCGTCCGCAAAAAGGGCGTTTCCGCCAGCAGGCTGAGTATATTGTGTGGGGCAGTAACGGACCAATGCCGATCAGTCGTCCGGTGTCTTGTCTTCCCGGTGTGTTCCGCTATGGAAATCCCCAGAACCGTATCCATGTGACAGAGAAGCCTTTGCAGCTTATGAAAGATGTGATACAGATCTGTGAGCCAGGTGGAAGAATCTTAGACCCCTTTGCCGGAGCAGGGACCACTATCCTTGCAGCCGTAGAGGAAGGATATGAGGCAGTGGGAATCGAGGTGACGGATGCTTATTATAAGCTGGGCAGTGACCGGGTGAAGTTTGCACTGGAAGCAAAAGAAAAAGAAGAAAGCGAGAAATAGCAAGGGCATCCATATGGATGTCCAAATTTATTTCAGAAGAAGAAAGGTGCATCCACCCGGATGCAGGAAAGGGGGCTTATGGACAAAGTCTATGATGTGACCATTCGGGAAGTGCGTGAAAAGACCGTTGCGGTGAAGGCGTCCAGCAAAGAAGAAGCGGAAAGAGGATGTCGGATGTATGGCCCAGGGACCAGTGAATATGATATTCAGTCTGTTCAGTATGAAGCAGTGGAACGGGAATCAGAAAAGGTATTTGAAATCGAAATCCGAAAAAGTTGTACCATCCGAAAATCCATCCCTGCACATTCCAGGGAAGAAGCGGTAGAACGGGTAGAGATTCTGTATGCCGACGGTGGCTTTGATGATGAATTTGATGAAAGCACGATGGATGTGAGTTTTGAAGTGAAAACAGAAAGCACAAAGAAAAAGGAACCGATGCGATAGGAGGTGAGGCGATGGAACAGGCGATGGCGTATGTGTGCTGTCCGGCAGAGGAAAGCAGGGTGAAGGTGCAGAGATACTGCCGGAAGATTTATGAACTGGGGTATGTACCCATTTGTCCGAGGTTTGGGTTTCTGCCATTTTTGGATGAAGGGGAAGCGGAAGATCAACAGGCATATAACCGGATGTCCCATTTGATCTTAAAACGGTGCCGGATGGTAGTGGTCTGTGGCAAAGAGGTTACCGGAACCATGAATACCGATATCAGTACAGCAGACCGACTGCATATCATCTGCACCACCTTGGATGGATTGATCAAGATCAAAGAAAAGGAATCATAATCGATTTTGCATGGGGGATTTGATGGAAATCGGTGGAACTGGTTTTGCAAGCATAGCGTTTGGATATCCAAACGCACTTTGGGGAGAACCCCAATCCCCCGGCAGTCGAGAAAGGAGAGAAGAGAAATGTTTTTTGCAGGAATGGCTCTGGGAGCAGTGGCAGGCACAGCCTTTGGCATTGGGATGATGTGCTGTGTAGTTGCCGGAAAGCAGGAAGATCAGCAGATGGAACGGATGCGCAGACAAAAGGAGGGAGAACCAAAAACAATCCATTTCCGGGATCGGGAAGGGAGAGAAAGGTTCTCCCTTTTGGATGGAGAAAGCCTTTGCATGATGGCAGAGGACGGAACGAAAGAGATTGGTATCTGCCGCTTTGTGGATGGGAAGCAGGTAGATGTGAATGGGCAGGTCTGGGAGACCGGGGAATTCCTCCGTCAGATGGAACGCCGGGGGATTCAGGTGTATCCCTTAGAAACAGCAGAAAAGAAGGAAAGGTAGGTGGTCGGATGAGAAAACGAAACCATGTGGTTCCGGTACGGTTGAATGCAAAGGAACTTCGGCATCTGGACGGACAGGTGGCAAAGAGTGGACTAAGCAGGGAGGAATTTTTACGTTCCCTGATCTTAGGCGCACAGCTCCAGACAAAGCCCTGTGAGCATCATGCAGAACTTCTTCGGAAGATTGCGGGGCTTTGTAACAATGCCAACCAGCTGGCCCATGTCGCCAATGGTACTGGAATGGCAGGGGAAGCCAGCGTACAGGAAATGCTGCGGATCTCCAAAGAGACCTGGCGTCTGGTGAAAGAGGAATGGTAGATGGCATATACCAGCGTCCTCCCCGTCCACCGCCTGGACCGTTCCATTGATTATGTGAAGGACCGGACGAAGACCACCAAGAGCGCCGGCTCTTTAGAAGAAGCCATTGATTATGCCCTAAACCGGGAAAAAACAGAGAAAACCATTTTTGAGGATGCCATGGGGTGTACCTGTGAAACTGCCTATGCAGACATGGTAAAGACCAAAGAACGGTTCCATAAGAAAGACGGGGTGCAGGGATACCATCTGGTACAGAGTTTTGCAGAAGGGGAGGTATCCCCCGAACTGGCACATCTGATCGGACAGGAACTGGCAGAGCAGTTATTGAAAGGGCAGTATGAGGTGGTGATCACGACCCATTTGAATACCAGTCATTATCACAACCATCTGGTATGGAATTCGGTGCGCATGGCGGATGGGAAGAAATACCACAGCAATGCCAAAAGTTATTTTACCGAAGTGCGCCGGATTTCAGATGACTTATGCAGGAAATACGGTCTTTCCGTGATCCAGACGAATCAGGGGAAAGCCATGCATTATGCCCAGTGGAAAGCAGAAGCGGAAGGGAAACCTACCTGGAGGACTGCCATCCGCATGGATATCCGGGAAGCTATTGGTGTGAGCTTTTCCTGGAGTCAGTTTGTAAAAGAAATGGAGAAGCGGGGTTATACCTGGAAGCTGAACCGGAAGTATCCGGCATTAAAGACACCGGATATGGAGAGATATGTCCGTCTGCGTTCCTTGGGAAAAGGATATGGGGAGACGGAAATCCGGGAGAAGATCTTACGTCCGAAAATCCAACAGATCTATGGAAAACCACAGATGCAGTTCCCAAAGAGGAACCTTACAGGATTGCAGAAACTTTACTATGCGTATCTATACCAGATGGGCATATTTCCCAAAAAACCGAAGCGGATTCCCTATGCAGTACGTTCAGACATCCGGAGGTTGGATCTTCGCATCCGGCAGATGGAATTTTTGCAAAAAGAAGGGATCAATACCAGGGAAGAGCTGGCTGCATACCGGAAACCTTTGGAGGAACAGGTTCTTTCCTTGATAAAGGAACGAAGGACGCTATACCGAAAAGAAGCAGGTGGTATGCGCATTCAGGAGATCAACAGGGAATTAAAAGAACTTCGGAAAAAGATCCGTTTCAGCCAGCAGATCGAAGTCCAGTCGAAAGAGATGGAAGAACGATTCAGGAGGGCAAAGGAACAGGAACTGGCACAGGAAACGTCCGGGAAACAACGAAGGGAAGAAGAACGGAAGCGGTAAGGAGGTGAGTGCGTATGAACTATGGCGGTGATGCGGCAGATCAGATCGTCCGGTATTCCATGGAAGGGATGGAACACACCCTGCGGATCAGCGGGAGCATTGCAAAGAATCTGGCGGTGCTGATCGTAGCGGTGCTGAAGGACCAGAAAAAGACCAGGGGGAAGACCAGCCTGCTTCGGATGTTAAAGGAACAGCGGGCCATGAAATTTTTCACCATTCCCCATGACAGGCTGCGGGAGTTTGCAGGGGAAGCCAGATCCAGGGGGCTTTTGTATGTAGTCATCCGGGATAAGAAGAACCCACAGTTTTCTGAGATCATGGTGTTTTCCGATGATGCAGCGAAGGTGAACAGGGTGCTGGACAAGATGAATCTGGACTTTGTAAAATCCGAAGCCGGAGAAGCGGTTGTGGAACAGGCACCAGTACGGGAAACAGGGCGTGTGATCGATGCAGAATTTACCGAGAAAACTGAAGCAAAAGAAGAGCATCCGGTGAAAACCGAAACGGTGGTATTGCCGGAAGGCACCATTGAGTTTGAGCTGAATGAAGAAGAGCGTCTGTTTGAGGTAGGGGAAGGCTCTCCTTCAGGAGAAAATTTTACCCAGGCGGAGAAGGCAGGGAATCTGTCCGGACCTTCCTCGCACAGCAGCGGTTCTTTTTCCGGGCAGGAAACTAGCTGGAAAGGGGAGAAACCTTCTGTCCGGCAGGAATTAAAGAAGATCGAAGCCGAGCAGAAACAGCGCAGGCAGACACAGAAGAGTCGGCGAAAACCGAGAAACCAGCAGCGAAAGAAGAAAAAAGTGAAAGGCAGGTAAGGCTATGGATTTAACGAATATGATCCCTGGTGGAGCAGGGGAAGAAAAAACTCCACAACAGCAGTTATCAAAAGAAGAATACGCAGCCATGAAAAAACAGCAGAGGGAAGAGGTGTGGGCAGAGGTAGATGCCCAGGCACAGGCGGTGTTCCAAAACGGGGACTCTTTAAAGGGATTTTTAGATTTTATGGCACAATGTAATACCCAGAAAACCCCGAACCTTCTGCTTATCTACGGACAGAATCCACAGGCAACAATGGTAAAATCCTATGATTACTGGAAAAAAGAACACCGTTCTCCCAAATCCGGGGTGCATGGCTACACCTATATGGTCAGTACGGAATATGAAAAAGACGGGGAGATGCGGACAGGCTATGCCATCGGCAAAGGGTTTGACATCAGCCAGATGTCTGGAAAACCGCTGGAGGAACGTCCACAGCGTTCCATGGAAGAACTGATCCAGGCAGTCTTAAAGGATCAGCCAGTGCGGATGCAGATCGCAGACAATCTGCCGGAGGGCATTCAGGCACAGTATATCCCGAAACAGCGCACCGTCTATGTGCGAAACGGGATGGATGAGCATACAACATTCCATGCAGTGAACCGGGAACTGGCCTGTGCCGCCCTGGATCAGCACGATGGGAACTATGCAAGGAAGAAGGTGAATGCCCAGGCATACTGCGCCGCTTATGTGATCGGCAAGCGGTATGGGGCAGAAGTGTCCGGCTTCCAGTTTGGAAAAGTGGCAGAGATGCAGGAAAACGGACAGAAAGATCCACAGGAACTGCGGGGATTTTTAAATGATGTCCGGCAGGCGGCATATACTATCCGCAACCATATGGAACGGAATTTCGGGGAACAGGAGCAGACCTTTTCCAAGGATGCCTTTTCCTTTGAGGAACCGTCTAAGCAGCCAGCGAAGAAGGAGAAAAAAGAGAAACAGCCGGAACGATAAGTTCTGAAAAAGTTTGGCAGTAGGGATAGCTATTGAGAAGGTCTTGTGGTATGTTGGGTGTAACAAAGACAGGAGGGAACAAGGATGGCAGATTACTATTTGAAAACGGATAACATCATGAAAAATATGTTTACGGTGGCACTCAAAGATGAACTGACAGCACAGAGCCAGAGGGGAATGATTCACCCGGAAACAGAAGCCATGCTGCAGAAAGTCCGAGCCTATGAGCTTTCCGAGAAAAGGCTTCCCATCACCACAGAGGAACAGAGGGAACTTCGCAATGCCCTCAACCGGCTGCGGGACAAGTATCTGGCCATGGGCAGGTACAGTGATGGCATTGACAGCGTGATCTTAAAGGTCATGAAACCAAACGCCAGCAGGCACTTCTTCTGGTAGCAGAAGGGAGGGATGTCTATGAGGATATATGATCAAAAACAAGTGGAACAATTACGAATGCGGTATCCCAAAGGAACAAGGCTCTGCCTGGACTTTATGGATGAGCCGGGGATGTCGCCGGGATTACAGGGAACGGTGGAGTTTATTGACGATGCCGGACAGATACACATGCACTGGGAGAACGGGAGAAGCCTTGCCCTGATCCCCGGAGAGGATTCTTTTCATAGGATAGACGGACCAGCAAACGAAGTGCCAAAGCGTGAAAAAGCGAAGAAGGAGCGAAGAGTGCAGAGGTAGCATGGAAACGTGCGGACCTTTGGGTGTGGGTGCTGTTTCTGCCCGTTGTCTGGTGGGCGGGAGCTATCACTGCCTGTGCCATAAAACCAGATAGCAATCTGTTACAGATCTTACAAGTGCTGACCGAAAAACTGGATCAGCCTTTTTCTATTTCTTATACACCGTACACGCTGCGGTGTGTGTTCACATTCACAATCGCCTATGCGTTAGGCATCGGTATTTATTACTCCCAAAAGAGAAATTATCGAAGAGGGGTGGAGCATGGCTCTGCCAAGTGGGGCGATGCCGCTTCCATCTGCAAGCGTTACCGGGATAAGCGGTACACCCAGAATCTGATTTTAACCCAGAACTTCCGCATGGGCTTGGACTGCTATAAGCACAAACGAAACTTAAATGTTTTGGTGGTGGGCGGTTCCGGTGCGGGAAAAAGCCGGGCATACGCAGTTGTCAACATCATGCAGTGCAACTGTTCCATGGTGGTCACCGATCCTAAGGGAGAGCTTCTTCGGAAAACCGGGGGACTGCTGGAGAGGGAAGGATATGAAGTCCGGGTGTTTGACCTTATTAACCCGGAGACTTCTTTTTGCTACAATCCCTTTGCTTATGTGCGGGATGATAAGGATGTGCTAAAGCTCATCAACAACCTGATCCGCAATACCACCCCAAAGGGGGCGCAAAGCTCGGATCCGTTCTGGGAGAAAAGTGAGACTGCCTTGCTGCAGGCACTTATGCTGTACCTTCTGCATGAAGCGCCGCCGGAGGAACAGAACTTCTCCATGATCATGGAAATGTTAGGTTCTGCCCAAGTGAAAGAGGACGATGAAGAATATCAGTCTCCGTTAGATATCCTGTTTGAACGTTTGGAGATGCGCAATCCGGAAAGCATTGCAGTCAAGCAGTATGCCATTTACAAGCAGGCGGCAGGAAAGACCGCAAAGTCTATCTTGATCTCCGTAGGTGTCCGTCTGGCTGCGTTCAATTTAAAACAGATCGCCAATCTGACCTGTACCGATGAACTGGATCTTTACAGCATCGGGGAGAAAAAGGTGGCGCTGTTTTGCTGTATCCCGGATGCGGATACTAGCCTCAATTATCTGGTAGGCATGATCTACAGCAACCTGTTCCAGACCCTTTACTATGTGGCGGACCGGAAATACCATGGAAAACTGCCCATCCCAGTACACTGCATCATGGATGAGTGGCCAAACGTGGCACTGCCGGATGACTTTGATAAGCTTCTGGCAACCATGCGGTCGCGCGCAATTTCCTGCAGCATCATCATCCAGAACATCGCACAGATGAAAGCCTTGTTTAAGGACAGCTGGGAAAGCCTCATCGGAAATGCAGATGAGTTTTTATATCTGGGAGGCAATGAAAAAGAGGGGCATAAATATGTCTCGGAACTATTGGGGAAAGAAACACTGGATACCAACACCTATGGGCAGACCAAGGGAAGGAGTGGCAGCTATTCGGTGAATTTCCAGCAGTCCGGCAGGGAACTTTTGACACCCGATGAAGTACGCCTTTTGGATAACCGCAAGGCAGTGCTTCTGGTGCGTGGGGAACGCCCCATTCTGGATGAGAAATATGATCTGCATAAACATGTGAATGTGAAATATACGGAGGATGGAGGGGCGCCGCCTTATGATTATGCGAAGGCTCCTCTGTCCCATGAAGATGTCACCATTGATACCAGGAGACTGGATGATTATGAACTGCTCTCAGCGGAGGAACTTCTCGGCAGGGAGCAGTCTTTTTGATTGGAGGAATGCCATTGAAGAAAAGAAATGAAATGAAAAAGAACCAGACAGCAAACCATGCCACTACATTAAAACGTATGGGAAAAGAACCCAAATATCCCTTTGCCTTTTATGTGGCACTGGTGTTGTCCATGACGGTAGGAGGCATCCCGGTGCTTGCAGCCGGAGATCCCCTGTCGGTCATCAATAACCTGTCCACCTTTATCTTTTCCCTGATCCGGGCCATCGGCTTGATCTTACTGGGATTTGGTGTGGTGCAGGTAGGGTTGAGTTTAAAGAGCCATGATCCCAGCCAGAGAGCCAACGGGTTTCTGACGCTGGCAGGCGGTGTCATCATCACCTTTGCAAAAGAGATCCTGGACCTGATCGTTGGGTAGCAGGAAGAGAAAGAAGCGGGCAGGGAGGACAGCTTCCTGCCCCGGCAAAGGAGGTGAGACTGTTTGAGTGATAACTGGATCGTGCAGAACCTAAACTCTGCACTGAACACCTGGAATGAGAAGCTGGCAGAAATCTGGACGCTCCTTACCCAAAGCCCGGAATCCTTTAAGGGCGGGACGATCTGGAGTGTCATCACTGGGATCAACGGGGCTTTGACCGCCATTGGGTATGGGCTTTTGGTGTTGTTTTTTGCAGCCGGGATCGTCAAGACCTGTGGCAGCTTTACAGACATGAAGAAGCCGGAACATGCCCTCAAAGCCTTTATCCGGTTTGCACTGGCACAAGGCGCCATCATGTATGGCATGGAATTGATGACAGCCCTGTTTTCCATTGTACAGGGGATCGTGTCTACCATCATGGCACAGTCGGGGATGGCAAACGGGGGTGTGACAGAGCTTCCGGCAGAGATCGTGGAAAAGATCGAAGCGGTAGGCATGCTGGAATCCATTCCCTTGTGGATCGTGACGCTGCTGGGAAGCCTTCTGATCACAGTGCTGTCTTTTATCATGATCCTTACGGTATATGGAAGGATGTTCAAGCTGTATATGTATACTGCCATTGCACCCATCCCTATTTCCACCTTTGCGGGAGAACCCTCCCAGTCGGTGGGAAAGAACTTTATCAAGTCCTATGCAGGGGTATGTCTGGAAGGGGCGATCATTGCACTGGCCTGTATCATTTTCTCCGTTTATTCTGCCAGTCCACCAGCCATTGGAGATACGTCCTTAAGTGCAGTGACCATTGTGTGGAACTATGTAGGGGAATTGGTGTTTAACCTGTTGGTGCTGGTGGGTGCGGTGAAAGCATCTGACCGGATCGTAAAAGAAATGATGGGATTGTAGGAGGAAAACTATGTGCAAAGAAATATATGAAAAAAATGAAAATCAGGAAAGCAGCGATACCTTGCCTTTCCATTGGGAATTTGGTAAGGAAGAGATCACTCTGAAAGTGTCCAGCTACGCTTATGGAAATGGGCTTGCGGTTTTGATGTACAGCCAAAGGGAAGGGGAGCTGGAATTATTTGATGACTTAACGGTGAATCTTCCGGATAGGTACGGGCTGAAGCCCCAGGAGGCATTTGTAAGCGGTGATTTCACCAGGGATAAGCTGGCCTTCATTCAAGAGAACAGGCTGGGAAAGGTGTTGCCGGGACAAGCCCATTCAGGATTTTCCACCTACACTCCGGTGGCATTTGACCTTTCAAGACTCGCCCGGTATGACCGGGAAGGGGTGGAAGAATTTTGCAGACAATGGGGACTGGACATTCCAAAAGAACAGGGGAAACCGACAGGAAAAAAGAAAAGAGAAAGAGAGAGATAGAAGCATATGGAAGTAAAAATGAATAAAGAGATCCGAAACTATCAGGAATCCATGTTTATGGGACTGAACCTGCGCCAGTGTATTTTTTCCCTGCTCGCCATCGCTGTGGCAGTAGGGATTTATTTTGGTCTGGGAAACTATGTGGGACAGGAGATGACCGGGTGGCTGTGCATCTTAGGCGCTGCGCCTTTCGCAGCCTGCGGGTTCTTCCAGTACCATGGCATGACCGCAGAGCAGTTTGCCTGGGCGTATATCAAGTCTGAATTTTTATACCCCAAGCGGCTGCTGTTCCAAAGTGAAGATCTGTACCATGCCTGCATGGAAGAAACGCTGGCCCTAGGAGAAAAGTCCCAGGGGGATGGTGCAGCCCTTATGAAAAAAAGGGAACAGCGGGCAAAAAAGAAACGGATGAAACAGAAAAAGAAAACGGGAAGGAGTGGTGCGTTTGATTAAAACCTTACAGCAGGCATTGAAAATGGACCGAGAGAGATTCAAAGTCCCAAGGTCTGTCCAACAGGCGATCCCGATCCGGCGGATCTGGCCGGATGGAGTATTCCAGTCCGGGACAAAATTTTCCAAGACCTTCCGGTTTTCCGATATCAACTATGCCATCGCAAGCAAAGAGGATAAGACGGAAATGTTCTTGGATTACAGTGAACTGTTAAATGCCTTAGATTCCGGTGCGGCGGCAAAGATCACTTTAAACAACAGACGGATCAATAAAGAAGAGTTTGAAGCATCCCTGCTCCTGCCGATGAAAGAGGACGGATTGGATGAATACCGAAAGGAATATAACGAAATGCTGTTATCCAAAGTCAGCGGCACCAACAACAGCATTTATCAGGAACGGTATCTGACCGTCAGTGTCCATAAAAAGAACATTGATGAAGCAAGGACGTATTTTGCACGAGTGGGGACAGATATCATTACCCATCTGAGCAAGCTGTCTTCTGTGGGAGAAGAACTGGATGCAGAACAGCGCCTGCAGATCTTCCGGGATTTTTTCCAGGCAGATACACCCCAGTGCTTTCCCTTTGATATGAAGGCGTTTGCCAAAAAGGGGAGCAGTTTCAAGGACTGGATCTGTCCCCAATCCATGGAATTTTCCAAAGACTGCTTCAAGATCAATGAACGATTCGGGCGGGTTTTGTATATGCAGGATTATGCCAGTTATGTCAAGGATGACATGATCTCGGAACTGTGCGATCTAAGCCGGGACTTGATGCTGTCTATCGATATCCTCCCGGTACCCACAGACGAAGCGGTGCGTGAGATCCAGAACCGTCTGCTGGGTGTGGAGACCAATGTGACCAACTGGCAGAGGCGCCAGAATGCCAACAATAACTTTTCTGCCATTGTGCCTTATGATATGGAACTGCAAAGGAAGGAAACTAAAGAGATGCTGGATGACCTGACCACCAGGGATCAGCGGATGATGTTCGGCATCCTCACCATGGTGCATATGGCAGACAGCAGGAAACAGTTGGATTCGGATACAGAGAGCATCTTATCGGTGGCAAGAAAGCATTTATGTCAGATGGCAACCTTGAAATGGCAGCAAGTGGATGGGCTCAATACGGTACTGCCTTATGGCATCCGCAAGATCAATGCCCTTCGTACCCTGACCACAGAATCCACCGCAGTGCTGATCCCCTTCCATACTCAGGAGATCATGCAGCCGGGCGGCATTTATTATGGGCAGAATGCGGTGAGTAAAAATATGCTGGTGGCAGATAGGAGGAAGTTATTGAATGGAAACTCCTTTCGATTGGGTGTCAGCGGTTCCGGAAAGAGTTTCTCAGCAAAAGAAGAGATCGTGGATCTTGCCTTGTCTACGGAAGATGACATTCTCATTTTAGATCCGGAGTCGGAATTTGGTTCTTTGGTGGAAGCACTGAACGGGGAAGTGATCTCCATTTCTGCAACGTCCCATACCCATCTGAACGCGCTGGATATGGACTCTGCCTATGGCAATGACAAGAATCCGCTGATCGAGAAGTCGGAGTTTATCCTGTCCCTGTTTGAACAGTTGGTGGGAGCTGGCAACTTGTCCGCCAAGGAAAAATCCATCCTGGACCGCTGTACCGCAGATGTGTACCGGGAATATATCCGAAGCGGTTACCAAAGCGAAGTGCCGACCTTGAAGGATCTGTACCGACAGCTCATGCTCCAGCCGGAAGAGGAAGCCAGGGGGCTTGCCCTGTCTTCGGAACTGTTTATCAATGGAAGCTTGAATACCTTTGCACAGAAAACGAATGTGGATACGAAGAACCGCATCATTGCTTATGACATCCGGGAACTGGGAGAGCAGCTCATGCCCCTTGGGATGCTGGTGACTTTGGACAGTATCTTCAACCGGGTGATCCAGAACTGGAAGAAAGGAAAGACCACCTGGATCTTTGCGGATGAGTTTTATTTATTATTCCGGTATCAATATAGCGCCGACTTTTTCTACCGGCTCTACAAGAGGATTCGTAAATACCAGGGATTTGTCACAGGTTTAACGCAGAATGTGGAGGAACTTTTGAAATCGGATACGGCAAGGCTGATGTTGGCAAACAGCGAGTTTTTGATCCTTTTGAACCAGGCGACCACAGACCGGGATGAGCTGGCATCCCTTTTGAATATTTCCGAGAACCAGTTATCCTATATCACCAATGTAGGCGCAGGGAAAGGGCTGATCCGCTGTTCTGGGAATCTGGTGCCATTTGAGAACAGCTTCCCGAAGAACACGAAGCTGTACCGTTTGATGACAACGAAACCAGGGGAATGCTAGTAAAAAAGATATCTTGTGGGATGCTGCTGAACGTTTTTCAGCAGCATCTTTTTAGGAAGGAGGGAATGTAGATGGAAGCAGGAAAAACAGTGGAAAAGCAGGAAACGAGAGGTTCGCTTCGGGAGCAAGACAGTATCCGGGCATTGCTGGAGCTTTTGGAACAACAGGGCATGGAGCAGGAAAAAGGGGATGTGATCCGCATGGCAGATCATATCGATTCCATGGAAATGCAGCTGGGAACTGTCCTAAAGGAACTGGGAGAGGTGAAGAAGCAATTGGGCGTGATGCAGGAAAGCAAGATCAAACTCTTTGCGGTGGACACTATCCAGAAAGCAGAACATCAGGTGAAAATGCTCCGTTTTCAGGTAGGGACATTCAAAAGAAAGTTTGTGGAACGGGCAGAACAGGCAGTGTTTGATCTGAAAGAAAAAGGCAAAGATGCTCTTGCCTCTGCGGTCAAAGGAATGCATTTTATCCAAGGCTTGCAAAAAATCCAATCGTCTCTGCATACAGTGATGCTGTCGATGGATCGAAAGATTGACCGTTTGGGAAGTATGGCGGAGGAACTGCACGTTGCCAAAGGGCATCTGAAAAACGCATTTTTGGAAATGCAGGGAAAAGATACCGCAAGGATCACAGAGCGAAATCCGGAACAGGGGATCCTCTTTCAAACACAGAAGGTATTATTCCAATCCATGCGGAGCATCCATAAGCTGGAACAGAAAACGGAGAGGCTACAACAGCAGATCGGGAAGCTGGAAGAAAGACAAGAGAAACAGGCATCTTTGAAAGATACCTTGCAGGAGCTTCGGCAGGAAACAGCACCCCATCCGTTTGGAAAAGAAGAAAAACAGAAGGCAGCGATCCGATAAAGGAGCGTTTTCCAAAGGGAGGTGAGAGACATGAGAGAAGAAACAACCATTACCTTTCTTGCTTCGGAGTGCGGGGAACTCCATGGAATGGGAGAATGCATCGAATGCACTTCTTTAAAAGAGGCCTTCCGACATTACCGGAGATTTTGTAAGCGTTCCCCTCAGATGGTTCCGTCTTTGGAGTTTTCCCTGCATCATGCAGACGATCCTCTTTATAACGAAGGGGAGTATCCATTAGCAACGGGTGAAAGGGGAAAGGAACTATTGTCCTGTGTTCCCTATTATGCCAATCATCCACTGGTACAGGAAGCGGTAAAAGAATTGGAAAAACTGGAAAAACAGCAGAAGAGACAAAAGAAACCGGGCATGGAACGGTAAGACGGTACAGGGAGGTGCGTGTGTGAAAGACATCAAAGAAAAGGTACGGGATCAGAACCCGAAGATCCGCAATCCTGCCTCCCGGCTTCCTAAAGAACTGGTGCGTTCTGCCATGCTGGAGACGAAAGAAAAATCCCGGATGGCGGCAGACAAGGTAGGAAGAGAAACCGGGGAGGAATCTCCGGTGGAATATGCCGGAAACCGGATCGAACGAGTGGAACAGCGGGCTGGAAAAGAAAGCGCTTCTGCAGCCTATCGTGGCGGAAAGAAGCTGGCAGTGAAAACCTATGAAAAGTTAAAAGAACAAAGACAAAAGCAGAAAGAAGCGGTTGCCGCCCCTTTGGACGGGGAAACTGGAAACGGTGGGACATCTGCCCGGACAGAGCAGGCAAGAGCAAAGAAAGGGCGAACAGGAACCAAACGGAGCATCAAGGTCAAGCCGGAAGCAGAGAAAACGATCAAGGAAGCCGGAAACCGGGCAGTAAAAACAGCGCCTCGTATGGTGAAAGCGTCCCCGGTTTCATCTCAGAAGGTGAAAACCCAGGCAATCTTACAAAAAAAGCAGGCGTTGACATCCATGAGGGCGGCAAGGGAAGCAAAACGGGCTGCCATGGGTTCTGCCCAGGCAGCAAGACAAAGTGCCAAGACAGCCAAAACAACTGCCAGAGGACTGAAAGCCATGGCGGAAGCTGCCGCCCATGCAGTAAAGGCAGCGTTTGCGGCATTGATGGCAGGCGGGAGTGCAGTGTTTGTTATTTTGATCTTGATTGTGGGGATTATCGGTGGTGCAGCCTTTTTGGGAAATTCCCAGAGCAGTGAGGCTTTAAGTGCAGAAGTGCTGGCACATACACCTGCCATTCAGAGATATGCCAGTGAATTTGGAATCCCGGAATATGTCCCTGTCATCCAGGCGATCATGATGCAGGAGAGTGGCGGCAGGGGAACGGATCCCATGCAGGCCAGCGAGTGTCCGTATAATACCCAGTATCCTAATACACCCGGTGCAATCCAGGATGCGGACTATTCTATCAAGGTGGGCGTACAGTATTATGCGGATTGTGTCCGGGAAGCCGGGTGTGAAAGCCCACAGGATATGGACAAGCTAAAACTTAGTTTACAGGGCTATAATTACGGGAATGGGTATATCTCATGGGCAATCCGAAACCATGGCGGCTATAGTGAAGCCAATGCCTTGCAGTTTTCCCAGGAACAGGCAGCCGCCCATGGCTGGTCAGGCTATGGCGATCCGGAGTATGTACCCCATGTGCTTCGGTATTATTCCGGCGGGGGATTGTTTGCCGGACTTTTTGGAAATGGGCAGATGGTGACCATAGCAAAAAGCCAGTTGGGGAATGAAGGCGGCCAGAAGTTCTGGTCATGGTATGGATTTGACAGCCGGGAGGAATGGTGTGCCTGCTTCGTGTCCTGGTGTGCAGATCAGGCAGGACTCATTCAACGTGGCGCTGTACCCAAGTTTTCCCTTTGTACGGATGGAAAGAACTGGTTCCAAAACCAGGGAAGATGGCAGGGGGCTGGCAGTATGCCAAGTCCCGGTGCGATCATCTTTTTTGACTGGGATCATGATGGAACATGCGACCATGTGGGAATCGTGGAACGCTGTGACGGAACAACCGTTTATACCGTAGAAGGAAACTCCGGGGATGCGGTAAGAGAAAGAAGCTATGCAATCCGTTCCGATTCCATTATGGGATATGGGATGGTGGTTTATTAGAAACAGAAAAAATGAGTGACAGATGGAATTGTAGCGTTTGAATAACAATGCTATAATAGGAAAGGAAGGCAGGGCAGATGTCCTGCCTGTTAAAATACGAAAAGTACAATCGTTTGATTGATCAATATAGAAGAACTGGGGAGTGGATGAGTTGAAACGGGAAGAAATTTATGAATATGTGAAGAAGCAATATGGAACCGTTCCGGAGTATCTATGGAAGGAATCACCGGAAAGTGCGGTGCTTCGCCATCCGAATGGAAAATGGTATGCGGTGTTGATGCAGGTTGAAAAATCCAAACTGGGATTAGAAGGAGATACGAAAGTCGACATCATTGATGTAAAGTGTGATCCAGATATGGTTGGACTGTTGACAGAGACCTATGGATTTTTACCGGGCTATCATATGAATAAAAAATACTGGATCACCATGTTGTTGGACGGAACCGTAAGCGAGGCGAAAATCTTAGATTTTTTGGATATGAGTTATGATTTGATAGATGGGAAGAAAGATTGATTTGTAAATAAATTTGAATGGTATGCAGAGGATGAGGGAATATGGAAGCGGTAAATATATATACATATTCAAGAATACAAGAGGATATGGCTACTGAATTTGAAAATATTTTGTCACAAAGATCAAAAAAGTTAGCTGTAAAAGTACAGGAGTTTGCTGCGATAAAAACGCTTGTTGACTTGTTGTTAGATATAAATATTGAAATAAAGAATTTTGAGAATTTTTTTGCTTCATTTACGATAGAGCAGATTGGAAAAGAATTTGATTTGATAAAGCCTGATAAGGATAATTTCGTTTTGAATATTGAGTTAAAAAGTGAAAATGTAGGAGTAATGTATGTAAAAATATTTATTGTAGCAAAGGGGATATCAAGTAGATATGGCTGTAACAGTGGAAGAAAGGGAGAATGGTTAATCTCCTAATGGAATCGGGAACATAATACATATTTGTCACAGAATATGCGGGTGGGAAAATATCCTGCAGTTTTCGCAGGAGTAAGGCATCCTGGTATGACGAGCCGAAGTATGAGCCTCATGTGCTTTGGAATTATTCCGGTGGGAGGGGAGGTTTGCTTGCTAGATTATTAAATGAGCAGATCGTGACCATTGCAAAGACTCAACTGGGAGACAAAAACGGGCAAAAGTTTTGGTCATGGTATGCCTTCAACTGCCGGAACCCGTATTTTTTTGATTGGGAAGGAGATGGTGAGTCGAATCATGTGGGGATTGTGGAACGGTACGAAGGAGGGATTGTCTATACCGTGGAAGAAAACTCCGATGACGCTGTGAGGGAGAGATGTTATCCTATCCTATTGATTTTAGCTCTACTATGGGATATTAAATTAACAGGAGCAACAAAGAGTCAAACGGAAAGAAACAAGTTGTTGATTGGCTGAACTGTTGCTATAATCTACATAAGTAATGGGGCGGGGCGAACCTATTGTTTTTTCTTTTGATGGGTGTTATTATCTGATAAAAAGTTTTAAAAATATGAAAGGGAGTAAGTGTATTATGAAGAATAAAGTCCTTTTAATTGATGATGACAAAGAACTGTGCAATCTTATAAAAGAATGTATAGAGGAGGAAGAAATTGCGGTAGATTATGTATGCTCTGGTGATTTGGCATTTCAGAAAGTGAAAAAGCTGCAGGATGAGTATAATTTAGTAATCTTAGATATTATGCTCACCCAAATAGACGGGTTGACAATACTGGGAGGATTAAGGAAAAATAGTAACATACCGGTTCTAATGTTAACAGCTAAAGACCAGGAAGTGGATAAGGTAATTGGGCTTCGGTTGGGAGCAGACGATTATCTGACTAAGCCATTTGGGATGAACGAATTGAAAGCCAGAGTATATTCCCTAATTCGCCGTTATACTGTTTTTAGCGAACAGACTGAACAAAAAAGCAAGATAGAGTTTAAAAACCTGAGTATTAATTTAGAGACGAGAGTCGTTCATGTGGACGGAAAAACGATAGAATTAACAAATAAGGAATTCAACTTATTGGCTTTTTTGGCATCTCATCCAGGAAGAGCATTTACCAAGAAGCAAATATATGCAGAGGTATGGGCAGAAGAATATTCATTTGATGATAATAACCTGATCGCTTTTATAAGTAAACTCAGAAAAAAGATAGAATTGGATGAAAGCAGTCCGTCGTACATCCAGACGATAAGGGGTGTGGGATATAGATTCAGTACGGAGGTATAAAATATGGTTACTTTTTTAATACTTGTTTGCAGTTTATTGTTCATTGTCTGTTTTATTTTATGCTCAGGGATGGTAAAAACAAATCGGCAATTAGATACTATATGTGACGTACTGGCGGACGTAAAGGATGGGAACCTTAACAGACGGATATTGGCACAGAAAGCTGGTAAAATAAGAGAAATCTGCTATGAAATCAATGAAATTGTAGAAATTATGCAAAATAGAATTATTGAGCAGAAGATATCCGAACAGTCATATAAACGGTTGATGACCGGACTTTCACATGATGTAAAGACTCCACTGGCATCATTGATTGGTTATCTTGAAGCAATTGATGGTCGCATGGTAAAAGAGGAAAAACGGGACAGATATGTGAATATTGCACTTATGAAGGCAATCCAGTTAAAAGATTTTACAAATGACTTGTTTGAATGGGTGAAATTGGATGCAAAGGAAAAGGTATTTCATTTCCAGAAACTTGATATTGTGGAATTGACGAGAACTATAATATTGGACTGGCTTAATGTGTTTGAAAAGAAAGAAATAACATATGAGTTTCAAATCCCCGAGACGGAGTGTTCTATGTTTCTGGATAAGATAGCATATGAAAGGATTATCAACAACTTGTTTCAAAATATTGTTGTTCATAGTGATGCGGACAAGATGAAACTGGATATGGAAATTTTGGATGAAAAGGTTTGTATAGACATTACGGACTGGGGAACGGGAATTGAAGAAGGGAAACTTCCGTTTATTTTTGAAAGACTATATCAGTGTGACGAAGCAAGGGCTATGGAGGGAAATGGATTGGGGCTGGCTATAGTGAAGGAACTATTGGCAGCGCACCATGCATCTATTTATGTGGAAAGCATGGAAGGAGAATTCACGAGGTTTAAAATTGTGTTTTTTAAGAACAGTAACAAACAATTACAGAATGAATAAAAAAGGTTGCCGGGGGGAGCATATCATCCTTGGCAGCTTTCTTTATTTTAAGGGAAAAATAATCAGTTGGCAAGGTTTTGGCAAGGTTTGGGTGCTATAATACCAAATATAAAAAAGGAGAGTAATGTTTAATGGAGTATTTAGTTAAAACAAATGGGTTGACAAAAAAATATGAAACTCAGACAGTAGTAAAAAATGTGGATTTACATGTAAGACCGGGTACAATATATGGTCTTTTGGGAAGAAACGGGGCAGGAAAGACCACAATTATGAAGATGATGCTTGGACTTACAAAGATAACGGAGGGGAGCATTACCTTATTTGGAAAAAGCTTATGCGATGAAAACAAGAGAAAAATATATCCACGGATTGGTTCCATTATAGAAGCACCGGGGTTTTATCCAAACCTTACGGGAACAGAAAACCTTAAAATTTTTTCGATGTTAAGGGGAACTGTGAGCCGTGATGAAGTAAAAAAAGCGTTGGAAATTGTCGGGCTTCCCTATAAGGACAAAAAATTATACTCCAGCTATTCACTGGGTATGAAGCAAAGGCTTGGAATTGCAAACGCAATCATGCATGACCCGGAATTACTTATTTTGGATGAGCCAATCAATGGTCTGGATCCAATAGGGATTGTCGAAATAAGAGAATTTCTTGAAAAGCTCTGTAAGGAAAGGGGAAAAACAATTATTATCTCGAGTCATATACTGTCAGAAATTGATTTGATTGCAGATGATATTGGAATCATTAACAACGGATATCTGATTGAGGAAAGCAGTATACAAAAGCTTAGGGACAAAAACCAGAAATATATTTTGTTCAGAGTTTCGGATTCACCCCGTGCTTCTATGCTGATTGAGCAGAAGTTTGGGATTAAACAGTATAAAGTGGAAGATGAAGCAATTTTGAAAGTTTATCAGACCAATATTGTTGAGACAAATACAATTAACAGATTTTTAATGGAAAACGAGATAGACGTCTTTGAAACCCGTATCTGTAATGACAGTCTGGAGGATTACTTTAAAAGGATTACAGGGGGTGAGGGGATTGCTTAAGTGCATATTGGCTGAGTTTATGAAAGTAAAACGAAAAAAATTCGTTTTGGGTACATTATTGGCAGCATGGATATTGCCGGTTCCTTTAACTATTATAGTTGTAAAAGCGAAACTGTCATTTGATATTTTATTTATGTTTGCCATAGAATTTGGTTTTTTCCTCATACTTCCTATTGTATTAGGGATTATTGCAAGCTCTTCCATAAATGTGGAATATGATAACCAGACATTTAAAAATATGCTCTCAATTTCCATATCAAAAGGTATGATGCTGTGGGCAAAGATTATTTTCCTGATTTTTATGTCTTTTTTATATGGGATAGGCGCTATGGTATCGGTGACCATAGGGGGCGTAGTTCTTGGGGATTATGCATCAGTCATGAGTAAATTAGGAATGGCGGTCCTGCTGTCTTTCATGGTGGCACTTTCCATTCTCCCGGTTTATATTGTTACGGTATTAGCAGCAAAGAAGCATATAATTCCGACTGTTTTTACGATTGCATACACAATAGTCTGTTTTATATCATCTTTAAAATTGGTAAGGCTGCCACTGCCGCTGACGACGGTATTCCGGTGGGCGTTGCCACATATATCCAATAACTCCCGGCTCATCAATACTGCAGGAAACGGAAAAATTTCAGAATGGATTGTAACTTTGCCCTATTGCATTGGAACGATAGTTCTTATGAGTGTGGTATCCATTGGTCTGACAACAGTCATTTTAAATAATCGGGAGGTGTGAGCGATGCCTAAAATGGTGGCAGCAGAGTGTATAAAATTAAAAAGAAATTCGATTTTAGGTATTGTGATATTGGGCTCTTTCTGCTCAGTAATATTGGCGGTGGTACAGCTTCTTGGAGCAGAGGGTACCCAGCGTGGGTTCCAGGAATTAAATGACGGTGTCATCTGGAACAATGTGACCTTATTTTTTCCGGCACTTTTGACGTTAATGACTGGATATACGATAAACAGGGAGTATATAGATGATACCCTGAAAAACAATTTGGTAGTCGGTGTAACGTATCGAAAAATGATGGCAGCCAAAGTTATAACGAATTTTCTTCTCATGCTGATTGTTGCTATAACTAATTTTGTATTAACTATAATAATTTCAGAGTTCCTGGGATATACGTTTTTTTCTATATCAACTAATTTTTTTAGAACTATTGTGACAAGTTTTGGGTGTTATGTGTCAGTGCTGCCAATCGTTCTTCTATCATCAATGAAAAGAAATAATTACTTAGGAGGCGTTGTTTTGGCATTTGCGGTAGGAATATGCGGCATCTTTGTAGCCAACACCAAACTTGTAAATATTTATCCCCTTACCGCCAGTCTGGCAATCATCCACTATGACTCAAAACTCACTTTATACAAAGCAGGCTGGGGATGTGCTTCCATCATCATAATATTTATGATATCAGTGGTAATTCTTATAGGAAGGAGGAATCATGATGCGGGCTCAGCTTGAAGCTGAATTTATTAAAATAAAAAGGAAAAAGATGGTGTTGGCAATGTTTTGCTTTTTAGCAGCAGCCGTCAGTTTAATAGGTGTCTATTTCCACTTTGCTTCTGTCTCAGAGCCGGGGTTTCACAGCTTCGGCAAATTCACTGAGAGATGTATGTCTGTCATCAGTATGCTCCTTCCATTTTTATCAGGTATGCTGCTAATCAGTCAAATAAGCTGTGAATATAGGTACCATACGATAAAAGAAATACTTCAAATACCCATTAGTATGAACCGGCTACTGTTCGTTAAAGTAATGCTAAATATACTTGTCCTCTTCATAATATTAGTTCTATTAGTACCAGTAATGTTATTGTTTGCGATTGTGCTGAAGACAGGAATCAGTGTTGAAATATTGATGGGTATCTTGGTGAAAAGCGGTGCTTTAGCGGTACTGACGCCTATGTCATTGATTCCTATAATATTGATTACACAAATTACCAAGTCCAACGCAGTTTTAATAACAAGTTTAGAATTCATATATATAATCATAGGCTTGGCAGGAGGTGAAAAATTGGCGGGAGTGCATCCGGTATCAAGCATACTTACTATTTTATGGGGTGGCGAATCTATTTCCCAGCCGAAAGTTTTGATGGCCGCATGGCTGAATATTATTGCCATGTCCACGGTTTTTACGTTACTTATATGTTTGAAAAACCATATGACTAAACTTGACTTATAGATAAGTAATTGATGAGTTGTATCTGCCTTAACAAGTATCTATGCAGTAAGAAAGGACATGACATTATGAAGAAAAATCTTAGAAGCAACGAGTTGCAGAAGGCAAAACAGGTATCTGGTAACGTATTGACTGAATTAAATGAGGCGGAACTTGGAAGCATCTCAGGTGCAGGTGAAGTAAGAGGATCTAACGGCGGATTCTGCACATTTACAGTGGAGTGTGATCAGTTCTTCACACTGATCTGCTGTAAATAAGCAAAAGTAACACGGTAACAGCTACATACTAACAAGTAGAGAAAGTTAAGGCAGTTTTTGTTTTTGTTAAGGCAGATACAAGTCATCAATTGAATTGGAGGCACATTATGGAAAATAGTTATGGACAATTTCATGAAATTATGAAAAAAGCAAGCTATGTGAGAGAAAGAGTTTATGAAAAAACAGAGACAATTAACCCAGAACTAAAAAAATATTGGGAAGAATATTTATCGTCTGACGTTATGGAACGGTATGTGCTTAATGCAAATTCACCGTTCAAATACACTCTGAGTACAGAAGAATTCACATATGTAGAGCCTGAAAATATAGAGGAATTATTTTCTATCTATCAAGATATTACTGTTGAAAACAAAAATTCAAAAAATATGGTGCCATCAAATTACTTTTTTTCACCATTCTACAATCGTTGTGTTTGTGCAGGAATTAAGTTTCTAAAGAGATGTTGGAAAAAAGAGTTTTTCCCTTTGAATAAAGCCGTAGTAGATAGCTACTGCAATACATTATTACCATTATTATCAGAAATTTCAATGCGTGCGATTATTCAAGAGATGCATATACTTAAGGAAAAAGGAAAATTATTCGGAGCAGATCCTGAGGAAGAATATCGTTACTTTGAAAACTCCATTATGACCAGTCCAAGTTATATAGTAGAATTATTCAATATATATCCGGTAATGTGTAAAGAGATTATAGAAAGCGTGTATAGAATAACAAAAAATTACAGAACTCTTTTTAGACGCCTTCAAGATGATACAAATATTATCATAAGCGGATTGTTAGGCGATAAGTCGATTAACAATATTACTTATATGAGTCCGGCAAAATCAGATAGGCATAGAGGTAATCAAACCGTGTTTATTTTAACATTTGACGATAGTAATAGAATTGTATATAAACCAAGAAGCTTAAAGGCAGAAGTATGCTTTGAACGAATGTATTCTTTATTACAAGAAGAATGTAAGTTGACAAGCTTAAATAGAACAATATTGGATAGGGGATCATATGGGTGGGAAGAATATATTGAGCCTTCAGAATGTAAAAACCATTTGGAGGTAGAAAGATTTTACCAGAGGTTTGGTCTTTTAGTAGCTCTTACATATGTGCTACATACTGGGGATTTGCATTTTGAGAATATTATTGCAGTGAATGAATACCCAGTCCTTTTGGACTGTGAGACTTTACTATGTAACTCTAATCAAATATTGCGTCAGGATTCTGCGCTAGAAAAAATCAAGGAGCAGTTATCAGATTCTGTGCTTTTTTCAGGACTTTTTCCTAGACATACATATGGAGATAGTACAAAATATGATGTGGACGTGAGTGCACTGAGCGGAAAAGGAGGACAAGTATTTCCACTGAAGATTCCCAGAATAGTAGATGAGCGGACTTCAAACATGCATATAGAATATGTAAATCCTAAAACAAAGGACAAAGATAATCTTCCCACAATAGACGGGAAACCTATTGATGTGAATTTATATCACACTTTTATTGCCAAAGGATTTGACATCGCATATAAAGCTATTATTGAAAATAAAGGTATGCTTCTTAAAGTGTTGGAAGATAATGACAATATGGAAATACGGTATTTGGTTCGCAATACGCAGCAGTATGAAATGATATTGAGCTTAAGCTATCATCCAGATTTTCTTCAAAATGGAGTAGATAGATGTCTTTTATTATGTGTCCTGTTTAAAAACATGGATAAGGATGATGAAATCAGAAAGCAACTTGTGGATGCGGAGCAAGAAGAAATTTTGAGAGGGGATATTCCATATTTTTGGTATTATCCGAAGAATAAGGAGTTATCATCTGAAGCATTGCCCCTAATTAAAGGGTTTTTTACAAAAAGTAATATAAGGTCTATTACGGACAAACTTAGTTCACTGAATGTGCAGGATAAAGAGAAGCAATTACTGTATATACAGCTATTACTGAGCAGATTTACGCTTCCTGCCCATTCGGAAGTAACAAAACAAGAGATTTGCAAATCACCTGATCCTAAGTATAATTCTGAAGATTTCTTGAAAGCAGCGGGGTTAATTGCTTCAGATATACTGGATAAGGCCGTGTATAACGATGAAATGTCAGAAGTAAACTGGTTAGGCATTACAATGGAAGGAAATACAAACGGCATATGGACATTTGAGCCGCTTGGAGATTATCTTTATGATGGTCTAGCAGGAATCTTAATATTTATGTGTGCGTTGCTGAAAAAAAATTCTAAAAACCAAAGAGCTAAACGACTATTTGATATCTTGGACCAGTATTTCAGAAGCTATTCGGAAAAGATGTACACAGGAGAAATAAAGCCCCAAACATTAGCAAATGGTGCTTTTTTTGGAGAAGCTTCTATTATGTATATGTATCAAGTACTTTATAAGATAACATTAGATATTACCTACCTTTCTTATGCAAAGAAACATTTTAGTATTGTTAGAGAAATGTTTTCGGTTAACCCGAATCAGGAGGTGCTGATGGGGCATGCAGGAACAATATTAGTTCTGCTGAATATGTATCAACTAACAGGAGAGAAAGAGTATTTAGATACTGCAATTAAGGTTGGTAGGCTATTAAAGAAGAGCAAATTGAAGTGTCCTGTAGGAGTGGGATGGAAATTTGCACATGAAGATTATCCACTAACCGGATTCGCGCATGGAAATGCAGGGATAAGCTTGGCATTATTTAAGTTATGGCATTATTCAGGACTGGACGAATTTAAGATTCTTGCCCAACAAGCATTAGCCTATGAAAATAGTAGATACAGTAAACAACTGAATAATTGGTTAGATGACCGTGGCTTCAACAGAGATTCCGGCGAAAAAAAATTAAATCCAATTGCGTGGTGCCATGGTGCCGCAGGAATATTATTATCTAGGATGTATGCTTATGACTTTGTACCAGAAGGCCTTAAAACTGAACTTCTGAATGATATGAACAAGGCGGCTGAGGCCATTTTCAATGCAGGTATTTTGCAAAACAATTGTCTGTGCCACGGCAATTGCGGAAATTTTGAAATATTAGCGTATTATGTAAGAAAATATTGTCCAGACAGAGTAAAAGAATGTGAGTCTTACTGGAACTTTATTATTGGACAAGTGTTGGATAAAAATTGGAAATGTGAGTTACCAACAGCCTATGAAAATGCAAGCTTTATGATAGGCGTTTCCGGTATAGGATATGCGATATTAAGGCATATGGATAATAGTTTACCTGAAATTTTATCAGTCTCATTATGAAAAAGTGATGTTAGAATATAAATAGTACAAAATAAACACGACCATTTTCAATAAATAGTATATGATAGTCATAGATCAAGGAGGAGAATGGTTATGGCAAAAGGTATAAAATATTCCCAACAGTTTAAAGAGGATGCGGTGTTGACCGGCACTTTATCTGACGGCTCGTACATCAAAATAAATTTAGCTATCACAGACTCAATCAATGTCAATGGCAAGGGCTTCGCCGGCATAAATGCCCCATTGACACGGATTTTGTCTATGATGTAGGGCAATCAAGCAGAACATGAGATGCTCTGCTACGCTCAGTTTTAATTTGCTGAATTATGCAGATTATGGCATCAAATAAAATGTTCCGTAACAGCGGTACAGTATCGATTGGATCATCCAGAACTGACACTGCGCAAAACAGCAGAGAATCTTGGAATCAGTGAATCTGCACTGAAAAACTGGATGAAAGCAGCAAAGGAACATAAAGGCTCAGTTCCTACTCGTGGTTCTGGTAATTATGCAAGTGAGGAAGCAAAAGAGATTGCCAGGTTACAACGTGAATTACGAGATACAAAGGATGCTCTCGAAGTGTTAAAAAAAGCAATCGGTATTCTGGGAAACTGACAAAAACTCTTTACACGGTTACTTCTGAATACGTGGAAGAAACGGGTTCCTTCGGACACGTTTGTTCGCCGTGCAGTTTTAAAAGAAGAAATCCAAAAGCTCTACGAGGATTCCCATCAAAACTATGGTGCTCCTAAAATTACAGCAGAATTGCGAAAATCCGGGGAATCTATTTCTGAAAAAACAGTCGGAAATTATATGCGACAGATGGGAATCAAAGCCCAGTGGGTGAGACTATATATCCAGACAACCATAGATTCTGATTTCAGCCAGAAACTAAAAAATATCCTCAACGAGGAATTCAATCCTGCTCAACCGGATGCTGTCTGGTGTTCTGATATCACCTATATTTGGAACTTTGAAGGATTTGTGTATCTTACCAGTATTATGGATCTGTATTCGAGAAAAATCATTTCCTAGGTGTTGAGTGAAACACTGGAGGCATCTCACGTAGTGGAGTGTATTGAAAAAGCAAAACGTATCAGAAACGTTGAGAAACCGCTGATCTTCCACTGTGACAGAGGCTGTCAGTATGTATCAAAAGCATTTCAAAAACAACGGAATGATACGTAGTTATTCAAAGAAAGCATATCCATGGGATAATGCCTGCATCGAATCTTTCCATGCACTCTTGAAGAGAGAATGGATCAACCGATTTAAAATCTTCAATTATGCACATGAATATAAATTGGTTTTTGAATACATCGAAACATTTTACAATACAGTACGTATTCACAGTCATTGTGGATATTTGTCTCCAAATGAATATGAGGAACAATATCTTGGAAGCATCAAGGAGAATGCAGTAAAAATAGCAAATTAAACTTTGCTAAGAACAGAGAAAATTGGTTACATTTAATTTGTACTTTTTCTTGATATAAAAAAGGACCAAAGGTGATTAGATTTGAATAAAAGGTTAAAGTTAATTAGACAATTAGGACAAACGGATTGTGGTGCGGCATCTCTTGCTATGCTTATGGATTATTATGGGTGTAAAGTTGATTATCCCCAATTTCTGACAACATTGGATATAGGAAGGGATGGGATGAGTGCGGCTCAAATCAAGGCTATTGCTGAGGAAAACAGTTTTGCAGTAAAAATATACAAATACAATAATCTTGAAGATGCATCCCAATATGCTCCCTTTATTATCTGTACTCAAAATAATCATTATTTAGTAGTAGAGACCATTAATGATAAATACAATAAAGTTACAGTTTTAGATCCGAATGGTTCGAGGGAAAAGGTAAGTATAGACATTCTGAAAAAGAAGAGCCTAAACATAGCAATAGTTATTGAACCCAAGTTAAGCAAGTATAAAACTGTTAAGCAGAAGGCGTTCACCGGTATAAAGATTAAAAAGAAAGCTGTTATTGGTGGTATCATATGTACCGCATTATTAGAAAGTTTAGTTTTCTTTGCCACTTTTTTAACAAAATATATAGTGGATCAGATGACTGTGTCCCAAGGCATAAATATCGTATTATTTTTAGAAGCCATTTTGCTAATTGCCATTATGAATTTTTTGTTTACTATCGGACGGAAACGTCTTATTGTCTTGCTTCAGACTGATTTTACAAAAGAACTGGTCGAAAAAGTCATCAGTAAATTGATGAATTTAAAACTCTCATTTTATCACAACCATTCAAGTGGAGACATTGTAAACAGAATAAACAGCATAAACACAATAAATAACCTTATAACATCTTCTGTTTTTGGTATAGGAGTAGACTTAATAACGGGAATTGTCTGTATCGTAATAGCTGGGATGCTATCAGCAAAGCTAACCTTGTTTATTGTAGGGGCTTCTATTGTAGAATTACTATTATTGCTTTGCATCAATAAAAGCATTAGAAAGCAAACAAAAATGCTAATGGCTGAGCAAAGTACGTTACAAGGTATTATGTATGATGGAATATCTAATATAGAACTTATTCGTAGTGCGGGATTGGAAAAAAATATTACTAAAAAAATTTTAAGCAGTTTTGACACAAATATCAATATATTGAAAAAAAGAGAAAGTGCAAATTCGGTGTTAGAAGGGATACTCAATACAAGTTCTTTACTTTTTCCCATTCTTTTGTATATACTCGGGAGTCCTTTTGTACTAGAAAAACAAATGACACTAGGAAAATTAGTAGCGATGGGCTCCGTTTTGACATTTATAATCAAACCAATGATCTCATTAGCAGTATATTTCCCGCAATTTACAATGTGTGCTGAGATTATCAGCCGATTAAGAGAAATACTGTTATCAGAAGAAAAGAAGAAAAAGGGCAGTGCCATTATAGAAAATGTTAACACTATAGAGATGGATAACGTTTGTTTTAGATATGTAGCCAATGGTAATGAAGTATTACATAATGTTAGTTTAAATGCGAAAAATTCACAGAAAATTGCCATAGTCGGAGCATCTGGGAGTGGGAAAACAACAATAACCAAACTCATTATGGGGTTATATGACGAGTATGCTGGAAAAATCAAAATTAACGGAAAAGAATTATCTTCTATATGCCTAGAAAGCTTTCAAGCAAGAAGTTCAATTGTTACACAAGTTCCGCTAATTGTGGATGGAACAATCAAAGAAAATATATGTTGGGGAGCAACTGTTGATGATGAGAAGATTTTCGATATACTGAAGGTATGCAATCTTTATGAGGAAGTAATGAAATTTCCTCTTAATATAAATACAAATGTCGGAGAGGATGGGCAAAATATATCCGGTGGACAGAAACAGCGGATAGCAATAGCAAGAGCGCTAATAAAAAGCCCGAGTATACTTATTTTTGATGAGGGAACAAGTAATCTCGATCCTGTCAGTGAAAGGAATATATATCAGAACATAAGAAAACTAGGCACAATACAAATTATTGTTACTCATAGATATAATACAATTATTGATGCGGATTATATATATCTTTTGGCAAACGGAGAGATTATTGAGCAGGGAAATCATACAGAACTGATAGCAAAAAAAGGTGTATATTATGAAAATTATATGAGTGGTCAATACAGTAATAACTTATAAACAATTGGGTAAAAAAGGAGGATTTGGTTATGAACAGAAAGAAAGCAGTATTTATCATAAGTATTTCGGCAGTATTGACTTTGGGAGTGCCTATACAGACTTGGGCAGATTCAAATGGTTCCTTGGTAAGTAATGATTTGGCTCCCTTTGTTGAGAGAGATTTTGAAGGGGTCGTTGAGCAGATCCTGAACATCAAGTCAGAACATCCAGAGTGGACGGAACAGCAAGTAGAGGATGCGATGGATGTAAATGCGCCGGGTAAATCCGCAATGCGAAGCGGTATTATTGATATCTGGAATTCACTTACAGATTCCGAGAAGAAATTAGTCATCCGTTATCCGTTTGATGCACTTAAGGTAAATCAGGCTAAGAACATTGCGACTACTCAGACGGAAACTAAATTCGGCGTAAACGGATTAGGGAATAAAAGCGATGCGTTCCGGCATGGTATTTGGAACGCAGAAATGACGTATCTGATTGGGGAAACCAAGGCAGAACTGTTTGCAACAGCCCATGAAGACAAAGATGTCTCTGGTACGGAAAGCGATGGCTTCCTTAAAACAGAGCACAAGAATATGGATCTGCACAATAACGAAGTTGGACGTATTCTTGCAATGCAGAACCCGGGACTTACAGAGGATGCACTGGCGAATTTAATTTATAGTGAGGTAAACAAGGAGAACTCTTCCTTTATTTGGCTCCATGAGTAAAGTAGGAAAAGGTGTGAAGTAAACGATAAAATATATATTACTGACGTTAACCGTGATGCTTATTTTTCTAGCTGTTTGGAATTATGCTTGCTGGATTGCTGGAAAAAGCAGATAGAAAATGACTATGGTAGAAGAATCATGGTAGGTGGCAAGGCGATGGTTGTCGATGTTATGGGCAATGAAGACAGCCCTTCATTTATACGGCTTCCCAGATGGGGATGCACCTCCCTGATACTGGAGTTCTGGTCGCTTGCAAAACTTCTACCTAAGAATTCCGGAGCATTACGATAGAATCTTTTGAACATGGGCTTTCGGACGAGACGGAAAAAGAACGGACCTCCGAAAACATTGTCTGGGAACTTCATTAGTGTGTAAAACAGCTTGGGGCAAATCAATATTCAGGGGAAGTTTAGGAATTTATCGGCATCCATCCGTCGGTTCCCAATGGAAGACGAGGAATACTTCCCTATCAGCATGGTGAACATCAACAAGTTTTCGTCTTATTTGGAAAAGGGCATGAACCTAACCGGGCTCACCCACCTAAAATCCATGATAAATCCGGAAAATGCGGTATATGCAGACAGGTCATACCCGTATACGTAGAGAGAACAGATTAAGCATAGATTGTTCCTATAATCAGATAATGATGGGTGAACTGAGCCAGCTGACGGTTTGATTTTGTATACTACTTCATTATGTAAAGAATGGGTCTTGTTCCATGACATAAAGGAGCAGTATATGTGCCGGAAAGAACTACAAAAGAGGAAAACCTAACTTCATATCGAGCATTTGAGGGTGTCGCAATTCAAAAAAGGATTGCGGCATCTTTCTTTTTGTGGAAAAAATTTCGGGCAACACAGTCTTTTTCTTGTGTAAATGCAAGATCACCGCCACTCCGATTTGATTTCAAAAAATTCAGATCGGAGGTAAAGAAAGGTGATATTTCATAAAGCAAGTGAAGAACGTAAATGGAAACAATGGAAAGAACAAGAAGAACGGATTTTAAGAGAATCCGGTGTAAGTGAAGGTGTGATTCAAAGACTTCGGGAACTGGATTGGCAGGATTTCAATACAGAACGAAGATATTGGGAACATTTTTCTTCAAATCAGGAAGAGCTATATACCAAAGAACTGGAAGAACAATCTCCGGTGGCACTTACGATTCAACAGTTATTTGACAGTGTGGAAAATGAACAACTGTTGCAGATTCTTATGGAATCGGACAAGAAAACCTTGCAGATTTTACTGCTGAAGCTGTGGGGATTTTCTATCCGGGAGATTGCGGAGCAGACAGGTATCCCGGAAAAGACGATTTACACACGAATGGACCGGCTGAAGAAAAAAATTAAAAAAATTTTAAAAGAGTGAAGAAAAAAGGCGTTTTTCATCGGCTCTATATATGAAAGGGGTAATAGCCCCTCGTTCCTTGATAATCATATACCAGCATTACAGGTACGTTCCCAAAGATAGAAGCGTGACAGCATAAGCGCCAGGACGGATGGGGACAAGCACTGCAGGATTGTTATGAGAAGGTCTGTCCAAAGACTATGGCGGATCATTTCGTGAGAAAACGGTCAGTGCCTGTTCTCATTCTGAGCGAGTCTTTATAGCTGTGAATGGACTTTCGCAGGTCTTTCGCCAGGATCATCGGAGGGGGATAATGATACGAATTTCTTCCCATAAGGAAGAGGATGGACTCCAAGTTGTAATCAGCAAGACTTTCAGGAAATCTGCGAGCGATGTGAAGCGAAGCATCCGCCTGTAATGTTCCCTGCCATGGAGATGGTGTGGCAGCCGGGGAGTCGAGGACAAATACGGCGCTAATGAAAAGAAAAAACGATAAGAAATCAAAAAAGAGTGTGTCGTTGATATCAGATATATGCGGCTGTGGGAGATTCCACAGCCGTATCCTTGTGATATTAACGTCATGCGGAAAGAAGAAACAATATGTTTTATAAAGTTGAATATCAAAAAAGAGCGCATCAGGAAGTGGAGAAGATCTTCCGGGTGTTGTTTCCGGAACAGGGACTGGCAGTCCGGGAAGAACAGATCCGTCTATGCCATGAAATGCTGGACACTTTGTTGGGGGGACAAATCGCTTTGTGTGATGCAGGAGTGGGGATTGGAAAGACATATGCCTATCTGGTGGCCAGTGTATTATTACGGAAGTATTCCATGCTGACAGGGAGAAGAGATCCATTAGAACAGCGTCCGGTGGTCGTGTCCACTTCCAGCATTGCATTGCAGAAAGCCATATTAACGGAATATATTCCATTTTTATCCAGGGTGCTGCTGGAACAAGGTGTGATCCAGTCTCCTCTTCGGGCAGTGGTGCGGAAAGGGAAAGAACATTTTGTCTGTGACAATAGGTTGGAACAACGGATCGAGGCAGTCCGCCACAAACAGAAGAACGCTGTTCAAAAAGAGGCATTGCTGTCTTTGCGGAAACATTATGATATGGATACGGTAAAAGATTTGAGTGGATTTGACAGAAGGCTGGTATGTGTGCCGAAATTCTGCCCAAGAGAATGTCCGGGCAGACAGATGTGCCGCTATCAGAGGTATCTGGAAGAAGCCAAGAAACAGGATGTGTTTATTTTAATCTGCAATCACAACTATTTACTGGCAGATGCGTATCATAGAGCAGAAGGATATAAGCCGTTATTGTCGGATTATCGGACATTGATTGTAGATGAAGCCCATAAGCTGCCGGAAGCGGCAAAGCAGATGTTTGGAAAAAATCTGTGTATGGATGATATCCGGGAAATGGCGTATTATCTGGAACGGGAGCATCAGAAAGAAGAGGCAAGAATCCTTCGGACAGTGATGAGGGAGGCATTGCATGTTGTTGGAGCAGAACAACGGATCGGAAAAGGAATCCGGGAAACATTTCGTAATACAACGAATAGTGTAGTTTCGTTGTGGGAAGGCGTAGAGATGCTGGAATTCCTTTTGGAAAAATTAGAGCGAAATGTTCCAAAGTGGATACGGAACCGTCTGGAAGAAGCGAAAGACGTGCTGGAGTGTTTTTGCAGCAACGATGAGAAATATGTTCGTTATCTGCACTTGGATACAGATGAGCTTCCAGTGTTATGCGCAGCCAGCCGGGAAATCCCAGAACTGCTTCAAAAGATGTTATGGGACAGGGAAGAGGGAGTATCCGCAATCTTAACCAGCGGAACGCTAAAGGCAGGAGCAGACTTTTTGCGCACCCGGCAGACCACCGGGCTGGAAGCAAGGACAGGAGTGCAGGAATATGTTGCAGAGTCCCCCTTTTCCTATGAGAAGAACTGTCTGTTATACTTGCCAAAGACACTAGAGTATTGCAGGAGAGGAAGCCGGGAAGAGGCAGTGATGATAGCAAACCATATCCATTCCCTGATCTGTTCCACTTACGGACATACGCTGGTGCTGTTTACTTCTTACACGTTGATGGGAAGTGTGTACCAGATTTTAAGAGACAGCCTGCCATTTCCCATGGTGGAAGTATGGCGGCATTCCCAGGAAGAGATCCTGCGGTTTAAGACCATGGAAAACGGGGTACTGTTCGCAGCCGGCTCCTGTTGGGAAGGGGTGGACTTTCCGGGAGATATGGTATCTTCGCTGATTATCGTGAAACTGCCTTTTGCAGTGCCGGATCCTATCAGCGAGGCGGAGAAAGAAACCTATGAATCCTTGGAAGCCTATATTCAGTCCATCATTGTGCCGGATATGCAGAAGCGGTTGAGACAAGGGTTTGGAAGGGCTATCCGGACAGAAACCGACACCTGCGTAGTGTCTATCTTAGATAATAGAGCAGTGCAAGGCGGAAAGTATCATGAAGATGTGCTGAATGCGCTTCCAACTTGTCAGATGGCAGAAGAATTGAGAGAGGTGCAGGCTTTTATCCGCAGCCGCAAGGGCGTGGAATATTATCTGTAACAGAGAAAATCCCCGTTCCAGCTTTGTTGCTTGTGCTTTATTTTCGGACATTTTTACAGGAAAAGTTTAGTACAGTTTTAGAACCCTTTTGCGAGGGATTGTTGGTATTGATGAATGGATATTGATACATGAAGTGGGTATAATGTGTATAGCGTTAGAGGAAAGGACGGTGAGTAAAATGGCACGATATGCAGTGGAACATATCTGGGAAGGGAAAAAGGAATATTTCTTGATCCGGGATCATCAAAGCTGGCAGATGGTGCTGCTCCCGTCAAAATATCTGACGCATTTGATCAGAGCAAACCGTTCCCCGAATACTGTTGGCCGAAGGGCAAAATCCATCCGGTTTTACTTGGAATACCTGAATGAAACAAAGTTGGAACTGTCCCAGGTGGCAGAACAGGAATTCCAGGAACAATATGAACATTATGTGGGATTTCTCCACTGGCTGAAAGCTGGAAATCATTTAAATGACAAGAAAGAGAGCCTGCCAAGCAATAAAACCTGTAATGCGTATTTAAAAGACGTGTTCAGGTTTTTCTGTTTTTTAGAACTGGAAGCAGACATGGAAAGGCTGAAAGTATTATATTATGACAGCTTTACCACCCCGGATTCTATCGGCGTGAAAAGGAAACTGCGGTTCCGGTCATTCCATGGATATCTGAAAGAGGAAGAACGAAATGTCCGTCCGGCAGAGCATCATGAGATTTTAGAACTTTTGAAGCAGTGTACCAATTGCAGGGATCAGCTTCTTATCATGCTGCTGGCAGAGACAGGATACCGGATCGGTGAGATTCTGGGGGTGGATTATACCAGGGATATTGATTATGAGCGACATACTATCCGGGTATTCTTCCGGGATGACAATGAGAACAGGGCGAGGGCAAAGAATGCCGCTTACAGAAGAGCTAAGGTCAGTGATGCTACCTTTCAGTTTTTACTGTTTTATCTGTCAAAATACCGGGAACTTCTGCAGCATCAGCAGATGTTATTTGTAAACATCGAAGGGGAGACGAAAGGGAAAGCATTGCAGGTGGATGCGGTCTACCGAATGTTGGAACGGATGGAGAAAAAAACAGGTATCCATACGACACCCCATATGCTGCGGAGATATTTCGGGAATATGAGACGGGATGCCGGATGGCCGCTGGAAATGATCAGTGAAGCGTATGGACATAAGCATATCGACACGACCATTAAATATCTGAACATTGTAGATGACCAGCTTATGGAGGCCAGCGACCAATATTATGCCAAACATTCCGTACTTTATGATGTGGAGAAACTCCTGTAGGAGGTGAAGAACATGCCCGCTTATCAATTATATGTATATGAAGAGCAGGAAAAGCGGGAGGCACTGGAACAAAAAATCTGTGAGCAGGTGGATGCCTGTACCGAGGTAAACGGAGTCATACGAAACCGGGTAAAGAAGTTCCTGATAGAAGAGGGAGTTACTGATATTTCGGAGATGAATGCTGCCCTGAGAGTCCGATATGAAGGATATCTGGAAAGAAACGAAACCGTTTATGTACCGATTACCTGTCTTCGGGGATTCGACAAAATCTTCATCCATCGGATGAAGGAAGAACTAAAAACGCTGGCAGGACAGAGGAAATATACGACGGAGTATCGTGATCAGTGGTTGTGCTTAACCCATTATCCGGAGGTAGAAGTTGCAGAATCCTTTCTGATGAGTAAAGGTGGAATGGAACTGGTATGGAATTTTACTCTGGAGTGTCCGAGAAAGTTGAAAATGCAGATTTTTACGGTATTGAAAGAGGTGATCCATACCTACAAAGGCTGGACACGAAAAGAAAAACTGCTGGCACTGCAAAGATTGTATCAATTCTGTGTAGAGGAGCAAGTGTCTGATATTGAAACCATGACAATGGAGGAAGAACAGCGGTTTGAACAGGAACTATCGGAACATTTTTGCAGGAAGAAGAAAAGCATGGGAGTTGCTGTCATAAGAATGAGCAGAAAAATTCTATTTTTGCAGGCCCCTGAAATCAATTGGAATGCGAATGTATGGTTTTTGGAACGCTTCCATTTTTCTAAGGAACGGATGAACCCCAGCAAACCTATAGAACTGGTATCTTTTAAAGAAGTGACAAATTTGGAGAATCAAAAGATTTTGCAAAAATATATGCGGTATCTGTTTGGAATCACAGATTTATGTATCAGCACCATCCGTATCAAGATGCTGGAACTTCGGACATTCCTGGTACATTTCAATGGAGAAAAAAGTCCAATCTATGAAGTGGAAGCGGAGAAGATCCAGAGATATCTGGAATCTATCCAGAAACAGGATACTCGTGAAAAAACAGCAAATGGAAGAATCTTTATGATTTTGCAGTTTTATAACTTCCTCACAGTAAAAGGATATTTAAAAAAGATTCCCTTTCGACATGAGTATTATCTTCAAAAAGAAGTGCATATCCACCATGACCGCAGTGTGCCGGAAAGAATCTATACGGAAATTTTATCGAAACTGGCAGAGTTTCCAGAACATCTGCGTTTGATGTTCCTGCACTTATGGTGTACGGGAATTCGAGGAAGCGAAGTGTGTACCCTGACAGGTGATGGTTATGAAGAAAAGGATGGGGATTACTGGCTGAAGGTCTATCAGGTAAAAATGAAAACGTATAAGCGGATTCCCATTCCGGAAGCATTGTACAAGCTGGTACAGGTGTACAAAAAGAAATATCAGATCGGACCGGAAGAATATCTGTTTCAGAATCAAACAGGCGGTGCCTTCCGCTATGGAACCTTCCGGTATCAGATGTTGAAATACTGTGAGAAATATCAGATTGCAAACGGGGAATACATTTTCAAATCCCATGATTACCGCCATAATCTGGCTACGCTGTATTATGATAGCGGAATTTCCATCCAGGCAGTGCGGGATTATCTAGGGCATGAATATGAAGAAATGACCAGGCAGTATGTGGACTATATGCCGAAGAAACTGGAACAAGCCAGTGAAGCATACTTCCAGGAAGAAACCCATAGCTTTGCAACGGAACTGATGAAAGGAGAGTTCCATGGATGAGAAATTATATCTAACGGATTTGAACTGCTATGCCAGAGCCGATGAAAAAAAGAAAAAGAAGGTAAAAGAATCCCATTGTTTTGATTTTGGTCTGCTTCCAACAAAAGGACTCCAGAAAGAATTCCGGGTTTTTACCGAGGAACGGAGCCGACAATGTGCTTTGACAACAATGATACAAGAACGAGTGATCTACCAGAGATTTTGCAGAATGCTCAAAGATAAGCACATCCGGGTAGAGAGTTTGCAGGAACTGGAGTGGGAACAATGGCTGTTAAAAATCCGAAGCTGGCTTCTGGAACATGGACAGAAACTAACAGTACAGGGAGTCAGCGTATATGGAAAAGAAAAGACGTTGCCATCGAGCCTCATCACCTATGTACGGAAAGCATATCAATTTACAGAAGAGGAAGAGGAACAGGATGAAATTGAAAAAGATATCTGGACATTAGAGAATCTGGGCATTCCTTATAAAAAGAATCCGATTAAAAATGTGCAGACTTTCAATTTTACTGATATTCTTCAGGATGATTTACGGGAAGAAACGAAAAAAGCAGTTTATGAACATTTACATTATGAAGCGCTTGCAACAATTATCAAAGAACTGACAGCCATTCGGAGGTTATCCAAGTATCTGAAAGAAAAACATCCTGAAATCCATTCTGCAGAAGAACTGAATCGGGAACTGTTGGAAGAATATCTGACGTACCTTGCAACAGAAGCGGAGGGGGTGAACAATTACCGAATGGATCTGACAAGACTCCGGGGAGTACTGGAAACCATTGGGAAGTTATACGGATATTTTCATCTGGAAAGTTTATTCCTGACCAGTGACCTTCCAAAACAGGTGCAGCCTAAATTGAAATCTTATTCAGACAGTGAGCTGATTCGTTTTAATGCAGCACTTGCAGAACTGGATGATCAGATTGAGCGATTGATGATTATTCACCAGATGTTGGGGACAAGAATCTCCGATACCTTAACGCTGCAGAGAGACTGCCTATATCGGCAGAATGGGCATCCCATGATTCAGATCAGGCAGATGAAAACAAATACATTTGTGAAACCGATCAGTTCAGAATTGGAACTACTGATTGAAAAAGCAATTGAATACACTGAGAAAAGGTATGGAGATACGATTTACATTTTTGTAGATGAGAAAAATACCCGGAAACCTTTGCAGTATAATACCGTTCAAAATAGGGTGATGGATATTATTCAGAAAAAAGACCTGCGGGATGATAACGGTGAATTATTCGGCTTTGGAACGCATATGTTCCGCCATGTATATGGCATCCGGCTAACTGAGATGCATCTGGATGATTGGACCATTGCAAAACTACTGGGGCATACGTCGGTAAAGAATGTGAAATTTTATCGAAAGATGAGTCTTCAGATCATTGCAGATGAAACAAGAGAAATCAGAGCAGAGATGAGCCGGATGATCTGGGCGAACCTGGCAGGATGGGGGAAAGAGTATGAGCAAATATGACAAAATGCTGGAGGTAAATCATAAACAGAGTGTGGAGAAAATCCAGAGGGCAAAACTGGCAATCCAGGAGATGGTTGAAGAAGAGGAAAAAGTGACAGTTCCCAAGCTGATACAAAAGACCGGGTTGTCCAGAGGCTTCTTTTATAAGAACCAGGAAGTGCGAAAGGCAGTAGATCGTGCCTTGCAGCTACAAGCAGGTATGGTAGATAAAAGAAGAAAGATTTTAGATATGGCGATGGACAACCGTATCCTACAGCTGGAGCAACAGGTAGCGAAACTGAAAAGAGAGAATGAAACATTACGCAAAGAAAGTGAAGCAATGCGGAAGGCATTGAATAAAAGAGACTTGAATCTGATTAAGAATTTTTGATGAAGAAGAAAACAATCAGCGACTGGCAGGGGCGTGAAGAACGTGCCTGCTGGTGGTTGTGGGGATAAAATATCTAGAAACGTAGTGTACTATATAGTATAATGGAATAGAAAACAATCAAATTTCAGAAATGAACAACTACATGGAGATTCAGATAAATGAGTAGTCAAGAAACATTTTCTATAACAACACTACAAAGAATGTGTGCTAGATCTGAATATTTGGATGAGTCAGATATTCATATGAATGACAAAACAGTTTCATGGGATGGAAATATCATATATTACAAAACTAAAAAGCCGGCTTCGACAGGGAATGAATTTCTTATTCCCATTCAAGTAAAGGGAAAAGAGTATAATATTCTTCCGGATTCGGATAGCATAAGTTATCCAGTGGATATAAATGATTTGAAAAATTATTTAAAGAATGGCGGAGTAATATTTTTCGTTGATGCAATTTCAAAAACGGAATATAATGACAAAATGTATGCAAAAATCTTACTTCCGGTAGATATTGTCCATATGATGAAAGGAAAAGAAGAACAGGGGAGCATTACGGTACATTTAAACCATGTAAAAACTGTCCGAGAATTAGAAGAACTGTGTGTTCTTTTTAAAGAAAATAGACCTAAACAGGCAATGGTAGGAGTGGGAAAATCAATTCCCGATTATGATAATATATCTAATTTTACTATATCAACATTGCCAACTCCGTATATGAATCCTGCAATCGCAATTGCGAAAAGTCCTTTTAAGTATGTGTATACCAAGAAGGATGGGATAGAGATACCAGTTTTATTGACAGATTTAGTTACTGCGACCGAAAGTGAGTGGTTAATAAAAATCGATGATAAAATAGAACAAAGATATCCTGTCCGACATATTTATGAATTAAATCAAACGACTACAAGGATTAGTGAGCTCATCGAATTTGTCTTAACAGAAAAAAGCCAAAAAACAACCATTCATTGTATTGAGGCAACTAACTATAATTTTGAAACAGTTTTTCAAGCATCAAAAATTATAGTAGCTGTTTCTGATGCAGAGGAAGTAATGATTGAAAATATAAGTCTGGGAAAAAATTTCTTAGGGGAAATACAAACAGCTTTTACAAAAGGATTTCTTGCCTATCACAAACGGATTGTTCAATTAGGAGAAACGCTTGCAGAACTAAATATTAAAAGAAGTTTATTTAAAACGAAAGAAATTTTAGATGCAGAACCTACCATATTTTTTCTGAAAAAGGGATTAGTGGAAATGCAAGTTTTATCGTTACCATTCCAAGCAGATGAAAATTGTGGTCTTTACAAACAAATAATCGGATCTAGGAAATTGCTGTTAGAATATGAAAAGATTCAAGAAGATGGATATATAATTCGTAATTATTTGAAGGATGGTAAACGGATTGCTATCTTTGCCGATATACCAGATGGAAAAACACAGAAAATCAGCAGATGGTTTGCGTTACGAGATGAGGATATATCTAAGATGCTATTTGATGAAAATGATTTGTTGGAAGCAATGAACAAGATCAGTGAAGAAGAAACGGATCAACTTTTGGGACTAATATTGGATTTTCTAAAATCTTATGATAAGGAAAGCGATAAAAACTTATTGTTATTGGCTGAAAAATTAATAAATATCTTAGAGAAATATTCGATGGATCCAACCATTCTTACAATAAATAGACTTCAAATCATTGCCCGTAAAAGGGAGTTAGAGCTTGAAGAAAGGAAAACATTGGCACAAATTAAATATTCTGAGAATATATTTGCGAGGTGCTGTGCTTGTATTTTGCTGAAACAGTTTGATGAATTTGATATACATATGCAGCAATTATCTGCAACAGAAAAAGAAGAATTTTATAGTTGGCCGATAGCTTCTTTATTACCAAATGTAGAAAAAAATGAATAATACAGAAATTAGTGCGGAAGATTCTAAAAAGGATCTTCCATTTTTATTGGGAAATAAGCAGTACAGAAATATGTAGCCTCTATACCAAAACTATTTTGCCAATTTTTGTATGATTAACTCGACTTATTATTTATTTGTCGTATAATGAGAGTATAAAAATTATAAGGAGTAATGGTCGTGGGTAGAGGTAATGATGCAATACCAACATGGAGTGGATTTAATTATCAAGGAAAAATGATGCTATTGTATGTCCTAGAGTTAATAAATCAAATAGCCAAAGATAAAAACAAAGATATAGACGCCTATTCTGTTGAATTAGAAAAAACAGAAGATTTTTGTATTATTTGCGATTCAGAATATAAATCATTTCATCAGGTTAAGGCATATTTGTCTAAAGATAAATGGAACAGTTATAGCAAAGCAATGGACAAATTGTTGAAACATCGGGCTGAATCAAATAATCCAACAGCAAAATGTTATCTTACAGTTGCAAAGGAGATAAAAGATTGGGATGATGCATCTAATACATACAATGTAAGTGTTGAATTATATAAAAGGACATCAAAAGTAGTTGGTGTATGTGATGTGAGAAATGAAATAGATACGGAAATCTTAGCATATTTGAAAAGTAAAGGCTATTCTGATAAGGCAGAAGAAATTGTATATGGGGAACTATGTTTGTTTTTAGATGATAGCATCGCAAGGATGCACAAGCAGGACTCTAAAAAAAGAAAATATATAATAAAATTTTCAGATATCGTAGGAATTATGGAGTCTGCTATCGATAAAGAAGATGTGCGAAAAGAATATTTTTTGAAAGAGAAAATTTACGAATATGTTATGCAGAATATTGAAAAGGCTTTAAATAATTTATGTCAAGATGAATGTGATACTTCTTTAGAAAATTGTAATAGAATATGTGCTGCTAAATGTGGATATGAAAAAATGACGGAAATTGCTGATTATGGTCAATTTTGTAAATTACTCAATCCGAGTAAAGTAGATGAGTGGGATAACGAATTGAACTTAGTAGAAAATCTTTCGGTTGATAAAATTCAAAGTGAAATTTATGAATTACTGTATAGAAGTGATACTCCAGAAAAAGTTATGGGAGACAATTGGGGAATATATTTACAATCAAAGTATTCACAAGCGCCAAGCAAACAGGTCATACCTACGTTTTTAGATCTTACACGTGGTGCTAGGAAAGAACGGGCGTTACAGAATATCTTCCAAAATATTATTAATAATACAGACATTATTGATATATTGGCAGGAAATAGTATTACGGTTATTCCGGGAAGCTATTCAGGAACTTTATCCCAAGCACAAATTACATCTGGATGGAAAAACAGCTCTCCAAATAAAGTAGGTGAATATTATAGAGATATAGAATTGATTTCTGCTCAGGAATTGAAAGAAAAATTTGAACAAAATGGAGGTAATCATGATTAATACTATATTGGATATAATACGTTTATTAAATGATGGAAATATTGTACCGATGCAAAAAGATGAAGATACAAAGATTGATTTGTATAATGAAAAAGTGCAATTGTTTATGGACGCATCTGGAGAAGAAAGCAAGTATTACTATTTTTCGGAACTTGAGATAGATGATGAAAATCAGGATAATTTAGCAGAGATTGAAGATGTGGCTTTAAATAACGATGCATACACAGTCATAGAAAAACCGTCACCAAGCGATTCTTACATGATATTGTTTTGGAAGGTGAAGTGTATAGAGGAACGAATGTACCCAGATATCATAAAAATTGAAGAAAATGAATTCTTTTATAAAAAATATGTGTTTTATTATACAGAAAAAGAACTGCAATGTTTTGAAAAATGGTGCGGATCATTAAAAACTAATGGAAACCCGATGCTTGATACAGCATTAGAAGCTATACAATTCTTAAATGATGAATCGGAGCAGGTACAGTTTTTGACGCGTTTATTAAGCAAAGTTCCATTTTTTAATCCAATCTTTCCAAAAGCAGTTATGAATGACTTCGGTGAAATGGTGAGACAAAAGATAGAGGGAATACGGAAACAAAAAAAGAATGTTGAAATGATAAATGATATGTTTATAAAATTAATAGAAGAAACATCTTTTAATGTAGACGTATTGTCCGATATGATATATCAAAAAATATTGGAGGAGTAATTGGATGGGGTACACATTTAAGAGCCTAAGTATTAGAAATTTTAAGTATATTACAAATAATAAACCTTTAAAATTTGATTTTATGAATAGTAATATTGTAATTTTAGATGGTCAAAATGGGTATGGTAAGACGACATTATTTGATGCTATTGAAGTTTTGGTGACTGGGAAAATAAAGCATTTTAACCCTAGTTTACAAAATAGAAAGACAGAAACATTAGGAACATTGGCAAATGATGTAAATAAAGATATAGTTATTTCAGCAATTTTAGTCTCTGATGTTTCAGATGAAATACATGTAGAAAGAAAACTCTTATGTAAAAATGAATTTCAGAGTATTATCACACTTAATAATCAAGAAATTAGTCAAGAAGAATTGTATGACAAATTTCATTTGAGTTCCAATATGTTTGATATAGGAACATATATCTCTCAAAGTGAATCTCTGGATTTTTTACAAAATAAGTATAAAAATAGAAAAGATTCTGTATCTTCTCTTTTAGATGACACTGAGATAACTGATAAAATTCAAATGTTGAAATCGGTTCAAGAGCATATTCTGGAAAGAGTAAAAAAAGAACTTGAAGATAAAGAAAAACAAATAGATGAAATAAGTCAAAAAGTAAATGGGATAAAACGTCAGACAGATCATATTGTTATGAATGCGGAACTGCCTGGGGAAAACATACGATTATTTAATGAAGTTGAATATGAATTTGATGTCATAAAATTAGATCAGGGCGTTACATATGAAACCGTTATTCAACAGCTTAAACAAATTGAGGGATTCATAGAAAATTATGATGAATACCTTCGATACAAAGATAATGCTATTATAAAGGAGTTGAAAGAATCACCGAAACGGTTATATATGGCATTGTTTTATCGACAAGAGATTGAATTACTTAATAAAAAAGAAAGTCTCATAAAAGAGTTAAATAAGAGCAAAGAATTATTGAAGAATTATAGCAATAATGTCTGGTCAGTAGATGAAACATTGTTCAATAAAATTAAAATAAAACCAGAAATTATAATCCAAATAAAAACATTATTATTGAACCAGAAAAAAGAACAAAATCAACTGGATGATGCGGATAAAGTTCTGGCACAGATGACAAAGGCAAGAAGGGGACTTATTAAAGAATTTTATAATGCTACGGAGTCAGGAAAGTTTGAAAAGAACAAATGCCCATTATGTGGAACAGCTTTTACAGATATAAATTCAGCTATTACAGAGACGGAACAATTTATAAAAAATATTCATACAGATGGGATAAAAATAATAGAAGACATTGAAACACAAATAACAAATTTATTTCAAAAAGAAATTATTCCTGTGTTGAAAGTGTTTCTTGAAGAAAATACAATACTAATAAAAATGGATGATACTTTATCTGGGTGTAAGGCTCTATCGGTGGATAAATTACAGCAGTTGTTGGACAAGGTAAAAATATCAGAGTTTAAATCTCAAGGAATAGAAAAATTTGATATTGAAGAATTTTCTCAACAATATGAAAGCTTATTGAAAGAACTTCAAGAGAAAGAAGTTCCAAATAAAATTATTTTTCAAGAAAAGCAGGTTGAATTGTATAAATCTATTCATAACACCTATTATCATAATGAAAAACCTTATCACACAGTAGGAGAGTTACAAAGCAAGGAACAATATGTTGCGAAGTTATTTAATGATAATCTTTCTTTGCAACTTTCAACGGAGGAGACCAGATTAAAAGAACTAAAAAGAGATTATGAAAAATACAAAAAGAAAACTGAAGACATGACAGATGCAGTAAAAATATTGATTAGTAAATATGAAGATGCGAATAAAGAATATCAAACACAACTTCTCAATGCAATTAAAATTCCGCTAATGGTGTATAGCGGAAGGATTATACAAAATTATCCGCTGGGTTTGGGAATTAGAGCAATCATTAAAACTAATCAGTTAGTATTTGAAGCAGCGTCTAAGAGCGGAAGTGATGTTTATAATATTTTGAGTACAGGACAATTGAATGGTCTTTCAATTGCGCTTTTACTTTCAATAAAAAATGTGTATGGTGATACGAAAGGGTTAAACATTTTACTGATAGATGATCCACTTCAAACAATTGATGATATTAGTGCAATTTCGCTTGCAGATCTGTTGACACAGCAGGGAATAGGACAAATTGTATTGTCTACACATGAGGAGGCAAAAGCAGCATTGCTGCGATATAAATTTAAACATGCAGGAATGAGTGTTCGGGAACAGAACATGCAAGCACTCTACATGAAAACAGTGACAGAAGAATAGAAAGAGAGAGGAAAGCTAGTAGTGAAGGGGTGAGACTTTACTACTAGCCTTTTTTATGGAAAATAACACACAGTACACAAATGTATATACTGTTAAAGCCCCTGTTTTCAAGGCATAAGGGAATAGGGGTACAGTTTACTGATGAACCGACAGGGGCGTTGGATTCAAAGTCCTCAGAGCAGCTTCTTACTCTTTTTAATGAAATCAACTGTGATGGACAGACGATTCTTATGGTTACACACAGCACAAAGGCTGCAAGCCGCGCAAACAGAGTGCTTTTTATAAAGGATGGGGTTGTATTTCATCAGATATATAAGGGCTCAATGACTGATGACAGTATGTATACAAAGATATCAGATACGCTTACAGCACTTGCTACAGGAGGTGATAATATTGAGTAAAATGTTATTTCCTAAGATGGCAGTATCTAATATAAGAAAAAATAAGAAGCTTTATGTGCCATATATAATAACTGCCATATTTACAGTAATGATGTTTTTTATGAATATTTCTATTGTTAAGAATAAGAATGTTGCAGCTATGAGAGGCGGACAGAATGTAGTACTACTGCTGCAGGTTGCACTTGTAGTATCATTTATATTCTCAGCGATATTTTTATTTTATACAAACAGCTTTCTTATGAAGCGAAGGACAAAGGAGATAGGCTTATATAATATTCTTGGAATGGAAAAAAAGCATATATCTCTTATGATGCTTTTTGAAAATGTAATAATAACAACAATATCATTAACAGCAGGTATAGTGTTTGGTATTATATTCAGCAGGCTTATGTTTCTTGTGCTTATGAAGCTGATTAAAGCCGACTCTGTTCCAGCATTTGTAATATCAACAAATGCGGTGGCTGTCACTATTATATATTTTATAAGCATATTTGCAGTAATATTCATATACAATTTTGTCAAGGTACAGATGTCTAAGCCAATCGAGCTTCTTCATAGCGATGAGATAGGTGAGAAGGAGCCAAAGACAAAGCTTATTATGACTATTCTTGGACTTTTATGTCTTGGAGGAGGATATTACTTTGCACTTACAGTTTCTTCAATCCTTAAAGCTGTACAATATTTCTTTGTTGCAGCATTGTTTGTTGTTATAGGAACCTATCTGTTATTTACGGCTGGGAGCATTGCGCTGCTTAAGCTTCTGAGGAAAAATAAAAGGTTTTATTACAAGACAGGACATTTTACGGCTGTTTCAGGAATGTTATACAGGATGAAGCAGAATGCAATAGGCCTTGCAAATATATGTGTTTTATCAACAATAGTTCTTATTGCGGTTGCATCTACTGTATCACTTTATGTTGGAATGCAGGATTCGCTGAATACGGCTTACCCTAGTGAACAGAATATAGTTATATATGGAACAGATGCCGATGTGCTTGAGGAGACGAAAAACAGAATATATGATTGTATTGATGCACACAATGCTGCTATAAAAAAAGATTATTCCTATAAAACAATTTCTGTTCAGGGTCTGCTTAATACTGATAATACATTTTATACCGATAAGGATAATATGTCGCGTTATGATGAAAGTATGCTGGGAGTCTGCCAGATTATGACATTAGAAGACTTTAATAAGCTTTATGATGATAGCTATGTTATAGATGATAAAGCTAGTGCTATTCTTGTTACCAAGGAAAAGCTGGATAGCAAAAACAGCATAACAATAAATAATAGTGATAATGTATCAGAGTATAAGCTGATAGATGTGCTTACAGATGATGAGAAGTACTTCTCCGGTGCTGTCACATCGGTAGTTAAGGCATATATGCTTATAGTTAAGGATATGGATGAAATGAATCATATCAGAAATTTAGTATATGGTAACTCTGATAAGAGGTTTGAAAGTATTAGTTATAATATATATGTTAATACCAATCTTTCTGAACAGGACAGCAGACAGTTAAGTAAGGATATAGAAGCTGAGTCAAGTCCTGAAGCCTATGTTATGTGCGATAACAGATATGATATAGCAGAGGAGCTTACACAGATGTATGGTGGTCTCTTATTCTTAGGCTGTTATATTGGAATACTGTTCCTTATGGCTACTGTTCTTATAATATATTATAAGCAGATATCAGAAGGGTATGAAGACCGCAGACGATTTGAGATTATGATGAAGGTTGGTATGAGCCGCGAAGAGGTTAAAAGAACTATTAAGAGTCAGATACTTATGGTGTTCTTTGTTCCAATCGCAGTTGCTGCAATACATGTGATAGTTTCTTTCAGAATAATAAAAATGATAATGGTAATATTATCACTTGGAAGCAATATGGTGCTTTTTGTATGGTGTACATTATTCACGGTTATAGTATTTTGTATCATATATGCATTGGTTTATGCGCTGACTGCTAAAGAATATTATAATATAGTGCAGGGGTGATAAAAGCTGTTTATTAAGTTCATTTGTTTGATGGAATTCAGCTGACGAAGTGCCAGGTAAGGTGTCCTGGAAGTTTGGGGAACAGATGAAAACTTGCATTTTTGTGGTATCTGTGTATAATATATCAGTGAATGTAAAATACTATGAAAATATAATGGGGTGCTTGTGTATGACAGGCTGAGAGTAAGCAGAAGCTTTAACCCAGTAACCTGATGTGGATAATGCCAACGTAGGGAGATAAAGAAGTCGCGGGTGCGTTTTTATGTGCAGGAATCTTTAGTTGGGTTCCTGCATTTTTACTTTTATTTTTACTTTTGTAAAACAAGGAGGTAAATACCTCTGCTCCTGCAAGGGCAGTCGCATTTTACTTCGTAAAACAAGGAGGTAAATACCTCTGCTCCTGCAAAGGCAGTCGCATTTTACTTCGTAAAACAAGGAGGTATATATGTATACAGCTTTAACTATTGCTGGAAGTGATTCTAGCGGAGGTGCCGGAATACAGGCAGATATAAAGACAATGACGGCTAATCGTGTATATGCGATGAGTGCAATCACAGCTCTGACTGCACAGAACACTACTGGTGTAACAGATATAATGGAGGTATCTCCTAAGTTTTTAGCAGAGCAGCTTGATAGTATATTTACAGATATATATCCGGATGCTGTCAAGACAGGAATGGTTGCTTCAGGTGAACTGATTGAGGTAATAGCAGATAAGCTTACAGAGTATAAAGCAGGGAATATTGTTGTTGATCCCGTTATGGTGGCGACAAGTGGGGCAAGACTTATAAGTGAGGATGCTATCAGCACATTAAAGAGCAGATTATTACCACTTGCAACAGTTATTACACCTAATATTCCTGAAGCAGAGGTGCTTTCAGGAGTGGACATCAAAGCAGCAGAAGATATGGAAAAGGCAGCAGAGCTTATATGTGACACATTAGGCTGTTCAGTTTTATTAAAGGGTGGACATCAGTTAAACGATGCTAATGATCTTTTATTCCAGAAAGGAAAAGAACCAGTATGGTTTTATGGGAAGCGGATAAATAATCCTAATACGCATGGAACAGGCTGTACGCTATCTTCAGCAATAGCCTCTAACCTTGCAAAGGGAAGAGATCTTGAGACATCAGTCAGGTGTGCAAAGAATTATATATCAGGTGCACTTGCTGCTATGCTTGACCTTGGTAAGGGAAGTGGACCTATGAATCATGCATTTGCGATAGACGGAGAGTATCATAACTTACGGTAGTAGCCTGTCTTAACAAATAATAGATGAATATTTTGTGAAAGTATGGTAACATAGCATATGTTACACTAATAAATATTAAGAAGCAGATATATTATTTTTTAAGAATGAAATGATTACAATAAGTAATATTATTTCTGCTTCATAAACAAGGAGGATTTTATTAATGAAAATAGCAGTATCATACGAGGATGGTAATATATTCCAGCATTTTGGGCATTCTAAGATGTTTAAAATATATGAGATAGATGGTCAGAATATTGTTGATACTAAGATTATAGAAGCACAAGGTTCAGGACATAGTGCGCTTGCAACAATGCTTGATGATATTAATGTGGATGCCCTGATATGTGGTGGCATAGGAAACGGAGCTATGGAAGCACTTGTTCAGATGGGTATAGAGGTGTGCTCAGGAGTATCTGGTGATGCAGACGAGGCAGTAGCAGAATATCTTAATGGCTCACTTGAATCACAGGGTGTTAACTGTGATCATCATAATAATGGAGAGGAACATAGCTGTGGACACTGTGGAAGTGACGAAGAAGCTTGTGGCTGTGGCAGCTGTGGTGATGATGATGGACATGGTTGTGGCGGATGTTCTGGCTGTGGTGGAAGTTATACACCACCTTTTGATGGTCCTAATGTCGGAAAGACATGCAGGGTGCATTATAAGGGAACCTTCAACGATGGAACACAGTTTGACTCATCTTATGACAGGGGAGAACCACTGGAGTTCGTATGTGGTGCTGGTATGATGATACTTGGTTTTGACAGGGCAGTAGCAGCTATGAATGTTGGAGATGTCATAGATGTACATCTTATGCCATCAGAAGCATATGGTGAGGTTGAGCCAGAAGCATTTATAACAGTACCTGTTAAGGAACTTGGCTCAGGCGTAAAAGACCTTAAGGTAGACGATAAGGTATATCTTCAGAACGCACTTGGACAGCCTTTTGTGGCAAGAGTAGCAGCACTTACAGATGATGAGATAACATTTGATGCTAACCATGAGATGGCAGGAAAAGAGCTTAACTTTAAGATAGAGCTCGTAGAAGTGCAGTAGTAGAAAAAATAATAAAGATAATAAAAAATAATAATGATATATTGACTAATGCAAAGCTGAGTGCTATTATTCTAAATAATTTAATAAGCTAAACCGTTGAAGCGGAGATAACGGCAATGATGCCTGTACAGAGAGTTTGCTAGGCTGAGATGCAGATAAGAAACAAGTTGTCAAATGGACCGCTGAGGGCACAAGGGAAATGCATATATGCATAGTATAGTGTGACGTTGCAGGCAGACGTTATATGCCGAGGGTATGTTAGTATCCTGCTAAGAGCATGATTAATATCATGAATTCAAGGTGGCACCGCGGATAGTGAATATAATATAAGCACATTATTCGTCCTTGACAGAAAGTATAATTCTGTCAGGGACTTTTTTTATGCATTGATGAAGGCTGAGGAGCATATAATGCAATCGTTACTAACAGAGAGAAGTGATGAGAAAGACATATTAATAATTATCCTGTGACAGATACAAAACAAGGAGGATAGTGTGAAAAATAAGATTTTTCACACGCAAGATTTGTGCTTACGCACAAACTTTAGATGCGCAAAAGACAGCGCAAGAATGGAGATTTATATGATTAAAGAAGCGATTGTAAAGATTGTAAACAAAGGTGATTTAAGCTATGATGAGGCTTATGCTGTAATGAATGAGATTATGAATGGAGAAACATCTCCTACACAGAATGCAGCATTTCTTGCAGCACTTTCAACTAAGAGTACTAAGGCAGAGACTATTGATGAGATAGCCGGATGTGCAGCAGCCATGAGAGAGCATGCAGTTAAGGTTGAAACAGGTATGGATATATTCGAGATAGTTGGTACAGGTGGTGATAATGCGCAGAGCTTTAATATATCTACTACATCTGCGCTTGTAGCAGCTGCTGGCGGTATGAAAGTTGCAAAGCATGGAAACAGGGCAGCATCTTCTAAGTGTGGAACAGCAGATTGTCTTGAGGCACTTGGTGTTAATATACAACAGGATCCAGAAAAATGTGTTGAACTTCTTAAGGAAGTTGGAATGTGTTTCTTCTTTGCACAGAAATATCATACATCAATGAAATATGTTGGTGCTATCCGTAAGGAGCTGGGGGTAAGAACAGTATTTAACATACTTGGACCACTTACTAACCCAGGTTCACCATCTATGCAGCTTCTTGGTGTATATGATGAATACCTTGTAGAACCTTTAGCGCAGGTTCTTGTAAGCCTTGGAGTTAAGAGAGGCATGGTAGTATATGGCATGGATAAGTTAGATGAGATATCTATGAGTGCACCAACTAAGGTATGCGAGATCCGTGATGGCTGGATGAAGTCATATGTTATCAAGCCAGAGGATTTCGGACTTATGCGTTGTACAAAGGATGACCTTAAGGGAGGCGCCCCAGAAGATAATGCAAGAATAACAAGAGCCATACTTAATGGTGAAAAAGGACCTAAGAGAGATGCTGTTCTTATGAATGCAGGTGCTTCACTTTATATAGGTGGAAAGGCAGACAGTCTTGCGGATGGCATAAAGTTAGCAGCAGAGCTTATTGATTCAGGCAAGGCTGATAAAGTACTTGATAAATTTATTGAAGTAAGTAACAGATAGTCAGAAATGGAGTAAATGTAGATTAAGATGAAAGAGTTAAGTAATAGATCAGCTGACTTTACAGATTCAGTTATAAGAAGAATGACAAGGGTTGCCAATAAATATGGGGCAGTTAATCTGTCGCAGGGCTTTCCTGACTTTGACCCACCAGAGGAAATAACAGACAGGCTGGCAGAAGTAGCTAAAGAGGGACCACATCAGTATGCACTTACCTGGGGTGCTAAGAATTTTCGTGATGCCATAGCTGATAAATACGAACATTTTTCGGGATTAAAGGTTGATCCTGAATCAGAGATAGTCGTTACATGTGGAAGTACAGAGGCTATGATGGCAACTATGCTCAGTATTACTAATCCGGGTGATAAGGTTGTTATATTCTCACCATTTTATGAAAATTATGGCGCAGATACTATACTTTCAGGGGCAGAGCCGGTGTATGTTCCACTTGTTCCACCTGAATTTACATTTGATGCTGCAAAGCTTGAGGAAGCATTTGCAAGTGGAGCCAAAGCACTTATATTATGCAATCCGTCTAATCCCTGCGGAAAAGTATTTACCATGGAAGAGATGCAGACAATAGCTGAACTTGCAAAGAAGTATGATGCTTATGTTGTAACAGATGAAGTGTATGAACACATAATATATGCACCTAATAAACATGTTTATATGCAGGCACTTGACGGCATGAGAGAAAGAACTATTGTATGTAATTCTTTGTCGAAAACATATTCTATAACAGGCTGGAGACTGGGTTATGTTATAGCTAATCCGCAGATTATAGACAGAGTAAAGAAAGTCCACGATTTCCTTACAGTTGGGGCAGCAGCACCACTTATGGAGGCGGCTGTTACGGGCTTAAAGTTTGATGATGAATATTATGACAAGCTGGCAGCACATTATGCACATATGAAAGAAGTGTTTGTAGGCGGACTTAAGGAGCTTGGACTTACATATACAGATCCACAGGGTGCTTACTATGTTCTTGTTGATGTAAGCGAATTTGGTGTTAAGGATGATGTGAAATTCTGTGAATGGATGGCGCAGTATGTAGGTGTTGCAGCAGTTCCGGGCTCAAGCTTTTTCAGGGAGGATGTACATAATCTTATAAGATTTCATTTTGCGAAAAAGGATGATACGCTTAAGGAGGCTATAAGAAGACTTGCGACACTTAGTAAGAAGGCTTTGAGTGTTGGAGAAGCTGAGTGGAAATAAGGGAAAAATAATCAAAATATTATTAATTTTTTAATTGTAATTACATATAATATATATGAATAAGATAACTTGAACTTATTCATTAACGAGATAATTATAGCTGGGTCTCCATTAACCTTCGGGGTTAATCTGTAAAGAGATGAACATTAAAGAGTGGGGTTGTCGCACTAAGAATTAGTGCGATGCCCGTTTTTAGAATGATTTGTAGAATATTTCTTTATATTAATCAAGCCTTATACCCCGCTATAAGCACAGTATCCTCCATCAACTGGAAGCACTATTCCATTAACGAATCCGGAAGCATCATCACTTGCAAGAAATAGTGCCGCACCGATAAGTTCTTCCGGATTGCCGAATCTTCCCATAGGAGTGCCGGCAATTATCTTTCTGGCTCTGGGTGTTAGTGAACCATCTTTGTTGAATAACAGGTCGTGGTTTTGTTTAGCAGCATAGAAGCCTGGTGCAATAGCATTGCATCTTATTCCGCTTTCACCCATATGTGTGGCAAGCCATTGTGTCAGATTAAGTATTGCACTCTTGGCATTGCTGTATGTAACAACCTTTGTTAAAGGAAGTATAGATGATACAGAGGCTATGTTTATGATACTTCCGCTTCTTTTTTTAACCATATCACGTGTGAATACCTGGATAGGAAGAAGAGTTCCCATAAAGTTAAGCTCCATAACCTCACGAATCTTTGTTTCATCAAGATTCCAGAATGAATAATCATCATCTTCAGGCTCTTTTTTTAACATTTCAACTGATGTTATGGCACCAGGCTGGTTGCCTCCAGCACCATTGATAAGTATATCGCAGCTTCCAAGTTCAGCTTTGATTGCTTCATATGTTTTAGTAAGCTCTTCTTTATCAGTAACATCGCTGCAGTAGCCTTTTATGGTAACAGCAACATTGTGTTCTTTTAAAGCATTGGATGTAAGTTCGTTAACAACCTTTTCCATATTCGCTTTATTTCTTCCAATAATTGCTGTTTTGGCACCGCTTACGGCGAGCCCATAAGCCATGGCTGAGCATAAGGTTCCACTGCCTCCGGTTACTATTGCTGTTTTTCCTGTTAGATTAACGTTAAATGGTATTTTCATATAATAATCTGCCTTTCCTACATATTTATATTTTGTTAGTTATCATCATCGTTGAACCCATTCATAAGAAAGTTGTTCCATTTGGCATTGACTTCCTCAAGTTCTTTCTTTTGCATAATCCTGTTTCTGTCAGCAAGAATAGATAACATTTCGTCTGCTATCTCAGCAACAGGAGGATGTTCGTAGTGATAAAGATATCCTATCATTCTTTGTGCAGTGAAGTCTGTATTAAGATTTCTTGTTATGATATCGCAGAACTCCTCTGGATAATCTCTTTCAAGCATCAGCTTATATAGCTGCATACTTACTTCTGATCTTGGTTTCATAAATAAAATCCTTTCGTTTGCCATAGGCAAAAACCCACTACCTTTAGGTGGTGGGCAGTTGACATAATAGTAGTCCCCTGACTTTTATACTCTTATCATTATATAAAAAAATATTAAAATCTCAATATGCATTTCTGATAAAAAGAAAATAAGATTGATAAGATATAATGAGCGCAAAAGAAAAGGAAGCGGCTGCGAAGCAGACATTTGCTTTTCTTGCGCCATTAACGAACGAACAGCCATGCGAAGCAGGGCGGGATAGCGCATAGCGCGGGTTCGTGAGTGTACGGATAGATAATATGAAAGATATTTATTAACTGTAAATTGAAAAAAAATACAGAATATGATATTATTTAAACATATAGATTCGTGTTTACAGGTAGTTACAGGTGATGAAAGATTGTTAAAGGATATGATTTGTTTATGAAGCTATGTTCAATGATAATAAACGAAATAAAAGCAGTATATCAATATGAGAAAAGATCAAGAGTGGATATAGGCACACTTCAGAATGTCATGCTGATATTTGTTGTTGTGATGCTGCTTATTGATATACAGAATTTAAAACTTGGTGAGTATGTTATTACTGCTATTACATTTGTTGTAGCAGTAGTCAGTATATTTGCGATTCTGGCATTAGGCCATTCTGATAAGATATACCGGATATGCATGGCAGCAGTGATTGCTTTTCTTATATTGGCTGTTCCAATCTCATTATATGGCTCAAACAAAGGATTTTCAATGATGTGGTATTTTCTTGTACCTATAATATCTATTATTCTTCTTGGAATGCCTTTTGGAATACCGGTAAGTGTCGGTTTTGGATTATATGTTACAGTAATGTTTTATACACCATTAAAAGAACTGCTTATATATGATTATCCTAAATATTATCTCTTTTATTATCCATTATTTTACTGGTCATTTTTTGTGATAGTTGTTGTTATAGATATATTTTATAAGCGTTATCAGATGAATCAGGAGGAAAATGAAAAAGAACTGGAAAAGGATGTAGCTATAGCTCTTGAAGACAGAAAGAAGCTTATGATAGATGCAGTTACAGCCATAAGTCAGATGCTTGATGCAAAGGATGGTTATACTCAGCAGCACTCAAAGAGGGTGGCAGAGTATTCGTTGATGATAGCTAAGAGCATGAATAAGTTTTCCGATAAAGATTATAAAATCATATACAGGAGTGCGTTACTACATGATATAGGAAAGATAGCAGTTCCTGATATGATTCTTAACAAGCCAGGAAGACTGACTGATGAAGAGTATGATATTATGAGGAAGCACACTGTATGGGGTGGCGAGATATTAAAGGATCTTGAGTTTCTGCCAGATGCAGATAAAGGTGCAATATATCATCACGAGAGGATAGATGGTAAGGGCTATCCTTATGGTATTAAGGCAGATGAGCTCCCAGAACTGGTAAGAATAATAAGTGCAGCGGATTCACTTGATGCCATGAGTTCCAACAGATGTTACAGGAAACAGTGTGATAAGCAGTATATTATAGATGAATTTAAAAAGGGTGCTGGCAGACAGTTTGATAATGAAGTTGCACATATCGTTATAAGTCTTATAGAAAAGGGTGAATTGTTGTCGGAAGCATAGAGCCATCCTGATAAAAAGCAAAAGAGGGATATTGTATGAATATGAAGATTAGAAAGTCAGGGAAAGATGTCAGTTACAGGGAAATATTTTTATGTCCATACGAGGACAGGCTGCTTGCACTGTGTGTCAAGCTTGTATTCGGATTCGTATGGCTTATAAATATGTTAGTAGGCATAGTGCTTGATGTTGGATATGAGTATGATATACAGGCAGCCTTGATAGTTTTAATCATGGCGGTTAATATTGCAATATCAGTTAAGAATTATAATATATGGATTGATTTTGTTACGTTTGCAATTATGAGTATGCCTGTTTATAGTTTATTGTTTGAGGCTGATATTGAGGCCTTTAGCATAATGTATCCGGTTCTTTTTTCATGTGCTACAGTATTTGTACTCGGAATAAAGTATAGTCTTCCCATTAATATAGTATGTCTTGGTTCTATTATATATTGCTGCAGGTTTAATAATGCTGATACTATAGATATTTATGATGAAAATATTGTTTTAAGGTTACCGTATTTTTTCATATGCATGCTGCTTATTATATATTGTCTTATGTTTTTTATCCAGAAGAACTGGGTTGAGAAAAAGAATATAAAACATAAGCTGGAAAACAGAATATATGAAGAGAATATAAGGCTTGAGAATATATCCATGAAGGTCATGAATACCATGGTTCATGCACTTGGTGCCAAGATATATGGAGAAGAGGAACATTTAAAGCAGGTTGCAGAATATGCCAGAGAGATAGCGTTGCGTAAAGGACTTGACCAGAAAATGTGTATGAATGCATATAATGCAGGTCTGCTTCATGAGATAGGCATGGCTGCTATACCAGATGAGTTTATAAATAAGAATAAGCTTTCAGATGAAGAATATGATATATTCAAAACATATGTTGATAAAGGCTATGAAATCGTAGGCATGCTTAGAACATCAAGTGCAGAAAGCATAGCAGAAGCAGTACATTATCATAGGGAAAACTATGATGGAAGTGGATATCCAAGTGGGTTAAAGAAAAGTGAGATTCCACTTTTAGCAAGGATTATCATGGTTGCAGATTATACTGACAGACATTTAAGAAGAGGAGAGAGCAGTCAGATAGTTATACGCAAGTTAAGGACGTTATCAGGAGATAAGTTTGACCCGGCAGATGCAAGGATTATGGAGAACATATTAAATGAATCAAACCAATAGCTTGTGTCTGCAGGCAGAAGTAAGAAAAGTAATATAAAGAAAAGTAAAAAAGAAAAGTAAGAATGGAGAAAAGAATAGTATGTCAGAGATAAAGCTGGGTTGCCATGTGGGTATGGCAGGTAAGGAAATGTTTTTAGCATCCGCAAAGGAAGCAGCTTCATATGGAGCGAATGTTTTTATGTTATACACAGGAGCACCACAGAATACACGAAGAAAAGAGATATCAGAACTGAATATAGATGCAGGGTGGGAATATGCACATGCACATGGTATAGACGAGATAGTTGTACATGCACCATATATTATCAACCTGGCTAACACAGTTAAGCCAGAGACATATGAGCTTGCAGTAGAATTCCTTGAAAAAGAGATTATCCGGACAGCTGCCATGAGAAGCCATATACTTGTGCTTCATCCAGGAAGTCATGTGAATGCAGGTGTTCTGGAAGGAACGGCACAGATAATAAAAGGTCTTAATACAGTATTGAACCAGAATGATGATGATGTATATATAGCACTTGAAACTATGGCAGGAAAAGGCAGTGAGATAGGAAGAACTTTCGATGAATTAAAAGCAATATACGATGGTGTTGAAAAAGCTGACAGACTGCGGGTATGTTTTGATACATGCCATGTGAATGATGCAGGCTATGATATAGTCAATCATTATGACGAAGTGTTTGAAGAATTCGATAAGGTTATAGGCCTTGATCAGATTGCAGTATTTCATATTAATGACAGCATGAATCCATTGGGGGCACATAAGGACCGTCATGCTAACATAGATAAAGGTAATATTGGATATGGGACACTCCATAGATTAGTCCATGATGAAAGATTTGTTAATGTGCCTAAAATACTTGAAACACCATGGGTAGCAGTTGATGGCAGTGATAAGAAAGTCCCTCCTTATAAAGAAGAAATAGCATGGTTATTAAAATAAAATCAAAAATATAAATAAAAAATGCTATTTTTCATAAGACATCCGGGCAGGATTGTGCTAAAATGCATGTGAATAAAAAGTAATGCAGAAATGGAGGATTACTTATGAAGCTGATAGCAATTATAGATGATAACTATGGAATGATGTTTAATAACAGAAGACAAAGTAAGGATTCAGTACTTATAGACAGAATAATAGAGATTTCAAAGGAACATAAGCTGTGGGTATCTATGTATACAAAGTCATTGTTTCCACATAACGATAATATAGTTCTTAGCCAGAACTTTGGACAGGCTGATAAAGAAGATTATTGTTTTATTGAAGATGATAAGGTATCAGATGTTCAGGAGCATATTGATATGATATATCTTTATAAGTGGAACAGAGAGTATCCATCAGATACTACATTTCCTGAAAAGCTGTTAAATGAGTTCACGCTGGAAAGCTCTGATGAGTTTGAGGGAAGTTCTCATGATAAGATTACAGAAGAAATATACAGAAGAAAGAAATAATAAAACAGAATTGTGTGCAGGGTTATATGTTAAATAGAATTAAAAAATGGACGTGGCATGGATGTGCTATACTGTCTGTTGTACTGATGCTGATAGGTGCAACAGGACTTACAGCATGTTTTAAGCCAGAAGATACAGTACAGAATTCAGTAAGCAGCAATGAAACGATAAAAAATGATTCAGGTGTGTCTGATTATGAAGATTTTGCCGCATCATTAGATACATTGCCTGAATACTCAGGCAATCCGTACATTGTTGTAAATGATAATACACCATTTTTCACAGAAGCTGACAAGACGACAGCATCTTTTGAACAATATGGAGAACTTGATTCACTTGGAAGATGTACAACCGCTTATGCTAATGTGGGAAAAGATCTTATGCCAACAGAAAAAAGAGGTACAATAGGTTCGGTGAAACCTACTGGATGGCAGACAGCCAAGTATGATAATGTGGATGGAAAGTATCTGTATAACAGATGTCATCTTATCGGATATCAGTTAACAGCAGAGAATGCCAACAAAAAGAACCTCATAACAGGAACAAGATATCTTAATGTAAATGGTATGCTGCCTTTTGAGAATATGGTTGCAGATTATATTAAAGAGACTAATAACCATGTTTTATACAGGGTTACGCCGGTATTTATAGGAGATAATCTTGTTGCCAGCGGCGTTCTTATGGAAGCAGAGTCAGTAGAAGATAATGGTGAAGGAATATTATTTAATGTTTACTGCTATAATGTACAGCCAGGAATAGTGATAGACTATGCAACAGGCGACAGCCACCAATAGAATATAATAAAAGATTAATGTAAGGACCAGATTATTTGTTACGTAAAGTTACAGATAAGCTGGTCTTTTTATGTATTTTTTGTTTTGCAGAAAAAATAAAAAAGCTGTGCCGTGTGACCATCATGTGACCATTCCCATTCATAATAGCTACCGTAGAATATATTAAAGGAAAGGAGTTAGTGGATGAATGAAAAACCAGGATGGTTTCATATCAGTAAGACATCAGGTAATAAGCGCCTGGCGCGCAGTATGTTATTAATATTATGTGCAGCTATAAGTCTTATATTCACAGGAGCATTTATAACATATGCGGTTTTAAAAACAGTTACACCTACGGCAACAAATGTGTTTCAGTCAGATAAGAATATAAGAATAAAACTGGATGAACCACAGTGGGAGGATCATGGCATGTCAGAGGCACTTGGATATGTGCCTGGGCAGAAGATTGACAAGGATCCAACAGTTACATTACAGGCTGATAGTGTTGATTCTTATGTGGCATTAAAGGTGCAGTATTATGGTGCCAATAACCAGGAACTTACAGGAGAAGAGTTTGGCAGGCTTTATCTTAACAAAGATAAGCAGGATGAAATTAACAGTGAGGGAATAGATTATTCCTATGCATGGGAATATATAGGGATGGCTGCGGATGATAAAGGCGAGGTATATATATATAAGGATATCTTAAGCCAGGATGCTGAATCAACTGTTAAGAAAGAGAATGTGACAGAACCATTGTTTACAAGAGTATATCTTAGCAGAGATATACAGCAGGATGAAGTTAAAAAAAAGCTGCCCGAATTTAATATAAAAATAACAGCATATGCTATCCAGGCAGATGGAAACACATATGATAGTGCAAAAACTGAAATGATGAGTTTTATAAACAGCATAGCTGATTATTAAATATATGTGGAGGGATCATATCAATGAATAAGATGAAAAAAATCACAGCAACAGCAGCAGCCATGGCTATTTCTGCAGGTCTTGCAGTTGGAGGAACGCTTGCTTATCTTAATTCTGTAACAGAAACTAAGACAAATACATTTACATCAGGAAAGAATATAACAACGACACTTACAGAGACAGAATGGACAACTGATTCAGGAAAGAACTATACACCTGGTGATGTTATAAGAAAGAATCCTGTTATGAAGAATGAATCAGATCAGGCAGTATATATGGCAATTAAGGTTGATTATACTGATGCACAGGGCAGTCTTATGAGTGCAGAAGCTTTTGAAAAATATGCATCAGTTACTGACTTTGACTTAGATGACTGGGAAAAGATAGCAGTTAACCAGGATGGAAGTGAAATGTGGGTATATAAGAGTGCAGTAGAAGCAGGTTCTGCTACAGAAGCGTTGTTTAATAATGTTGAAGTATACACAGGAATAACAGAGGAATGGTCATCGGCTGCTAAGACGACGACAGTATATAAGTGTGATGCAGATGGTAACAAGCTTGAGATTATTGATGTTGACAGCGAGGAATATGATCCAACAGTTATTTACAAGGACCAGGATGGAAATATAGTGGATGCAGGTACACTTCCATCATTTAACATCAAGGTGACAGGTTTTGCTGTCCAGGCATCAACATTTGCAGATTATGAAGAAGCACAGCCAGAGCTTGTAAAGCTTGTTAACAGCAGGACGGCAGCCGGTTCACAGTTTACAGCTGATTAAGATAGAGTAAATATATAAATCAAATAGTGAAATAAAAAATGCAGGAGGGTGTAAAAGAATCAGTATGTTTAAGAATAGAAAAAAACTTGTAATAGGTCTTACTGCTTCAGCGTTATGCATAACATCGGTAGTTGGTGGAACTTTAGCATATTTTACAGATAAGGATATACGTTCTAACGTAGTAACGCTGGGTCATGTAACAGGAACACTTACAGAAACAGATGAACATAAAAGAGATGATAACACAACAGGTAAGGATTATAGTAACGTAAAGCCGGGTGATGTGTTGTCAAAGGATCCGACTGTTAACCTTAAGTCTGATTCAGAGGATGCATATGTCAGAGTAAGAATAGACTACAAGGGACTTACAGATGAGCAGGCAGCAGATATTGAGGAAGCTCTTGATATCCAAAAAGGATGGGTAAAGTCAGACGATGGATATTATTATTATCAAAATATACTATCTAACAAGAATGATGGAGAAACATCATCAAAAGTATTTACTAAAGTAACAATACCAGCTGAATGGGGTAATGAAATGGCCGATAAAACATTTAATATTGATGCAAGGGCAGAATTCATACAGGCAGATAATTTTACACCGGTAAAGGATGCTTATGGAAATATCACAGGCTGGGGTAATGCAGATATAAAGTAAGTGTCAAAATGTTATTTTGTATACAGCGGTAAGGGGTAAATGGAAAAAAGCTGTTATATAAAATATGTCATAAACAAAACATGTCAGTCATAGAATAGAAAGTGTGTGAAAACGGGGCAAATTACATAATTTGCCCCGTTTATGTAAAACATCTGTTAAAAATGTGTGCTTCGCACAAACTTGAGATGCGCAAAGAAGCAGCGCAGGAATGGAGAGTTATTATGAGAAAAAAGCTGTTAATCACTGCGGCGGCAATAATTCTTTCAGCGGATTTTATCGCTGGTGGGACTATGGCCATATATAGGGCTGCAGCACACACCGATAAAACAATATCAACATCTTCAATAGGGGTGAGTCTGAATGTTAATGAAGACAATATTGATAGGAATTCCAATGAAAATGCGATAAATACAGAAATGGTTAACCAGCGCGTAATACAGAAGGTGTCAGCAAAAAATACAGGAGACAGACCGCAGTATGTAAGGGTGAAGGTGAAAAAAGAGTGGCTTGATAATAAAGAAGCAGTTACAGAAAGAGAAGGACAGAAGCTTAATAAGGATTATATTGGAATAAATTACGTAAATACCAATGACTGGATATATGTAAGTCCGTCTGGTAATGATGATGACCCTGATGGTTACCTGTATTATAAAAAAATAGTAGCTCCTGGGGAGAGTACAAGTGATTTTATGGATGCATATACAGTACTTCTTGGAGTTAATGGTAACACTAATATATACAGGGATTTGTCTGCCAGGGTTACTTATGATGCCAATGCTATACAGACAGTTGCTGCAAAAGCTGCCATGTTGTATGAGTGGGGAATGCTTGCAGAAATAGATGATGACGGAATGATACAGGATATAAAGTATCCTGAATCTGGAAAAGAATATGAGATTACAGATGATATAACTAAGGTAACACCAGGTGCTAAAGCTTTGGCAGCAGATGCATCTGTAAAGACATCAGAAAAAAATGCTACATCAATAACTCTTGATAACAGTGCGGTAAAGTTTGGTGTAGTCGAAAAAGATGCAGATTTTAAAGATATGGAACCAGGAGAATCAAGAGAAGGAAAGATAAGTTTATATAATAATTCAGATAAAAATATGGATTTTTATATAAATAGTGAGCTTATCAGTAATATTGCAGATGAAGGCAGTAAAGCAGGCATATACAACATAAAAATATATAAAAGTGTTAAAGATAACGAATATTCTTTGCTATATGACGGAATCATAGGTAGTCAGGATACAACAGGGAATACGAAAACAGATAGTGCGTTAAGTGGAAATATTCTTATAGGGGATAAGTATATTGCAACACTTTCAGGAGGAGAGAGTGCGGATATAAGAATCGTTGTGACACTTGATGGAGAAGCTATGGATAATTCTTATATGAATAAAGAAGGAAGGATACGTGTTAATGTGAGTGCACAGCCAAACAGTGATGCAGCTGTAACCAAAACAAGTGTCATGACAGGAGATAACTCTTTACTTATGTTATATGGAGTGCTTGCAGTTATAGCAGGAACAGCGGTTTTGGGAACATTAGCCGGTCTGTTTTGCAGAAGAAAAGAAAAGCATAACACTACAAAAAAAGAATTATAGCTGGTGAAGTATATTGCAGGAGCAGGGAATAGTATATGTTACGTTTCTGGATGATTTTTGTATGACATACAACGGGATAATACTTGATAATAGCAGAATAAAATCAGATAAAATAACGAAGCTGTTGTCTTATATAATAAGTCACTGGAATAGTAATATATCGGTCGGGGAATTATCAGATGCATTATGGAATGATGAGGAAAGCGATAATCCTGCCAATGCTTTGAAAAATCTTGTGTATAGGGCAAGAAGCATATTAAAGAAGAATTTTGGACAGATCGAATTCATAAAAACCGGACGTGGATATTATAGCTGGAACAGGGATATATCAGTAAATGCGGATGCATGGGAGTTTGAATGCATGTGTGAAAAAGCAAAAACAATAAAGTCAGTATCAGAAAAGACAGATTATCAGAAAAAAGCCCTGAAATATTATAAGAAAAGATTTTTAGAAAAATATACTGACTGTTACTGGATTGTTACACTTAACGCTTATTATCATACCATGTATATAAATGAGGTTGTGAAACTGTCAGAGACATTGTATGCATGTAATGATTATAAAAATATGGAAATAGTGTGCAGTCGGGCACTTATGACAGATGATTTGTCAGAGGATGTGCATTATTACTATATGAGGGCTCTTATAAGCCAGAATAGACAGGCTGAGGCAGAAAAACATTTTAAGCAGCTTGAACAGTTATTTAAAGAACGTCTGTGTGTGAAGCCATCTGAAAAAATATGTAACCTTAACAAAGAAATTACTTTAAATCACGATAATATAATTCATAGATATTCACGCGGTGCGGTAGTATGTGATTATGAAGAGTTCATGAAAAACTGTGAAATAGAAAAACGCCGTATACGTAGAAATAACAGCAGTGCATATACAGTAGTTTTTAATAAAAGCTCTGAAACATTTTTATATACACTTAAACATTCGTTAAGGGAGAGTGATATAGTCGCTGCCTGTGATAAAACACATTATATTATTCTGCTTTCAGACTGCAGTATAGATAATGTAAGAGATATTGTAAAACGTATATTAGATAACTGCAGTAAAAAACAACAGAAAGAAATTCCAGAGTATAAGCTTAAGAAGCTTATCTGCGATGTGGAAAAATAAAAATATTAATCTGAAAGGAGAGAATATGTCAGGTAAGATAAAGAAGAAACTGCCAGTTATACTGGTATGTATAAGTATGTTTGTAGTGTTTTCTGGTATTATCCTTACACTTATGTGTACAACAGGGTTAACAGAAATACCAGCTTTATATAACGTAAGAAAGGAAGAAACAGCTAATAAAGAAAACAAAGCAGTTGGTGATAATGGTGAGGCATTAGTCAGTGCCAGTGCTACTGAGGGGAATGATGTGGCTGATGAAGATGGTGAAAAGGATAACGATATTCTTGCAGGATATTGTACATTTTATGATTATGTTGTTGCTCCATATAGAGGAGCAAAATATAAACCGGGATTTAAGGAGCTTGCCAGTCTGAGTATAAATACATCTTCTAACTATGCAAATGATGGCAGGGATAAGCTGACTGTAGGAACAAAAAACCAGAATTACAGAAAAAACAGATATTCATGCAATGTAAATGGACTGGATGTTAATACATGCATATATTATAACGATGGAAAGTATAAAACTACTGGAACTTTTGATGGGACAAAAAAAGAGTACTACAATGCCTCACAAGGCATCATAAAGGGGCTTGATAAAGAGGATTACCGAAGGGTCATATTTAATGTTGATGAACCGGGACTGTTTTCTGATGAGGCAAAAACAGGAAAGACGGTTATAAAAGATTATAAGCTGATTTTTAAAAAGGATGACAATGGAAACAGAAGCTCAACATATACATTAGACTACGTATTATCTCCTAAAGGTAATAAGACACAGGCAGGGGATAGTTTTTTTCCTTTAAATGATTCATCCTCGCATGTTCCTGACTGCGGTTATAACAGTGCGGATGGAAATAAAGGAACAAACTATTATTTCGGTATGCGTTATGATGTTGAGTTTGCATTAAATGGTTATGATGATGATCTTGTGTATAAGTTCACAGGTGATGATGATTTGTGGGTGTTTCTTGATGGAGAGCTTGTTTTAGATCTTGGAGGTATCCATAGTGAATGTGGCGGTGATGTAGACCTATGGCAGACAGGTCCGCTGGCAGATGAGCTTGTAAAAGCAGGAAATGATAAATCAGAGGTTGACCAGCACAAAAAACATATTATTACAGTTTTGTATATGGAAAGAGGTGGCAATCTTTCAAACTGCAATATGAAGTTTACAGTGCCGGACACAGCAAGAATAATCACCATAGATGATTATGATGTGAATAAGACAGTAAACCTTAACGACTGGGAGGACAGGACATATGATATTTCACTTACAGCATCGTTAAAGGATACAGATGGTGTTATTCTTAAAGATATAACTAATGTTGCAGTAAGGGATTATATAGATAACAGATTTAACATCATAGATGATGAAGGAAATATAGTGATAACTGATGCTGAATATGCAAAGAATCACAGTGGCTATGTGTGTATTTCACAGGCAGGTGCGAATACAGCATCAGGTGGAAATATAGGCTATGATGAAGAAAAGAATATGGTATATGTAGAATGGACTGACCAGACAGTAACAAGTCTTAGTAACAAAGCTGATATATCATCAGGCAGCAGTGCAGCGGACGATGAAAAATATGGCTGGAAAAAAGTTATCAAGGTTAAGGCAGACCCACATTATGCAGGTGGCAATAATGTAACGACAAATGGTGGGGAATCTGGAGTGATAATTGATGGTAAATTCAAGGAATTTCCAAAGCCGGCAGTTAATGTACGGACACTTCCGCTTATTAAAAATACAGAGGATGTAATATTTTATGGTGACAGCTTAGAAGAATACAGCGCTAAATCAGAAATACTAAATAAAATCCTTGAAACAAACGGCTGTACAATAAGTGAAGATGGAACAGAGCTTTCAAGTGAGGATTTCACTGTATTATGGTATAAGGATGATAAGCCTGTATATGAATCTGAATTAGCTGATATAGCTCCTGATGATGATACATCTTACAAAATAAAGGTTAAATATGGTGTGAGCAGGGTTGATGAAAATGACAGCTGCACAAAAAATACAAAGGGCTATATAGCTGATGAAACACTTTATAACAAAGAAAAAGATATAAACAATGACAGCTATGATCATGCTTTGTATACAATTCATGTTGTTAAAGGCCAGCTGGATATAACAAAATGTATAGACAGCCAATATACAGATAACAGAATAATAAGAGCTAACCAGACATATGTATTTAAAATAGAACAGTTTGGATATAAGGAAGATGTAAAGGACGGATTAATAGCAGTGTATTATCAACCTGTATCCTTTGATGCTAATGGATATGTAGTACAGAAAACAGCAGTTATAAGCGGGCTGAAAAAGGGCTTTTATACGGTGTCTGAGGATACGGACTGGACATTGGAGTATAAGCTTTCAGAAAAATCTGATAATTATAGTAAAAATGATAATTCAGGTTCTGAAGAAGCGAGTGATATATTTATCGGTGAGACAATAATAAAAGCAGATTATGCTAATGATATCAGACCACAATTCTATGGTTTGGATAGTGTACGTTATGGATTGTGGGCAGATGGAGAACCGGCACAGACAGTATTTACCAATAAAAAAGATTCTGGATGGAAGTGGCTTAGCGATGCAGCCTTGGCAGTCAACAGATTTATGGGAAAGAATGAAAAACAGCAGTAATATATAGATGGATAACAGCAGCAATAATAGATGGATAACGGTAGTAAGGATATTAAGATGGATATTAGGATGAATATTAAGATGGATAGTAATATGTATGGTAATGTAGATAGTAATGTGGATAGTGAAAATAACAGATGGCTTAGAAAATTCTTACGGGTATTGGCTGATGTTATGTTTATACTGTTAGCAGGAATAGTGCTTGTTACGTATCTTCCAGGAGTTATTGGCTTTAAAAGTTACAGGGTTTTATCAGCCAGTATGGAGCCTGAATATCATGTCGGTAGTCTTGTGTATGTAAAACAGGTTGATGTGGATTCTATTAATACCGGAGATGTCATAACATTCCACATTAGTGAAAGTAATCTTGTTACGCACAGAGTTGTTGAAAAAGACAGCATTCGTGGAGGATTTATAACTAAAGGCGATGCTAACGAGGTAAATGATGGTGGTCTTGTAACATATGATAGTGTTGTTGGTAAAGTGATGTTTGATATTCCGCTGCTTGGGTATGTATCATCATTTATGAGTTCGTTATATGGAAAATGTGTTGTTATAGGGGTGCTTATTGTGATGATGGCTCTGGAAATACTATATAACAGAATGGAAAAGATGAATTGCAAAAAGGTGCTGCAGTATAGAAAGGGGAATATGGTGTGAAAAGGATTAATATAGTAAAGAAAATAACAGTATCAGCTGGACTTCTTGCTGCTGTTATGCTTCTAGTCACAGGAGTAACCTATGCTTCGTTAAAAACCAGGACTAAAGCTGTTGATAATGTCTTTAAGGGAGCATGTGTCAACATAGGAATTGTTGAAAAAAATAAGAATAAGGAAATGATATTAGAAGATTCAGGGACAGGAAAAGATGGGGCATATGATGAAAACAGGGAGAATAATTCTAACATATATGAGCGTATAAGTGAAAATATGAGAACGGCAGCTAAAGAGGTCGCTGTAAAGAATATAACCTCGCAGGATTATCCGACTACAGATACAGTTGTGAGAGTTAGGTTTGTTCCGGTGCTTGTATATGATGATAACGAGGAGAATAGGAAAGATAATATAGCTGGTCAGACAGTACCGCTAGATATGAGAGGAAAGGTTGATTATATATTAGCAGATGGAGTTGTGGATGAGGCAGCATCACAGGAAGCTGGGGTAAAATGGATATATAAAGATTCTTTATCAGGAGATATTAATGACAGATATTATTATTATATATCAGCCTTAGAACCAGGAGAGGTATCAGAAATGCTGTTAAAAGAGGTAACGTATAATGGAGAACTCCCACAAAATACACATTTTGAGCTAAGAGTGTTAGCAGAAGGCATAGCAAAAGCCCAGCTTCCTTATCTTGTATAACAGAGTAAAGATTTTGTTAGTTGAATTTTGTATAAATATATGTTAGTTTAATCTTGTATAAATATACTTGTAATTATAAATGATTTGATTTACAATTATTTATGATAAAAAGTTTATTGCTATGAAGGCAGTCATTACATAAGAGGAGGATATATGAATGACTATTGAAAAAAGAAAGTCAAAAAGAACCGATATAAGTGTGCAGATATCAATAAGACAGCTTGGGGATAACTTTGTATCAGGGTTTTCTCCAGAATCTGTTGAAGTTCATGTGATAGATATTTCGCAGGATGGTATTGCATTTAAGTCTGAGCATGAATTTAAGCTGAATTCATATTATGATACAATCATAACTCTGGCCAATAAAGAATCAATAGCTACTGTCATAGAGATAGTAAGGAAAGGAAATGAACAGGACAAATATACCACCTATGGCTGTAGGTTTGTAGGTGTAAGTCCAGAGGACAGATTCAAAATAAATGTATATCAGATAGTTGATGAAGCAGAAAAGAATCAATAAAATCACGGATATCGTATGTTAAGCATAAGCTGATGCTTAACATACGATATCCGTTTTTATATATCTGTTATTGTTTCTTTTTTGTGGATGTTGAAGTCTTAGCAGAAGAACTGTTTTTAGATGAACCATTAGGATATGGATCAAGTGTTTCTGTAGAAGATTCATGTTCGTTTACATATTCTTCTACGTCAAATACGTCTCCTGCAAGAACCTTGTTTATCATGGCTGATGCATTTTTAATATCATCGGCATAAGGAAGAACTATGGATGCGTTGTATGCACCAACAACCTCAAGATGTCTGTATTCATCTGTATCACCGTTTATTCCGTAAGATTGTATGTTCCATGGAGTGTTATTTCCCAGCTGCATTTTGACAAGATCTGTTATGGCCTTGTTAGGAATGTTGGTGAGGAAAAGGTCACTTACAGCATCCATAACAGCAGAATATTTTGTAAGTATTGCTGGTGATGTAGCCTTTTGTATAATTCCCCTGATAACAGCCATCTGGTTGCGGCCTCGCTGGAAGTCACCGGCAAGGAAGGCATATCGTTCTCTTGCAAATGCTATAGTCATATCGCCATCACATTCATTCTCGCCTTTGACAAAGTGGTATGCAACAGGAGCAGCATCCTGTCCGTTAGTGAATTCTACTTCAGAATCAATAGTTATTCCACCTAGCGCATCAACGATAGATTTACTTCCAAGGAAGTTAATCTTTACATAATAGTCAATATCAATTCCATATAGCTTCTCAAGTGCTTCCATAGACCGGTGTACACCATAATTGCCGGCATGTGTCAGCTTATCATATCCGGTAACACCCTTGTTGTTGGATATCTGTATATATGAATCCCTTGGAGTAGTAACGAGTAATACCTGCTTGCTTTCTGGATTGATTACTGCAAGTATGTTAACGTCACTAAGTGCGTTGTCTAAAAGCTTTGTATCAGCACCATCATCACTTGATATACCTGATACATATATGATAAAAGGGTCCTTTTTAACGTTGATATTGGCGGTATCAAGTTCAACTTCTTTTTCGTAACGGTATGTTTTAATAATCTTAATGTCCTTTTCAAAGCTTTCATAATCCTGTGAAATCATGTTAATCATCGAATGATTAATAACTATAGCCTGGACCTTTTTTCCAGCATAAAAAGCATCTATAAGCTCATTCCATGTGTTGTATTGTGTAATGTCTAAGGTGTGTCCGGTTTCTGACTTGATGCTGTCTATGGCAGCTGGTACATTCTCACTTGCTGCAACTGCGTTATAAGCATACTTATAGTTCACAGTATCTGACAGACTGGCTGCTTTGTCGCTTGCAAGTACACATACATCGACAATATCAACTGCAGTGTCAGCGTTGCCAAACTTAGATAATACCGAATCAAATTTTGATGTGAAAAGGTATGAAAAAAGTATCAGAACGGAAAGCAATATTGATATAAGTTTACCAAGAATGTGAGATCTTGAAAACTGTGATGTCAAATCGTATAAAAAGACAAGTATGAGAATAATATTCAGTACAATAAGATATTTTGCAGGAAGCATGTCAAGCCTGAATATTGTAATCTGGAAGAGTACTGTAAGGACAAGTTGTACTAAAGCCAGCAGAAGTCCAGCAGCAAGAGCAAAGCCCCGCTTCTTTTTTTTCCGTTCTGCTTTTGAAAGGCTTACAGTTGGTTTAAACAGATATTTTAAATCACTTCTGGATGGTGATGGTTTAGCCATAATAAAACCCCATTTCTTTATAATATATTTATTGCTGTTAAAAAAATCCAATATATTTTATCATATTTACATAATAAAATAAAGAAAGTATAAGAAAAAAATGGCAAAAGAAAAATTAAGACACAACTTTTAAGATAGCAGGCTATATGTTATTATAATAATGATGTCAGCGTTAAAAGACCAAAACGAGATTATATAACAAAGGAGTAAACAAATGAACGAAAACAATCAGACTATTGTTCGTGATGCACGAAAGTTAGGTATTCCTAAGATGCTTATACTTGGTATACAGCATATGTTTGCAATGTTTGGTGCAACTATTCTTGTGCCTATCCTTGTAGCAGGCTACTTTCAGACAGCATGTAACGAACCATTAACAAGGGGACTCACTGTCTCTGTCACACTGTTTTGTGCAGGGGTAGGAACACTTATATTCCATGTGTGTTCAAAGTTTAAGGTGCCGGCATTTCTTGGCTCATCTTTTGCATTTTTAGGTGGCTTCTATACAGTAGCTAACTTAAACAGTGGAATGTATGCAGATATGGGTGTCAACGAAAAGGCAGCATATGCATGTGGAGGCGTAGTCGTTGCAGGTGTGTTGTATCTTGTGGCAGCACTTATATTCAAGCTTGTAGGTGTTAACAGGGTTATGAGATTCCTTCCACCGGTAGTAACAGGTCCAATCATCATATGTATAGGACTTTCACTTGCCTCATCAGCCATATCAAACGCATCAACTAACTGGCTTCTTGCCATAGTTGCACTGGCAGTTATTATCGTGTTTAACATATGGGGAAAAGGCATGTTTAAGATTATACCTATTCTTATGGGTGTAGTAATATCTTACGTATTTGCACTTATACTCAACGCATTCGGAGTTACTAATCCGGATGGCTCAGCTATACTTAACTTTGCCTCTATATCATCTTCAAGCTGGATTGGTATTCCACAGTTCCAGTTATGCAAGTTTGATATAACATCAATACTTGTTATGGCACCTATAGCTATAGCAACTATGATGGAGCATGTCGGAGATATGTCAGCTATATCAGCAACTGTAGAGCAAAACTTTATTGCCGATCCAGGACTTCATCGTACACTTATGGGTGACGGACTTGCTACTGCATTTGCTGGTTTAATAGGTGGACCTGCTAATACAACATATGGAGAAAACACAGGTGTACTTGAACTTTCAAAGGTATACGATCCAAGAGTTATAAGAATAGCGGCAGGGCTTGCAATTATACTGTCTTTCATACCTAAGTTTTCAGCAGTTATATCAACTATGCCGGCAGCTATTATAGGTGGTGTTTCATTTATGCTTTATGGTATGATATCAGCTATCGGTGTAAGAAATGTTGTAGAGAACAAGGTAGACCTTACAAAGTCGCGTAACCTTATAATAGCGGGTGTTATATTCGTATGTGGACTAGGTTTCTCTAATGGTCTTACATTCACAATAGCAGGAACACATATCACACTTACAGCACTTGCTATAGCTGCAATAGCTGGTATAGTTCTTAACGCAGTATTACCAGGCAATGATTATAACTTTGGTGTTAATCCGGAGGGTGACAAGAGCCGTGGGGTATATGTAAGCAATACAGATGAAAAGTAATATTGATGATGATTAATATATATTATTAATAAAACAGAAAATACGAAATATTATAAAAATAACATTTAAAAGAATGGAGATTACTATGAATTTTAAAGAGGAAAAAAATATTACAATATTTGAACATCCATTAATCAAGCATAAGATATCACTTCTTCGTGATAAGAATACAGGTACTAATGAGTTCAGAAAGTTAGTAGAAGAAATAGCTATGCTTGAGGGGTTTGAAGCCATGGGCGATCTTGTACTTTGTGATGTAGAGGTTGAAACACCTATTGAAAAGTGTATGACACCTATGATAGCAGGAAGAAAGCTTGCTGTTGTGCCAATATTAAGGGCAGGACTTGGCATGGTTTCAGGTATACTTGCTCTTGTTCCAACAGCAAAGGTTGGACATATAGGCATGTACAGGGATGAAGAAACACTTGAGCCACATGAATATTACTGTAAGCTTCCTAAGCCAATCGAAGAAAGACTTATAATCGTAACAGATCCTATGCTTGCAACAGGAGGTTCAGCTATAGATGCTATCAACCAGATAAAGAAGCATGGTGGTAAGAAGATTAAGTTTATGTGTATTCTGGCTGCTGAGGAAGGACTTGAAAGACTTCATAAGGCTCACCCAGATGTACAGATATATGTAGGACAGCTTGATAAGAAGCTTAACGAAAATGGATATATCTGTCCTGGATTAGGTGATGCAGGAGACAGAATATTCGGAACTAAGTAGATTATCTGACCTTTTGTCAACTACCCATGACCTAAAGGTCATGGGTTTGTAACCTCCTATCTTGTCAATGTGCAAAAGGGAGCCTATGGCAAACGAAAGGACTTTATTTATGAATATGTCTATAAGAACATTTGGAAAGACAACACAAGGTGAAGAGATAACTATGTATAAGCTTGAAACAGAAGCAATAAAGCTTGGCATAATAGATTATGGTACAACACTTGTAAGTCTGTGCGTTAAAGATAAAGCCGGAGAGTGGCGTGATATTGTTCTTGGATATGATAGTGTATATGGATATGAGAATGATTCCGACAATAATATGGGATGTAATATCGGAAGATGTGTTAACAGAATAGCCAAAGGACATTTTATCATCAACGACAAAGAGTATCAGCTTGAATGTAATGATGGTGAGAATACAATACATAGTGGTTTTTCTGCATACTGCCGCAGAAAGTGGAAGTATGCAGATTCAGATGATGACAGTGTGACATTTGTGCTTAACAGCAGGGATGGTGACCAGGGATTTCCGGGTAATCTTATAGTGTATATTACATACAGGTTTCTGTCTGATAATGAGTTTGAGATTGAATATGAAGGTGTTCCGGATAAAGATACCATTATTAATATGACTAACCACAGCTACTTTAACTTAAATGGTGAGGGTAGTGGGAAAATATATGATCATAAGCTTTTTATATATGCAGACAGATTTACACCGGCTGGCACAGATGCCATACCGACGGGAAAGATATGTGATGTAGCAGACACACCTATGGATTTCAGACATGGAAAGACCATAGGAAAGGATATAGGTGCAGATTATGACCAGTTAAACAACGCAAATGGTTATGACCATAACTGGATTACTGATGAGTCAGGCAGCCTTCATAGAATCGTTGACGTTACGGGTGATATATCAGGAATACAGATGAGTATTGAGACAGATTATCCAGGCATGCAGATGTATACAGGTAATTTTATAAGCAATAAGAAAAGAAATGTTGCAGGAAAGAATGGACATATATATTCAGAGCGTGATGGTGTATGCTTTGAGCCGCAGTATTATCCGGATGCTATCAATCACAGCAGCTTCGTAAGTCCAGTGTGCAGGGCAGGAGAGAAGTTTGATAAAAGGATAAGATATATATTCAGGTAAAGGTGTTCACCTGTTAAAAAATGTGTTATTATATGATGAAGCAGTGGTTTTGGTTATAAATCGCTGCTTTTGCATGCATATATGCATATAGATAAGAGTTTTATGAAAGTATTATTAGTACCATAATAAAAAAAGACAGGAGTATACATTATGCCAGTATTTGATTTTAAGAATGCATCTAATTCATCAACATTTGAATGTACATACACAACATTTAATTCAGATAATAATAAAGCAACTAAAGAACATCCTATATTAGTTCTTGATAATGAACAACGTAAGTGGGAGAACAACTCAGTAGGAATGTTTGCCAACCCTTATAAAAAAACAGCATTTGAATTCCAGATGGAGGATGCGAATATATTAAGCAATATACTCAGGGTCGATGCACGTTTTACGGCACTTATCAAATGGCTTGGTGAGAACCGTATAAAGGTTAAACTTACAGGTGAGAATACAGAAGAAGGATATGCGGTATACCGTATCCAGGAAATAGCATTCAACAACAGTCAGAAGCTCTCATCAGAGGATGGCTTTCTTCAGTATATGATAGAAAGACTGCTTGAAAGCAGTATAGTAGCTGAAAATACTGATGAGGATTTTGATGAGTCGGGTGACAGCATGAAGCTTACAAGCATAACAAGTATCTCAGATTTTCTTAACTGTGCTGGTATGACACTTCCTGAAAACATAAGGCTGTGGGCAAGACGTAATCTTGCAGTGGCACGTTCAAGTGAGGTGACACCAGAGGAAAAGAGGCATGCCCAGAGAGCACTTTCTATCATGCTTAACATTAAGTGGAAGAGCAACTACTTTGAATCAATAGATCCTGTTGAGGCAAGAAGAATCCTGGATGAGGAGCTTTTTGGAATGGAGTCGGTTAAGCAGCGTATTATAGAAACAGTTATACAGATTAATCGTACACATACACTTCCTTCATATGGAATACTTCTTGTAGGACCAGCTGGTACAGGAAAGTCACAGATAGCATATCTTGTTGCAAAGATTCTTAAGATGCCATGGACAACACTTGATATGAGTTCTATTAATGATGCAGAACAGCTCACAGGTTCATCAAGAATCTATTCAAACGCAAAGCCTGGTATTATCATGGAAGCATATAGCAACGCTGGTGAATCCAATCTTGTATTTATTATCAATGAGCTTGATAAGGCAACCTCAAGTAATGGCAATGCGAATCCAGCGGATGTACTGCTTACACTGCTTGATAATCTTGGTTTTACTGATAACTATATGGAATGTCTGATTCCTACATCAGGCGTATATCCTATAGCAACAGCCAACTATAAGGAACAGATAAGTGCACCTTTACTTTCAAGGTTTGCAATAATAGATATTCAGGATTATACAAGAGAGGAAAAGAGGACTATATTTAACAGATTTTCACTTCCTAAGGTCCTTAAAAAGATAGGTCTTTTAAAGGATGAATGTATGATAACAGAAGAGGGACTTGATGCAGTACTTGATATATTCAAAGATACAACAGGTATCCGTGACCTTGAGCAGGCCGCAGAACATCTTGCAGCACATGCACTTTATCTGATTGAAGTAGAACATGTAAAAAGCGTTACATATGATGCGGATATGGTAAGAGAATTGTTTGCGTAAAGGAAGATAAATATGTTAGGGTTCAGAAATATTGAAGACAATACATACAATGATATAAGAGAGAAGTCTCTTATGCAGTGGCTTGATGATATGGAAAAGCATGAGGATGTTGCTGTAAGAGGTGGCGTAAAGCTTGCAAAAGAGTATTTTTGTTATCTTAAGGAAGAAAATAAAAGGCTTAAGGCTGAAAGCAGTCTTAAGAGCGAGTATCTTAAGAAAGTGGCAGAAAAGAAAAATAATGAAAAAAATATATAATAATAAGCATTATAAAAACAATATTTTCAGACTGATATGCAGCATTTTTCTTATCATACTGACAGCTGCGGTCATGACTGGCATGACGGGCTGTGGTAACAATAAAAATGTTGCTTCAGGTAGTAATACAGCTATGGTACATAACAGTCAGCCATCAGATAACAACGCTAAAGCTGAAACACAGTCAGCATCTGAAACAAAAGCAGATATGGATACACAGGCTTTGCAGGAAACAGATACAAACAGCACAGAAGAAGCCAAAGTATCTGATGATTCAGAATATACTACTGATGAGCAGGTATCTGATGATAGTGATAATAAAGACCGGAGTGACAGCGAAGATAATGATGAGTGGAATGATCTGGATGAAGGAGCTAATGAGGATTCGGATGAAGCTGCAGGTGATACAGTGGACAACAGGATAACGATATGCATAGATCCAGGTCATGGAGGCAGTAACGAAGGAACTAAGGAAAACTATGATGGCACTCTTATTAAAGAAAAAAATATAACTATGACCATAGCACGCAAACTAAAATACTATCTTGAACAGAATGATAATATAAGAGTAGTGATGACACGTAACTCTGACACAGCAGTAAGTTTAGCAGACCGTATAGAATATGCAGCAGCTAATAATGCAGATTATGTAATATCAATGCATATTAACAGTAAAAGTACTGATGAGCTTGATGCACATGGCTGCATGGTTCTTATGAGCTGCAGCAGATATCAGCCGGCGAATGCAAGATTTACAAGCATATATGACAAAGAGAGAAGTCTTGCATATTCTATACTTGCAAAGCTTAATGGGATAGGTATTCCAATAGCTAACGACAGCTGGAATGGTAATGAATATAAGGATGGCATACTGCAGAGGCTTAATACAGTAAATGAATTGTATCCGGATGGTTCTATGGCTGATTATTATGGACTTATCAATGAAGGAACGTGTGCGGGAATTCCAACTATTATAGTTGAACATGCTTTTTTAAGTAATGTGAATGATTATAGAAATTATCTTAGTACGGATGCACAGCTTGATGCTCTTGCAAGAGCAGATGCGGCAGGCATACTTGAAGTAGTATTACAATAAAATAAAGAAGGATAAAAGACGATGTCAGATAAATCAATAGAAACAATAAATGACAGATATTATACAGGCGAACGTCCATTATTCAATAAAAGTAATCTTCAAATCAATAACACAATATTTGGAGAAGGTGAGTCGCCTTTGAAAGAATCAGACAATATTGAATTGAAAAACAGCAGCTTCCAGTGGAAATATCCTTTATGGTATGCAAAGGATATAGTTGCAGATAACTGTACATGGGCTGAAATGGCAAGAGCGGGTGTATGGTATACAGACAATCTTCTTGTCAGGGATACGCTTATAGAAGCACCTAAGAATTTCAGAAGATGCAGGAATCTTACATTGTCAAATGTATTTATGCCAAATGCAGCTGAAACTTTGTGGAACTGTGATGGAGTTACTATGGAAAAGGTAAGTGCAAAAGGTGATTATTTTGCCATGAACAGTAAGAATATGAAAATAATAGATTTTCAGCTTGCTGGCAATTACCCGTTTGATGGTTCTGAGAATGTAGAGATACACAATGCCAAGATGTTATCTAAGGATGCATTCTGGAATACTAATAATGTGACGGTATATGATTCTTATATATCAGGAGAGTATCTTGGCTGGAATTCAAAGAATCTTACATTTATTAACTGTACAATAGAAAGTCTTCAGGGAATGTGTTATATAGATAACCTTATTATGAAGAATTGCACACTTATAAACACAACACTTGCATTTGAATATTCCAATGTCAATGTGGAAATAAATGGAAAAATAGACAGTGTGTTTAACCCATCAGCTGGTGTTATAAAGGCTGAAAAGATAGGTGAGCTTATTATGGATAAGGATAAGATTGACCCAGAAAAAACTAATATAATATGTCCTGTTATTAATACAGGTGATGAGCATTAAGCTAAAAAATAGAACCGGCAATATTAATACATCAAAATTCATGAATGTATCAATATGCCGGTTTTAATGTTTAACAGACTGGGAATCTTAGCTGGCTGCAGCAGGCAGATATCTAAGACATCAACGCTTCAAATTCATCAATAGGTACAGGGCGGGAATAATAATATCCCTGATGCCAGGTGGCTCCAAAATGTCTGATATAATTATCAACATTGGCATCTTCTATACCTTCTATACAGATTTCTGTATTAGTTCTTTTTGCATAGTCAATTATAGACTGCACCATAGCCTGATTCTGTGGCTTATTCTTTATATCCTTTATGAAACTCATATCAACCTTAAGCTCATCGAAAGGAAGCTCCAGGGCAAGACTTAATGAACTGTTTCCAGTGCCAAAGTCGTCAAGAGCTATTTTAATACCATGTGAGCGGAAAAAATTGACTTCATTTTTCAGGAAGTTAACATCAAGGTCACGGCATCTTTCTGTTAATTCCAGGCATAGCTCCTCTGGTGTAGAGTTGGTTTCTTTTATGATAGACAGCACAGAATCCCTGAACTCTTTTCTTTCAAGCTGGGCAGCAGCTATATTGACATTAACAAAGAAGTCATGATGATTCCTGCGGAGTCTTTTTATATCAGAGAGGGCAGTTCTTATAATCCAGTTTCCAAGGTCAAATATACAAGGATCCTGTTCAAGCCACTCCATGAATATACCAGGAGAAACAACACCATATGGCTCAAGCTCCCATCTTATAAGAGCTTCCATGCCTTTTATAATACCTGTTTTAGTATCGGCTATAGGCTGATAGAAAAGTCTGAAGCCTTTAAAATCAGTTGTGGCACTTTTATGTATAACACTGATGAGGTTAAACTGATATTCACTGTTACCGCTTATTTCATCATTGAATATTACAAGTTCACCATGATGAGCCGATTTTGAATGGTTGATAGCATATGTAAGACGGCTTCTTATAGCGTTAATCTCGTTCATGTGAGGCTCAATATATACAGCACCGGCGCATATCTTAAGAGGAACCTTCATATTCTCTACAACAATATGATTAGATAATTCATAGGCGATATCATCATATACGTGATGAAGCTCATCCTTTGACATATCTTTAAAGCTTATGATAAAGTTAGCACCGGATGAACGATATATATTTCCAGCATTTTTAACAGTACTGATAAGAGTCTGTGCAACGCTGTTAAGTATCTTATCTGAAAATGTAACACCATACATAACATTAATGTGGCTGAACTGGTTAATACCAATCTTAAGAAGAACTGTCTTTTTACCAGTATAAGAAGTGATATCAGTAATATGCTGATTAAGGAGAGAGTCGTTGTTAAGCCCTGTTACAGAGTCAACATCATCTGATATACCGTAGTTATCATATCGTATTACAATATACAAAGGTTTATTTTCATTATCGTATATTAATCTTGCCTTGGCACTGAAACGATGATATTTTTCACCGTCCTTGATACGGTATTCCCATGGCTCATCAAGGTTTTTTCCTGCAAGACGTTCCATGAATCCGTTTTTGAAAGCATCTACATCATCAGGATGGATAGAACGGATTCCTTTTTCTTTTCCTTTTATAGTATAATTCTCTTTTAGATGAAAGTAATCCACAGCCCGCCCGGACCACCATGTTATATCTGTTCTCAGGTTAGTGATAGAGATATAAGACTTTTTTGAGAGTGAGGTTATGGCCTTTATAATATCTGGAAAAGAAGAATCCATATCCTTCCAGAATAAATCTGCAGTATTCATTAGATATTCTCCAATCTTTAAATGCCCCATAAAAAATATTGCACTAGGGTTACGATATATTGCTAAAATAGTTATTGTTTTATGTCACGTATTAAAAACATATATATTATAACACAGAATATTTATAAAACAATAATTTCATCTCTGCTAAGTTCCATAATAAATCTCATTTCTGTACAAAAATCTTTTTTATATTAACCATTTTTATATATTGGTTGTAACAGCAGTTTTTTCAACAGGTAACATTTTTTTATAATTCATGATAAAAGTGTTAAAGCCAGTAACATCATCAGGAACAGGTTCAACAGTGCTTATATCAGAAGTGTTAAAAATGTAGTGATCAAGATAATCAGCCAAGGATAAAGCATTCTTATACTCAGCTAAAGATAAATCGTCCTTTTTCTGGCAGTCAGTATAACTTTTAATGTAACTACTGTATGCTGCAAGTATTGCTATTCCCCATGCGCCACCTTCCCCAGCATTGGACATAACAGATACAGGTGTATCTATGGCTGCTGCAAGCATACGCTGGCCTATAACCGGAGTCTTAAAAAGACCGCCATGTCCCATAATCCTGTTAAGCTTTATATGTTCATCATTAAGAAGAATATCCATACCTGTCTTAAGAGGTGCAAGGGCAGAGTATATGTTGGTACGCATAAAGTTGGCGAGTGTAAAGTGGCTGTCGGCGGGATGTATAAACATAGGACAGCCCTGGTTAAGACCGATAACAGGTTCACCAGAATAGCAGTTGTATGATATAAGACTGCCACAGTCAGCCTCTCCCATTCCAGCCTGGGTAAACATAAATATATACAAATCATTATCATTTATCTGTAGTCCAATACCTTTGGCAAATTCCCTGAAAATATTGATCCATGCGTTGATATCAGAAGTGCAGTTGTTGCAGTGAACCATGGCAACAGGGGAACCATCAGGAGTTGTTACCATATCTATTTCCCTATGTAGTGATTTAAGTGAATGCTTTAAAACAACCATGGAGAATATAGAAGTACCTGCTGATACATTGCCTGTTTCCTGTCTTATACTGTTAGTAGCCGTCATACCAGTACCAGCATCGCCCTCGGGTGGGCATAATATACATCCAGGCTGTAACATACCAGTAGGATCAAGCAGTAAAGCTCCTTCTTTTGTAAGTACTCCGGCCTCATCACCAGCAACAAGTATCTTAGGAAGAAGTGTTCTTATATCGGGGAGAACTGTATTATTCGGTAAATTGTTGAATATGTTTATCATAAGTTCATCATATTCATGAGTGTCTGAATCAACTGGAAACATACCAGATGCATCGCCTATACCAAGTACATTTTTTCCAGTAAGTCTATAGTGTATGAAACCGGCAAGTGTTGTGATATAGGAAATATTATTAATATGTTCTTCATGGTTTAATACAGCCTGATAAAGGTGTGCTATACTCCAGCGCTCAGGTATGTTGAAATCAAAAGCTCCGGTAAGTATATCAGCAGCCTCTTTGGTTATAGTGTTACGCCATGTCCTGAAAGGAACAAGCAGGTTATCGTTAGAGTCAAATGCGAGATATCCATGCATCATGGCACTTACGCCAAGGGCTGTTATGTGTGTAAGGTTTGTATTATATGTGTATGATATATTATCAGCAAGACTACGGTAGCAGCATTGAAGACCAGTTATGATATCATCCATATGGTAAGTCCATATATTATTTTCAAGCCTGTTTTCCCATGTATGGCTTCCCTGTGCGACAGGCGTACCATCAGAAAGGATAAGAACGGCTTTAATTCTTGTTGAGCCGAATTCTATACCTAAAAATGTATCACCATTATTAATTTTTTCTATAATATTATCTTTGTTTGAATTCACGTCAGAGCAGACCTCCTTTTTGTTTTATATCAATATTTTATCATACTTTTATAAAATACTTTAGTAAAAAGTATATGGCTTTTTATTAGAAAGATTAAAGTCAGTTGGCAGCTTATGGTTAATTATATGAATTCAAAACCGATAATATATATATGAACATATAGATATGCCGGAACGGATTCTGGCAGTGTTATGATACATTCAAGGTGGAGTTAGTGTGAAAAATAAGATTTTTACACGCAGGATTTGTGCTTCGCACAAACTTGAGATGCGCAAAGAAACAGCGCAAGAATGGAGATTGTTATGAATAATATATCAGGTGGAAGTTATGCTTCGTATGTTGCAGGTTATGCCTATACAGCTTCTGGTTTGAATAAAACAGAAAAAAAAGAAACTGCGAATCAGAACACAGCAAATGCAGTGAAAAATGATACATCTGCATACGGAGTATCAGGTAAAAAAGAAGTATCAGGTAAAAGAGAAGTTTCTGGTCAGACAATAGGAAATCCTAAGTTAAGTGAAAAAGCATCTAAATATTACGATGAACTTAAGAAAAAGTACTCTAATATGAACTTCATACTTGTAAGTGAGGATATGAAGGAACAGGCAAAGGCCAATGCCGCAGGTTATGCTAATGTGAATAAGATGGTAGTTCTTATAGATGAAGATAAGATAGAACGTATGGCAGAGGATGAGAACTACAGAAAGCAGTATGAAGCCATAATAGCTAATGCAGCAAGTGGAATGTCACAGATGGGAAGCAGTATAGCTGCAACAGGTGCGAGTGTTAAAGGATATGGCATGCAGGTTAACGATAACGGAACTGCAACATATTTTGCAGTGCTTGAAAAATCAAGTGCAGCACAAAAGGAAAGAATAGAAAAAAAGGCAGCAAAGAAAAAGGCTGAAGAAAAAGCTAAGGATAAGAAAGCACAGAAAGAAGCCGAAAAGGAAAGAATAAAGAAAAGCCATGACAAGGCAGAAAAGATAAGTGATAAAGAGGTTGATACGGTTGATATAGAGGATGCAGATGGAAAAATAAATAGTGCCTCAGATACAGTGATAATAACCGCATCTTCGATAGAAGAACTGCTTAGTAAGATACAGAATGAGTCGCAGAAATATCTTAGCGATAACATATTATCTGAAAAAGAGAAAAACGTAGGACAGGGCTTTGATTATTCATTATAGGCATATAGCTGTTTTATGTTATATTAGAGGTTTGCATGAATTGTGTAGCACAACGTAGCAATCAATATACATAAGTCAAGGGTAAAACACTTTTTGATACGATATATTTAATATACTTATAAGATGATAAGATGGTTAGTAGATTCATGAAATGATTTACAGGTGATTTGACAAGAGGGTGTATACATATGAAAATAAGAGATGCACAGGAAATGTATCGTGCTCAGATAAGGGATTATAATAGTGAAATGTCTGCTGTTTCCAAGAGGAGAAAAGAGATACAGAACGCGCTTAAGAATGCAAGTGGAGCAGATAAAGATGCGCTCGATAAAGAAGCAGCGACTATAGAGCTTACATATAAGGCACTGCAGGATAAACAGAATGAATATTATGATTATATGAATGATCTGACAGAACAGTGGTGTATGTGGGCTAATGCTGAATCAGCCAAACAGCAGGGTGAGGCCATGAAAGACTATTACAGGGATATGGCTAAAGTCATGGAAGTCGCAAGACGTCTTATGAAAGGTGATATAGTTCCATCAACAGATGAAAAAAAACTTATGGAATATAACGACAAGCTGTATCAGATGGCTAAGAATATGGGTGAGATGGCTAAAGTGGAAAAAAGAAAGAAGCATAAGTCACTGTGGGAAGATGAGGAAGAAAAGCAGTACGAAGATCCCGACGAGGTTGGAGCTAATGCAACAGCACAAGGCACGGCACCACAGATAAAGAGTGCAGGTGAGATAATGAGCAGCACAGGATACAATGGTGATATGGATAGTGAAAATTAAGATATCTGAAATGAGATGTGTAAAATGAGATATCTGAAACAACATATCTGGAATAAAATATGTTATTTCAGATATCTGATATAAAATATATGAAATAATGAGGTGATTATATGCCGCTTTGTATTAATATTAATGTGAATAATTCGGACATGAGTATAAAGAATGAGAGAATTGGTACAAAGAAGTATGTTAAAGCTATAAATGTCAGGAATCTGAACCATATGACTGACAGACAGCAGATGATGGATGAGAAGAGAACAAGTGCCAGAAAACAAGCTATAAAGCTTATATCTGATGCGTGGAAGAGTGATAATAAAGCTACAGATAATATTAATGTCATGGATAAAGCTAAAGAGACAATCGCAATAAGAAATAATGAGTTGATGTCAAAGCTTAAGGATATAAAAGACAGCCAGGAAGCACTAAGAGAGCAGTATGGTGTTGATAAAAATTCAGAGGAACAAAATGACCTTGAGCTTTTAATAAAGTATCAGGATAATAAAACTGGAATATTCAGTGATAAGTTCTCTAAAGAAGAAATAGAAAGATTAAAAGAGCTCCAGAGCCAGCCACTTACAGAATATCAGAAGAAATCTCTTATGATTAATGCAGGTAAGGATTCCGTATATAATGAGCTTGACAGAAATGAAACAAAAGCAATGAGCCTTACAATGTCTATTAATGATGCTAAAACAGAGCAGCTTAAGTCACAGGATATGCTCAAGGCGCAGGATGCTGCTGACAGCATATTGGAAGCTGCTGAAAAAGATATATATGGAAGTCTTATTAACGAAGGTAAAAGCAATATAGATGATAAGCAGCAAGAGGATAAAGAAAAGGCAGAGGAAGCACAAGAGAAGAAGGAAGAACGAGAAGAACAGACCGATAAGATTAAAGAAAAACGTAAGGAAGAGCAGGCTATTATTGAGGGTGAAACAGAGGCTGAGAAGCTTAAGCAGAGTATATCAGTTACAGACGAGAAAACTAATAACATGGAAGAAGCCCAGAGTAAGGTTAATCAGATTATGAAGAAGAATAATCTGATTAATGAGGATATTAAGGGGATTGAGATTGATCTTAATTTTTAAGGGAATGGTTGTTTACTTGAATATTAGTTGGTGACGAACGGACGACAAATATAAGCTACAGGCAGTCCTGCACACTATGTTCAATGCCAGAAGCTTCAATCGGCTGTCTCTAAGACTTTTCATATAGGTAGTTATAGGTGACGCTACCATTCGGACGCGCCGTCCGTGGCGCGGCCTCATTGCTTCGTACATCCATGTACGAAGCTAGCTGGGTAGCTAAGAAAAAGTCTAAGAGTCAGCACGATTGAACTTCAAGTGCATTTCACATAGTATGCAGAACTGCCTGTAGCTTATATTTGTCTGTGTTACGGCATAATGTAATACTGAATAT
>ONZS01000093.1_pt1 | contig 111747 bp, 96 predicted proteins | sample 1670921 | NCBI WGS metagenome assembly ONZS01 (sample SAMN06348104, study PRJEB24527) | human gut metagenome | biome: human gut; feature: ankylosing spondylitis patient; material: feces | host: Homo sapiens | place: China | collected 2015-10 | reverse complement strand
GGGTTACTGTACACGGGTAGGAATTTTCTGAACTGAAAATTCCGTACAATACAGTGGCGGTAGTGGATTTTGCCGATTCGGAATGCGAAGCATCGGCAAAATCAGTTACTGTTTGCGCAAGGCGTGAACAGTAACTTTTCCGGTGAAGCTGTCGCCTGTGTCTGGGACCGGCCCGGCAGAAATCCACCTTTTTTCACATATTTTGGAACTATCCCTGTATAACCGATGAGGGATTGCCGCAGAAAAACTCTCCGCAGCAACCCCCTCTGTATGTGGTTTTTGGCCCTCTGTCGGACCATTCCCCACCATGTTTTCCGTGCAGATTAGTCGTAAAGTATGTTGCTTTACTTAGTCAACGAACTTAGCCTCAGCTACAAGGAAGTCGATTGCTTTCTGAACTGCAAGGTCTTCCTTTAACTGTGCCATCTGCTCTTCGCCGAACATACCCTTGATCTGTTCTTTATCCATCTTGAAGTCCTCAGCCATCTTGTCGAACTGCTCTTCAACCGCTGCGTCGTCAGCCTGGATGTTCTCAGCCTTTACAACTGCCTCAAGAACGAGTCTTGTCTGGATTCTCTTGATCGCCTGCGGCTTCATCTGCTCGCCGATCTTCTCAGCTGTCATGCCTGTGATCTCAACGTACTGCTTGAAGGAAATTCCCTGGCTCTCAAGTCTGCGCGCATAGTCGTTCACCATGCCGTTTACCTGCTCCTCAACCATCTGATCCGGAATCTCCATTGTTGCGTTCTCAATCACCTTAGCAACGACCTTGTCCTCGTCCGCTGTCTTAGCTGCTTCAATCTTCTCAGCCTGTAACTTCTCTGTAAGGTCCTTCTTGTACTCTTCCATTGTATCGAAATCAGATACCTCGCTTGCGAAATCATCGTTAGCTTCCGGAAGCTCTTTTCTCTGGATCTCTTTTACTTTTACTTTGAATACAGCCGGTTTGTTCTTTAACTCTTCTACATGGTACTCAGCCGGGAATGTTACGTTTACTTCGCACTCTTCGCCAGTTGTCTTACCAATTAACTGCTCCTCGAAGTTATCGATAAATGTGTGGGAACCGATCGTAAGCGGATAGTCCTCAGCCTTGCCACCCTCAAATCTCTTTCCGTCTACGGAACCGTCGAAATCGATCGTTACCTGATCTCCATCCTCGATACCTCTGTCCTCAACAGTGATAAGGCGGGAGTTTTTCTCTCTTGCGCGCTTGATCTCTGTCTCGATATCTTCCTCTGTAACCTCAGATTTTGTCTTCTGGACTTCTACGCCCTTGTACTCGCCAAGAGTAACTTCCGGCTTAACAGCTACAACTGCTGTGTAAACGAAAGCTTTGCCTTCCTCGATCTCCTCAATGGAAATAGACGGACGGGAAACGATCTCAAGACCGCTCTCTTTTGCAGCGTCCGGATAGCTTGCGTCGATCACTTCATCAACAGCATCCTCGTAGAATACGCCAACGCCGTACATTTTTTTGATCATGTTGAACGGAGCTTTTCCTTTTCTGAAGCCCGGGATATTGAATTTACCCTTATTCTTATTATAGGAGTGCTGTACAGCCTCCTCAAACTTTTCTGCCGGCACTTCAATTGTAAGTTTTGCCGTATTCTTCTCTAAATTCTCCACCTGTACGCTCATTTTATGAGTTCCTCCTTAAATATATCGATAGCGGGGAATAGAAATTTCCCGCCCGTATAATCTCGTAACTGCCGCTTTTTGGCGTTACACGTTTTCCGGCATTATGACCGCCGCTCAGCGAAAAATCCGCCCGCAGGCATCACTTCTCCGTCACGCGCACATAGCACCGCTTGGAATTATAACATAAGACGTTTGAAAAGACCAGACCTAAATTGTAAAAATTCCAGAAAAACACAGGGGTTTTACGGTTTTTCTTAATTTTTTCCAGGCGCAGACTGCCGTATCTGCTGTTCCTGACATTCTTTCAGCGGCCTGCCGCGCCAAAAAGGAATGCCCTGGTGCACCGGGCATTCCAAAACTTTCTGATGAATACCTGTATTTACACAAACATACGGCTATTTTATGTATTGGATCGCTGCCTTGATCCTTTCAGCCTCCTCTTCGCTGACCAAGAGTTTGATAAGCTCTAAACCAAGGTCGATTGCCCAGCCCATACCGCGCCCGGTGCTGATCAGGCGGTCTGTGATGATGCCGTCACCTCTGCAGTCCGCGCCCTCCATCTTCGTCTCAAAGCCCGGATAGCATGTGGCGCGGTGGCCTTTCACGAGGCCAAGCTCCCCTAAGATACTCGGTGCCGCGCAGATCGCAGCCAGGCGTTTTCCTGCTGTCGCATGGGCTTTTAACATCTCTGCAAGTCCCTCATGCGCCTTCAGATTGTTCGTTCCGGCAAGTCCGCCCGGAAGGAACAATACGTCAGCATCGTCCGTGATTTCCTCGAACAGGCTGTCCGCCTCGATCTTAAATCCATGGGAACCTGTCACCATCTTTCTTCCCATGATGGATACAAGCTTCACATCCACCTTTGCTCTTCTCAAGCAATCACACACAGCCAGGCACTCTACCTCTTCCATGCCGTCTGCCACAAACGCGTATACTTTTGCCATTTAAAACTTCTCACCTTTCTTTGCCAATCTGCCTCCGGAAGTTTTCCAGAGGTTACTGCTCGCTTTTCTCATCATCCGTATACGAATAAAATTTTCCATTCAGATAATATCCGCGTCCCGGTCCACCTTCCGATTTTTTCACATCCGTTCCGCGGTCATTTGCAGCGGCCTGCCCTGAAACAGACGGATTGATGGTCTGCTCCGGTCCGTTGTACTTATATGTCTCCTTCGGCACATCACTCCAGCTGTCCGGAGCGCTGTTCTGGTTCTGTCCATTTCCATTTCCATAGAAACCATAACCACCGTAATTTCCACTTTCACCGACATCTCTCACACTGTCCGGCTCCACATACTGACCACCGTAACGCGCGTTATTCTGTACAAACGGTTCCCCTCCGAATCCATTCAGGCGTCCCGAATATGGTCCGCGAAGCACTGCGTAAAGCTCCGCAAAGGTTGCATCCACATATGGCTGAACGAAGAAGGTTCCGATACCGCAGAGCAGGGTTCCTAAAAGCTGCCATCCCAGGAAGGAAAGGCCGAGTACAAAGGCGTTCCATTTCTGTCCATCCATCATCTCTTTCGAGAGTCTTAAAACTTCCATCGTCTTCATATCCGGGTTTTCAGCAAGAATATATGGAACCATCAGATAGCAGTACTGGAAATAAACAGAAACAAAAGCTCCTATCGTAGCGCATATCATTACTGCCCAAAATACACTACCGATCCATTCAACACCATTAAACAAGATCACAAGAAATCCCAACAGACTGGCCAGGATCACAACACTCTCTGTGATCAGTCCCCGAAGGAACTGGGTCCCCACAAGCTTTAAATATCCGTTGGAAAATCCCCAGAAAAGTTTTCCAATGCCCGCCGACTGTCCCGTCACGCGGCTCTCCATATAAAATCTGTTTCGTCCGATCTCAAACAATGGCTGTACAAAAATTCCGATCACGACGGAAATGATCACAATAACGATCACAGCCCCCGCAAAAAGCCGGTAAAACAGGTTGCTCGCAACCATAGATCCGGCATTTCCGGCTCCCGGTCCGTAGGCATCACCAAGTCCCGGGACAAGCTCGATCCCGCTGGCAAGACCACTCCCAGTATTTCCGCTAAGACTTCCATCTCCTCCCAGTTCGCCAGGGATGAGACTACTCTGATCGGTCTGACTGTTTCCTGATTCATTCTGCTCCAGATAACTTGTAATCCTCTGGGTATTCGCGTTCGATCCGCCAAATCCACTGAGGATCGCAAAGATCAGGCTCACAAGAAACGCCGCCCAGTAATAACGGCTCAGACACATTTTCGCTCTGTCTTTTAATTCTGCCCTTGTCCACATACGCTGTTCCTCCTTCTGTTTTCATCATCAAAGTATGACCAGTTGCCAGATATTTTTCTTTTTCCTGTTGCTGTTCGGGGATTTTTCATTCATAAACAGCAACTTTTCTTACAATGATTGTACCATATTTGCAAATAAAAGACCTTACTTTTTCCTTGCAATATGGTATGATTTATTACAATATGTTACTGTTCCCGCCTTGCGCAGGCAGCAGCCGAAAATCCAGAAAGGACATAATTATGGAAATCGAACGCAAATTTCTTGTCATGACCCCGCCTGAAAACTATGAGTCTTTCCCCTGTCATGAAATCGAACAGGCCTACCTCTGCACAGAGCCGGTAATCCGGGTACGTAAGGAGGATGATACCTGCTACCTCACCTACAAATCCAAAGGACTTCTCGCCAGAGAGGAATATAATCTCCCACTGACAAAAGAAGCCTACACCCATCTTCTCACAAAAGCTGACGGAAATATTCTCACAAAAAAGCGCTACCTGATCCCGGTTCCGGGTCGTGAGGATCTCACTGTGGAATTCGATGTCTTCGAGGGAAAATTCGCCGGTCTCATGCTTGCGGAGATCGAGTTTACCTGCGAGGAGGATGCCAGAGAATTCCCGCCTCTCTCCTGGTTCGACCGGGATGTAACCTGGTCCGGGGAATACCAGAACAGCAGGCTCTCAAAAATGCCCTGAACTGTTCGTATTTTTATATGACAGGGAATTTCCTGTTACATGAAAAAGGCCACCGACGGCTCACAGAACCGCCGATGGCTTTATTAATTTTCCTAAAATTTTGCAGTTTCGGAGATGGATTACATCATTCCGCCCATTCCGCCTGCACCTGCCGGCATTGCCGGAGTCTCTTCTTTGATGTTTGCAACAACAGACTCTGTTGTAAGAAGTGTGGAAGCAACGCTTGTTGCGTTCTGTAATGCACTTCTTGTAACCTTAGCCGGATCAAGGATACCCGCTTTGATCATATCAACAAAAATCTCATTGTAAGCATCGAAGCCCTGGCCAACCGGGAGCTCTTTAACTTTGTTAACGATCACAGCGCCCTCAAGGCCTGCGTTGGATACGATATGGAATAACGGAGCTTCAAGAGCCTTTAAGATGATCTTTCCGCCTGTCTTCTCGTCGCCTTCCATCTCATTTACAACGGCTGCAACCTTCTCTGCTGCGTGAACATAAGCAGAACCGCCGCCTGCGATGATACCTTCCTCGACAGCTGCCTTCGTAGCTGCAAGAGCATCTTCCATACGAAGCTTTGCTTCCTTCATCTCTGTTTCAGTAGCAGCACCTACGCGGATAACTGCAACGCCGCCAGCGAGTTTCGCAAGTCTCTCCTGAAGTTTCTCTCTGTCGAAATCGGACTTTGTCTCTTCGATCTGGCCCTTGATCTGGGCAACTCTGTCAGCGATCTCTTTCTTGTCGCCGAGACCGTCAACGATGATGGTGTTCTCTTTCTGAACCTTAACGGATTTTGCACGGCCAAGCTGCTCCATTGTAGCATCCTTGAGGTCAAGACCAAGCTCATCGGAGATCACAGTACCGCCTGTTAAGATCGCGATATCCTTTAACATCTCTTTTCTTCTGTCGCCGTAGCCCGGTGCCTTAACACCTACAACGCTGAATGTACCTCTTAACTTGTTGACGATAAGAGTTGTGAGAGCCTCACCCTCGATATCTTCAGCGATGATAAGAAGCTTTGCGCCTGTCTTTACGATCTGCTCAAGGAGCGGAAGGATATCGTTGATGTTAGCGATCTTCTTGTCTGTGATCAGGATATACGGATCGTCAAGAGTTGCCTCCATCTTCTCCATATCTGTGCACATATATGCGGAAATGTATCCACGGTCGAACTGCATACCTTCTACAAGGTCAAGCTCTGTCTTCATTGTCTTGGACTCTTCGATGGTGATAACGCCGTCGTTTGTAACCTTCTCCATTGCGTCTGCAACCATCTCACCGACCTCATCGCTTGCTGCAGAGATTGCTGCAACTCTTGCGATCTGGTCTTTGCTGCTGATCGGCTCGCTCATCTCTGCGATTGCTTTGACAGCCTCGTCTGTGGCTTTCTTCATACCCTTTCTTAATACGATCGGGTTAGCGCCTGCAGCCAGGTTCTTCATACCTTCGTTTACCATCGCCTGTGCGAGAACGGTAGCTGTTGTTGTACCATCACCGGCAACATCGTTTGTCTTTGTGGCAACCTCTTTTAAGAGCTGTGCGCCCATGTTCTCAAACGGGTCTTCTAACTCGATCTCTTTCGCGATGGTAACACCATCGTTTGTGATCAGCGGAGCGCCGAAGGATTTATCGAGAACAACGTTTCTTCCTTTCGGTCCGATCGTTACGCGGACAGTATCAGCAAGTTTATTTACACCAGCTTCAAGAGCTTTTCTGGCTTCAACGCCATATTTAATTTCCTTAGCCATGTTAAAATTCCTCCAATCAAGATTTCCTGTAACCATTTTCCGGTTACTTCGTTCTGAATTCTGAATTTCAGACCGCCCTGAGCGCTTCGCACACGCGGTCCCGGATATAATTTCTCCGATTATTCGATCACTGCAAGGATATCATTCTGCTTAACGATGATATAATCCTCTTCCTCTACCTTTACTTCTGTTCCGGAGTACTTGGAGTAGATTACCTTATCGCCCGGTTTTACCTGCATCTTGATCTCTTTGCCGTCAACAACTCCACCAGGACCAACAGCGATCACTTCTGCCTGCTGCGGTTTTTCCTTTGCCTGACCCGGAAGAACGATACCGGATTTTGTGGTCTCTTCTGCAACTAACTGTTTTAAAACAACTCTGTCAAATAATGGTACTAATTTCATTACTGACTCCTCCTTGTCATTTTACAAGCTCTTGCGACTATCCTGTAATTTCAGTCACAATTCTTTTTCATTTTTATCTTCTTCAGTCTGACTCAGGTCTTTTCCCTGACCCCTCGTCACAAGTCATGTTATAGCACATGTTGTTAGCACTGTCAAGTCACGAGTGCTAATTATTTTATGAAAAATTTGTGAACCTCTCTGCGGGTCTGCATGCCGCTGTGCTGTCTAGTTCCCGTTTTCTGGTGAAATCCGGCAATTTACTTGAATAATTTATACATTTTTTTAACTTTTTTCATAATTATGTCTTTCATTTTCCCTGGAATTCGATTATGATTATAAATAGCAGACTGGCGGCTGCAGGCGGAATCCTCAGATTTTCGGAACCGCGTAATGCAGCGGAAAGGAGAATAAACCATGTCAAAAAAGAAATCAGGCCTTCTTATCGCATTTGGCGCGATGCTCGGCGGCGCAGTTGCGGCCGGTATCTCCTACTATCTGAAATTAAAATCCTTCAACGATGAGCTGGACCAGGATTTTCATGAATACGAGGAAGAGGAGACCCCTTCTGAGGAAACAGAAGAAAAGACGGAACCTGCTCCAGAGAGAACTTATATTACAATCAATTCCGGAAAAGACACAAACGCTGCGGATGATTCCGTAAAAAAAGAAGAGACTAAAGATTCCGAAGAGACGGCATGTCCGGAACCCACAGACGAAAAAGACTCTGTAAAAGAGGAAAACGTACCGGAAGAAAAAACATCCTCCGTTGTAGTTGAGGACGATACGGAGGAAGGAAAAACCGAATGATACAAAGTCTTCTCCGCTCCATGGAGCTATTGGAAGTCCTGAAAGAAAAAAACCGCAATTTCTCAATCGCGGAACTGGCGGAGGCGATGGATCTGCCCCCGAGCACGGTTCACCGGATTCTGCAGACATTCTGTGAGAAGAAATATGTGATCCGCGACGACAGATCCCACACCTACCGTCTTGGCCCGGCGCTGATTCCTCTGGGAAAAGCCGCTGCAAGAGGGATCCGTCTCCAGGATGCCGCCCACGGTATCCTGGCACAGCTGGCAAAACAGACAAAAGAAGACGCATACCTCGTAATTCCAGTGGGAAATAAGGGACTTGTGATTGAAAAGGTAGATGGTCCGAGCCACTTAAAAGTTGTTGAAGAGTTCGGCTATGAGATGTATATGCACTGCGGCGCGATCCGTAAGGTCCTCCTCGCATGGCAGACACCGGCCTTCATCGACGAATACTTCAAAAACATTATTCTCCACGATCAGGCTTTCCCTCATGTCCGCCCGGATGACCTGCGCGAGGAATTAAAAAAGATCCGCCAGGATGGCTACGCCATCACTCACGGAGAGTATGTCACCGACGCCCTTGGAATCGGGGCACCGGTCTTCAACTCCGACGGTGAACTCGCCGGTTCCATTGGAATCATCGCCCCGGAGATCCGGGTCGATACTCCGGAGTTTCTTGACACCCAGAAAGATCTCGTACAGTTCTACGCATCATCCCTTTCCGCCGATCTCGGATATGAGAAGCATGATGTGTTCCAGTAAACGGAATCAATCCTTGGGATACGCATTTTCGGATGCGTATCCCGTTTTTTTGCGCTTTGTTCCCATGCACGCCTGGTCACAAGCATATGCCCTGTCCCAATCTCTCCCCCAGTGCAGCTGTCTGTAAAACCTAATCTTGACTTAAGTCCGAAAAAAGCTGGCGCGCGTCTTTGCATACCAGCTTTCTTCTATCCAATCCGCTTATTCTTTACTCAAGAGCTTTCCGTAAAAGGTCTACTCCTTTTCGGATTTCCTCCTCCGTGAGTCCTGCATATCCGAGAACGATCGTACTCATCTCCTTCGCCTGCGCTCTCTCCATATAGAACCCGGAAAGTCCGTAGACGCGGACTTTTTTTTCTGCTGCTTTTTCTAAAAGCTGCTGTTCCGGCTCCTTCTTCCTGTCTTTTAAGAGCACATGAAGTCCCGCGAATTCTCCTGTGATCTCAAACCGCTTTTCCAGCGGCTTTAATTCCCCTAAAAGCGCGTCATGTTTTCCCTTATAGATCTCGCGCATCCTGTTCAGATGGCGCTCAAAATATCCGCCGGAAATAAATTTCGCCAGGATCCTCTGGTCGACCCTGGACACGGTGGAGGAATAAAATCTTCCTTTCGCCAGGTATACCGACAGCAGCGCCTCCGGCAGCACCATATATCCCACACGGATTGCCGGAGCAATGGCCTTCGAGAATGTTCCCATGTAGATGACACATCCGTTCTGGTCCATCCCCTGAAGTGCCGGGATCGGTTTTCCCTTGTAACGGAATTCACTGTCATAGTCATCCTCGATCAGGTATCTTCCGGGCTGCTCTCCCGCCCAGAAAAGGAGCTCCTGTCTTCTTCTCACCGGCATTACGGTTCCTGTCGGGAACTGGTGGGACGGCATCACATAGGCTGCCTGTACATCCTGCCCCTCAAGTTCCTTCACGCAGAATCCATTCTTATCGATCCCCACCGGCAGTACCTTATGTCCCACACCGGATAGCACCCGGTATGCCTGGCGGTAGGTGGGATTCTCCATGGCGATCACCGCGTCCCTTCCGATGATCTGGGAAAGCAGCATCAGAAGATATTCGTTTCCCGCGCCAATGATGATCTGGGAAACATCGCAGTTTACGCCGCGGGCTGCATGGAGATACTCCCGGATCGCCTCCCTGAGGATCAGATCTCCCTGGGGCTCTCCCTTCAAAAACAGCTCCCGGTCCTCTTCTTTTAAGACCGAGCGGCTGATCTTTCTCCAGGTCGCATAGGGAAATCCTTCCAGATCGATGCCTCTGGGAGAAAAATCGACTTCAAATTTTTCACGAAAAAGCTGCCCCCGGACACTTTCCTTTTCCATGCCCAAAGACAGCTCTTTTTTCTGATCCGGCCGGGCAGCAACAGACTGCGCCACCGGCGGAAAGATTCCGTCCAGTGACGCCACAAAATAGCCTTTTCTCGGAACCGCCTCAAGGTAGCCCTCGGACACCAGCTGCTCGTAGGCGAGCTGCGTTGTGCTCCGGCTGACCTTCAGGCTCTTCGCAAGCTCCCTGGATGAAGGGAGCTGCTTTTCCGGCCTGATATTGCCCTTTCGGATCTCATCTTTGATATACTGATAGATCTGTTCGTACAAGGGTCTCCCCCCCTGTACGTTTAACGGTACGATCAATTCCATAAATCTTTATTTCGGAAGCTTGAAGGAGCTCTTTAAGGAAACGATACGGTTATATACCGGCTGTCCTTCCTTGCTGTCCTTGCAGTCTACGCAGTAGTAACCGTTTCTCATGAACTGGAAGCTGTCGTATGCCTTTGCTTCCATGAGTTTTGGCTCTACATAGGCAGTTGTGATTGTCTTGGAGTTCGGATTTAAGTTCAGGGTTCCGTCAGCGTTCAGCTTGCCTTTCTCCTCATCGACGATATTCTCGTAGAGACGGCACTCTACCTTTCCGGCTGTCGGAGCGGATACCCAGTGGATCGTTCCTTTTACCTTTCTGCCGGTAAAGCCGGAACCACTCTTTGTCTCCGGATCGTATGTGCAGTGGATCTCTGTCACATTTCCGTTCTCGTCCTTCTCGAAGCCTGTGCATGTCACGAAATATGCGCCCATGAGACGTACTTCGTTGCCCGGGAAAAGGCGGAAATACTTCTTCGGCGGATTCTCCATGAAGTCCTCACGCTCGATATAGAGTTCTCTGGAGAACGGAACCTCACGCTCGCCCATCTCTGGATTCTCAAGGTTATTCGGGATGCTCAACATCTCTGTCTGTCCTTCCGGATAGTTGTCAATGATCAGCTTTACCGGATCAAGGACAGCCATCATTCTCGGACGTTTTAACTTCAGATCCTCACGGATACAGTACTCCAGCATCGCGTAGTCTACGGAGCTGTTTGCCTTGGAAACGCCCACGAGTTCTACGAACATTCTCAGAGCTTCCGGTGTGTATCCTCTTCTTCTGAGGGCTGCGATCGTTACAAGACGCGGGTCATCCCAGCCGTCTACGATTCCATCCTCAACGAGCTTCTTAATATAACGCTTACCCGTTACCACGTTTGTCAGGTACATCTTCGCAAACTCGATCTGGCGCGGCGGGTTCTCGAACTCGCACTCTCTTACGACCCAGTCGTAGAGCGGTCTGTGATCCTCGAACTCAAGAGTACAGATAGAGTGTGTGATGTGCTCAACCGCGTCCTCGATCGGATGAGCGAAGTCGTACATCGGATAGATGCACCACTTGTCACCGGTATTGTGGTGTGTCATGTGAGCGACACGGTAGATGACCGGATCACGCATGTTGATATTCGGCGATGCCATATCGATCTTTGCGCGGAGAACCTTCTCTCCGTCCTTGTACATGCCGTTCTTCATGTTCTCAAATAACTGGAGGTTTTCCTCGACAGAACGGTCACGGTACGGGCTGTTCTTACCAGGTGTTGTGAAGTCACCACGGTATTCCTTGATCTGATCAGCAGAGAGATCACAGACGAAAGCTTTTCCCTTTTTAATTAACTTTACAGCGCACTCGTACATCGTATCGAAGTAGTCGGAAGCAAAGAACAGTCTGTCCTCAAAGTCAGCTCCGAGCCACTTTACATCCTCCGTGATGGAGTGCACGAACTCCGTCTTCTCCTTCGTCGGGTTCGTATCATCAAAACGAAGATTGAACTTTCCGCCGTACTCTTTTGCGAGACCGGAGTTTAAGATGATCGATTTTGCATGTCCGATATGAAGGTAGCCGTTTGGCTCCGGTGGGAACCGGGTCTGGACATGGTCATATACTCCTTCCGCAAGATCTTTATCGATTTCCTGCTCGATAAAGTTTTTGGAAACTACTTCTTTTGTTTCCTCAGCCGGTGTCATATTCTCAGCCATATCAATTCCTCCATTTCGTTTTTTCAATAACATGCCCGTACATCTTTCTTCTATTATTTTAACTCCTGCCATTTTCCAGCAGGACCAGATATCGAACTGTTATATATAATATTTAATACTATCACATTTTTCCGAAGAATTAAAGGGGGAATTTCACATGTTTTTCTCATGTTTCCATCAAATTGATTCCTGCATCTGCATTCCGGTCGGTTCTTTCAGTTTTCTTGAAAATTATAGGCGAAAAACACAGAAAATCCTTTGACGAATTCCGTTTCTGGGATTATACTGTGAGTATAGTATGCTAAAAATTTCACAAAACATATAGAACCCGGAGGAAATGATATGGATAAGAATTCTTTCGATCTGATCACATTTGGCGAGATTATGCTGCGTCTCTCCCCGCCGCGCCATGCCCGCATCGTCGATGGCGATATTTTTGAAAAACGTGCCGGCGGAGCAGAACTCAACGTTGCTTCCGGCGTTGCCCTTTTGGGACTTCGTACCGGTATCGTTTCCAAGCTTCCGCAGAATGAGCTCGGAACTTTTATCAAGAACAGGATCCGTTTTGTCGGAGTATCCGATGACTATCTGGTCTACGATGATACGCCGGACGCAAGACTCGGTCTCTACTACTACGAGATGGGCGCCGCTCCGAGAAAGCCTACGATCGTGTATGACCGCCACCAGGCTTCCGTCACAAGGATCAAGATGAGCGAGATCCCGGAGGACATCTACCACTCCGCGAGAATGTTCCACACAAGCGGAATCTCCCTGGCTCTCTGCCAGAACATGCAGAATGTCGCTGTGGAACTGATCCGAAGGTTCAAATCTGCCGGAGCTACGATCTCCTTCGACGTAAACTACCGTGCGAACTTATGGGGTGAGGAGGAAGCGAGAAAAACCATCGAGGAGATCCTTCCGTTAGTCGATGTTCTCTTCATATCTGAGGAGACAAGCCGCCGCATGTTCAAGAAGACCGGTGACCTGAAGGATATCATGAAGAGCTATGCCACTGATTACGGCGTAAAGATCGTTGCCACCACCCAGCGCACGGTCATCAGTCCAAGAAAACACAACTTCACCTCCATCGTCTACGATGCCCGCTCCGATAAATTTTACACGGAAGCGCCGTACAACGATATCGATGTGATCGACCGCATCGGTTCCGGTGATGCCTATGTCGCCGGTGTTCTCTTCGGTCTCTTAAAATATGGAGATCCGGAAAAGGCCATGCAGTTCGGAAACGCCACATCCAGCGTCAAGAACACCGTTCCGGGCGACCTCCCGTCCTCTGACTTCAAGGAAATCGACCGGATCATCCATGAGCATCATTCCACAGGACCTGTCAGTGAGATGAACCGGTAATTACAAATTTGCTCCGTATGAGAGAAAAGGTCTGAGTTTCAGCAGAAATCAGACCTTTTTCTTTTTCATCCAAATTTTTCTTTTTAAATCGATCTGATATACCGTTCTGATGCCGCTGAAAAATTGTTGCCAATAGTTTGTTTCGAGTACGCGACAACCGAAAAATGCCGTGAGAAGATTGCTTTTACCTCTCACGGCATTTTTATTATACTCTTTTACAGATCCAGATCGATAAACTCGAAGTCATCGTCATCCTCGTTTCTCTTCTCAGCCGGTGCCGCTTTCGGCGCTGCCTTCGCGGCCTCCTTCGCAAGGTTCTTTGACAGATCTTTTTCCATATCCGCCACATTCTTTCTCACCGGTCTCTCCGGAGTGTCTGTTCTCTCTGGAACATTCTCTGTCCTCACAGCTTCCCGTCTCTTCGCTGCCGGCCGGCGTGTCTCGGCTGCCTCCGGTCTTCTTCGCGGGATCTGGATTTCTTCCTCTTCCTCATCGAAAAGCTCTTCCCCGCGGGCAGCCGGTCTGGACGCAGCTCTTCTCTCCGGCGCTTTCTCGGACTTTCCGGTCTTCTGCGCCTTTTTCGGCTCGGACTTTCTGTTTTTCCGTCCGCCCTCGTAGTCACCGTAATCGTCATCATATCCGCCGCGGCCCGGATTCTTCGGTGCCTTCGGCTTTCTGAGTAAGAGAACGATAATGATGATCACTAAGAGAATACTGAGTGCAAAAAGCCCGATCACGAACATTCCGCGGATCTCGTAATCCTTAAGCAGACTGTTGTAATCCTCAGCAACCTTTAAGTACTTGCTGCGGGCATCTGCTGCGTCCGGATCCTGGAAGTAACGCTGGAGCGTCATCTCCTTCTGATCGTAGCGGTAGAAGCCTTCCTCACCGTTCTCGTTACGTCCGTAAACGACACAATACTCCGGTGCGGAATCTCCGCTGTCTTTCCAGATCCAGCCGTGGACTGTGTGATCTCCGATATCGATGGTGCACTCGGCAAAACCGTCCGGGAGTGCTGTTCCCTCCGGGATGCACTCAGGCGGAAGCACTACGACTGTCTTCTCTGCCATCTTCACGACTACATAAGCAGATAAAGTGCCTGTCTCGCTGTTGTATACAAAGAAGTCCCCGTTGCCGGAATCATCTGTCATATAAAGTAAGGTCATTCCAGAATCATCTGTAGCTGCCTTTACAGTTCTGCCCTCATACTCGATCTCCGTCGCTGTAAATCCTGACGGAAGCTCAGAATCATCAAAGGTATCCGCAACAGTCCAGCTGCCGTCCTCACCGATGACTCCTGCGTTCGTCTCTGCGGAATCCGCGTCTGTCTCACCGGCGGAAGCTGCCGCGTCGTCAGACTTTGTGACAACGATGGTGTAGGTCTTTGTTGTCTCCCCATCCTCCGCTGTTACGGTACAAGTGATGGTGTTCTCTCCGTCCTGGAGATCATCATTTCCGCTGACAGTCACCTTTGCGCCGCCGTCCTTTGCCGGTGCGCTGACCGTGATGGATGTCACATCGCTTGGAACCGCAGCGGTATACTCGGTCGTATCCGCGGAGAACGCCGGTTTTAAAGTACCCGGTGAGATCGTGAGGGACGCTAAGGACGCGTCCCTGGAAGAAGTATCCGCCGCGTTGATCTTTACGGAAGAGCTTCCAATATGGTTGAGAGTCACTGCCTTGGAGTCGGCATCGTAAACTTCCTGGGATTTCACCGTGATGGAGGAAGTTCCAGCCTTTAAGGCATTAAATTTTAATGTAAAGCTGAACGTCTTCTGGTCCGCAGCCTCCGCAGAACCGATGACGCGGACAGATCCTGCTCCGCCATTGGAGTTCGTACCGCTGACAAATTCAAGGGCATCCGCATCATACTGAAGCATCACATCGGAAGAACCGAGCGCTGCGTCCGCGACGATCTTCATCGTGACGGATATCTGGTCTCCCACCGAAACGGTCGGGTCGGAAAACGAAAGTTTTCCGCTGGCCGCAAATGAAACCACCACGCCAGCCGGCAACAGCATGACCATCAGTGCGAACGCCAACAGCCCCGCCGCCAGTTTTTTCATGTATTTGTTCATATTTCTTTATCTCCTATTCCAGCTTTTTCCAGGCTGATCATTGTCTTGTTTCCATAATTTCCGCCTGTACTTCCAAGCATAGTCTTTCCTGAAATGGATCTTTTTATGACCCGATATTCCCATATCAGTTGCCGGTCACAAGCTTTCCGCTGCCGGTCGCGCCCTCCGGATAAGAGCCGCTCGTTCCTGTCGATGACGTCACGAGCTTTCCAGATCCGGATGCGCCTTCTGGATAAGAACTCTGTGATCCGGAATTTGTGCTTCCAGGGCCAGTGGTGCCGAAACTGCTCCCGCTATTGGATATTCCGGTCGATCCGCCAGGGCCTACCGTAGATCCGGTCGTCGTAAAGCCCGAGGACGAAGAACCTGTGGAACTTCCCGTCGACGGGGAAACTACGGTGGTGCTGCCGTTTCCGTTTCCTTTCGCAATGGAAACCTGGTATGTGCGGACATCACCGTTCTCCGCCTTCACCTGAATCTTCACGATCGTCGTTCCGCTTCCGAGACTGATCGATCCTGCTCCACTGACTGCTGCCTTGGAGTCGATAGCCGTAGCACGGATATTTACAGAGGAAACTGAAGAGTCTACAATGAGATCATACTTCTCCGTATCTTTATTGAAGGTTGGTGTCAGGGAATATCCGTCGATGGTGATCCCTGACAGCTTGTTGTTCGGGCTTCCCGTCACGGTCGGCTTCGCGCAGGCAGTTTCCGGCATGTTGTTGAATACCGGGATCTTGAACACGAGCGCCTGTTTCTTCATCTCATCCGTATAGGCCCTCGCGAGCTTCGCGCCCTCCCCGGCCGCTCCTTCCACGTTTGTCATATACTGATGCTTGTAGGGGCTGCTGCCCTGCACATTAAATTTCTTTAAATAGAAGGTATCCTGTCCATTTTTCAGGAAATTCTCACTGTAGTAGGTCGCGCCGCCGATGATGGACTTTTCGATAGAATTCCACGGTCTTCCGTAGCTTCCCGACTGGGACGCGTACCAAAGACCTCTCGTGACGGCTGACATGGAGCCGGAAGCAAAAGCGCCGATATTAAAGAAATTATAGTAGCCTTCATAGCCGGAGGTCTTTCCTGAAATACTTCCGGATTTACCTATCCCCTGCTCCTGAAGGATCATAGCGCCAAGGACATACGGGTTGACGCCAGTCTGGGCCGCCGCCTTCATAATAATATCCACATAAGTCTGTCCCGTCGGTACCGGTGAAGTGTTTGACGCGCCGGTATTGTCATCAGTGATGGCAGACGCGTCCATTCCCGGACCATACTCTACCTCCGGGAGTGCCGTTGTATACATCTTTCTCTGGCTGATCGTGGAGCTCACCGTAGAACCCGGCCCCTCAAGGCTCACACCCTGATTTTCGCTGCCAGAGCTTATGTTGCCGCTTCCATAAGGACTTCCGCCGGACGTTCCAGAACTCATTCCCGGTCCGTAGTTTTCCCCCTGCTGCAGGGAGCCGGAAACTTCAGTATTCGTTTTACTGTTTATGACTGCCGCTGTACCGGACCCCGAAGTCTCCTGGATACTCTGGGCTGCCGTCGTCTCCTCCGGCGTCTTTTCCAGGAATGTTCCCGTGATCAGGCTCGTAAGTCCCGCTCTCGTCTGGGTATTGCTGTCGAAGGCGTGATGCAGAAACTGGAATACATAGGTATCGTTTAGGAAATTTCTCGGATCCATATAGTAGGCGACAATGTCCTTGGATGCCGCCACCCAGGAAGAACCGTCGAATCCGGTCCAGGTGCTTGTATTCCAGTCGTAAGCGCCGTAGTCTGTGGATTTCCAGGATGAAATGCTCGCCTTCGATACCAGATTCGTTCCGACTGCTCCTTCCGCCTCCATCACATCGCTCCAGTTAAGCCCCGTCTTCTGGGCCTGGAAGACCCAGGTCGGATGTTCCGTGTGAAGGGTCCGCAGAGACGTCTTGTAGCTTTCCGGGAATCCCTGGCTGTTTAAATAGCTCTCAAAGTTCGCGTCATAGCTGTAGGATACCGGGAATTTGATATAGTCTGAACGGACATAGCCTCCCTGTGTCCCTGAACTGGAGGAAAACTGGATCTTATACCAGATCTTCCCGTCGGATCCCGTTGTCTCGGAAACCACTGTCACAGCAGCTCCGTAGGCAAGTTTTTTTACGATAGATCCCGTCGTCCCCGGTGTACTCCGCACATTCAGAGTCGTGGCATTTACTGTCGCCGAGCCTGTCGCCGCGTATACGGAAGACAGCCCGGATATCATCGTTCCGGTGTGAGCCGCACAATCTCCCAAAAGGACCGCCCCCAGCATCAGCGCCAGAAATCTTTTTTGTCTCTTTGTCATGTTTTTCTTCTCTCCCACTGCCGGTTTCGTGAAATTTTGCATAAAATCGACATCATATCCATTATAATGATAAAGGCACTTTTCTGTCAACCGCGCAGGAGAAACTTCACACAAATTCCAAATATTGCCGCATTTTCTTAATAAAAACTTAAAAAAGAAACTATAACCTGCAGAAGCTTCCACCGCCAGTTTCTTTCGAATGCATGACAGCACAAAAGCCCGGCATCTCCTCATGGAAACGCCGGGCCTCATGTTTTTTCGTCAATTACACTTCAGATTTACTGCAAAATTATACCGGGTAAGCTTTATTTGCTTTGTCTGCAGTCTTCTGGTCAACCTTCGTCTGCTGGGCTTCACGGTACTCGAAGAAGTCTTTTGCTACAGCCGGGAACAGAGCATAGGATAATACATCCTCATCCTGCTGCTTCCACTGTGCGCATTCCTTCTCGAATTTCGGTAACTGCGGCTCGATCAGATCTGCTGGACGACAGGTGATCGGAGTCGCGTCACCGATGATCTTCTTCTGGACTTCTTTGTTGAACGGTTTCACCGTCTTACCAAATTCACCCATCATGATCTTCTTGGACTCCTTCGGAACCATCTTATATCTCTCGCCGGCAAGAACGTTCATGACAGCCTGTGTGCCAACGATCTGGGAGGACGGAGTTACAAGCGGCGGCTCACCGAAGTCTTTTCTTACTCTCGGGATCTCCTCAAGCACTGCGCGGTACTTGTCTTCCTGACCAGCTTCCTTTAACTGGGAAACAAGGTTGGAAAGCATTCCGCCCGGTACCTGATACTGGAGCGTCTTGATGTTTACACCGAGAACCTTCGGGTTCAGAAGGCCGCTCTTTAAAGCTTCCTCACGGATCGGTGTGAAGTAATCGGTGATCTCTGCAAGCAGATTCTGGTCATAGCCAGTATCATACTTGGTGCCGCGGAATGTCTCAACCATAACTTCAGTTGCCGGCTGGGATGTACCGAGAGCCAGCGGAGACATTGCGCAGTCAATGATATCGCAGCCTGCTTCCACAGCCTTTAAATATGTCATGGAAGCAACACCGGAGGTATAGTGTGTATGCAGGTCGATCGGCAGCTTTGTGCCCTGTTTCAATGCCGTAACAAGCTCGGAAGCCGCGTACGGAGTTAAAAGACCTGCCATATCCTTGATGCAGAGGGAATCAGCGCCCATGCTCTCGATCTCGGAAGCGATATTCTTCCAGTAATCAAGTGTATACGCATCGCCTAATGTATAGCAAAGGGCGATCTGGGCATGTCCGCCTTCCTTTTTTGTTGCCTTAACGGCAGTCTCAAGGTTTCTGATATCATTCAGGCAGTCAAAAATACGGATAATATCAATACCATTTGCGATGGATTTCTGTACAAAGTACTCAACCACATCATCTGCATAATGATTGTATCCAAGGATATTCTGACCACGGAACAGCATCTGGAGCTTCGTGTTCTTGAATCCAGCTCTCAGTTTTCTGAGTCTCTCCCACGGATCTTCCTTCAGGAAACGCAGGCAGGCATCAAAAGTAGCGCCGCCCCAGCATTCTACTGCGTGGTAGCCAACTTTATCCATTTTGTCAACGATCGGAAGCATCTGATCAGTCGTCATTCTTGTTGCAAGGAGAGACTGATGCGCATCACGAAGAACGGTCTCAACGATCTTAACCGGCTTTTTCTGAACTTCTGCCATTTTATTATCCTCCTACCGGGAGATCTGCCCGGGCAGACCTCCCTATATTAAAAGTTTCGGTTCCAATTAAACTCCGAAGATAGCCATGAAGGTACCTGCAGCAACTGCTGTACCGATAACGCCGGCTACGTTCGGTCCCATTGCGTGCATAAGAAGGAAGTTTGTCGGATCTGCCTCAGAACCAACCTTCTGGGATACACGGGCTGCCATCGGAACTGCGGATACTCCGGCAGAACCGATTAACGGATTAACCTTACCACCAGTTACCTTGCACATGAGCTTACCAAAGATAACGCCGGCTGCTGTACCGAACGCGAACGCGATAAGTCCAAGGATAACGATCTTGATAGTTGTAACTTTTAAGAATCTCTCAGCACTTGTTGTAGCGCCAACGGAAAGACCGAGAACGATTACAACGATGTACATAAGAGCGTTGGAAGCTGTCTCCTGTAACTGTTTAACAACGCCGGACTCACGGAAGAGGTTACCAACCATAAGCATACCAACGAGCGGAGCTGTTGTCGGAAGGATCATACAAACTACGATCGTAACGATAACCGGGAAGAGGATCTTCTCAAGTTTGGATACCGGACGAAGCTGTTCCATCTTGATCTTTCTCTCTTCTTCCGTTGTTAAGAGTTTCATGATCGGCGGCTGAATGATCGGAACGAGAGCCATGTAGGAGTAAGCTGCTACGGCGATCGGTCCCATGAACTCAGTCTGTCCAAGCTTACCTGCAAGGAAGATGGATGTTGGGCCATCAGCACCACCGATGATGGAGATCGCAGCTGCTGCCTTGTCGTTGAAGCCCATGAAAATAGCCATAAAGTAAGCGGCGTAGATACCGAACTGAGCGGCAGCGCCTAAAAGGAAGCTCTTCGGGTTAGCGATGAGCGGACCGAAGTCTGTCATCGCGCCGACACCCATGAAGATCAGGGACGGGAGAATACTCCACTCGTCCAGTAAATAGAAGTAGTGAAGAAGTCCTCCAACACCGTTGGAAGAATCTTCAATGCTCAGCATAATATCCGGATAGATATTTACGAGCAGCATACCAAAGGAAATCGGCACAAGAAGAAGCGGCTCGAACCCTTTACCGATTGCAAGGTAAAGGAAGATACACGCAACTAAGATCATGATCAGGTTTCCTACGCTTAAGTTCAGGAATGCTGTCTGCTGAAGAAGATTCAAAAGTGTATTTTGAATGTATTCCATGTTAATCCCTCCATGTGGAATCTGCAGTCAGCAGAAAATTAGTTTAATGTAGCGAGTGTAGCACCCGGCTCTACGGAATCACCAACAGCAACGTTGATTGTTGCAACAGTGCCGTCCTGCGGAGCAACGATCTCGTTCTCCATCTTCATAGCTTCAAGGATCAGGAGGACCTGACCTCTCTTAACAGCCTGACCTGCAGATGCCTTAACGCCAAGGATCTTACCCGGCATCGGAGCTGTAACTGCTACTGCGCCTGCTGCGCCAGCCTGAGCTGCCGGAGCTGCTGCCGGTGCCGGAGCTGCCTTCGGTGCTGCTGCCGGTGCTGCCTTCGGTGCTGCTGCCTTCGGTGCGGAAGCTGCGCCTGTGAAGCCCTCTTCTACTGTTACTTCATATACATTACCGTTTACTGTGATTGTATAATTTTTCATTGTGATTTCCTCCTGATAATATTAATTCCAGTTTCTGTTAGAAACACGTTTGATGGAGCGGACTACAAGTCCGTTGTCAACAGTCTCTTTTCCCTCATAAGCTGCGATTGCTGCTGTGATCACGGAAACGAGTTCTGTATCATCGGTAAGGTTCTCCTCCTCAGCCGGAGCTGCTGTCGGAGCCGGTGCTGCTGCAGGGGCCGGAGCTGCCGGTGCTGCCACAGGTGCTGCCGCTGCCGCATTTTTCTTTGCTTTCATCTTCGCCTCAAATACGCTGATGTATTTGAACATGCTGATCAGCCAGCTGATGAAGATCAGGACTGCGAATACAACGCCCATACCCATTAAGGTATTCATTCCGGCTTTCGCCATCTTCTCGCCTGTTGTGTAAACCGGGGAGAAGGAAATTGTCTCAACTTTGCTGAGATCTTCGTCCGCGATCAGAGTGAATTCCATCGCTCTCTTCTCGTAAACGGTGTTCATTCTTGCGATATAGCCGTCATCACCTTTTGTAACGACTGCTGTCTCGCTGGAAACGAACGCGCCAAGGTCATCCTTAATGGAATCCCAGGATTTTAACGCATTCTCCATAACAGTATCTTTGTTCTTTACGCTTGTTGCAAGGGCCTGTTCGATGGAAGCGTCATCCATCTGGTTGAACAGATCCAGGTACTGCTGGGAGCCGGACTGCATCGCCATTTCGATCTGCGGATCGATCGTTTCAGCGGTGTCAACGGCTGCAGAGCATCCTGCAAGCGCGAAGAGGCAAACTGCCATGCAGAGTGCAAGCCAGATTCTTCTAATTCTCTGTTTCATATTTCAGCCACCTCATATTAGATCGTTCCGTGCTTTTTGGACGGACGATCCTCTCTTTTTGTGAACAGCATCTCAAATGCAGCAGCTACACGCTGTCTTGTCTCGGAAGCCTCGATGATATCGTCTACATATCCTCTCTTTGCTGCCGCAAGTGCGCTTGCCTGCATCTCATTATACTGTGCTGCTTTTTCATTGATCAGGGCTGCCGCATTGTCAGCCTTTGTGATCTCGTCAGCATACATGATCTTCACAGCCGGTGCTGCTTCCATGACACCGATCTTCGCGTTCTTCCATGCGTATACAATGTCAGAACCGATGGACTTGCTGTTCATGGTAAGACCTGCTGTTCCGTTTGCCTTGCCGACAACGACAGTTACCTTCGGAACGTCAGCGTTTGCGAATGCGTAGGTCAGGCGTGCTGCCGCCTTCGCGATCTTCTTCTCGTTGCATTTGCAGTTCTTGTAACCATCTACATTGACGAGTGTAAGTACCGGGATCTCGAAAGCGTTGCAGAAGTTTACAAATGCTGCTGCTTTCTCACATCCTGCTGCGGTAAGGGCTGCGTCATAAGTAGCAGTCTTCTCGCCGTCTGTATAAACTTCGCTGCGATTTGCAACACAGCCAACGGTAGCTCCGTTTAAGCGGATAAATGCCGTTACCATCTCCGGTGCGTAGTCCTTCTTCATTTCCATGTAGAAGCTGTCATCAGAGATCATGGACAGTGCGATGGATGTATCGCCTGCGCAGTTCTCGATATCTGTGCAGATTCTGTTTAAGTCATCCTCACATTCGCTGTAAGACATGTCATCCTCGTTGTTAGCCGGAAGGATGGAAACAAGGTTTCTGATCTCTGTGAAAATTTCTTTCTCGGAGCCAGTCGCGCATACGTTTCCTGTCTCTTTTGCCTGATACTCAGCGCTGGAATTATCAGCATCGTTCTCAGCGATTACAAACGGAGCATTCACAAACATTTTTGCGTCCTGTTCCATAAATGTGAAATCAGCCATTTCAGATGCCACAGCCATTCCGCCGCCGCAGTTTCCAAACACAGCCTGGATCTGCGGGATCACACCGGATGCCATTGCCTGGCAGACATAAAGTTTGCCGAAGCCGTCCAGGGCATCCATGCTTTCCTGGAGTCTGAATCCTGCACAGTCTACCAGGGCAACAATGGGTGCGCCCATTTTCATGGCCATACTATAGAGCTTCTCGATCTTCTTTGCGTGCATTTCGCCGATGGATCCGCCCATTACGGACGCGTCCTGGCTGTACACATAGACGAGAGCGCCATTGATAGTACCATAACCGGTAACAACACCATCTGCAGGGGTTTCCTGAGACTGCATGTTGTAATCAGTGCTTCTGGCAGTAATATAAGCACCAACCTCAACAAAGCTGTTGTCATCAAGCAATTCATGAATTCTGTTGATTGCCGACGTTTTTGTCATTTTGCTGTCCTCCATTATTCCTTAAATTGACGAAAATCAAATTTCTGCCTAGTGTAATAATAAACGGATTTGATGCAAAATTCAAGGAGTTTTTCCCCGCCTTAGCAACATTTTTATCCCTTTTCGTCAGAAAAATTTAAGAAACTTTTTTTCTAATGCCTGTCTCGTGATGCAGTTAATTTTTTAAACCTTCTGCTTCCAGATGACGTTTCATCTCAGTAAAGCCCCGCCCGCGGACTTCTCCGACCTGGTGAACCACCATGAATGCTTCCGGATCGATGTCCATCACGATGCGGTTTAATTTCTGAAGTTCCCTGCCGGAAACTACGGTGACGACGGCCATGGACGTCTTTCTTAAGTGCCCGCCCTCGATCTGGAATAATGTGGTTCCACGGTCAAGCTGTTCCTGCACTGCGATATTGATCTCCTCGTATTTCTCGCTGATGATCTTCGCCTGTACCTGCTTTTTGCCCATCATGAGCATCTTGTCCAAGATCACGGTGTAGACCATGACCATGATAATCCCGTAGAGGATCTTTTCCCGGTCGCGGAACAAAAGCTGGGATAAGAGGATCGCCACATCGAAAACGTACATGGACACAGATACCGGAACCTTAAAGCGTTTCTGCAGGACAAGCGGAGGGATGTCCATGCCGCCGGTGGAGGCACCGGAGCGGATCACGAACCCCAGAGCGAATCCGATCATGATCCCAGCAAAGATGGCACAGAGCATGGGATCCGTTGTGAATACGAAGTCTCCCGCCAGGGCGGTCAGGCGGTCAAGGATGAACGGGTAATAAAATGTCGCAAGCAGGGTTGTTGCCGCAAATTTTTTTCCCAGCTCCAGCCAGCCGAGACCGAACATGATAATATTGAAGACTGCCACGAAGCCAGAAAGAGGGATCCCGAAGAAATGCTGTGCCATAAGGCCAAGTCCTGTGGTTCCCGCGGCGATCATGTCCAACGGCAGAATGAAGAGGACGACTCCCGCAGCGTAGACCGTGAGACCGAACAGGATAACCGCAGTCTGGATAACGGCAGATGCTGCCCTGTTCTGTTTTGTTTCTGATGTTTCCATTTATTTTTGTTTCCTTTCTCTTTATATTCTGTTTATTGTTGTTTGTATTGTTTATATATTTTATATTATTTAATTTTTTCCTTTGCAATTTTCCACGTTTTCTATTCTTTTCACTACCTCTTTATCACAGAAAAGCGCGCAAAAAAAGGACGCCCGAAGGCGTCCTCATGAATTTTCCTTATTTGCCGAAAACTGCTTCATAGTCTTTACGGAATTTCTCAATTCCCTGGTCAGTTAACGGGTGATGTGTCATCTGCTCGATTACTTTGTACGGAACCGTCGCGATATCGGCACCTGCGAGTGCGCACTCTGTTACATGCATGGTGTGTCGTACGCTTGCCGCGATGATCTCTGTCTCGATATCATGGAGAGCGAAGATCTCTGCAACAGTGTCGATGAGATCGATACCCGGCTGGGAGATATCATCGAGACGTCCTACGAACGGGGACACATAAGCTGCGCCTGCTCTGGCTGCAAGAAGTGCCTGGTTGGCGGAGAAGATCAGGGTCACATTCACCTTGATGCCTTCGGAAGAAAGCACTTTTGTCGCCTTTAAGCCTTCCACCGTCATCGGGATCTTTACGACCATATTCGAATGGATCTTCGCGATCTCACGTCCCTCTGCGATCATTCCCTCCGCGTCAGTTGTTGTCGCCTTTACCTCACCGCTGATCGGTCCGTCTACGATAGAAGCGATCTCTTTTAAAGTCTCAACATAATCTTTTCCTTCTTTTGCGATCAGTGACGGATTTGTTGTAACTCCACAGATCACTCCCATGTCATTTGCTTTGCGGATCTCATCCACATTGGCTGTATCAATGAAAAACTTCATTGGTTCCCCCTCCTGTTTTTTCTAATAATCGTAACTGCCCGGTATTTTCGCAGCTACAAACCGTCATATAAGTCCATTTTAACATGAGGACATGTTTTGTCAATGCATTTCGACGTTTTTCCCGGATTCTGTCCATTCCCGAATGCGTGTTCGTGAACAGATGCAGATCACAGCAGGTGAGCGCGTTTGGTGTGGAAATCCACCAGGAGACATCCTTTTTATCCGGCATACGGGATAAATTCAAAACAATCCTCTTCATACACCCCGTCGATCTCGAATCCCCAGCCTTTATCCGACTTTCCCACCGCCAGACGGCATCTGCGTCCATCGGAAAGCTCCATGTCCACAAAACTTTCCAGATCCGTTGCCCGGACATAATACTTTGTTCCGGCAGGAAGCTTTTCCTCTTTCCCGCTGCCATCCGCGTCGAAGACTGTCACCGGAAGCTCCCTCGTGGATACCAGCGCCGCCTCATCCTCCTTTGAATCGCAGACATTGACTTTTGTATACACATCATTCTCTGCCACCGGCATCCCGCTCTCACCCACATGGAATTTCCGGTAAGCGTCATATGTTCCCAGGGCATCCACTCTGCGGGTAAGGTAAAATCCATCCGGATCATTTAACAGGGCGCCATGAGGACTGTCATTCGATGTACCAACATGGCAGATCTCTTCTCCCTTCAGGTCAAAGACTTCCATGGTCCTCCAGTCATTCTCACTCTGGATCTCCGTGTAGAGATATGGGTGCCCGTCATCTGTCATGACGATCCAGCCGTACTGGGGCTGTCCATAGAGTTCCATCGTGAATTCTTTCTTCTTTCCACCCTGTTCCCGCTCGATCGTGATATTTCTCGCGTCATACCCGTCTGCGGCATCATCAAAATGATAACTCACAGAAGTATCGTTTTCCTCGTGCTCATACGTCACAGTCTCCCATGGACTGATCTTTTCTGCCCAGCCTTCTGAAGCTTTCCCTATATAGTCTGTCTGGAACATCGCTTCATTTCCGGCAAACGGAACCTCCACTTCAACAGCTCCTGCCGCATATGAGGCGATAACATACTGATCAAAATGAATGCACACACCTGTTTTTGTGATGCACCATCCCAGTGGCCCATATCCATCCGTCCCCGCAAACAGACTGTCCACAGTCATTTCATAATCTTCGAATAATTCCTTCTCCTCCTTCTGGTCAGAAAGCTCCTCCTCCACATATTTCCGGAATCCCGGAAGATCTTTTACTACATCGCAAAGTTCCAGCTCTTTTCCTGTCTGCGTATCGAAATTGTGGTATTCCGTCACAGAGCTTGGATGCGCGCCTCCCAGATCATAATATTTCAGCCAGTACATACTGACGACCGTATGGTCGAAGCGGACCGGATTAAATTCATAATTGCAGACATATGACTGCTTCCTGTCCGGGTAATTGTTCCGCATATCCTCAGCTTCTTTTTTATAGGAGACATACTCCTCTTTATTCTGGCTGACCAGGTTTTTATTCAGGAAAATGAGCGACTGCTTCAGCGCATCATATCCGTCCCCCTGTACATAGACCTTGTCGCAGCGCGATGTGATGATTGGAGTCTGGTCTGTGTCATCCCATTCCCCGTCATATTCCCCGCTTACCGCGATAGGGATCAGGGTGAAGCGGTCCGTCTGGGCATCCGCGCCCGTATTCCCATTTTGATCAGTGCCCGATATGCTCTCCACCGCACTCTCCGGCTCACGTTCCGCTGTGGATCCAGTCTCACCGCTCTCCTGTGTCGTCTCCGCCGCTGTATCCACCGTCACTATATCTTTTTTCTGACAGCCGGTCATGAGACTCATTGCGATCAGGAGATATAGACCATATTTTCTCATACTGTTTCCTCCCTTTATCAATTTTTATAACCATTCGATTTTATTTGCCGATGACATGCAGCATTCACATTCTGTTTCCCTTTGCAGCCGAAATTTTCCTGTATCAGGATTATTCCTTTTTATAGCCTTATCTTATCGCACATGCTCCGGGGAATCCATTTCTTTTCCCTTACGAATTCTTAAAACAAAGCGGAAGAAAACAGAACGTACAGCGGATCTCCCCCTCTTGCAAAAAATTTCGGCATATTTGGGCATAAAAATACCGGAAACAGGCAGTTCCCCATTTCCGGCATTTTCATCATATTCTCATATATCTATTTTATCTGCGCGCCGCGTCTCTACAGCATCCAATCCTTCAAAACATCGTGATCACGCAGAAGTTTTCCAACGATCGTCTTATCGATCTTTCTGAGCAGCGGCTTTTTCAACATTTCAAACGGCATCGGAAGCTTCATCTCAAGCGGGGACTTTCCGTCCATGAGCTTCACCGTGCTGTCTAAGAGCTCTCTCACATCATAGACACTGCCCCATACCTCCGGCACACCGCGGTCCACTCCACAGAGTCCGTATACTGCCTCCATGGCGGTACGGACAGAATACTCTGTGGTAAAGATCGTATCTCTCGGAGTCTCCGCAAACTGTCCAAGGAAAGCTGCATTTACAGAACCGTCCGGAATCACATCCGGGCGGTCTCCGGCAGCTCTCGGCATAAAGAACGCTGTGATATATGGCATCATGGTCGGCGTGCAGTTGCACTCTTCTCCTGCCAGTCTCCCGATGTCCTCCACCGGGATTCCGAGATGATACAGCCACTCGGCGGTGATCTCCTTACCGGTACACTCCTTCATGGGTTTCTTCACATAGTCGCCCGGGACATCGGTGAACAGGCTGTATACCCATACACACACCTCATCCTTCTTCTGATTCTTGAACTGTCCCTGGCGGTTGATGGTCCAGCTCAAAAGCCACTTGGAATCGCGGCAGCTCACGATACCGCCGGTAACAACTTTGCCTGTCCTCGGGTCGCGCTTGCAGATTTTCTTGATCTGGTCGATGATCTCTTCATTTGCGGTGGTGACCGTCGCAGACTCCCAGTTCGTCTTCTTGATATCGGAGCAGAATTTTTCCGGATGACCGAAGGACGGATCCTGTGCTGCAATTTTCTTCCAGAGGCTCCAGCAGCCGCTGCTTCTCACTTCCGCGTCACCCACCGGCGCATGGTTCTGGTCACCGTAGATCGTGCCTTCTGTACAGCTTCCGTTTGTGATAAACACAAGGTCCTTTTCCGTCAGCGGGATCTCCGTGTCCCCGGTCTTCGTGCGGCACTCGATAGCGCGGGCCGTCTTCTTTCCGTCCGTGATCTCAAAGCGGACGTTTGTGACCTCTGTGCCGAACCGAAACTCCACGCCTGCCGCCTCCAGGTATTTCTGCATCGGCAGAATCAGGGATTCGTACTGGTTGTAGCGGGTGAATTTCAGAGCGGAGAAGTCCGGAAGGCCGCCGATATGGTGGATAAATCTCTGGAAGTACCGCTTCATCTCCAGGGCGCTGTGCCAGTTTTCAAAGGCGAACATGGTTCTCCAGTAAAGCCAGAATTGGGAGCCGAATACCTCATCATCGAACACATCCTCGATGGTTTTGTCATAGAGATCCTCATCCTTCGTGAAGAAGAGCTTCATGATCTCCATACTGCCCTTCTGGCTCAGACCAAACTTTCCGTCCGTATGGGCATCCTCGCCGCGGCGCTCTGTGGCACGACAGAGAGAATAGTTCGGGTCATGCTTGTTTAACCAGTAATACTCATCGAGAACGGACGCGCCTGGAACCTCCAGGGACGGGATGCTGTGGAACAGATCCCAGAGGCACTCGAAATGATCCTCCATTTCGCGGCCGCCGCGCATCACATATCCTCTTGTCGGATCATCGATTCCGTCGCAGGCACCTCCGGCGATATCCATGGCCTCTAAGATGTGGATGTTCTTTCCCGGCATCTGGGCATCGCGGACGAGAAAGCATGCCGCTGCCAGGGATGCGAGACCGCTTCCCACAAGGTACGCGGACTTCTCCTCGATTCCCGCCGGCTTCTCCGGGCGGGCGAACGCTTCGTAGTTTCCGTTTGTGTAGTAGATTCCCTTGCTGTTCTTATCATGTTTTCCGAGTTCTGTGTTGCGGTAATCGTATCTGCTTCCATGGGAAGTCTTTTTCATCTTATCCATTTCCATGTTTCCGCGCTTCTTCGCCGCGAGTACCGCTGTGATTCCAGCTCCGGCCGCCAGAACTGCTCCGGCTTTCCATCCTTTTTTGCTCATCGTTTCTGGTTTCCTTTCCTGTTTATTTCATTTCTACATTCCGTATCATGTAGTTTTCATAACTATATTGCTGCTTTTGATAGTAATCCTTTCCACGGGCTTTGTCAAGCTTTCCATTCAAATATTTTGAACGCAAAAGTTTTTTCTGCGCTTCCCGCCTTTTATCTTCTCCTTTTTTCTGATTTTCATTCAAAAAGTACCCCGCCCGCTGTCTCTATAGGGGCAGCGAACAGGGTACTAAAAAGGGGAGGATAAGTATTAATCTTTTTCTTTTGTACTGGTCATAGGATTGCCCGTTTTTCCGTTTTTATACATTCATCATTGATTTTCCATACACATTTTTTTATAATAAGCTTACGGAATACATTCAGATTGGAGAATACAGAAATCATGAAAAATCTTGTAATCGGACAGTCCGGCGGACCTACCGCCGTCATCAACGCGAGCCTTTATGGTGCGGTAAAAGCATTCAGGGAATCCGGCGCGGACGGGCATGTTCTCGGAATGATCAACGGAATCGAGGGATTCCTCGCTGACCATGTGATGGACCTTTCCACGGACCTCTCTGACAAGGAACTTGAGCTCTTAAAGCTCACTCCGGCCGCATACCTTGGTTCCTGCCGTTATAAACTTCCGGCAGATTTAGACAGTGAAGTTTACCCTGCGATCTTCGATAACTTCCGTGAGATGAACATCGGATACTTCCTCTATGTGGGCGGAAACGACTCCATGGATACCGTGGACAAGCTCTCCCGCTATGCGGAGAAGATTGGAAGCGATGTGAAATTCATCGGAATCCCGAAGACCATCGACAACGATCTTGTCCTCACCGACCACACACCGGGCTTCGGAAGCGCCGCAAAGTATGTTGCCTCCACCGTCCGCGAGATCGTCCTCGACGCCTCCGTCTATCAGCAGAGATCCGTCACCATCGTCGAGATCATGGGACGCCACGCAGGATGGCTCACCGCTGCTTCCAGGCTTGCAAGAAAATATGAGGGCGACAACCCATGCCTTATCTACCTCCCGGAGACTCCGTTCTCCTTAGAGCAGTTCTATAATGACCTGGACGCTGCATTCAAGAAATCCCCGAACCTCGTTGTCTGCGTCTCCGAGGGAATTGCCGATGAGGGCGGCACCTTTGTCTGCGAGTACTCCGACGCAGCGAAGCTCGATTCCTTCGGTCACAAGATGCTCACCGGCTGCGGTGAGGTCTTGGAAAGCTTTGTCCGCGACAAGTTCGGCGTGAAAGTCCGCTCCATCGAGTTAAATGTCAACCAGCGCTGCAGCGGCATGATGGTATCTGAGACGGATATCGAGGAAGCTGCCATGGCAGGCGCTGCCGGTGTGAAGGCAGTTCTCGCCGGGGAGACAAAGAAGATGATCGCCTTCAAGCGTGACTCCGACATGCCGTACAAGATGCACTGCACACCGGAGGATGTAAGCCTCATCTGCAATCAGGAAAAGAAATTCCCAAAGGAATGGATCAACGCGGCAGGAAACGATATCACCGATGACTTCTCAGCTTACGCTCTCCCGCTGATCCAGGGCGAGCCGAAGCGCGTGATGGAGAACGGGGTGCCGAAATACCTGTACAGAAAGTAAGTTTGGTATTATCACCCATAACCGCGAATTTTAACAAAACTCTTCAACAAAAGCAAAAGCCCGTGAAAACATGCTTCCACGGGCTTTTTCCTTTTCTTTCCTTGGTAAGAACTCTCCCACTTCCTGTCCCAGACTTATTCAAGATCGAAACAGCCCTGCACCGCTGCCAAACGAAATCCACTTTTCCATTTAACTGCTGCACAGAGCTGTTTATTTTTCATATTCCATTAATTCACTTCACTGATATCCATCAGCCCGCACCCGTCATAGAAGAACTTTAAAATCTCCTGGCAGGTCTTTCCCTGCTTTGCCATGCCCTGGGCACCGTTCTGGCTCATGCCGACACCGTGTCCGAAGCCGCCTCCGTAGATTGTGAAGGTCGTCACCTGATTTTCATCGGTTCCGTTGTTCTCGATATAGATGAAACCGCTGGGAAGTGTATCCCATCCCGTAGATGTGGAACCGTCTTTCCTGTTGTATACAAGTGATACATTTCCGAGAATGCTGCGGATCCTGCTCTGCCCGGAAAATGTCTTGGAACCTTCCGTTCCAACGACCTTCAGGGTCTTCGCGTATCCACCCGCTCCCCTGGATGTGATCGTAAGTCCCGTGATCCTGCCGACCCCGCCGATCTTTTCGTCCAGGATCGTGCTGGTGGTCTTCGTGTTCCAACGGAACATCGGGAAGTCAGAGTCGTAGGCATCTGTGTTCTCGTCCTTGATAAAGCTCTCAAAGGCCTCGTTGGATGTCAGATCCAGCTTCTTCGCCTTGTTGTTGATCGTGACTGCCCTGAGGTACGGCGTGTTGGACGCATCCGCTCCCCACACACTTCCGTCGGTTCCATGCCCGTCAGATGTGGAGTAATAGAACGCCTCGATGGGATCCCCGTTGTATTCCAGAAGCTGACCAAAGGTCTCATTCACAGCGGTATCCGTGGAATCGAAGGTCAGCGTGTTGTTGTACACCTGGAAATTCGTGCTGTCATCCACATGGGCACCGTAGGTCGAGTAGGCATTGCCCTGAATCTGCCTCCATGCGTAGGTTCTCGCACAGACCGCCTGGGCCTTCAGCGCCTCCAGCTCATAAGTCGGCGGCATCTCGCTCGGTGTCACCCGCTTTAAATATTCCTCGAGATCCACCTCGTTTAAGAGAAGCAGGCCGTCGCTCTCCTCCGTGATCTCCATATGTCCCGGATAGACGGGCATTCCCTGAGCGCGCTCCAGACTGTGTACCGTGATCATTCCGCCTTCATTTGCGGAACGGAATGTGAGACGCCCACTTGCGACCCTTGAATCTCCCGGTTTTATCGTCACCGTCTCCCCTGCTGCGATGGACTCCGTCTTTGCATCCTTCTCATCTCCGTACTCCAACACTGCCATGGAGTCGCAGGAAAGTGTGATCGTATCATGGAACAGTGACTTAAATCCGTTCGTCATGATAAGCACGCGGATCATGTCGATATCCGGTTTCTCCGTCGTCAGGGCCGCACAGATCTTTCCATCCGCCACCACAAATTCCTGCATGTGGTAGCCGACGAGAATATCCTTCTTCTGCTGTTCCCTGAGAACACCGTAGGTCCGATAGATCTTAAACTGATCCGCCAGCGGCACGCTGCCGTAGCCGTCGATCTCAATCTCTGTGTCGCGGACCGCAAGGACCGTTCCGGTGATCTTCTCTTTCTTCAGCACCAGTCGTTTTGGGGTTCCGCCCTTTAAGTACAGATCTCCGATCTGACCGGAGATCTCGCTCTCATCCTTTAAAACTCCCTTTACCGGAAATTCCCTCTGGATATTTCCGATAAAGACCGTCACTGTCTTTCCGGAGAATCCCGAGATCCAGGCATTCTCGTAGACGATCTCGTCCGAGACCATCTCCTCCACCTTTAAGATCTCATCGTCTCTCGCCAGAAACCGGATCTTCTGATCAATATATCCGTCGAGGTAAAGTCCCTCAAACTGAAAAATACCGTCCCTCGTGTAGGCTGTCCATGCAGGCGCACCATCCACATTGTCCGGTGTTCCGTAAAGGTCCGTCTCCACCTCGGCCACAGCTCTGTCCGGATCCACCGCCGCGCGGAACGCGTCATAGAACTTCCAGAAATTCTCACTGGAGACCGCCTTTTTCGCCCGGTCACCGGAATCCACATAAGAAAGGAGCGCATCTGTTTCCCCTTTTCCCTCTTCCGATGCCTTTTTTGCCCAGTCTGAAAGAACCGCGTATGTAACTGCGGACGTAGCGCTCCGCTCGTCCGCTTTGACCGATCCGCTGTCAAGATATCCCTGACCATAGAGGTAGTCCATATATTTCACATACCACTGGTCCGATAGATCTTCATCAAAATTCGACGTCTCCGGCGCATTTTCAAGAATTCCATCCCCCGACTCCAGTGTCAGTGCCACCGTCCGGGATGCCGCTGCCAGGGAGACTCCATCCTCTTCCCTGTCCAGAAGTACGATCACGATCAGCAGAACCACGATGAACGTCGTGACTCCCGCCATCCAGTTTATCAGTTTCCTTCTCTCGTTCATAATTCCTTTCCCGACCAGAACCAGCTACTGTTCGTCACCGTGTTTTTTTATACTCGCCGTTCTGTTCGTCGATCCGCTTCAGATTTACATAGTCCTCTTCTTTTATGCTCAGACTCTTCTTTGAAAGGAGATATTCCTGAATCTGATTATAAATATGAATGATGACTGCCATCAACGGAACCGCAATGATCATTCCCACAAATCCGCACAATCCGCCGAACAGCAGGATCGAAAACAGTACACCAAAGCTGGAAACACCTGTGGAATTTCCCAGGATCTTCGGTCCTAAAATATTTCCGTCAAACTGCTGAAGCACAAGGATCAGCCCGATAAAGTACAGACACTGTTTCGGACTGATGAGGAATACGAGGATCGCGCACGGAGCTGCTCCAATAAATGGTCCGAAGAACGGTATCACATTCGTCACTCCGATGATCACGCTGATCAGCAGCTCATACGGCAGCTTAAACAGATGCATCAGGATAAAGCAGAGAATTCCGATGATCAGGGAATCGATCAGTTTTCCGATAATAAAGCCGGAAAACGCTTTTTTAATAAACTGGAATTCAGCCACAACGATATTGGCCGCTTTCAGTGGAAGAACGGAATAAATAAATTTTTTTCCCTGCGCTGATAGGGATTCCTTGATATTTAACAGATAGATCATAACGATCAATCCGATCAGCATGTTTTTTGTCAGCGTGATCACATTCATGACTCCGCTGGATACGCCGCCGACAATCTTCTCAATATTCTGGAAGTTCTGGAAATTGGAGAGATTCGACATTAAGTCCGTCTCCATCCAGCTCTGAAAATACTGGGCTGACTGCTCGTAAATATTTAAGATTGCCTGCTCCACCGGCGGGTTGTTCACGAAGAATTCCGTCAGCCAGTCATACACGTTCTGGAAATAAACCGGCATCATGTTGATGATCCCCACGATACTGGAATAGAGCTGCGGGATGATCATGCTGGAAAGGCTTACGACCACCACGATCAGAAACGCAAGGCTTATCACTGTTCCAACGGCTTTTCCAAGGAAATTGCCGAAGGATTCACTCTTGAACCGTTTCTTTGGCGCGATCTTCTTTTCCTCGTCCTCTTTTTTCTTGTCGTCATCGTGCACATACACGACTGTATTGTAGCACCAGTTATAGACCGGAGACATTAAAAAAGCAAGTACAGCGCCGTAGATCACCGGTGCCAGGACAAACCGCACTTTTCCCAGAAAGGCAAACACTGCATTCCTCTCCAGAAACAGAAAGACGACAAACACCGCTGCGATCAGTACCAGGATTGCCGTCACCCCCATGTAAATGTATCGTTCGAACCGTTCATTTTTCATAAAAAAGTTTCTCCTTTGCAGTTGTTTCTTCCATTCATATCATATGTATCGAAACCTGTTTGCACCCATAATATCATACTTCCCATGTTTAGAAAAGAGCATTTGCGAAATCTAAACCCCCGTCATGCGCGGAAATCATGCGTCGTTCATCCATGTAAAATAACGCCATGTTATATCCCACTATATGAAAAGAAGCAGCGATCTCTCGCTGCTTTTTTATCTTTCGCAATCCCAAAATGCCGTTTCCTGAATAATTGACGCCTAGCAATGCTAGGTGGGCATCCGCACTTAAACATCTGCCTTCCACTCTTTGGAGGCCTGACATCCGTTCAAAAATATAGGAATCCCGTATGTCAAAATGTAGGTTCAAAATAGACAGGAGTGTCGAACATCCCAGGAATCACATTCCCTTTAACTGAGAACTATTATAGCGCATCACGGATCATTTTTCAAGTTCCATTTCCTGGTGTCATGTATTTTTCTGCGACTCATAATTACAACTCCCGACATAGCTGTAAACCGGATCTTCGATCCCTGCTGTACTGTCTGTCTTGTCTTTAACACAGACAAAGCATCCCAAATATCGGCTGATCTTTTTTTACATCATACCTTTTAAGAGCTTTGCTGTCTCCTCCGGTGTCTCACAGAGGTAATCTGTCCCGGCGCTCTGGAGTTCTTCACGGCTTCCATATCCGTAAAGCACGCCGATCACGGAAAGTCCCGTTTTCTTCGCACCGTATACATCATGTTCCCGGTCACCCACCATGATCACGGAAGGCTTCTCCTCCTCGCTGATGCAGTTTTCTTCCAGGACATAGCGGATCACATCGTCCTTATTCACACGCGCTTCATCCATGGACGCGCCGCCGATAAATTTAAAATACTCTGTCAGTTGGAAATATTCCAGGACTTTCTTTGCGGTCTCCTCCGGCTTCGATGTTGCCACATAGAGTTCGAGGCCAGCCTCCTTTAAGGTCTTTAACATATCTTCCACGCCATCGAACGGCGCATTATCCATCCAGCCTTTCACATCGTAGTATTCCCGGAACACATAGATCGCATCATTTGCGTCCTTATCTGAAAAATTATAATATCTCTTAAAGCTGTCGAAGAGCGGCGGTCCCACAAACGGTTTCAAGACCGAAAGGTCATCCACATGGATGCCGTAATGTTTCAGCGCATACTGAACACCCCTCGTGATCCCTGGCATGGAATCCGTCAGTGTGCCGTCAAGATCAAAAAATACTCTTTTTAACTTCATCATTTTTCCTCTTTCACGTATTTCCAATTTCATGAGTTTTATTATCCCATGCCCCCATTTAAATGTCAATTATAAAATCCTGTACTGCCCTTCCGCCAACCTCCACTATTTTCCATGGCTATCGACTTTTCGTTTTCAAACCGACAGAATATATCACCTGTATTCTATTTCAGATCTGCAGCTGCAAAAAAGCGGCACCCACCAGAACCGCTTTTTTACGGTTCTGGCACATGCCGCCTTTCCCTTATCCTTTTTATCTGACCCGGAGTTTACCGGAAAAACTCGTGATTTCCATGTTTAAACAGGAATTCCAGATGTCTGTCAAACCAGCTGGCGTTCTTTTTTGATGACGCATGCCGGTTCATAAAATACAGGGCACCGTCCGTCAGATCTTCACCTGAGAGCGCCCGCCCTACGGCCTCCACCGTCTCGGCTGTGACCCTGCATCTCTTGATGGAGCCGTTGGACACCGGTGAAAACTGGTGTTTCTGGTAGACAACTTTCGTGATCGTGTTCGGGAATGAGTCATTCTCCACACGGTTTAAGATCACGTTCGCCACCATGACACGGCCTTCCATGTCACAGTTTCCAGCTTCCGCCTGCACGATCCGTAGAAGAACATCGTAGTCGCTGTCAGAGTAGCCGGTGAAAACTTCCCTTGCAGGCTCCTCCGCCGCAGTCTCTTCCGCTTCCGCCTGTACCTCTGTCACAGGTGAGCCTTCTGCTTCCGCCTCAACCTGCACAGCTCCGGTCTCTGCGTTTCCCGCAGTTTCCACTTCCGGCCCCGCAGACTCATCCTGAGCCCCATTGCTCTCGTCTGCTTTTTCCGAAGCTCCTGCGTCCTCGGCGCTGTTCTTATCATTCGTCTCTGTATTTTCAGTTTCTCTCTCGATATCTGCTTCCGTCTCCGCGGATGATGCTTCATCCGCCGTCGTCTCATCCTCTAAAACATTTCCGTCTGTTTCCGGAAGAGCAGTATCTTCTGTCTCCTCCAGACTGTCTTCATCCGAACCTCCCTGCGTCTCTGCAAACGCTACGATCGCGTTTTTGCCTCCGCCCTGGAAGTCCACCGCTGTAAATGGAATCACTGCAATCAGTGTTGCGCCCATCGTGAGAATTGCCGCATTCCGGTGCATCTTCTTTGTCACACCGGTGAAGAGTGATTTCACAAACTGAAAGACTGTCTGAAGAAATGAGTTCCATGGATTCATTTTTGAATACCCTCTTTCTCCGTCCTGTCGCCGGTTGTTCATTCCGACCGTTTTCCGGCCGGTGTCTGTGATTATAGGAGAATGAGAGGGCAAATGTCAATAAGCCATGGCCAACTTTGTTACATTTTACAGCCCGTTTTTTAATGATTGTTACATTTTATTAATATCTTTTCCAAATATTATCGGCATAAAACCTAAATTTTTGGTGGTATTGGCAAGTATAAAATATTGCAAATGTTACAATTTTGTTAAATATTGATTCCCCACTTTCAGGTGGTTTCCGATAACTTTTTCATTTATGTTAACCATTTTGCTGCAAATCCAGCAGTTTTGCTCCCACATAGTCCGCGAGAGTCTGCGGGGAAAGCAGTACCTGGAATCCCCTCTGGCCCGCGCTGACAGCGATCGTTTCGTATTTTAACGCCGCCTCATCAATAAAAGTCGGGAACTTTTTCTTCATTCCGATAGGAGAACAGCCACCGCGGATGTACCCCGTTGTGGCTAAAAGATCCTTCATCGGAAGCATCTCCACCTTCTTATCTCCCGCCGCTTTCGCCGCCTTTTTTAAATCTACTTCACCGTCCACAGGAATACAGCAGACGAGAAATCCGGTGCGTTCTCCCTTCAGTACAAGGGTCTTAAACACGCTTCCATGATCCACACCCAGCATGTCCGCCGCATGGCTTCCGGAGAGATCGTTCTCATCCACCGGGTACTCCTTCGCCTCGTAAGGGATTTTCGCGGCATCTAAAAGCCGCATCACATTTGTCTTTGTTTTATCATTTTTTGCAGATCTGCTCATAAATATTTCCTCCTGAACACAGCCTTTTCCCTGCGCCGCATCTGCCCGCAGTCCGGTATTTAATCCTTTTAGGCTGCACATCATTTATACAACGGAATACGCAAAAAAGCAATAATAAAGAATGTGCCTTGGCACATTTTCGCGCCTCGCGCGGTCGCTTGCGACAATCTACATCTTCGCGCGAGTGCGCATCATTGGCACATGAGTGCCTTTTATGTAATAGAGAATTCCTCGGAATTTCCTATTACACAAAAAACGGCAGCAAACTCTGTAATCTGCTTACAGATATCCGCTGCCGTTTATCTACTTTTCGACCTGTTTCTTCTATATATATGGCCCCTACGACAGGATCATACGGTCGTTCGCAAGTTCGCCGCCTGCAGCTTCCTCAAACTTCGCAAGAAGATCCTGGACTGTCAGGTGTTTCTTCTCCTCTCCGGCCACATCATAGATCACGTGGCCTGCGTTCATCATGATCAGACGGTTCCCGTGGGCGATCGCATCGCGCATGTTGTGAGTGATCATGAGTGTTGTCAGATGCTCACTGTTTACGATCGTATCGGTTGTCTCAAGAACCTTCGCTGCCGTCTTCGGGTCGAGGGCTGCCGTGTGCTCGTCTAAAAGGAGAAGTCTCGGCTTCTTTAAGGTTGCCATGAGAAGGGTCAGCGCCTGTCTCTGTCCGCCGGAGAGAAGTCCGACTTTTGATGTGAGGCGGTCCTCAAGACCAAGGCCTAAGATCTTTAACTGCCCCCTGTAGAACTCACGCTCTTTTGCGGTGATTCCGGCCTTCAGAGAACGTGTCATTCCTCTTCTTGCTGCTAATGCCATGTTCTCCTCGATCTGCATGGTGGCAGCCGTTCCTGTCATCGGATCCTGGAATACACGTCCGAGATACTTCGCACGCTTGTGCTCCGGGAGCTTTGTCACGTCGATATCATCGATGGTGATTTTTCCCTCATCCACAAACCACGTTCCTGCGACCGCATTTAACATGGTAGATTTTCCAGCTCCGTTTCCACCGATGACGGTGACAAAATCGCCTTCGTTTAAATGAAGATTTAATCCGTTTAACGCAGTCTTTTCATTGACGGTTCCCGCGTTGAAGGTTTTATAAATACTGTGAAGATCAAGCACGAGGTGCACCTCCTCTTTTTACCGGTTTAGAGAAATATTTGCCTTTCATGTACGGGATCGCAAGGAATACCGCAACGACAAGAGCTGACAGGAGTTTTAAATCGTTGGAATTTAATCCCATCCAGAGTACGACCTGAAGGACCAGATAGTAAATGATCGCGCCGAAGGCAACGGAGAACAGCTTGAAGCCGAAGTTCTGGCTGATCTTTCCGAAAACGACCTCACCGATGATAACGGCTGCAAGACCGATCACGATGGCACCGCGGCCTGCGTTGACATCTGCAAAGCCCTGATACTGGGCATATAAGCCGCTCGCAAAGGCAACGATCCCGTTGGAGATCATAAGACCTAAGATCTTTGTGAAATCGGTATTGATACCCTGGGCACGTGACATGTTCTGATTGGAGCCTGTGGCACGGATGGAACATCCGATCTCCGTTCCGAAGAACCAGTAGAGGACTCCGATCAGGATCACAATGATTAATGCTGTCACGAAGATCGTGTTCTTATAAAAAGCGACTCCCTTTACATAACGGAGAGACACTAAAAGATCATACTTATCCACGCTGATGGCCTGATTTGCCTTACCACCCATAATGCGAAGGTTGATGGAGTAGAGACCAAGCTGAGTCAGGATTCCCGCGAGGATCGCCGGGATCCCCATCGCCGTGTGAAAGATTCCGGTCACCAGACCCGCGATCATTCCCGCGATAAAGGCTGCAAACAGGGATACCCCTACGGAATGCCCGTTTAACATGAAAATGATGCAGACAGCACCACCCGTACACATGGTTCCGTCCACGGTAAGGTCCGCAAGATCAAGGATCTTATATGTAATATAAACGCCGATCGCCATGATGCCCCAGATGAGTCCCTGTGCACAGGCACCCGGCAATGCATTAAACAATGTTGCAAAATTCACGTTTCTTTCCTCCTATGGCTAATGATAACAAACAGGGTGACAAAATTTTTTGCTGTTTGCCACCCTGATGTCCTCATAATGTAAAGCGGACATTCGCAATCCGCTTCGCTACTTGCTCATGAACGCAGTCGCTTCGCGATCTGTCAGTGGGAGCTTTCAACTCCCACTGACATAAGCATCCCACTCACCCACCGCTTAGTGCTCCGCGCACTTGAAGCGGGGGAATGCTTATCTGCGTTCAAGTCGTTATTATTCTTCGATCACAACGTAGTCATCCGGAACCGTGATTCCAAGTGCCTCACAGTTTGCCTTATTGTATTTCTTTGTTACCTCCGGTGCAAACTCGATCGGCATTTCCTTTACGTCCTTGCCGTCCATCAGGATCTCTGCGCCCATCTCACCGGCTTTGTATCCGATATCGTAGTAGTCGATGGAAAGAGTTGCAACGCCGCATCCGGAGCAGATTCCTTCTTCACCTGCAATTACCGGAACTTTCGCCGGAAGGCAGATATTGTTTATGATCTCTGCATTGGAAGCAGCCGTATTGTCAGTCGGAACATAGAGAACATCGTTCTCTCCTGCTGCTGTTGTTGTTACGGAAGCGATATCGTTGGAGTCTGCGAAGGTGTATTCCTTACAGGTATATCCAAGCTCCTCCAGATATCCTTTTACGGTTGTTGCCTGATATTTGGAGTTCGGCTCTGCGGAGCAGTATAATAAGCCGACATTCTTTGCGTCCGGGAACAGCTCGTTGAGCATCGCAGCCTGCTGGTCAAGCGGTGCGAGATCGGAGGTTCCGGAAATGTTAAGACCTGTCGTACCGGTCCAGTTATCGATGTCAAGAGCAGTCGCATAGTCTGTGATGGAAGTTCCGAGGATCGGGATCTCGCTGGTTCCTGCCGCTGCGGCCTGAAGAGCTGCAGTCGCGTTTGCAAGGATCAGATCTACGTCGTTGGAAACGAACTGGTTGATGATCGTTGCGCATGTTGCGGAATCGCCGGATGCGTTCTGAAGATCAAATTTAACATTGTCACCGAGTTTATCTTTTAATGCAGCCTCAAAGCCTTCTGTCGCCGCGTCAAGTGCCGGATGCTGGACTAACTGGCAGATACCTACGTTATAAGTCTTGCCGTCCTCTTTTGCCGCCTCAGTGGAAGCTGCTGCCGCAGCTTCTGTTTTTGCCTCTGTGGCTGCTGCTGTTGTCTCCGCTGTGGAACTGGATCCACAGCCCGTCAGTGCAGAAGCCGCAACGACGGCTGCCATTGCAAGTGCTGTTACTTTTTTCATAATATCGATCTCCCCTCAATTTTTCTCTTTTCGGAATCCTTTCCTTCATGCGGAATCCCGTTCTTAAATGCGTTGTTGCGTTACGCTTTAACGCGTGTGAGTGAAACTGTCATTATCATACACCCGTTTCTGTGATTCGTCAAGTCGATTTCCTATTTTTATCTATGCAAAAAGCGCATAAATTTCGATATTTCGAAACTTTCTGCGCTTTTAAATTTATAATTCCCCACTCAAAGAGTCCCTGATTTTATCCAGGAACCTCTCCCCGTACTTCTCAAACTTAAACTCTCCAACGCCGGAAACCTTCAGCATTTCCCCCTTATTTTTCGGTTTTATAAGGCACATATGTACCAGCGTCTTGTCGGAGAATACGATGTAAGGCGGGACTTTTTCTTCCTTTGCGATCTCCCTGCGAAGTTCCTTTAAGAGGTCGAAAAGCGTCGTCTCCTCCTCCGTGAAGTTCTCGCTTCCGGCCGTCATCTTTGTCTTCTTCGCACCGGAAGTCTTTCCAGTCTTCACTCTCTCCTGCTCCTTCGGGAGCTTCATCGTGACTTTCTCATCATCACTGTTTAAGAGGGCCGCCGCGTTCTTTCCGAGTTTTACGATGGTGTACTCGTCGGAGGTCACCACAAGATATTCTTTCACCTGGAGGAAATTTAAGATCTGGCGCAGTCTGTATGTAGGAACCTTCGATGACTCTCCGTAATGGGAATTCTCATCCATGTGGTAGTTTCGGATCTTCACCGTCGCTGCCCCGTGGACAGTATCCAGGATCACCGTGGTTCCATACCGCTCCCGGCACTCTGCGACGCAGCCCACGATAGCCTTCGCAATCTCCGTCACATCCATCTCCTCAAACTGTGTCTTGCAGTTCGAGCAGTTCCCGCAGTATCCGCTTCCATACTCCCCGAAATACCGCAGGATATACTCTCTCAGGCAGTCGTTCGTAAAGCAGTAGAACGTCATCTTTTTCAAGCGATCCCGGTCTCTCTCCGCAACGATCGCTCTCGTCACATCGTCAAGCTCCTCATTATCCCGGTTGTTGTCGATAAACATCTGGTTTGTCACCACATCTCGGCCGCCGTAGAGCAGCAGGCAGTCCGCCGGTTCCCCGTCACGCCCCGCGCGGCCGGCTTCCTGATAATAGCTCTCCATGTTCTTCGGCATATTGTAGTGGATCACAAAGCGGACGTTCGACTTGTCAATTCCCATGCCGAAGGCATTGGTCGCCACCATGATCTGCGCCCGGTCGAAGATGAAATCCTCCTGATTCTGTTTTCTCTCGCTGTCGGACAGTCCCGCGTGGTATCTCGTCACGGAAAAGCCGTCCTTCATCAGCTTCTCCGTCACCTCCTCCACGAGTTTTCTCGTCAGGCAGTAAACGATGCCGCACTGACCGGCGTGTTCTTCGATATATGTCTTTACCGCCGCATACTTGTCCTTCGGGCTCTGGACCTCGAAATAGAGGTTTGGACGGTCGAATCCTGTTGTCGTCACCACCGGATCCTGGAGTTTCAGGAGATCGATAATATCATCCCGAACCTCCGCCGTCGCCGTTGCCGTGAAGGCGCTGACTACCGGACGTTTCGGGAGTGTACACAAAAATTCTTCTATTTTTAGGTAACCGGGCCTGAAATCCTGCCCCCACTGGGAGACACAATGGGCCTCGTCCACCGCCACCATAGCGATCTTCGCGTGGACGGCAAAATCGAGAAATTCCGGTGTCAGAAGGCGCTCCGGCGCGACGTAGATGATCGGATATCGACCCTCGCGGGCATATCCCAGCGCTTTATAATACTGCCCTGGCGTCAGGGAACTGTTTAAATAGGCCGCATGGACTCCCGCCTGGTTCAGCGCGCTGACCTGGTCCTTCATTAAGGAAATTAACGGTGAGATCACAAGCGTAATTCCCCCGTTCTCCCCCGCCATCAGCGCCGGGATCTGGTAACAGAGCGACTTTCCCGCACCCGTCGGCATGATTCCAAGTACGTCCCTGCCGGAGGTGATCGCGTCGATCATCTTTTCCTGTCCGTCCCGGAAAGCGTCATAGCCGAAATACTGTTTTAATACCTCATATTTATCCATAAAAGCATAATACCTTTCCAAATCTGATAAAGTATCGAGCAAAGTCTGCTATTGAAGCATTATTCAAATGGAACATAAAGAAAAACGATGCCGCAACGCAGCTAAGAGCATATCGAATATCAGATCATTCAGAATCAAGAATTTATTGTTGTTCCATAATATCACGCTCCTGCTCTCCGTGCAAGCCCGCAGTCCATAAACTTTTATAAAAGATGTCGCTTTTCCATCCCTGTGCCCATTCATTTTCCCGTTACTGTTCACGCTTTGCGCAAACAGTAACTGATTTTGCCGATGCTTCGCATTCCGAATCGGCAAAATCCACTACCACCACTGTATTGTACGGAATTTTCAGTTCAGAAAATTCCTACCCGTGTACAGTAACGTTTCCAGGACATATCAAGCGAGGTTTTTCTATCATTCTATTGACTTTCTGTAGAAGCCACTCTATAATATATGGTATTGAATACTACATCACAGGGAAAAATAAATGAGAACTGTGATAGGGAATAGAGCTGGAGGAAGCAGTATGAATTATAGAATTATTGGGGATAGCTGCATGGATCTTACCGAGGAGCAGAGGAAGGATCCGCATTTTACCCTGATCCCGTTTACGCTTATGGTGGAAGACCACCAGTTTGTTGACGATAAGAATTTTAACCAGAAGGAATTCTTAAAAATCGTAAAGGAAAGCCCGGAGTGTCCGAAGACTGCTTGCCCGTCTCCAGAGACATTTAAGGAAGCTTACTGCTGCGAGGAGGAGAATGTATTTGTTATTACGATCTCTTCCCACCTGAGCGGATGCTATAACAGTGCGGTTCTCGCAAAGAATCTTTATGAGGAAGAGTTTGGAACCGGAAAGAAGAATATCGTGGTGATCGATTCTGAGTCTGCTTCTACCGGAGAAGTAAATCTCGCGCTTTATGTTCAGGAACTCTGTGAGCAGGATATTCCGTTTGAAGAGATCGTAAAGAAAACTCTCGAGTACCGCGACAGACAGAAGACGTATTTCGTTCTGGAAACTCTGGATACATTGAGAAAGAACGGACGACTCACCGGACTTCAGGCGTTCTTCGCGACAAAATTAAACATTAAGCCTGTTATGGGTGCGGATCACGGCGTGATCATCAAACTGGATCAGGCCCGCGGAATCCAGAAGGCACTTCAGAGAATGGTGGAGATCGTTGTGAAAGATGCAGGAACAGTGGAAGATAAGTGTCTTACGATCGCTCACTGCAATGCGCCGGAACGTGCCCAGTATGTAAAAGAAAAATTTGAACAGGCCGCAAAGTTCAAAAAGATCATTGTGACCGAGACAGCCGGACTTGCTACCGTTTATGCAGGGGACGGCGGAATCATTGTGGCAGTGTAACTGTTCAGTAGGTCTGCGCACTTGCTGCGCTGACCGTAAGAAAACATAGGCTGGAAGGCAAAAATCCCATCAGCGAAGCTGATCTGGAATGGATTTTTGCACGTAACTATGAAGGTACTGAATAGTTACGTTTGATATAAACTGGGGCTTATAAGCAAGGTTTGACTGTTCATTCTGATTAATAAATGCCGTTCTGAGTCCCTGGCCCAACTCCACGATTTTATCCTGTCTCATCTGCTATCTCCTACAACTGATCATACTTCGCCGACTTCCCCTTCGCCTTCTCCACCGGATACTTTCTCTCGTTCATCCCCATCTTCATATTCACGATCTCATCCGCGTCAAGTCCCAGCTTGTCCAAAAGGTTCTGGGAGTATACGATCACATCCGCCAGCTCCTCTTTTACATGCTGCAGGTCATACTCCTCATCGTTCCACTGGAAGCACTCCAGGAGTTCTGCTGCCTCGATGACGATGGATTTCGCAAGGTTCGCGGCAGAATGAAACTGCTCCCAGTCGCGGTCATCGGTGAATTTGCGGATTCTGTCTATGGTTTCCTGTTTCATAAAAATTTCCTCTTTCCCAATAAATGATCTTATTTCAGTTGAGTTCTGAGCATGAGCAGATAAGCCACTCCCATCCTGCTCCTATCTGCCGCTTACTACTTCCATTCCTTCCACACCTCCGGCTGATACCCCAGTGTGGACTGTTTCCCGTTTCTTACAACCGGCGTCCTGAGCACGGACGGATTTTCCAGAATCTTCTCTAACTTATCCTCATCCGCGATATACTTGATCAGCGCAAGCGTATCCTTATCTTTTCCAGACCAGTTGACCATATTTTCGATTCCGCCGTTGACCCCTGCAACTGAACGAAACTCGCCTTTGCTCATTCCCTTCTCTTTCATGTCAATAAACTGATATTTGATACCGCGCTCTTTAAAGAACCGCTCTGCCTTCTTCGTATCATTGCACTTTTTCGTGCCAAAAATCTGTATGTTCAAAACATTCTTACTCCTTTTCTGTCCTGGAAATATGCCCTGGCTGGTAACTGTTCAGTACCCTCACAGTTACGTGCAAAAATCCATTCCAAATCGGCTGTGCCGATAGGATTTTTGCCTTCTATTCTAAGTTTTCTTACGGTCAGCGCAGTAAATGCGCAGACCTACTGAACAGTTACTATTTGTCCACTATAGCATTAAATCCATGCCCCGTCAAGGAATACACCCGCGATTATGTAACAGGTTCCGCCCCTTTCACAGGCATTTTCCTAATAGCCTCCAAGTTCCAAGCTGACCTTCAGCGCCTCGTCCACCCGGCCTAACAGCTCCCCGTCGATATGGCAGATCTTTTCCCTGAGCCTCTGCTTGTCGATGGTCCGAAGCTGTTCTAAAAGGATCACAGAGTCCTTCACCATGTCACAGTCTCTGGCGGAAAGCTCCACATGGGTAGGAAGTTTTGCCTTATTCATCCTTGATGTGATCGCCGCGCAGATCACCGTGGGACTATGCTTGTTCCCCACATCGTTCTGGATCACGAGCACAGGCCGCACGCCTCCCTGCTCCGAACCGACTACCGGTCTCAGATCCGCATAATAGATATCGCCCCGTCTGATAATCACAAGTCTCACACTCCGCCTGAATTTCTATGCGGTCAGCAGATCCGGGGCTGTGCCTGCACCTGTCCCCGGCGGCTGCCGCGCTCCCTCAAGAAGCCTGCAACGCGTGCTTCTTATAGTCCAGAGTATTTCCCACTTATGATATTTTATTCAGACGTACCGGTTTTCGAGCATGACCGTCAGAAGCCTTCGTACTCCTCATCCCTGCACATCATGCCGCCCACTTCTTTTCCATTCTTCACGTACCGCCGCGGCACACGTTTTCCTATCAGGCATGGGATCTCGTAATGGAATCCGCCGGAAATCTCTGCAAGCTCCTCCATAGTGATCTCCTGATTCCCGTCTCTGCCCACAAGAGTCACAGAATCTCCCTCTTTGGCCTCCGGGATCCCCGTAAGGTCCACCATAAACTGGTCCATACAGATCCGTCCTAAGATCTTTGCCCGTTTTCCATGGATCAGCACTTCTCCTTTTCCGGAGAGATTTCTCGGATAGCCATCCCCGTAACCTGCAGAGACCGTAGCGATCCGCATCGTCTTCTCCGCCTTAAAGGTTCCGCCGTAGCTGACCTCCGTTCCCGGTCCGATCTCCTTGATGTAAGTGATAAAGCTCTTTAACGCCATCGCCGGTTTCAGAGAAATGATATCCTGTTTTACCTCATCCGACGGGTACAGGCCGTAGATCGTGATTCCCGCACGGACCGCGTCCATGTTAAAATCCGGGAGCTCCACGATTCCTGCGCTGTTGGAACAGTGGCAGACCGGGACAGCCACACCGGCTGCCTTCACATCATCGCAGAACTCGCGAAACCGTCTGTACTGCTCCCCTGCATTCGTCTTATCTGCCTCGTCTGCCCGTGCGAAGTGGGTAAACATACCGGCGATCCTGAGAGCCGGAAGCTCTGCGATCTCCTTTACGGTCTCCACGGATCCCTCATCCGGGAAAAGTCCGATACGGCTCATTCCCGTATCCACCGCGATATGGATCTTCGCGGTCTTTCCCTCTGCCACAGCGGCATCTGATAATTCTTTTGCTCTCTGGTATTCAAACATAGGCAGACTGATGTCGTTTTCAAGACATTCCTGATAGCGGCCGGCTGAAACCGGACCAAGACACAGGATCTCTTTTTCGATTCCATGTCTCCTGAGCTTAAGCCCCTCATCCACCGTTGCCACCGCGTACCCACAGACAAAACGGTCGATGGTCCTCGCCACCGGAACTGCCCCATGTCCGTATGCATCCGTCTTTACCACGCCGTACATCTTCGTTCCCGGACGAAGATGCTCCTTCATGGCCTTCATATTTTCTTCAATACGCCCGAGATCAACCTCTGCGTAGATTCTGTCAAATTCCATCTCTGTATACCTCCGGAAGGCAATCTGCGATCTCCCCTGCTAACACTCCGTGGACTCCAAAATGTTGCTCAGCGGCCTCGCCGGCGAGACCGTGTACATAAACTCCAAGGGCCGCCGCGTCACTCTCCTCCAGTCCCAGCGCTACGAGCCCGGCGATCACGCCCGTAAGCACATCACCGGAACCGCCTTTGGCCATAGCCGGAGTCCCGCTTCCGTTCACGAACGTCTTTCCGTCTCTTCCGGCGATCACCGTCGCCGCGTCCTTTAAGACGCATACTACGCCGTACTGATCCGCGAACTCCCTGGCGGTGCGGACCGGATTCTCCTTCATTTCTTCTATCTGAATTCCTGTGAGCCGCGACATCTCCTTCATATGCGGCGTCACGATAATATTCTCCGTAAAATAACCTGTCAGTTCCCGGTATTCCGCTGCAAGATTCAGGGCATCCGCGTCAAGAATGATCGGAACATAGGCGTCCTTCAGGACATTTTCCACCATGCATCTGGCATAGTCCTCCATCCCGATCCCGGGGCCCAGAACGATCACATCGGCCCATTCCGTCTCCCTCGCGATCTTTCGCGCAAAGTTTTCCGGATCTTTCTCGGCCTCCTTCGTGTCGTAGGTGGCTAAAATGGCCTCCGGAAGCTTTTCCTGTACGATCAGCCGGTTCTCCTCCGGGGTAAAGACCTTTACAAGTCCGGCTCCCATCCGGTATGCCGCTCTGGCGGAAAGCAGGGAAGCCCCCGCCATATTCTTCGCTCCTGCCATCACAAGGACCTTTCCGTATGTTCCCTTGTTGGAATCAGCCATGCGGGCCGGGATCCTCAAAAGATCTTCCCGATCCAGCATCTGGACATGCTTTTCTCGTTCTGCGCTGCTCTCCGGCACAAAGCCCACATCTTTCACGAAAAGATGTCCGCAGAGTTCCCGCCCCGGAAACAGCACCTGTCCAAGCTTCTTTTCTCCGAACGTGACCGTCACATCCGCGCGGACTGCATCTCCCATCACGCTTCCGTTATCGGAGCTGATGCCCGATGGGACATCGACAGCAATGACTTTCATGTCTTCCTGTCCATTGATCCACCGGATCAGCTTCCGGTATGCGCCCTCCACATTTCTTGAAAGACCGATCCCGAAGATTGCGTCCAGAATCACGCCCCGGCAGCTTCTTTTTCTCTCCCCGGCCTTTCTAAACGGCTGCGCCGGGATCTTCTTTTCCACCGGGTCCGACAGATCTTCCGCCGTCATCACCGGGATTCCCAGCCGTTTTACGACATTCAGCTGGGCTTCCAGCTCCTCGCTTCCTTTTCCGTCCCGCTGCGGGAAAACGATCTTCACATCGTACCCCTTTAAAAACAGCATTCTGGCGGCGGCAACTCCATCCGCCCCGTTATTTCCAAAGCCGCAGACGGACCAGACGGTCCCTGCCCGTTCTTTTTCCAGTATCTCCTCTGCTTTCTCTGCAACTGCCATCGCTGCCCGTTCCATCAGGACTAAGGATGGAATCCCATACCCTTTGATGGACCTTGCATCGAACTCTTTCATTTCTTTTCCACTGAGAACTGCTTTCATCCGGCCTCCCCCTCTCCGACGGCAAACGCCATCGCATGGTCCTTCGTGTCTGAGATCGACACTTCGATCTTTGTGATCCCGAGATCTTCTGCTGTTTTTGCGGCTCCCTCATGAAGCTCCACATAGGGCTTTCCAAGAGGGTCTCTTAAGACCTCCACATGAATCGGCATAAACTCCCGGAATCCCGTTCCAAACACCTTCGCCACTGCTTCTTTAACGGCAAAAGTGCCGGCAAGGACCCGGGGATCTCCCTTTGCCTGCCGGCGCTCACGCTCGGTATAAATACGCGACAAAAAAGCCTCTTTATCACAGGCTTTTTTTACGCGCTCAATTTCGATCAAATCACAGCCAACTCCAATCAACATGTCTCATTGGTTCCCGTCTGTTCTGCTTTTTCCTTTGCTTTCCGCTCCCGCTCATCCTGCATGCTGCAGACACGATAGGAAAGTCGCATCAGGCTCTCGGAGAGGTGGACATTCTCAACGACCACATCATCCGGAACATTTAGGTCGGTATGGGCAAAGTTCCAGATCGCCTTGATTCCGGCCTTTACCAGGCGCTCTGCGATCTCCGGAGCCTTGGACTTCGGGATCGTGAGGGCTGCGATCTGCACCTCGTTATCGATAATAAACTGTTCAAGGTCATCGATCCCGCGGATTTCCACACCACGGACCACGAGACCGATCAGCCGCGGATTGGTATCGAACATTCCCTTGATCATAAATCCGCGCTTCTCAAAATTTGTGTAATTGGCGATGGCCTGTCCAAGGTTTCCGGCTCCGATGATAATGAGGTTGTGCTGTCTGTCGATTCCTAAAATCCTTGCGATCTCCGTGTAGAGATACTTAACATTATATCCGTATCCCTGCTGGCCGAAGCCGCCGAAATTGTTAAGATCCTGACGGATCTGGGACGCCGTCACCTTCATTCTGGCGCTCAGCTCATTGGAAGAAATCCTTTCGATCCCCTCCTCCATCAGCTCACCCAGATATCTGTAATAGCGCGGAAGTCTGGAAATAACCGCCTTTGAAATCTGTCTTTCGTCTGTCATTTTCTGGTTTCACCTTCTCAAAACTTTCATATAACGATGGAATCTATTATACTCATATCTATATTATTTGTCAAATCCTTGTCAAAGAATTTAGGCGAATTGGGGCTGGAACTGCCCTATCCCATAAAAAAGAAAATGTCCCGCCCATGATCTCCCCGACCGGACGGAACATTTTTCTTTTGAGTATATCTATATCTGTTCAACAGGTTTGCTGCTGTTCACACCCTGCGCAGGCAGCAACGGACCTGAGACTCAGCGGATATTAATGATTGCTGCTTATTCAGCCAGCTCCTCCCACTTTTCATACAGAGTCTCAAGTTTCCCTGCGATCTCCTCTTTTTCTTTATTTAACTCCATGAGCTTCGCCACATCGGAGAAAACACTCTCGTCGCAGAGAAGCCCGTCGATCTCACCGTCTCTCGTCTCGAGTCTGTGGATCTCGTCCTCGACCTTTTTCAAGTCATTCTGACGTTTTCTCTGGCGGGCCTGCTCTTCCTTCTGGGCTTTCCAGTCAAGCTTTCCGCCTGCGTCCGCGCTGCTCTCCGCCGCTTTTCCGGAAGTTTCAGCCGCCGCTCCCGTCTTTGATGCGCCGAATCCGACGATTCCGCCGGTAGGCTCCACATTCTCGGTCCCGAAATGGGCGTTCATCATGGCCTCATGTTTTTCCAGATAATAATCGTAGTTACCGATATAATTCATCATCCGCTTTCCGGTGAGATCCAGGATCCTCGTTGCGGTCTTGTTGATAAAATAACGGTCATGGGAGACGTAGAGCACCGTACCGCCGTAATGGCTTAAGGCATTCTCCAGAATCTCCTTCGAAGTGATATCCAGGTGGTTCGTCGGCTCATCGAGGATCAGGAAGTTCGCCTCCGAAAGCATAAGTTTCGCGAGGGAAACACGTCCTCTCTCACCGCCGCTCAGATCCCCGATCCGCTTAAACACATCGTCACCGGTGAAGAGGAATGCCGCTAACGTACTTCTGATCTGGGTGTTGGACATTCCCGGGTAGGCGTCGGAGATCTCCTCAAACAACGTCTTCTCCATATGAAGGACCTGATGATCCTGATCATAATATCCGATGTGGACTCTGGAACCAAGAATGATCTCGCCGTCATCCGGCTCCACGAGACCGTTGATGATCTTTAAGATCGTGGTCTTTCCCGTTCCGTTGTCACCGATAATAGCGACCCGTTCCCCGCGCTTTACATCGAAATTCAGGTCTGTAAATAATGTCTGGGAACCAAAGGACTTCGCCAGACCGTTCACCGTCAGCACATCGTTTCCGCTTAAGATATTCGGCTCCAGGCGGATATCCATGGCGTCATTGACCTCCGTCGGCTTCTCAAGGACTTCGATCTTATCTAACATCTTTTCCCGGCTCTCCGCTCTCTTAATGGACTTTTCCCGGTTGAAGGATTTTAACTTTTCGATGACCGCTTCCTGGTGCTTGATCTCCTGCTGCTGGTTTAAGTACGCCTTCATCTGGATCGCGCGCATCTGCGCTCTCTTTTCGCTGTAGGCCGTATAATTTCCGGAGTACACAATGGCATGTCCATTGTCCAGCTCAATGACCTTTGTGACGATCTTATCGAGAAAATACCGGTCATGGGCAACGATGAGAACAGCACCGCGGTAGTTTAAGAGATAAGTCTCCAGCCATGCGATGGAGGACATGTCCAGATGGTTCGTCGGCTCATCAAGAAGAATGATATCCGGGTTTGTGAGAAGAAGCTTGCCCAGAGAAACTCGTGTCTTTTGTCCGCCGGAAAGCGTGGAGATCTGCTTGGAGAACTCCTCCTCCGTAAATCCAAGCCCCTTTAAGACACCTACGATCTCACTCTTCCAGGCATAGCCGTTAATGAGTTCAAACTCATGGCTTAAACGGCTGTACTGATTCATCATGGTCTCCAGCTCTTCCCCGGATGCCGTCTTCATGGAATTTTCCAGATCCCTCAGACGATTTTCCATGGCGATGACAGATTTTTTTGCGTCAAGCATCTCCTCGTAAATGGTCCTGTGGCTCAAAAGATCCTGGTTCTGTGCCAGGTAGCCCAGTGTCTTCCCGCTTCCCAGCACCACCTCACCGGAATCAGGCTGCAGTTCACCTACGATTATTTTTAAGAGCGTCGATTTTCCCGCGCCGTTGATGCCTACGATCGCCGCCTTTTCATGGTCTTCAATATGAAAGGAAGCGTTCTTGATAATATCGTCGCTTCCGAATGATTTGCAGATATTGCTGCAGGATAATATCATAAAATCCTCCTGTTTCTATCACTGTAACAGCTTCACAGCCGCATACTTTTTGTACAGCGCAGTTATTTTTACAACTGCTCTTTTATCTTTCAACCGCAAATACAGACTCTGTATTTGCCGGCATTTACTTTTTTATTTAAGCCCAGGGAAAATACGGCCACACCGACGTTTATGATCGTTCCAAGTCCAAACATTTTGTCCTTACAACCAACCGCTTTTTCAGTCCGGCTGCCTGCCTCTTTTCTCTTGTCAGTGTCATGTCACATCAAATCCGCCTGATATAACACCATATCGTATTCATATAAAACGACATACGCAGTTAAGTATAACACATATCTCCCATCAGCGCAACGAACACAAAATCAAAAATCCGCTGCCGTTTTCCATGACATTCCGTTCATGTTGAACCAGGCAGCGGACATCTTTATTCATTTTATGCTTCTTTCTCCACCTGCTCTTCCCATCTGCTTCTCTTATAGTAAAAGTAGGAGATAACCGCGCACACGATCCACCCAACCGGGTAGCCGAGACCTACGGTGTACTCGTTGAAGGCGATCTTTGTCACAAAGAACAGATAGATCTGCCTGCAGACAACGAAGCTGAAGAGCATGATGCACATCGGACCCTTCGCGTCACCGGAGCCTCTTAAGGAACCAGCCAGGATCTGGTTGAAGGAGCTGCAGAAGCGGAACGGCACGGTCATCAGGATAAACAGAGTTCCGTAATGCAGAACCGACGGATCCCTGTTAAAAAGGGATACCAGAGATCTCGCGGAGAGTGCCATGACGATGGAGATGCAGATCAGTACGCCGACACCCATGAACATCGCCTGTCGGACGCCTTTTCTGGCACGCTTTACGTTCTTCGCGCCGAGGTTCTGTCCCACGAAGGTGGTTGCCGCCTGGCCCATGCTCTGGGCCGGCAGGATCGCGAACTGGTCGATCTTCGAGTGGCAGCTCCAGCCCGCCATAATGACAGAGGAACCAAGACCGTTGACATATGCCTGTACCAGAGCATTGGAAAACGCTGTGAGTCCCTGCTGGACACCGGCCGGAAGTCCGATCCGGAAGATCTCACCGAGACATGTTTTATTGATATGTAAATCTCTTAAGACAAGTTTATGGGCGCCATCTGTTCTTGTGAGCGTCATGCAGGCCAGGAACGCGGAAACTGTCTCCGCCATCACCGTGGCGATCGCCACACCGCTGATCCCCCAGTGGAATACCGCCACAAAAAGGATATCCAGAACAATATTTAAGCAGCTGCTGATGATCAGGAACAGGAGCGGACGTCTCGTATCCCCCACCGCCCTTAAGATCGCACTTCCCATATTGTAGAGGAACAGCACCGGAACTCCGACAAAGTAGATCTTTAAATACTCACCCGCCGGTACGACTACATCATCCGGCGTGGACATCCACTTTAACATCACCGGTACGACCCCGATGGAGATCAGGGAGACAAAACATCCGACGATCACAGCGAAGAGGATCGTCGTCTCCACCGCCTCGTGAAGCTTCTCGTGGTTTTTCGCGCCGAAACTCGTGCTGATCACCACACCGGCTCCGATGGAGATTCCGTTAAAGAAGTTCACCAGCGTGTTGCAGATCGCCGTGGTGGCTCCCACAGCAGCCAGGGCCGACGTTCCGAGATAATTTCCCACAACGATGCTGTCCACGGTATTGTAGAGCTGTTGGAATACATTTCCCATGATCAGCGGGATTGCAAACAACACCAGCTGTTTCCAGATCACTCCCTCCGTCATATCAATGTTTGTTTTTCGTCCACCTTGAGGTCTCGGCATCCGCATTGCCCCTTTCTGACTGTTATTTCTGTTTTATCTCGTTTTTCATGTAAAATTTACCATTAAAATATAATATCTATGTAAATCATACGGGATTTCGGGAGAAAAAGCAAGCAGTTCCATGGCGTCGCTGTCACAGGAAAACCGTTGTCTGTTTCACAAGAAAATTTTGTGAATTCAAGTAACTATTCACCAGGTCTGCACATTTGCTGCTCTGACCGTAAGAAAACATAGACTAAAAGTCAAAAATCCCATCGTCGTAGCCGGTTCGGAATGGATTTTTGCTTGTAACTATGAAGGTACTGAATCGTTACGAATTCACGTAAAAGAAGCAGGAAACCCGCAAGTAAACGGGATATCCTGCCTCTTTGGCCATTCGTACTATTTAAATTCTAAAGATTACTCCCATGTTGGAATGTAAGCGCCCTTGTAAGTCTCCTCGATCACTTTCGCAACTTCCGGTGTGCGGAAATAATCTACAACTTTCTTGTAAAGCTCATTGTCCTTGTCCGCTGTTCTCGCAACGATGATGTTTACATACGGGTTGTCGCTTCCCTCTTCAACACTCTCAAGGAAGATCGAATCTTTCTCCGGGTTTAAACCGTTGTCAACCGCATGGCCGCCGTTGATGACTGCCGCTGCGACGTCCGGAAGAAGGCTTGCTGTGTTTGCTGCCTCAACCTCTTTAATGTCAAGGTTTAACGGATTCTCTGTGATGTCCTTCTTCGTCGGTGTGTAACCAGCCTCCGGATCAACCTTGATGAGACCTGCGGACTCTAAGAGCTTTAACGCACGGCCGCCGTTTGTAGCATCGTTCGGGATCGCGATGATATCGCCGTCCTTGATCTCGGAAACGTCTTTGATCTTGTTGGAATAAAGTCCTAACGGAGCGATGATGGTCTCACCGATGATGGAAAGATCATATCCGTTGTTCTTGCAGTCATCCTCAAAATATGCGATATGCTGGAAAGAGTTTAAGTCGATCTCGCCGTCGTTTAATGCACGGTTCGGAAGCGGATAATCCGCGAACTTTACAAGTTCCAGATCAATATTCTCCTCAGCAAGCTTCTCAATGACCGGCTGCCACTGCTCATTGTTCTCGCCGACTACGCCGAGCTTGATCACCGTCTTCTCGCCGGATGCTGCTGTCGTATCTGCTGCCGCGGAACCTGCCGCTGCTGTTGTCTCTGCCTTCTGGCTGCTGCCGCATGCTGTTAAGGATAATGCTAAAACTGCTGCGGTGCTGAGTGCTAAAATTTTTTTCTTCATAATGTGTCTCCTCCTAAACTATATTTGTCTCTTCCCGGTTTCCTCCGTGTTCGCCGCACGGACCGATCAGATCCTTTTTATTGATACGGGACAGATCCTGTCCGCCGCCGCTTCAGGCTATGTTGTTTTTCCGGTCCTTATCTAATGTGTTGTCTTCTTAATAACGTACGAACCGGTGCTCTGGATCAGGCTTACCATGATCAAGATGATGATAACTGTCGCATACGTGACATCTGTCTGCCCTCTGGAATGGCCGTAGCGGATCGCGAAATCTCCGAGTCCGCCGCCGCCGACAGCACCTGCCATCGCGGTAAGTCCTACCAGGCTGATGAATGTGATCTGCATCGCTCTGACGATTCCCGGTACGCTCTCCTTTAAGTATACACGGAAAATGATCTGCCACGGGCTGTCTCCCATGCTCTCCGCAGCCTCAATGAGACCGTAGTCCACTTCAGCCAGCGCGCTCTCGATCTGTCTCGTAAAGAACGGCACCGTACCGAAGATCAGCGGTAAGATTGCTCCCTTTGTACCGATGGCAGTTCCAACGACCATACGGGTCAGTGGGATCAACGCTGTCAAAAGGATTACGAACGGGATCGAACGGAAAATATTTACCAACTTATCTAAAATATTGAAAATAACCTTGTTTTTCAAAACGCCCTTCGGGGAAGTCGCGGTGAGGATGATTCCGAAGAAAAGTCCGAACACCATGGAGATGGCTCCCGATACGATCACCATGTAGATCGTCTGTCCAAAGCTTTCAAGAAGTTCATCCGGCTTCGACATGACATTTGGGATGATTGCATTTAAAAAATCAGCCATTCTCAATCACCTCCACTCCTACATTCTTTGCTTTCAGATATTCAACTGCACCCTCAATATCCTCTTTCCTGCCGCTGGCGATCGCTACGGTTCCGCCGATCGGCGCGTCCTGAACGATCTCCAGATCCGCAAAGATGATATTTAAGTTGATGTTGAACTTTCTGGAAGTCTCGGAAATCAATGCCTCCGATGTATTTTTCTTAATATAGTTCAACCGAAGGATCTTCTCGCCCGGCTTTAATTCTACAAGCGGTGACTTATCCTCGATCAGTTTTTCGATCTTCTGAAGGTTTGAGGTGGTGCGGATGAAATCTCTCGTGATACCAGCCTTCGGTGCCGCAAAGATCGAGAACACATCGCCTTCCTCAACAACATTTCCGTGCTCCATAACAGCAACCCTGTCACAGATCTCCTTGACAACTGCCATCTCGTGGGTAATGATCACGATAGTGATTCCAAGCTTCTTATTTAAATGCTTTAAGAGCTGTAAGATCGCCCCCGTAGTCTGCGGGTCCAGAGCGCTGGTGGCCTCATCGCAGAGAAGAACCTTCGGGTCATTCGCAAGGGCCCTTGCGATCGCGACTCTCTGTTTCTGTCCGCCGGAAAGCTGGCTCGGATACGCATTTTCCTTCTCTGCGATATCAACGAGCTCCAAAAGCTCCTTCACTTTCGCCTTGATCTGCTGTTTTGTAAGCCCGCTTCCCTTTAACGGGTAAGCGACATTCTCTCCTACCGTTCTGGAACGCATCAGGTTAAAGTGCTGGAAGATCATTCCGATCTTCTTTCTCGCCTCTCTCAATTCCTTTGCTGGAAGATCCGTGAGGACCTTTCCGTCTACGGTGACGGTTCCGCTCGTCGGTCTCTCAAGCAGGTTGATGCATCGCACCAGTGTGGATTTTCCGGCTCCGGAGAATCCGATGATACCGAAGATCTCGCCGCTCTTGATATGGAGCGTTACATCGGAGACCGCGTGGACTTTATCCGCGCCGGTATCAAAGGTCTTTGTAATATGGTCTAACTGAATCAATTTTATCCTCCTATGTACGTACCAGTCGTACATTTTCTAATTTCTGTGTGTGCTAATAAGATATCACGTTTTCACTGATCCGTCCAATACAGATAAGAAATAAGTCGTTATAGGTTTTTTCTATATCAGAGAGTCTTTTATGAATTTTTCCGGCTCTGACATTCATCTGTCTTTCTGTGGTGGTCATTTACCAGATTGAACCCTTTGATTTTCGATTGCATAAAAAGAATGTGCCTTTGGTGTAACAGGGAATTTCCTGTTACACCAAAAATACGGGCAGCTATTGCCTTAGCTGCCCTGTGTATCATACCTTATTTTTTTGCTTTTCCTAAGCTTCCTTCACTGCCTTCACCGCATTGTCTAAGAAGTCTGCTTCTATATACTCTACCGTTCCCTCGTCGACAGCTTTCGCGATCGCCGGACGGATCGGGATCTGAGCGAGAACCGGAATTCCGTATTCCTTTGCGACATCATCAATATGGCTCTCGCCGAATACGGAAATCTTCTTTCCGCAGTCCGGACATTCGAGGTAGCTCATATTCTCAACAAGACCGAGGATCGGAACATTCATTTTCTTCGCCATGTTGACCGCCTTCTCAACGATCATGGAGACAAGCTCCTGCGGGGAGGTAACGATAATGATTCCATTGACAGGAAGAGACTGAAATACAGTAAGCGGCACATCGCCGGTTCCCGGAGGCATATCTACGAACATATAGTCGATATCCTGCCAGAGTGTCTCACTCCAGAACTGTTTCACTGCACCTGCGATCACCGGACCACGCCAGATCACCGGATCTGTCTCATTCTCCAGAAGCATATTGGAGGAGATCACCTCAACACCAGTGGAGGAAGTCGCCGGGACAAGGAGCTTTCCATCCGGAGTCACTGTCACGCCATCATGAATCCCAAAGGCTCTCGGGATCGACGGACCTGTGATATCCGCATCAAGGATTCCTACTCTCGCACCCGTCGCGCGCATGCGGCAGGCCATCAGGGATGTCACTAAGGATTTTCCGACACCGCCTTTCCCGCTGACAACGCCGATCACTTTCTTTACAGAGCTCGCCGGATTTAACTTCTCAAGGAAGCTCTGCGGCTCATTTGTTCTGCTTCCGCAGTTTGCAGTACAGCTTCCGCAGTCATGTGTACAATTTTCTGCTGTTTCGCTCATGATTCTCTCACTTTCTATCACTTATTCTCCCACCAGATCCTCTACCTGTGAGTTTGACGGGAGCCATGGCAGCCTGATGCTGCCACGTTGCTTATTTTTCTTTTTACGCTGTTCTTATTCCTTTAAACCTGTCTCGATCAGGTCACATACAGCCTCCAGGGCTTCTTTCTCGTCCGGGCCATCACAATGTACTGTGATCTCATCGCCGCACCGGATCCCGGATGCCATTACGTTTAACACACTCTTCGCATTGATTTCTTTTTCTTTATAAAAAATCATCACTTTAGAATCGAACTTCATGGATGTCTGGCAGAGCAGTCCCGCCGGGCGAAGATGAAGACCTGTCGGGTTTACGACTGTAACTTTTCTTTCTACCATAACCTGTTCCTCCTATTTTGTTTGTAAACATGTAACTATTCAGTACCTTCATAGTCACGAGCAAAAATCCATTCCAGATCAGCTTCGCTGATGGGATTTTTGCTTTCTATCCTATGTGTTCTTACGGTCAGCGCAGCATATGCGCAGACCTACTGAATAGTTACGTAAACATTTTCATTTTATACCACAAACCCCATGATGTCAACGAAACGCTCCGGAATGATTTGACATTTTACAAAGCCCGGGATAAAATCAAAACGATCTACCTTAAAAACCACGTTCAAGGAGTTCCCACGAAATGAAACTACTCGCTCCCAATCTATATAAAGTCATTCTCACCAATAAAGCCATGCGGACCTCATCGAGAAACCTCTATATTATAAAAGGAAATGGCCGCAGCCTCATGATCGACACATCCTGGAAAGTTCCGGAGTGCCTGAATGAGATGGAACATGTCTTAAAAGAGCTTTCCATCGACTATCGGGATCTCGACATCTTTGTGACCCACAATCATGCAGATCACAGCGGATACATCTCCCTTTTCATAGAGCGCGGTGCCCGGGCCTTCATGAACCCCGTGGAGATCTCCGAATGTTCCGACCGCTACCATCGTCTTTATGAGGACAACACCATGCGCCGCTCCTACACCAGAGAATGCGGAGTCACAAAAGAACTGGCTCCCGATGCCTGGCAGGAAATCAACACCGGTGCGGACCGGCTTGCAAAGGAAAACAACATAAATTTCAATTTTCCTTTTACTCCTATCTCGCCGGGAGACATCTTCTCCTGCGGAGACTATCATTTCGAGATTGTCCCTCTCTACGGTCATACTTCAGGACAGTGTGGCCTCGTGGAACGGAACAAAAAGCTTTTTTTCTGCGCCGATCAAGTGATCCTCGGTCTTACCCCCATCGTCATCACAGCAGGAAAAGATCAGCATCTCCTCGCCGAATATTTTGCGTCCTTAAAAGAACTGACGGCCGATTATACCGGATACCGCTTTCTCCCTGGACACTATGGAGAGTTCACCGAGATCCGCGAGGAGACCGACCGGATCATCTCTGAATATGAGACACGCTGCACCCAGCTCCGTCTGGCTTTAGCGGAAAGCCGCCGCCCGATGACACTTTTGGAGCTCGATCAGGCACTCTATGTCCAGCGCATGCAGACCTACCGGTATTCCTACCTTTTCTCCTATCTCAACACCTGGCCGAAGCTCTTTTCCTGCCTTGACTGGCTTGCGGAGACGGGCGCGATCAGGCGCGCCGAAAAAGACGGCATCCTATTCTGGTCGCTCCGCTGAGCGCGCTTCCGACTCTCTCTTTGAGAACACGCAGCCGCAGTAATTCTGGCGGTAGAGCGCGTGTTCTCTGGAAAGCTCCGTGGATCTCTTATATCCGTTTCTCTTCTTGAAATCTGAGGGCAGGAATTCTACACCATACTCCTCTCCCATCTCTTCCCCGATCCGGTTCAACCTCTCTGCGTCCTTTAAGGGGCTTATCGTGAGCGTCGTCGTAAAAAAGTCGAAGCCGCCGGCCTTTGCCTCCCTCGCCGCTTCGGAGAGACGGAGCTTAAAGCATTCCGTGCATCTGGCACCGCCTTCCGGTTCCTGCTCCAGTCCCTTTGCCGCCGCATAGAAGTCATCCGGCACATAGGTTCCTGCCACAAAATGGATCAGATGACGGTCCGCCTCATATTCCCGCTCCCTATTGAACTCTCTGATCAGCCGTTCCTGCTCAGATGTCCGCTCCTCGTACTCTGACGGCGGGTAGATATTCGGGTTATAATAAAAGACCGTGATCTCAAAATATCTGGAAAGATACTCCAAAACGTAACTGCTGCAGGGCGCGCAGCAGCTGTGAAGAAACAGAGTGGGCATCTTCTCCTCTTTCTGCAGTTCTTCCAGTTTTTTATCTAATTCTTTCTGATAATTTCGCTTGTTCATATGTTCTCCCGGCAGATATCACTGCCCTGACTCACTCCCAACAGAAAAAGGCAGCTGGATCTTCTCCCGCTGCCTGTATTTCTATTTCTCCAAAACGAGATCTTACAGGAAATCCCTGATCCGTTTGCTGCGGACCGGATTTCTAAGTTTTCTCAGTGCCTTCGCCTCGATCTGACGAATACGCTCTCTCGTTACGTTGAACTCTTTTCCGACCTCTTCCAGAGTTCTCGGATGTCCGTCCTCGAGACCAAAGCGAAGCACAATGACCTGGCGTTCTCGCTCCTTGAGATCACCTAAAAGTGCGTCGATGTGCTCTCTCAACATTACGGACTCCACATTTCCCTCCGGTGTAACGGCATTGCTGTCCGCAACAAAGTCGCCGAGATTGGAATCGTCCTCCTCACCGATCGGAGTTTCTAAGGATGCGGGCTCTCGCGCGATCTGCATGATCTCCATAACCTTGTCCTCAGACATCTCGAGCGCTTCCGCGAGTTCTGTCACGGACGGCTCATAGCCGAGTTCCAGAGTCAGCTTTCTCTGCATCTTTGACATTTTGTTGATCGTCTCTACCATATGCACCGGAACACGGATCGTTCTCGCCTGATCCGCAAGGGCTCTCGTCACAGACTGACGGATCCACCAAGTCGCATATGTACTTAACTTATATCCTTTTGTATAGTCGAACTTCTCAACGCCCTTGATCAGACCAAGGTTTCCTTCCTGTACAAGATCCAGGAAACTCATTCCACGTCCAGTGTAACGCTTTGCGATACTTACGACGAGACGAAGGTTTGCCTCGATCAGACGCTCTTTTGCAGACTCATCTCCCTCTGCCTTTCTCTTCGCGAGACGAAGCTCCTCATCCGCGGAAAGAAGCGGCACGGTACCGATCTCCTTTAAGTACATGCGGACCGGATCCTCTGTTCCGATACCTTCCAGAAGATCGATGGCGTCTAAGTCAATGTCCTCTCCGTCCTTGTCCTCACGGTAGTCATCATCCAGATCATCCAGAAGCATGGAATCATCCGCAAGCATTGCGTCATCAATTACCGGCACAACGTCGATATTGCTGTGCTCTAAGTAATTATAAATTTCATCCATCTGCTCCGGTCCGAGGTTATCTCCGGCAAAAAAGTCGTTGATCTCCGTCGCGTCAAGTGCGTTCTGTTTTGACTTGCCCAGTGCGACAAGTTTCTTAAGTTTGTCTAAAAATACTTCTTTTTCCACTGAATAACGTCCTTTCAGGTTGGGGCTGCTCAAACTGCTCCACGATAGTTCATTATATACTATCCAGCGACAATTTTCAATGCTTTTCTACGCCTTTTTTGTTGAATTTTAACATTTTATTAGCACTTTTTGTAATTATTCAGCAGGTCTGCGCACTTGCCGCCCCTGTCATCCCGCCGTCTTCTCCTCCTGCTTCTCCGGCTCCGGGCTGCAGCTTAAGGTCACTGCTTCCTTCACATTCTCGATCTTTGCCTCAGTAACCGATCCGCCAAACTCACCGTCGAGGACCCACGGGATCTCTTCCTTGGCGGTGACCGTAAACTTTGAAGATTTCACGCGGATCACGTCCTTATTTTCCTGTTCCGGGAACAGAAGCAGACCACTTATAATATTCGGAAGATCCGCCGGAGTCTTCGGTGTCCGGATAAACACGCCCTCAAACAGGCCGTCATGGAAGGAAACATCCTTCGGCGCAAGTCCTCTGAAGCCTCCGACACTTGTGGTGTTCGTCACCATTCCGAAAACGAACTCTCCATCCGTCTCACCGTCATCCCATGTCAAATGCATCCTGTAGGATTTGAGATTTCCCAGTGCCTTGATGGACTCCAGGATATATGCCTGATGCCCAAGAACGTTCTTGATGTCCTGGGGCGTGCTGTACGACACTTCCGTGAAAGCGCCAAATGCGGCGATATAAACAAAATACCGCTCATCCCCAAATTTTCCGATGTCGACGCCGTAGGACTTTCCGCTCACCACATCCTGCGCCGCCTTCGTGAGATTCGCCGGAATCTTTAAGCTTCTCGCGAAATCATTCGTGGAACCTGCCGGGAGATATCCGATCTCCGGGCGTTTTTCCAGCCTCATGATGCCGGAGATCACGCTGTTCAGCGTTCCATCCCCGCCGCTGCAGACGAAAAGTTCCACATCCTTACCGTATTCCTCGGCAATCTTCGCCGCATCCCCCGGTTCCTGGGTCACATAGACAGAGGGCAGATAGCCTGCTCCACAGAAAATCCCGAGAATATCGGACAACTGGTTCTTGATGGCTTCCTTCCCGGAACGGGGATTAAAAACAAATAACATTTTTTTCATTTTCATCATGAACACGCTCCATAAAAGACGCCCTTATGCGCCATAATACTAACAAATGTCAATACTTTCTATTTCTAATATGGGACACTGACAGATGCATCGGTACTACTGTACGGAATTTTCAGTTCAGAAAATTCCTACCCGTGTACAATAATGATGCATCTTCTGCATTCTGTCCGCCCTGACAAACAATATCTGTGGGTTCAAGAGAATTTACAGCCATTATATCATGACTGGCTTTCCAGCAGCTTTCTATACGCCGCAAACGCGTTCGGGATCGGGTACTTCTCCTTCAATTCCCCTCTGTCCGCAAACAGCATTCCCGGGATCTCTTCCCCTGCCTTCACCAGGTACCCGCTCATATGCCACTCCACATGGCTGAAAATGTGCTTTGCCTCCGGCAGTTTTTCCTCCACCGATGCCCCGCCACCGAGGCGTTCCAGTACCTCTTTCTCTGAAAGTTTTCCTTCCAGATTCGGAAATTCATACAGGGATGCCAGCAGTCCGGTGTCATCCCGCTTTCTAATGGCTATTTTATCCCCGTATTTCACTAATAATACGGTCTTTTCCTCAATTTTCCTTTTCTTTTTCGGTGCCTTCACCGGGATCGCAGAGATCAGGTTTCTTTTTCTCGCCTCGCATACCGTATAGAATGGACATGGAAGATCGCAGAGAGGGGCACCATTGGGGACGCAGACGATGGCTCCGGTCTCGATGAGCGCCTGGTTGAAATCTCCTGGCTCATCCTTTTTGAGTGTCTTTAAGACCTCTTCGACCGCAGCTTCTGTCTTCTTCTTTACCGCTTGTTTTAAGATATCTTCGTAGCTTCCGGCAACTCTCGAAAGGACCCGCATGACATTTCCGTCCACCGCTGGGACAGGGAGTCCGAAAGCGATGGATCCAATGGCACCCGCCGTGTAGCTTCCGATTCCCGGAAGCGCAAGAAGCGCTCTGCGATCTGCCGGAAGTTCTCCGCCGTACTGGGAAACGATGATCTTGGCCGCTTTCTTCAGATTTCTGGCCCTGCTGTAATATCCGAGACCTTCCCAATACTTGAAAAGCTCTTCTTCCTCACACTCAGCCAATGCCTGCACCGTCGGAAAACACTCCATAAACCGGGCAAAGTAGGGCTTTACCGCCTCCACTCTCGTCTGCTGCAGCATGATCTCCGAGATCCAGATCCGGTAGGCATCCTGGTTCTCCCGCCAGGGGAGATCTCTTTTATTCCCCCGATACCAGGAAAGGAGCGGTCCTCTTGCGGCTTCCAGACGCTCCGTCAGGGTGAGGTCTTTCTCATCCGGAAAGATTTTCTGGAGACCGGAATAAAAATCCGCCCCCGAAACATTCATTTCTTCCTTATACATATCCATAGACTCCGCGGACGGAAACTTCCCCGGAGATAATCTCCTTTAATGTGCCATCGGAGAGACGGACTAAAAGTGCGCCTTCCTTGTTGATTCCCTCAGAGACACCGCGGTACTCGCCCGCCGGATCCAGAACGCACACCTCGTTGCCGAGATTTACAAGGTTTGCATTGTACTCTTCAATAAGTCCCGACATGTCCTGTGTCTCGATGAAGGTGTCATAATATCCCTCAAATGCCTCCATGATCGCCGCGATGATCTCGCTTCTCTTCTGGATCTTTCCGCTCTCGATCCGCAGGGACGTCGCTGTCGCCTTGATGTCATCTGGAAATTCCGTCTGGTTTACATTGATGCCGGTTCCCGGGATCACATACTGGATCTCCATGAGCTCCGTGCTCATCTCCGTTAAGATTCCGCAGATCTTCTTCTTATTCAAAACAAGATCGTTCGGCCATTTGATCTCAGATTTCAATCCTGTCGCCTTCTCGATTCCCCTTCTCGTGGACAGCGCCATAACGAGCGTCAGCATGGAGGCCGCCATGGGATCGATCTGTGGTCTTAAGAGCATGCTCATCCAGATCCCAACGCCCGCCGGAGATGTCCAGACACGACCTCTTCTGCCCTTTCCGCCGAGCTGGCGTTCCGCGACAGCCAGGGTTCCGTGGGGCGCGCCCTGTTCCGCGAGACGGCGGATCTCATTGTTCGTGGAGTCGGTCTCCTCGAAGAACGCCACCTGCGTTCCTGCCCATTTCGTGTGGATCGTGCTTTCCAGCTCTTCCTTTGAGAGCACATCCGCCGATCCCTTTAAAATATATCCTTTATTCCGGACGGCCTCGATCTCGTAGCCCTCCTCCTTTAACTGGTTGATGACCTTCCAGACCGCCGTTCTCGAGACACCGAACTTCTCGCAAAGCTCCTGACCGGAAATATAGCCATCTGTCTCCTTCAATAATTTCAGGATCTCTCCCTTCATCTCATTACCTCCACCAGATACTCATTGCGCTTAAAAATGTAAAGATCAGCAGAGTCGTTCCGAACACCATCTGGAACACTGCCGCCGTTCTTCTCCGCCTCTCCCGTTTTGCCCGGGACAGCCAGTATTTTCCTGTGACCAGATTTAAAACTGCCGCCAGGAAAAATATCGCCGGAAAGAGGAACATATACCTCTCCGTGTCAAGGAACGAGATAACTGCCATCACCACCACAGCGATGCCGATGATGATGTGCATGGCATCAAGAGCCATGGACTCGCTCCTGACTTTTCTTCTCTTATTGTTTTCCGCCATATTTCAGCGTTCTCCTCATATTTTCTGCCGGATCTGTCGTTTTCCCAGGATCAGCCGTGCTGCCTGGTACTTTTCCAAGACTTCCGATGTGCTGCCACGCTTCCCTATCCTATCGTCAGCCTGTCTGAAAAAAGTTCATGGATCTTCCCCACGATATCGTCCGGCGTGTAAACCTCGTAGACTTCCATCTGCATCTTTTTCGCGAACACTTCCAGGACTGCCCCGTAGAGATCCCTGTAATCCCATTCCGGCTGCAGCCGAAGCTTCCTGGCAAGAAACGGAAATATCTTCTCCGTGTATACACGATAGCCTGTGAGCTTTGCAAACTCATGTTCCTTTACATAAGGTCTCAGCCACTCCTTAAACATGTCAAGTTCCGACATGATCCTGCCAAAATAATACGCCTCGGAATATGGCATGTCAAGATAATATTTCCTTCCGCAGAGTCCGTAGAGGAATCTCAGCCCGTCAAAATAGCCGAGCTTCATGTTTTTCCTCGTTCTCGCACTGTCAAATTCCAGGATCCCGCCGAGATTTCTTCTTGGCGCGATCTCGTGGACCGTCACGTCCTCCGGGATATCCATGAACCTTCGCCGGTCCACGCCGATCCCATAGAGGCGGATCACGATGATATCCTTATATCCCCGGTCCGTCAGGAGATCCACCGGCACATTGTTGACGCTGCCGCCGTCAAGATACGTCTTTCCACCCAGCTTTTCCTGCTTAAATCCTGGGAAATAGGCGCTGGCCATCATTATATCCTTTATGGTCCCCAGAGGTGCTGCCTTTACATCGAAGTCCTCCTCTTTCCGGTCCGTGACTGAAAAGGACGCGGCGCAGAAATCCCGTGGTGAGCGCCTGATCCGCTCCTCATCCACCGTCTCTTCCAGAAGTTTTTTGAGTGGGGCGATATCGAGCCCTCTGTCTGAAAACAGCCGTCTGAATTCTGCCGCCGCGTCGGTCACTTTCATGGATCGCACGCCAAATTTCTTTAATTTTCCGATCATGGAATCGTCCACATTGAACACGGTGGAGTAGGTCATGTTTCCCCAGATCTCCTCCGCCTTCCCGAGATCATCCATGCAGATCAGGGCGCCGTTTAACGCCCCAACGGACGTTCCCGCGACACCCTTTATCTTCATGCCGGCTTCCCGGAGCGCTTTCCAGACACCGATCTGGTATGCGCCCCTGGCACCGCCGCCCTCTAAAACGATTCCATATTCCTTTTCAAGATCAATTCTCAGTTTCACTCTTTTTTGCGATCTCCGTTACACTTGTCACAAGACCTGCGAGGGATTGGATCTCAGACGGGATGATGATCTTTGTTGCCTTGCCGTCTGCCGCCTTCGCGAACGCCTCAAGACTCTTTAACTGCAAAACTGTCTGGTCTGCTCCGGCTTCCTTGATCATCCTGATACCGTCGGCATTTGCCTGCTGGATCTTGATGATCGCCTCCGCCTGGCCTTCCGCCTCGCGGATCCGTTTCTCTTTCTCCGCCTCAGCGTGAAGGATCGCTGCCTGCTTATCTGCCTCCGCGTCGAGGATCGCGGACTGTTTCTTACCCTCTGCCACGAGGATCGTGGACTTCTTCTCACCTTCCGCGCGAAGGATCGCTTCACGGCGCTCACGCTCTGCCTTCATCTGTTTCTCCATGGCATCCTGGATCGCTGCCGGCGGAATGATATTCTTTAACTCCACACGGTTTACCTTGATGCCCCACGGGTCCGTGGCAACATCCAGGGCGGAACGCATCTTTGTGTTGATGGTCTCACGGGAAGTTAAGGTCTGGTCGAGCTCCAGGTCACCGATGATGTTTCGAAGCGTGGTGGCTGTCAGATTCTCGATGGCCATGATCGGGTTCTCAACACCGTATGCGTAGAGCTTCGGGTCTGTGATCTGGAAGAACACGACCGTATCGATCTTCATGGTGACGTTATCCTTTGTGATCACCGGCTGCGGAGCGAAGTCAACGACCTGCTCTTTTAAGAGGACCCGCTTTGCAACGCGGTCAATAAACGGAACTTTAAAGTGGATTCCCACATTCCATGTCTCCAGGTACGCGCCGAGTCTCTCCACTACCATCGCCTGTGCCTGCGGCACGATGCGGATGCAGGAGACGAGGATCAGCAGAATGACAAAAATCAGTACTAATATTAAAATTGCTGGCATATTTATGTCCTCCTTTATGTTTTATGGGGAATTATTTTTTCCCTTTTTTCTTCGACCCGTTCATATTCCTATGAGCAAGCCTGAAACTTTTCTTTTGAACAACAGACATGTATTTTTCAGGTCTGTAAACTTCCAAAATGAATCTTCTTCATTTTAGATTTTACACATCCTTCTCAGAAACCGGCTCCACAATGAGCTTCACGCCCCGGACTTCCTTTATGACCACATGGGTCCCCACCGGGATCGTCACCGCGTCATCCATGGATCTTGCCGTCCACTCCTGACCGTCGACAACGGTGGCACCGGACGGTTCATTGTTGTCGATCTTTGTGATCACTTTTGCCCTCCTTCCGATCAACCCGTCAACGTTCGTCTTCACGGTTTCCCGGTTGACGAACCGCATGGCGAGCGGTCTTGTAAAGAGAAGCAGGATAAACGATACGATCAGGAACACCACAAGCTGCGTCTGTATGGAAAACCCAAGTACCGCAGCAAAGAACGCGAATACGGCCCCACCCGCAAACCAGATCGTCGTGAGCGCCATGGTCGCCGCCTCGATTCCGATCAGAATTACAAAGGCCACAAGCCATCCGATCATATCCATAAAATCACTCCTTTACGCGCGCCGCTGTCTTGCCGTCTCAAACATCAGGATCGATGCTGCGATGGCGGCATTTAAGGACTCCACCTTTCCCTCCATGGGGATCTTCACCCAGGTGTCTGCCATGTTGGAAAGCTTTTCTGTCAACCCGTTTCCCTCATTTCCGATCAGGAACGCCGTATTACCAGTATAATCTTCCTGCTCGTAATTATTCTTTCCTGCGAGATGGGCCGCAAATACCCGGATCCCCCGCGCTTTCAGATCCAGAACGGTCTGCTCCAGATCGTCCGTGTAGAAGAACGGGACACGGAACACGGATCCCATGGTGGAACGGATCACCTTCGGGTTGTAGATATCCACAGTATCACGGCTCATAATGAGTCCCGTGATCCCCGCGCCCTCTCCGGCTCTCAGGATCGTTCCCAGGTTTCCTGGATCCTGAAGATTTTCCAGCACCATCAGATGAGCTGGACGGTCACTCTTTAAGAGCTCGTCCATTCCGTAGGAAAACTGTCTGACAAGTGCCAGCACACCCTGGGGCGTCTGCGTGTCGGACATCACCGCAAACACAGAGTCGCTGACAAGTTCGTATCCCGGGTACTCCGCAAGAATTGCGGCATTCTCCGGATTTTTCGCGAAAGTTTCAGAAACATAGATACTTTTAACCTGATCCTTCGGGAGCTCAGCGGCCATCCGCACTCCCTCGACGACGAAAAGTCCCTGCTCATTTCTCGCTCTCGCTTTTTTCTTTAATTCAATGACTGCTTTTACCTGGTCATTTTTTGTGCTTGTGATCATCTCCCTTCCTCCGGGTCAAGTTTCTCCACTTCATCCATCCAGATCCGTCTCGCTGCGTCGCTCGGCATTCTGAGATCACCTCTCGGAGAAACCGCAACAGATCCGACCTTCGGGCCGTCCGGCAGGCAGGAACGCTTGAACTGCTGTGCGAAGAACCGGCGGTAGAAGGTATTTAACCACTTGTAGATCACCTTGTCCTCGTAAACTCCCGCGAAAGCGATCTTCGCCAGGCGGTAGATCTTCGCCGGATGATAACCGTAACGGAGAATATAATAGAGGAAGAAATCGTGAAGCTCGTAAGGTCCGACCAGGTCCTCCGTCTTCTGGGAGATCTTTCCGTCCTCCGGCGGCAGAAGCTCCGGGCTCACCGGGGTATCGAGAACATCGTTGAGTACATCTGCCAGGGCCTTGTCGCCGCAGGTATCCGCGTAGTAGCGGACAAGATGACGAACAAGCGTCTTCGGAACAGACGCGTTCACGCCGTACATGGACATGTGGTCGCCGTTGTAGGTCGCCCAGCCAAGAGCCAGCTCAGACATATCTCCTGTTCCGATGACCATGCCGTTCGTCTTGTTCGCAAGGTCCATGAGGATCAGGGTGCGGTATCTTGCCTGGGAGTTCTCGTAAGTCACATCATGGATCGCCGGATCATGTCCGATATCCTCGAAGTGGGTGGAAACTGCTTTTCTGATATTTACTTCTTTTAACGTCGCGCCCAGCTTCTTTGTGAGTGTGACTGCGTTGTTGTAGGTTCTGTCCGTAGTTCCGAAGCACGGCATCGTGACGGAGAGAATATTTTCTCTCGGAATGCCCAGCATATCGAAGGCTCTCGCTGTGACAAGAAGTGCCAAGGTGGAGTCGAGTCCGCCGGAGATTCCTACAACTGCGCTCTTGGCACCGGTGTGGGCGAGACGTTTCTTTAAGCCCATGGCCTGGATCGTTAAGATCTCCTCACAGCGGGCGGTTCTCTCTTTCTCGTTTGACGGAACGAAAGGTGCCGGATCGACATAGCGTTTTAATGTGAGCTCCGTTTTGTTTAAGGTGAAGTCCATGTAATCATAGTCCTCAGTCTCCGCACCCGGCTGACATGTGGTCATTCTTCTTCTCTCGTTTTTAAGTCTGTAAAGATCGATGTCCGCCGTGATCATGCCGTTTTTGAAACGCTCGGATTCCGCAAGGATATTTCCGTTCTCGGCAATGATATCATGTCCGCCGAAGACGAGGTCCTGGGTGGACTCGCCCTCTCCGGCATTGGCATAGATGTACGCACATACGAGGCGGGCAGACTGTCCGGCGATCAATGTCTCACGGTATCCCGCTTTTCCTGTGGTCTCATCGCTGGCGGAGCAGTTTGCGATCACGGTAGCTCCGGCTTTCGCGTGGGAGACGCTCGGTGGATCCATCGTCCATACGTCCTCGCAGAGTTCTGCGGCGACTATGAGTTCCGGGATATTCGTGCAGCGGAACAGGATCTTGCTTCCAAACGGGATCAGGCTCTCTCCCCACTCTACCACATCCGGTTTTACCGGACCCGGGTTGAAATGGCGTAGCTCATAGAATTCAGAATAGTTCGGAAGATGTCTCTTCGGAACAAGGCCTAAAAGCTCGCCATCCTTGATGGCAGCCGCTACGTTGTAGAGTTTTCCGTCCTTCATCCACGGAAGTCCGATGAAGGTCAGCATATCCATATCCTTTGATGCGTCTAAGAGCCATAAGAGTTCTTCCTTCGCCTGATCGATCAGGGTGTCCTGCAGAAACAGGTCACTGCAGGTGTATCCGGTGAGACCGAGCTCCGGGAACACCAGGATCTTTACATCCCGGGATGCTGCCTCCTGCATCATCTTCCAGGTCTGTTCCCGGTTAAACACAGGATCTGCAACCTTTAAATCTGGGGTGGCCGCCGCCACCCGGATAAATCCGTCTTTCATTTTGCTCTCCTTATTACATTCCGACTTTGATAGCCGCGCTGCAGCGCAGAATTTCAGTCAGTTTTGGAATATCTACCGTTATACAACAATTCAGTCATAAACGGGCTTTCTATTGTTTTGAAAATTTCCGTATGGCTGAATGATTACTTTTTATTATACACTTTTTTTCTGAAAAGGGCTATGGATTTTCATCTGTTTAAGAAATATTTCATGAATAGTCCGACCATGCGTCAGTCTGGCAAATATGTGTGCGCTGCACTCTTGCCTGCATAAGCACTCACATTCGCTGAACTGCATACGGGCAGCGCTTAAACGGCGAAAGGCTGTGCTCCCCCACTGAGCACAGCCTTTCATTCACGTACAATTTCCTTGCATTATACAGTTCCTCGAAATTGATACCCCTTCAATTTCAATGCTTATGCAGTATAACAAAATATTACCGGAAATGCTATGGTAAATATAGTTAAATTTGCACAATTTTATTGTATATATTTACTATCTTTCGCACAAATGTCCGCTGGGGAAAAGCAGATTCGTTGTTTTTACAAAAAAACAATCTATTCTATGGTGGTTCTGCCCAGTGGAATTGGGACTTTGTATACAGTACGCATTTTCGGCGGTTTGCAGGCCGCAGGTATGTCCCGTATAATTTCATGTTTTTTTGAAATAATATCTGCAAAATATCGTCTGAAGGAATCACTCCCCCTTCACGTGACTCATGACTGCCCCTTTCGATTATTGATCACCGGGTCTGCTTTTTAAAAGAAATGTACCTTGGCACATTCTCGCACCGAACGCGGTTGCTTGCAACACTCTACATCATCATAACTCTTGAAAGGACATGATATCCATGAACATTTCATCCAATTTCGATCAGAACATCTCCCGCTTTCACGAGATCCTGGATGTCCAAAAAAACTTCGATATCGTCTACCACACTCTCACTATTGCGGACAAAAAAGCCTGCCTGTACTTCATTGACGGCTTCACAAAGGACGAGATCCTTCTGCGCCTGATGCAGGATTTCGCCTCCGTAAAACCGGACTCGTTCCCATCATCTGCCCATGATTTCGCAAAGCAGTACGTCCATTACGGCGAGACCACCGTGGAGACCGATGATAAAAATATCTTTACACAACTCCTCTCCGGCCTCTCCTGTCTTTTAATCGACGGGTATGACCGGGCAATCCTCATCGACTGCCGTACTTACCCGGCCCGCGGGGTCTCGGAGCCCGAAAAAGACAAGGTGCTCCGAGGATCCCGGGATGGCTTCGTGGAAACCATGATCTTCAATACCGCCCTGATCCGCCGCCGGATCCGGGACGTGAATCTCACGGTGGAGATCATGCAGACCGGAGAAAGCTCCCACACAGACATTGCGATCTGCTACATGAAACGTCGTGTGGACGAGGACCTGCTAAATAAGATCAAGGACCGCATCGAAAATCTGCATGTAGATGCTCTGACTATGAATCAGGAAAGTCTGGCAGAATGTATCTTTCCCCACAAATGGTTCAACCCGTTCCCAAAATTCCGTTTTTCTGAACGTCCGGACACGGCTGCGGCGTCTATTCTGGAGGGAAACATCGTCATCCTTGTTGACAATTCCCCCGCCTGCATGATCCTGCCGTCCTCAGTCTTCGATATTATCGAGGAGGCAGATGACTACTACTTCCCGCCGGTGACCGGAACCTACCTGCGTCTCTCCAGGATGACAGTCTCCTTCCTCACCCTGTTTCTGACCCCGGTGTGGCTTCTCTTTATGCAGAACCAGAACTGGATCCCAGGCTGGCTGGAGTTTATCAAGCTGGCGGATGACATGTATGTGCCGCTGATCTTCCAACTCCTGATCCTGGAATTTGCCATCGACGGCCTGCGCCTCGCCGCTGTCAATACGCCCAGCATGCTGACCACACCGTTAAGTGTTATCGCCGGTATTGTTCTCGGTGAGTACTCCGTAAAATCCGGCTGGTTCAACCCGGAGACGATGTTATATATGGCCTTCGTCACCATCGCCAACTACTCCCAGGCAAGCTTCGAGATGGGTTACGCGCTAAAATTCATGCGTGTGATCCTGCTGATCCTGACCTCCCTCTTAAACGTCTGGGGCTTCATCCTCGGCACCGCCATCGCCGTCTGCTCCATCGTATTCAACCGCACCATCGCCGGAAAGAGCTATATCTATCCGCTGATCCCGTTTTCGTGGCCGGAGATCAAAAAGCGGTTTCTGCGGGGACGGCTGCCGCATACAGAGAAAAGCCAGCGATGAATCGTCTTAAAAAAGAATGTGCCTTTTGTGCAATAGGGAATTCCTCGGAATTTCTTATTGCACAAAAAATCCGTGTCCTGCAGATTTCGTTATGCAGGACACGGATTTCTTCAATTGTAAATATATCAAATCTTTAACGACCACTTACTGAGATCCCAAACCTTTGACACCAGTCCGTCATAGAACTCCGGCTCGTGGCAGATGAGGAGGACCGCTCCTTTGTACTCCGAAAGCGCTCTCTTAAGCTCGTCCTTTGCATCCACATCCAGATGGTTCGTCGGCTCGTCGAGAAGCAGAACGTTGGTCTCCCGGTTCATAAGCTTGCAGAGGCGGACCTTCGCCTGCTCACCACCGGAGAGGACGCGGACCTGGCTCTCGATATTCTTTGTAGTCAGGCCGCACTTTGCAAGGGCAGAGCGGACTTCGTACTGGGTGTAGGACGGAAACTCCTTCCAGATCTCCTCGATACAGGTCGTCGTATTTCCCGGTGCCATCTCCTGCTCAAAGTAGCCAGGAAACTGGTAATCACCGACCTCAACACTTCCGGAGATTGCCGGGATCAGGCCCTGAATGCTCTTTAAGAAGGTGGTCTTTCCGATACCGTTGGCGCCAATGACCGCGATCTTCTCTCCGCGCTCCATGAGGAAATTAAGCGGTTTTGAAAGTGGTTCATCATAACCGATCACAAGATCCTTCGTCTCAAAGATCAGTTTTCCGGTTGCCCTTGCATTCAGAAAATGGAACTCCGGCTTCGGTTTTTCCTTTGCAAGCTCGATGACCTCCATCTTGTCCAGCTTCTTCTGTCTCGACATCGCCATGTTTCTCGTCGCAACACGGGCCTTGTTTCTCGCAACGAAATCCTGAAGCTTCGCAATCTCCGCCTGCTGGCGGTTGTAAGCTGCCTCCAACTGGCTCTTTTTCATCTCGTAGACTTCCATGAACCGGTCATAGTCACCCACATAGCGGTCAAGCTTCTGGTTCTCCATATGGTAGATCAGGTTTACCACGCTGTTTAAAAAAGGGATATCGTGGGAGATCAGGATAAAAGCGTTCTCGTAATCCTGAAGATACCGCTTCAGCCACTCGATATGCTGTACATCCAGATAGTTTGTCGGCTCGTCGAGGAGCAGGATATCCGGCTTCTCAAGAAGAAGTTTTCCGAGGAGGACCTTCGTTCTCTGTCCGCCGGAGAGCTCGTCAACGTCCTTGTCAAGACCGATCTCGTCGAGGCCGAAGGCGCGTCCGATCTCCTCCACCTTGGAGTCGATAATGTAGAAATCATGTGCCATCAGAAGATCCTGGATCGTTCCCAGCTCCTCCATCATGGCGTTCATCTCATCCTCGGACGCATCTCCCATCTTCGCGCAGATGTCGTTCATCTTCTCCTCCATCTCAAAGAGGAAGGAAAAGGCACTCTTAAGCACGTCGCGGATCGTCATACCCTTCTCAAGCACGGTATGCTGGTCTAAGTAGCCCACACGGACATTTTTTGACCACTCAACCTTTCCCTCATCCGGCATCATCTTCCCGGTGATGATATTCATAAATGTGGACTTTCCCTCACCGTTTGCTCCGATGAGACCGATATGTTCCCCCTTTAACAGGCGGAAAGAAACGTCCGTAAAGATAGCCCGGTCTCCGAAACCATGGCTCAGGTGTTCTACATTTAAAATACTCATAAAACTTCTTTTATTCCGGCTTTTCCTTAAAATTCAGCCGTTTTCCCTTTCTCCTGGAACCCCAGGTAAACCTATATAAATGATGTTGAGGGCAAAAAGTCTTTTGACCTCCCTGATACCGGATTGCTCCGCACTACGTGCTCCCGCATCTACGCTCCGCTTCGGTCAGTGTTGGACATGTGCCACCGGCACATAGCACCCTCATATAAATAATGTCATGATCGGAATTGTGATCAGAGAGAACAGTGTATTGGTAAGCAGACATTTCGACGCATACACCGGATCCGATCCATATTTCTCCGCCAGAAGCGCCGTCGTGCTTCCCGCAGGCATCGCTGTAAGAATCACCGCGCACCCTGTCATGATCGGATCTGCATTTAACAGGCGCATGATAAAGAGCGCCAGAAATGGCAGTGCCACAAGGCGCATAAACGCCAGGTACACAGTACTCCAGTCCTTAAAGGACGCCGGCGTCAGTTCCGTCATCATCGTCCCGATCAGGACCATGGACAGCGGAGTTGTACAGTTTCCAAGTCCTGTGATAGACTTTGCCAGAAATTCCGACAGAGTAAAGTCTGTGAAGCTTCTGAAAAGTCCGATAAAGATCACGATCACGCACGGATTCAGCATGACCTTCTTAAACGCCGCCTTTTTATCCGCCTCCGCCGTGAAAATCGATACTCCCGCCGTCCACATAAAGATACGGTTCGGGATAATAAAGATCGACGCCAGGAACATTCCCGCCTCGCCGAGCACCGCCTTCACGATCGGCAGCCCCAAAAACGCCGCGTTATTGACGAGTGTGGCATACTGTAAGACGGATTTTTTCTCCTTCGGATACATGTTGTAGACAACTTTTCCACCTATCCATGCCGCGAAGCAGATAAAAAATGCCACTCCGAGACACAGGGCTGCCTGTTTTAACATGTCCAATGTGATATGCATGCTGAAGGAGTTAAAGATCATACAGGGCAGCGTGATCCTGAGAACAAAATCCGTGAGCTTTCCCTGCATCTTTTTTTCAATAATTCCACGCTTTCTGCAGTAAAATCCCACCGCCATGTACACGAGCAGGATCGCCTGGGTCGAAAGCATCTTCATAAAATTTTCCATCTGGTCCCTTATTTCTAAATACACACAGTCCGAAAAAAGGCTATGCAGGGAACAGCGTTTCCGCCGCCTGCACAGCCCTTTGCTGCCCTCTCGGGATTAAAATTATTCGTCTACGCTATAGTTCGGAGCCTCTTTTGTGATGTGGATATCATGCGGATGGCTCTCGCGGAGTGCGGCTGCGGAGATCTTAACAAAATGACTGTTCTCCTGAAGCTCTTTGATATCATGAGCACCGCAATATCCCATACCGGCACGAAGACCGCCCAGCATCTGGAATACGGTATCCTCAACGAATCCCTTGTAAGCGACACGTCCTTCAACGCCTTCCGGAACAAGCTTCTTCGCGTTCGACTGGAAGTAACGGTCCTTACTGCCGTTCTCCATAGCGGAAATGGATCCCATTCCACGGTAAACTTTATATTTTCTTCCCTGATAAAGTTCGAAGTCTCCCGGGCTCTCATCGCAGCCCGCGAACATGGATCCCATCATGCAGACATTACCGCCGGCTGCGAGAGCCTTTGTAACATCTCCGGAATACTTGATACCGCCGTCGGCGATGATCGGAATACCGTACTCCTTCGCAACTGCATAGCAGTCCATAACCGCAGTGATCTGCGGAACACCGATACCTGCAACGACACGTGTCGTACAGATCGATCCCGGTCCGATACCAACCTTGACAGCGTCAACGCCGGCCTCGATCAGGGCTCTTGTAGCCTCACCCGTTGCAACGTTACCGGCGATTACCTGAAGATCCGGGAATTTCTCCTTGATCATCTTTACGCAGTTGATAACGTTCGCAGAGTGTCCGTGCGCAGAGTCGAGAACAACAACATCGACCTTTGCATTTACAAGGGCTTCCGTTCTCTCAAGAACATTTGCTGTGATTCCGATTGCAGCACCGCAGAGAAGTCTTCCGTGGTCATCCTTTGCGGAGTTCGGATACTTGATCTGTTTCTCGATATCTTTGATCGTAATGAGTCCTTTTAAGTTAAAGTTTTCATCTACGATCGGAAGCTTCTCGACTCTTGCCTTTGCAAGAATGCGCTTTGCTTCTTCCATGGTTACGCCTTCTTTAGCTGTAACCAGATGCTCGGAAGTCATGCACTCTTTGATCTTCTTGGAATAATCTTCCTCAAATTTCAGATCACGGTTTGTGATGATTCCGACGAGCTTTTTACCCTCAGTGATCGGAACACCGGAAATGCGGAATTTTGCCATCAGCTCATCTGCATCTTTTAATGTATGTTCCGGGGACAAATAAAATGGGTCTGTGATTACTCCGTTTTCAGAACGTTTTACCTTATCTACCTCTTCAGCCTGCGCCTCGATCGACATGTTTTTGTGAATGATACCGATTCCGCCCTGTCGCGCCATAGCGATCGCCATGCGGTGCTCAGTAACGGTATCCATGCCGGCACTCATAAATGGAATATTGAGTTTGACTTTCTTTGTCAGGTGTGTTGAAACATCAACCTGATTTGGGATTACTTCAGAATATGCAGGTACAAGGAGCACATCATCAAATGTAATACCATCACCAATGATCTTACCCATTTTATGGTTCCCTCTCTTTCTTCTGTTTTATTATGTTTAAAAAAAATATAACTAAAAACCGTCATAACGTCAGTTCCAGTTATTACTGTAGAGTATAACAGCTTTGTCGAATTTTAGCAACAGGCAATTCATATAATTTTTTTGCGATTTTATATTATTTTTACTTATAAACATACAGAAAATTTCTTTATCCTTCTGTCATTTTCCAACGTATCTTTCGTTTTCTTCCAACGGCTGCGTTTTCCCTCCGGATGATCTACCTGTAATCCTTTAATATCTCCAGGAATTCCCGGTTTTCTTCATGGGAGCGGACGCAGATCCTGTAGAATCGTCTGTCAAGCAGTCTGTAATTCCTGCATGACCGGATCAGGATCCCCCGTTCCAGAAAATATTCGTACAGCCAGGATTCCTGACCGGTCTTGAAATCCTTAAACAGGAGGAAATTCGCGTCCGAGTGGAATACCGTGAATCCCGCTTTCGTCAATCCGTCAGAAAGATACTGCCGTTCTTTCGCCACCGTCTCCCGCATCTTTTTCAAAAAAGGGATCCGTTCTTCCGAAAGTGCCACATATCCCGCTTCCTGAGCCGGGATTGAAACACTCCAGGGCTGCCAGTTCGTCTCCATCCGGTCCAGGAGTTGCCTGCTCGTACAGAATCCATATCCCAGCCGCAATCCCGCCATGGCATATGTCTTTGTGAATGCCCGGAGAAGAAATAAGTTTCCGCCATGTTCCGGTCTTCCGGTCTCCCAGTCGAGAAATTCGCGGATACAGCCGCAGCTTCGCTCCTCATCAAGGAATTCCACAAAGCATTCGTCCAGAACCAGCAGGATCCCATGTTTCTTGCAGTAGTCTAAGATTTTTGAAAGATCTGCCTGACGGATCATGGCCCCTGTGGGATTCGCCGGAGTGCATAAAAATATGATCTCCGGCTGCTCTGCTCTCAAAAAATCCAGAAATTCCGATATATTTAAGAAAAAAGATTCCGCCTCTTTTAAATAGAAAAAAGCGATTTCTGTCCCACAGGATCTCAACGCCGTTTCATACTCCGCGAAAGATGGCGCAGGGATCACTGCCTTTTTCGGCCGTACCTCCTGTACCAGCCGGAAGATCAATTCCGCCGCCCCGTTTCCGAAGATCATCTGATCTTCCGGGACACCGGTAAGCTCTGACAACCGTCCCCGCAGGTTTTCGCAGGAGCTGTCCGGATATCCTGTACAGAAGGCAATGCTCCTCTGGGCTGCCTCCCAGACAAAATTCGGCATTCCCAAGGGATTTACGTTGACCGAGAAATCCAGCTCCACATTCCGGTTCCGGTAGATATCACCGCCGTGTCCGTACTCCATCATGTCTCACCGCCCTTTAAAGCCATCGGGATCCCGCAGACAACGCGGCATACCTTCACCGCCCGCGCCGCCAGATACTGGCAGGCGTCCCCACTCATCTCCCGCCACAGGCGGTCTGTTTTATCGATGGGAACGATTCCGCAGCCGATCTCGTCGCAGGTGATGACTGCGTTGGGATTCTTCTCAAGGATCATATCCAGATACCGGTACATGACCTCTTCGATCCGGATCTCGATATCTTCCGTTTCTTTCGTCTGCACTCTGACCATCTTTGTTTCTCCGGCAGATGTTCTTTCAGCCGGATCCCTCACAGCTTCAGTTCTCTCATTGATTTCACTGCGGATACTGTCGCAGAACACTCTGTCATCCTCTCTCTTCGCGTCATACTCACCCAGTACTGCGTCTATCAGCCTTCGAATATAGATATGAAGATTCAGAACAGCCTCCGAATCAAACGCGTCTTCCAACGGTGACTGTTCGCCGTCTGCCACAAGAATGAAGCGGTTTTCTTCCGTCACCGCCTCACGCATCGCAAGGTTTGATTTCCCCTGATACGCGCCTCCTACAAAAAGCCTGATCCCTCTCTGACGATCCACAGATCGATCCGTTCTTCTCTCTTCCACTTCCGTATCTTCCCTCTTCTTTTTCTTCACCATCACCGGCTCACCGCAGATCACCTCGTACACTTCATCCGCCTCCCCGGCCAACGTACAGTTGATTCCGCCCAACAGCTTCCGGTACGCTTCCGTCTCCTCCGAGTACGGCCCCTGATCCCCGGACACATCATTTGTCACGATCACCAGAAAGTCCGCATTTTTTCTGATCATCCTGATTCCTTCCAATATCCGTTCCATCGCGCCATTCTCCGGATCTTCCATGTCCCGGCGGTACATCTCGTTCGCCGCAAGATTGGAAACACACTCTAACAGACACCGGCTCCCAGCGGGGACCTCCGCCTTCGAAAGATCCACAGGGCACTCGATGGTCATAAAATTCTTTTTTTCCCGCATTTTGCGGTGTTTTCGGATCCGCTCCCTGCACTCCTCGTCCCAGGCGATCATGGTTGCAAGATAGAAGGACGGCTGATGGCGCAGATCCGTTTTCCGGGCGCCGCCGCGCATCGATTTTCCGGCGGCTTCCGCCATCACCTCTTCTTTCTTTGCCTGTTCTACGATCAGGGTCTCTGCAAATGCGGACTTTCCGCTGGAGCTTCCCCCATTTATCAGGATCATCATATTCTTTCTACTCTATCCTCTCGATTTTTCTTCCCGATCCGCATTTTCTCCGGACTTTCCGATCATATAATACGCTGCGGCCACTGTCACGCCGTCCTCCGCTTCCTTATGGATCAGGATCCTGCACTCAGAAGCTCTCACGCCCAGCCTGCACGCAGCCACTGCGGACCGCTCACAGACATTTCCGGTTCCCGTGGTCTTCCGCACAAATTCTGACTCCGGGAAATCCCCCGGCTGTCCATTTAACTCCTCACTGGAAAATGTCAGAAACGGCACCTGAAGTTCCTTTGCGAATTCGATGAGTCCCTGCTCCTGCTTCTTGATGTCGATGCTCGCCGCCGCAAAGACGCTTCGCAGATCGATCCCGTTCCGCTCCATCGCACTTTCCACCGCAGTCCGGATCTTCTCAACAGGTGTCCCGCGTTTACAGCCGATTCCAAGTGCCACACACCGTGGGATCAGGCGCAGGACGCGGTTCTCCGGAATCCCTTTCTTTTCTTTTCCGGACACCGTAATCCAGAGATTCCGCTTACAGATCCGATCCTCAAAAAGTCCCTCCGGAATCTTCTTCCACGCTGAAAATCCGAAATCTGAGAACACTCCCACCGGCTCACCCGCAAGGATATCAGCCGAAATCTCCTTCGCAAGTTTCCGGTCCGTGATCACAAATCCATGATCCTTTGCGAACACGTCCACCGCAAATTTCTTCTCCACATCCGTCGCCGTCGTCACCACCGGCACTGCTCCGATCCCGGAAGCCACCATTTCCGCCAGCCGGTTCGCTCCGCCCACATGTCCGGAGAGAAGCGGGATCACAAACTGTCCCGCCTCATCCACACAGACCACCGCAGGGTCCTGAAATTTATCCCGCACATATGGCGCAATGGAGCGCACCGCGATCCCACAGGCACCCACAAAAATAAGAGCATCGTCCCGCAGAAAAGCCTCCTTCGTCCACTCCGAAAGTCCGCCCTCCGGCACTGCCTGATAAGGCACTCCGGCATCCGTCGCCGCAAGCTGGAGCGCGTACCGCCCGGCGATCCACAGAGACTGATACAGAGTACCCCCCTCACAGGATCTGTCCTCGGTCTTTGCGCTCCTATCACGATGTTCCGGACAGGACGCATTCGCGAAAGCTTCAGAAGCTCCGGAAAGGGTGTCATTGATCCGCTTCATCGTCTCAAATCCGTCTCTCGTAAAACAAATAAGCGATATATTCATAATTGATTCCCTTCCGAGATCTGATTTTTCCATATCGTTGAATTGCCGCATCTCTCTTCCCTAATTATAAAAGAAAACCGCCATTGTTTCAATGGCAGTTTTCCTCTGGATTCTCCTTATCCTGCGTTTTCGCGGACATTTCTCTCTTCTTTTTTGTCACAAGACCGCCGATCCTGCCGCTCTCTTTTGCGGTAAGGCATCGCCAGCCACCGGCGATTACCTTGTCCGCCAGCCCCAGCTCCTTCGCAATCTCGAATTTCATCCGGTCCTCCGGCTTTAAGTGCTCCGGATCCACCGGTTCTCTTTTTTTCTTCGACACAGGCTCACGCTCCTTCCATAAGGAGAGTATACCCGCTGTCCAGTACTTTCATACAGATCGGTTTCTCTTAAGATCCCATTATTTATTTTGCGTATCCGTTCTCACCCTGGAACACGACGATCTTTTCTGCTTTATTTCCGTTCTCATCATTCCAGATCAGGATCTCGGTTCCTTCTGTGAGGTCTTCCTCGGAGACAATATTTCTTGTCAGATATGGAAGAAGTCTTGTTTCAGCGGTAATCATGTAATTGATCCCATTCTCGGCTGTGAGGATCCGCTCACCTTCTGTATTTGCAGCCATCAATTCCTTTACCTTCGTGTATCTCGGGAAATCATATCCCTCTGCCTGTACTAAGATCAGCAGACCATTTGTAATCGGCGGAAGGCTCAACGTCATTGCCTCGTCTACATAAGCGCTGATGGTATTTCCTTCTTTCAGATCACTGAGTTCCACCGGATAACCATTCTCTGCATCCAGAACCTTCGTATCCTCTGCGATCGTAATTACAACATCCTCATCAAATCCATTATCCTGGCGATGCATCGTAAGCTGTCCATCTTCCACAGAAACGATCGTTCCCATCATCGGATCAGACTCACTCGCGGACTCCGTGTCTGCCGCTCCACTTTCCTGACCGGTACCGTCCGGAAGTTTTCCCGCCTCGTTTTCCGTAGTCGCAGATGTCTCAGTTCCTGCAGGAGTCTCAACGGCTGTCGTTTTTGTCTCCTCCTTTGTCTGTCCATCCGCCTTGCCGCATCCGGTGATCCCCATAGATGCAATCATCATGGCCGCACAGGCCAGCGCTGTCATTCTTTTCATATTTTTCGTCATAATAAAATTCCTCCTGTTCTCTTGTATCGGTCTTTGCCGGACTGCATTGTTTTACAGCGTTCTCCTTCAAATACCGATTTGCGGCCGTCCTGATTTTCCAAGGTTACTGTTCACAGTAACTTTTCAGGTTCTTCCGCCGTCTTTTGCTTTTGTACGGTTATCTTAACATACAAACCTTGAGATTACACTATGATTTCAATTACAAATCCCTTACGCATTTTTGTAGTGCGGGCATAATTTGCGGCATTTCTGCGGCAGGCTTCGCGGCCTCTGAAATCCGTTTCGATCGGCATCGAAAAATAACTCCGACGCATGACAATGCCGCAGACCCCCGCAGGCATGAAATTTGACTCACTGTTTATAAAAATGAATGTGTCCTGTTGCGCAAAAAAGGACACCGCCCGTAAAGAACGATGTCCTCGAAAATTCTTATTTAAGAATCACCTTCGGATTACTCCTCTGTCTGCTCCTGTGCGTTGTCAGCCTCGAGAGCCTTCATGCTTAAGCTGATCTTTCTGTCTGCCTCGTTGAAGTCAACGATCTTAGCAGTGATCTCCTGACCGATGGAAAGTACATCAGCCGGCTTAGCAACGTGCTCTCTGGAGATCTGGGATACATGAAGCAGAGCGTCTACGCCCGGCTCAAGCTCAACGAATGCGCCGAAGTCAGTCATACGAGCTACCTTACCTGTAACTACGTTGCCTACTGCGTACTTCTCAGCAGCGTCAGCCCACGGATTTGTCTCCGGGAACTTCATGGAAAGGGCAATCTTCTCACCGTTGATGTCTTTGATGAGAGCTGTTACCTTATCGCCAACCTTGAAGACCTTCTTCGGGTTCTCGATTCTGCCCCAGGACATCTCGGAGATGTGGAGTAAACCGTCAGCGCCGCCGAGATCGATGAATGCACCGAAATCAGTTACGTTCTTAACAGTTCCTTCTACCTTGTCACCTACATGGATCTTCTCGAAGAGAGCTTTCTGCATCTCAGCCTTCTTAGCAACGATAAGCTGCTTGCGGTCGCCGATGACTCTTCTTCTTCTCGGATTGAACTCTGTGATAACGAATTCGATCTCTTTATCAGCATATTTGGATAAATCTTTCTCATATACGTCGGATACAAGACTTGCCGGGATGAAGATTCTAGCTTCGTCCACGATCACACTTAAACCGCCGTCAAGAACCTGGGAAACCTTTGCTGTAAGAACCTCGTGGTTCTCAAATGCCTCCTCAAGTCTCTTATTTCCTCTGTCTGCAGCCAGTCTCTTGTAGGAAAGAGCGACCTGACCCTCACCGTCGTTCACCTTTACGACTTTGGCTTCCATCTCGTCACCAACATGTACAAGATTTCTTAAGTCTACGTTGGACTCGTTTGTGTATTCACTGCGGGTAATGATGCCATCAGACTTGTAACCAATATTTAAAACGATTTCGTCTTCTTTTACGTCAATGACCTTACCGGTGACAACCTCTCCTGTACGTATTGTTTTTAATGATTCTTCTAACATTTGTTCAAAACTTAACTCTGACATTTAGTATGAACCTCCTCGATAATATTGTTTGGGGTTGACGCCCCGGCCGTAATACCTACACTGCGCACAGAACTAATACATTCAGGATTAAAGTCGCCCAGAGTCTGGATGTAATAGGTGTTTTTACATTCCTTCCGGCAGATATCGTATAGCTTCTGGGTATTCGAGCTGTGTTTCCCGCCGATAACCAGCATCACGTCCACCTGTGAGGCTATCCTCATCGCTTCCACTTGTCTTTCCTGTGTTGCATTGCAAATCGTATTTAAAACAGTTATATCATACCTCGTTTTAGAAATTTTTTCAACTATATCTTGAAATTTCTTGTAATTAAATGTCGTCTGGGATACAATACAAAGCTTCTCATTTTCCGGAAGCTGCAGCTTAAGAAAATCATCCATGTCCTCGATGACCACTGTCCGCTCATCTCCCCATCCCTTGATGCCCTGCACCTCCGGATGGTCCTCACTGCCTATGATCAGAACTTTTCTTCCTTCTGCTGACTGTTTTTCGACGATCCGGTGGATCTTTTTCACATAGGGACATGTGGCATCCACGATTTCCACATCGTTTTCCTTTAAGATCTCGTAGACATTTTTTCCGACACCGTGGGAGCGGATCACAACAACAGCGTTCCGGATCGTCTTCAATTCTTCTAAAGAGTCGATGACCTCCACACCCTTTTCCCTGAGATCGCCCACGACCTGCTCATTATGGATAATTGGACCGTAGGTGTAGATCCTTTTTTCCGTCCTGCCGATCTGATCATATACTTTTTCCACGGCACGCTTCACACCAAAGCAGAAGCCTGCTGTCTTTGCAACTGTTACTTCCATCTTACGCACCCTGCTTCTTATCGATCATCGCTGTGATCGTGTCCACGACCTCTTTTAACGTCATGTCGGAGCTGTCAAGGAGTACGGCGTCATCCGCCTGTTTCAACGGGGAATTCTCCCGGTGCATATCCCGGTAATCCCGTTCGATGATGTCCTTCTCGATCTCATCGAGATCGCAGGCTGTTCCTTTCTCCTTAAGCTCATGATAGCGGCGTTTCGCCCGGACTGCGGAGCTTGCGGTCAGATATACCTTCACATCGGCATCCGGCAGGACACAGGTTCCGATGTCGCGTCCATCCATGATCACGTCCGCCTTCTTTGCCAGATCTTTCTGGAGTTCCACGAGCTTCTCACGGACCTTCTTGTAGACGGATGTGGCTGAAGCCATGTTTCCGACCTCTTCGGTGCGGATCAGCCCGGATACATTCTCGCCGTTTAAGATCACCTGCTGCGCACCGTTCTCGTAACGGATCGTGATCTCCACCTTGTCAAGTACCGCGTTGATGGCGTTCTCGTCGGTCTTATCGATTCCCTGGCGCAGAAAATATAACGCCATTGCCCGGTACATTGCTCCGGTATCCACATAGATAAAATTCTTCAGAGCTGCCACAGACTTTGCCACGGTGCTCTTTCCGGCTCCTGCCGGTCCGTCTATTGCTACATTAAAAGACATGTTATTCTCCCCTTAGTTTATTCCAAGATTTTTTATTTATTCGTGATGGTTCCATATCTTTACAGCCATACGGGTTCAAAGCTGCTTCTCAGGTCCGGTGCTCTATACGCTTCTGCCTGCCAGCATTCCGGTCGACCAGGCGATCTGCAGGTTAAATCCGCCGGTCACACCGTCCAGATCCAGAACCTCGCCCGCAAAATAGAGGCCCTGCAGCTTCTTCGATTCCATAGTGGATGGATTCACTTCCTTCACATTCACTCCGCCCTGCGTCACGATTGCCTCATTGTACCCGCGGAGTCCTGTGAGCGTCACGGAAAACGCTTTTGTGAGATCCACCAGACGTTTTCTCTCCTCCGCAGTCACCTCGTTGACCTGTTTTTCCGGATCGATGCCGCTCCTCTTTATCATCACCGGGATCAGCTTTGCCGGGAAGAGGTGATTTAAGGAGTTCTTAAACTGCTTATTTTTCGCCTCATCGAAATCCCGCAGGATTCTCGCATCCAGCTGCTCTTTTGAGAGTGCCGGTTTCAGGTCGATATCCATTCTGAGCGGTGTTTTTTTGATGATCTTCGCCGCATAGCTGCTGGCACTCAAAACGACAGGTCCACTGACGCCAAAATGCGTAAACAGCATCTCGCCGAACTCTTTCCAGAGCACTTTCTTTCCGTTCCAGACAGTCACCTCGATGTTTCTCAAGGAGAGTCCCTGAAGTTCTTTCACATCATCTTCTGCACACACGAACGGAACAAGCGCCGGTGACAAAGGTGTCACCGTGTGACCCGCCTCTTTCGCAAAACGGTACCCGTCCCCCGTGGAACCTGTTGACGGATAGGAAAGTCCGCCTGTGGCGATCACCACTGCATCGGCATCCACACTCTTTCCAGATTTTTCCAGAATGATCCCTGCCGCCCTTTCGTCCCTGATCACGATATCCCTGACCGGTTCATTTAAGAAGATCTTTACGCCAAGAGTTTTCATCTTCCGCTCCAAGGCCCCCGTCACATCGGAAGCATGGTCCGATACCGGGAACATTCTTGCTCCCCGTTCTTCCTTCACCGGGCAGCCGTTTGCCTCCACAAGATCCACGATATCAAAGTTTGTGAATCCATAGATGGCACTGTAGAGGAACTTTCCGTTGGAGACCATATTTCTGAACAGGTCCTCCGTATCGCAGCCGTTCGTCAGATTGCAGCGTCCTTTTCCCGTGATATAGATCTTTTTTCCAAGCTTCTCATTTTTCTCATAAACGGAGACATCATGTCCGCACTCCGCGGCGCCGATGGCAGCAGCCATTCCCGCTGCCCCGCCGCCTATAATCACTACTTTGCTCATCTTTTTCTGTTCTTTTCCACTTCTTTTATCTTTTTTTCCATGGCATCCGCCACAGTTTCAAGGACCTTGATTCGCGCATACCACTTGGAATTTCCTTCCACAACGATCCAGGGGGCATCCTTTGTAGAGGTCTTTTCCAGCATTTCATTTACAGCAAGCACGTAAGCATCCCACTTTTCCCTGTTTCTCCAGTCCTCGTCCGTGATCTTCCACCGTTTTTCCGGGTTCTTCATCCGGTCATTGAACCGCCGCTCCTGCTCGTCCTTGTCGATCTGGAGCCAGAATTTTAAGACAAGAGCCCCGGAGTGCACAAAATGTGCTTCCATCTCGTTAATCTCCCGATATGCATGGTGCCAGTCCTCCTCGGAACAGAAGCCCTCGATCCGCTCCACCATGACTCTTCCGTACCAGGTGCGGTCAAAGATCGCGATGTGTCCTGCCTTCGGAACATGATTCCAGAAGCGCCAGAGATAGTGATGGGATTTTTCCACATCGTTCGGGGATGCTGTCGGGCAGACCTTATATCCGCGGGGATCAAGATGGCTCGTCAGACGTTTGATCGCTCCTCCCTTTCCGGCGGCATCCCAGCCCTCAAAGCCAAGGATCACCGGGATCCGCAGACGGTAGAGTTCTCCGTGGAGCACTTCCAGCCGTTTCTGGAGCTTGTCCAGTTTTTTCCGGTATTCCGCCTCCTCAAGGCGCTTTGTCAGGTCCGCTTTTGCAAGGATCCCTTTTTCATATCTGTCAGGCGGAACCGGTTTCTCAAAGATCTCCGCCTCTTTTCCCGCCCGTTTTTTCTCAAGCGCCTTTTCCAGAACATCTGCCACCGTCTTTATGACCACTAGCGCCGTCCCGCTCTTTTCCTTCGCGTCGATCACGTACCAGGGAGCATAAGGCATATCCGTTCTCCTGATCATCTCATCGCTGAGCTTCTTATATTTTCCGTAATGGGCATTTCTCGCAAGTTCTTTCTCTGTGACGCGCCATGCGGTATCCTTTGATTCCAGAAGTTTTTTAAACCGCTTTTCCTGTTCCTTCTCTGAAATATCCAGAAAAAATTTGATGAGAACGGTTCCGCCGTCCACCAGGCATCTCTCAAACGCGCAGATATCCTCAAACGCGGCATCTGCTTTCTTTTCATTCAGCTTTCCCTCGAACCGGTCCGCCTGAACCCTCCGGTACCAGCTTGTGTCATAGATCGTGATCCGCCCATCCGCCGGGGCATGGACCGCAAACCGCCAGAGGAACGGACGGAGCGCTTCCTCCTCGGTATCCTTATCTCCGGTGTAAACGTCAAAGCCTCTCGGATCCAGTGCCTGCATGAGCCGGCCGATCTGCACGCCCTTTCCGGCACCGTCGTAACCGTCAAAGGTAATATAGACAGGAATCTTTTCCTCTTTGCATTCCCGCTGAAGGTTCCCGAGTCTCAGCATTTCTTCCTTCAGAGCTTCTTTTTGCTGTTTCTTCTCATCTCTCATGGACCGATCCCTCCATTCCATTTTATGGACTGTCAAACAGTCAGGTTCATCGTCAGTCTTTCCGGATTCCGGTGATCTACCGGTTCATTTTCGCGTGTTCCTTCGCAAGCTCCCCGTATAATGTCAGCGCGTTCCAGCTCTGGTTCGTCGGCGTAAGGACTGCCTTGTAGTCAATCCTTCCGGCCCCCGTCTTTCTCAGCGCAAGGATCACCGTGTCCACCTGCTTTGAGGTGAGTCCCGCCATCACCATCATCTCTTTTTCAAAGTCATCTCCTGTATAGACCTTCCCACAGGGCACGAGTTCCTTCACCCCGGCAAGATATCCCACCGGTTCCAGATACTCTTCCTTTTTCACAGCCCGCAGCTTCATTCCAAGCGGGAACAGCGCCCTCTTGATCTTCGCAAGTCTCTCGCCTTCCGGCAGATGGTATAAAAGAATGATTGGTTTCATATATGATCTGACCTTTCCGTTTCTCGTCCCCGACGGATTGGGACCGCAGGGCATTATACTGTTCTCATTATAGCAATTCCCGTTTCTGTTTGCAACTTTTGGCTGTACCGGTAAAGCAAAAGCAGGGGCTGGTTCATTCCAGCTCCTGCTCATCAAAAATCGGGGCAACAGGATTTGAACCTGCGACCTCTCGGCCCCCAGCCGAGCGCGCTACCAAGCTACGCCATACCCCGGGAACAAAAACTATTATACCAGAAACCGGCAAAAAAGCAACCGGAAAATATCGTCAGAAACATACAGAACAGGAAAAGGACCCGCAGATTCCGCAGGTCCTTTCAAAACCGGAGCCATCCGGCACGTTCAGTGGCCACATGGAACTCACGCTTCTTCCTTCATCACTCCATTCACCGCGCGGATCACAAACATTGTGGCCACCATAAGCGCAATGGCGATCGGCAGGGCAATCCATGCGGACTGTACGAAGCCCGCGATAATGTAGGAGACGAAGGACACAACCGCCGCCGTGACCGCATACGGAAGCTGGGTCGTCACATGGTTTACATGTTCACACTGGGCTCCGGCGGATGCCATGATCGTCGTGTCGGAGATTGGAGAACAGTGGTCACCGCAGACAGCTCCTGCCATGCAGGCAGAGATGGAGATGATCATAAGATCCGGGTTGCTGTTTTCAAACACAGCAACAACGATCGGGATCAGGATCCCGAAGGTTCCCCAGGATGTTCCCGTCGCGAAAGCCAGGAAGCAGCCCACAACGAAGATGATCGCCGGAAGGAAATTTAAGAAGGAACGGGCGCTGGACGCAACCACCGTCGCCACATAGACATCTGCGCCGAGGCTGTCCGTCATCGCCTTCAGTGTCCATGCGAAGGACAGGATCATAATCGCCGGGACCATGGACTTAAAACCTTCCGGAATGCAGGCCATGCACTCAGAGAATTTCAGGACCCGGCGTACCTGATAGAGACCGATGGTGATCAAAAGTCCGAAAAAGCTTCCCATCGTAAGTCCCAGGGACGCGTCACTCTGGGAGAAGGCTGTCACAAAATCCTCTCCTGAGAAAAATCCCCCCGTATAGAGCATGCCGACCATGCAGCAAATGATCAGGGATATGATCGGGATCAGAAGATCCAGAACGGTTCCCCTGACAGAGACCTCCGGCTGTTTCTCCGTGTCATACGGACGTCCCGGCGTGGTATAAAGGTCCCCCTTGAGCGCATTCTTCTCATGAAATTTCATAGAACCGAATTCTGTCCGTAAAAGTACCATTCCGATCATCATCACGATCGTCAGGATCGCGTAAAAGTTGTATGGGATCGCCCGCACGAAGATAGAAAATCCGTCCTCGCCCTCAACAAATCCGGTAACCGCGGCCGCCCAGGAAGAGATCGGTGCGATAATGCAGATCGGAGCTGCCGTCGCGTCAATCAGGTACGCGAGCTTTGCTCTTGAGACTTTAAATTTGTCTGTCACAGGGCGCATCACGCTTCCCACGGTCAGGCAGTTAAAATAATCGTCGATAAAGATCAGACAGCCCAGCAGGATCGTCGCAAGCTCCGCGCCCACGCGGCCCTTAATATGATCCGCCGCAAACTGGCCGAATGCTGCCGACCCGCCGGCCCGGTTCATCAGGCACACCATCGTGCCAAGGATCACAAGGAAGATCAGGATTCCCACATTGTAGCTGTCAGAGAGAACGTTTATCATTCCGTCCTCAAAAATATGGGTGATCGTTCCCTCAAAGCTGAAACCGGAATACAGGATTCCACCCATAAGAACACCGATGAACAGGGAACTGTACACCTCTTTTGTGATAAGTGCCAGCCCGATCGCCACGACCGGCGGAACGAGCGCCCAGAACGTCGCATAGACCGCCGGCACATACTCTTCTGTCTGCTCCGCGCCAAATACGGTTATCGCGAACATCAGGACCAGCACCACAGAAAGCACTGCTGTCCTTTTTATATTTTTCTTCATATCCGTCATAACGGACTCCTCCCTCCTGTCTCCGGAGAGTTCCACGCTCTCCGATTTTCCTGTTACATGAAGAAATCCCCTCTCATCAGTACAATTCTGGTGAAAGGGGATCACAACATACACAATCACGATTTTTTATTCATCCCAGTTGTGGTATACAGCCTGTACGTCATCATCCTCGTCAAGGAGATCAAGGATTCTCTGCATCTTCTTGATCGCTTCCTCGTCAGTAAGTTCTACCCAGTTCTGCGGGATCATAGTAATATCAGCCTCTACCATCGGGATTCCGGCTTTCTCGAGAGCCTCGCGGACTGCACTGAAGTTGTCCGGATCTGTGATAACCTCGTAGCTGTCCTCCTCCTCGGAGAAATCCTCAGCGCCTGCATCGAGTGCAGCCATCATGAGCTCGTCGGCATCCATATCACACTCTTCTTTGTCGATCACGATCTGGCCCTTGCGGTCGAACATGAAGGAAACGCTTCCCTGTGCGCCTACGTTTCCGCCGCCCTTTGTGAAGGCGCTTCTTACGTTTGCTGCGGTACGGTTCTTGTTGTCAGTCAGTGTGTCAACGATGATCGCAACACCGCTCGGACCGTATCCCTCGTATGTTAAGTTTTCGTAGTTTACGGAGTTTAAGTCACCGGCTGCTTTCTTGATACCGCGGTCGATGGTATCGTTCGGCATGTTGTTTGCTTTCGCTTTTGCAATCACATCACGCAGCTTGCTGTTGTTAGCCGGATCAGCGCCGCCCTCTTTAACTGCGACAGCAATCTCTCTTCCGATTACGGTAAAGATCTTACCCTTTGCTGCGTCATTTTTCTCTTTCTTATGTTTGATGTTGGAAAATTTATTATGTCCTGACATCGGTTCAGCTTCCTTTCTCTTCGCATCTCGCTCTTTTTTATCTCTCGTGCACCAGTCCCAAGGATCTTTTCGTGCGCATTATACATAGTCTAAAATATTCTAACATCATTTTTCTGATATGGCAAGCGCTTTTTCCGGATACCCCTGCTCCACTTTTCCTTGACACATTCCACTCTGAGTATTTATACTCATTTCATAGCGATCCAGTGCCTTCCGGCCTATGATCTTCCGGGGTCAGCCCGGCAGATTCTGTGGATGGATGCATCTGACCTGCATTTTTGCGCAAGTGCGCATCATTGGCACATTAGTGCCTGTTTGTATAATAGGGAATTCCTCGGATTTCCTGTTACAAAATACTAATTATGGAGGACATGACGATGAAGAAGATTGAGATCGACACATTCCTGAAGTTCCGTTTTTTGAGCAACCCACATTTCTCACCCGATGGAACGAAGATCGCCTTCACGGTATCCGTACCGGACCGGGAGACCAATGGCTATCTGTCTGACCTGTACCTGTATGATCTCGGGAAGAAGACTGTCTCCCGTGTCACCTGCAGCGGTGACGCGAAGACCTGGAGCTGGACCGCGGAGAATACCCTGATCTTTACCGCAGCCCGGACTGCCGCCTTAAAAAAAGAAAAGGAGAACGGAACTTCTTTCCTCTATGAGATCTCTCCGTCCGGCGGAGAGGCCCAGTGCATCACGTCCATTCCGGCTACTGTCACAGGGATCCGCCTTCTCCCGGATGGACGTTACCTTCTGACGATCCGTCATGATAATTACAGAGATACGAGAAAGAAATCTTACGAGGTCTTCGACGAGCTTCCGTTCTGGGGCAATGGTCAGGGATACACGAACGCGAAGAGGAACCGTTACGCCATCTATGATATGGGATCCGGTAAACTCACTTACGTGGCGGACGACTGGACCGACTGTTCCCAGTATTCTGTCCTTGGAAATCTCCTGCTCTACAAAGCATATCCGTGGAAACAGGGTGTCATGGGGATTCGTCCGGGCGTTTATCTTTATAACCTCTCCACCGGAGAGACAAAAACCTTGATCGCGCCGGATTCCATGCGCACCGGAGTTGTCTCCCTCTTAGACGAAAAGACTGCACTCATTGCGGCAACGGATGACTCCTATAAGGATACGACGAAATACTGTGACTTCTACCATATGGATCTCGTGGACGGATCCATGAAGCTGATCCATCCTTATGAATCTTCCATCGGCGGCTCCTCCGTGGGCTCCGATTCCAGATTCGGCGCAGGACAGACATTTAAGGCTGTGGGCGGGGAATTTTACTATATTTCCACCGTGGGAGATTTTTCCCATCTCTATAAGATCTCCCGGGGCGGCACCGTCTCCGGGCCGCTGACGGCAGGAAGCTCCTGCGACAGCTTCGATCTCGCGGGCGGACACATCGCCTCCATGGAATTCCACGGACTCCACATTGCGGAACTCTTTGTAGACGGCGAGCAGGTGACCCACATGAATGACTGGCTCACCGACGAATATGACGTACAGACACCGGAGGCGTTCTCTTTCACCGCCAGCGACGGCTACGAGATCCACGGATGGGTCTTAAAACCGGCAGGTTTCGAGGAAGGAAAGTCCTATCCCGGCATCTTAACTATCCACGGCGGTCCGAGAACCGTTTATTCAGACGTCTACTATCATGAGATGCAGATGTGGGCAAACCGCGGATATTTCGTGTTCTTCTGCAATCCGAGAGGATCTGACGGACGGGGCACGGATTTTGGAAATATCAACGGAATCTACGGAACTGTGGACTATCAGAACCTGATGGATTTCACGGATGAAGTCCTAAAGCGGTATCCGATGATCGATCCGGAACATCTCGGTGTCACAGGCGGCTCCTACGGCGGATTTATGACAAACTGGATCATCGGACATACAGACCGGTTCCATGCCGCCGCTTCCCAGCGTTCCATCTCTAACTGGGTATCCTTTGAGCACAGCTCCGATATCGGACACACCTTCATCTTAAACAACCAGGGAGCCAATACGAGGACCGATGTGGAGCTCCTCTGGAAGCAGTCTCCGCTCCAGTTTGCGCCGAACTGCAAGACACCGACACTCTTTATCCACTCTGATGAGGACTACCGCTGCTATATGGCGGAAGGACTCGCCATGTTCAGCGCCATCAAGCGGAACGGCTGCCCGTCGAAGCTTTGCCTGTTCCATGGAGAAAACCATGAGCTGTCCAGAGGCGGAAAGCCGGAGAACAGGATCGACCGGATGACGGAGATCATTAACTGGATGGATGAATATTTAAAATAAAGGAAACGATCCTACCGCTCTTTTTTATATGTGCCACAAGATTTCAAATGGCTGCAGGGTCGTATTCCCTGCAGCCGCAGTTCTTATCATTATCGATTTACATAATTCAGCACCAATGCAAGAATCAGCATATGGACCGGATAAAACGCATAACAGCTATACTGGAAGACTTTCGTATGGCAGCCCTGCCGTCCACGATACAACCAGATCAGAAGCAGTGAAAGCAATGCAAGTCCCTGCTGGCAGAGTTCAAAGTCCATCCCAAAAAGCCGGATGGGGTACATCAGACCTCCCAGCAGCTCTACATTGACCCAATAGAGCGCCAGAATCTGTCCGGCAAAACACCACCATTTTCTTCCCCGGAAAAAGTAAAAAATAAACAGTGTCAATACACCGGCACCATAGTAATCTGCCATTCCTACCGTCCCAAGTGCACTTCCAACCAGCACGACCAGAACCGCCGTCGGCAGAAAGATCGTAAGCTTCTGTTTTTTTCGAGTTTTTTCCATCAAATGGATTCCAGCGAGTCCTATCAACAACGTCCAGATCACATTCTGATGAAACGGATAAAACCAGGTTCCGCCATACATCAGATCAAAGGGTATCTCCGACAGCACCGCAAACAGCAGCAGCCGGAGAATGTACTTTTTAAAGCTGTGCGTGTGAAAATATCCTTCCACTGCCATAAATGCAAAGATGGGAAACGCGAGCCTTCCTACGCAGGTCAGCCAGTCCTGAGCCGGAAGGAGCGTAGCCCAGAGATGATCCATCAGCATAAATGTCATGGCGATGATATGAAGCATTGCCGCACTGATGTCAAAGGTTCCTGACTGAGATGAATGTACTTGATTTTTTACCATATTGTCACTCCTGTTGTTTTCTCTCAGTCCAATTATACTTCCTTTTACCGTCTCTGGTCAAATCCTTATCAGTGACAACGTTTCTTCTACCTGCCGGGCTCACGAGTCAAGACCATCGGCTTAGCCGGTGGCTTTATAATATTAGGTTGTTACAGTGCGTTGATTTCTTTTTCTAATTCGCTGACTGCGCTCATGACAGTCTCAAAGGTCGGCACATCACCATAGAGCATATCCTTCATTGCTTCGTAATCTGCGGCCAATGCTGCAAAGCGATACTCCGGGGGAACAAGCTTCAAGGTGCCGGGAATAGCTTCCTGATACTTTGCCCAGGCTCTCGGATAAAACTTCATCTTGAAGTCCACCACTGTCTTCAGCAATTCCACCCGGGCAAAGGCAGCTTCTTTCACAGGTGTCATGGACATACGGTACAGATCATAGTAGTGCCGGGAATAACGCTGCGGCATTTCCGAACTCTCGGGTCTGTTGGCTTCATGGTGCAGAATCGTTGCCTTCTCCCAGAAAGTCCGCTCCGGCGCAACGGTCAGAATAGCCGTGTCCTTTTGCACAAATACTTTTGGGTAATAGGTTGCGGCATAGGGCTCGATCTGAGCGATTTTTGCGGGCGTCCAAGCGGCCAGCGCACCGATCTCCAAACGAATAACCTGCAAGGTAGCGGGATTTGTAAACAGGTGCGGATAGGCAAAGGTAACTGTCTGTTTGTCCTTTTCGTCTATGTAAATATTCGCCTCACAGCCAAGCTCCTGAGAAAGTTCTGCCTGAATGGTGGGACAAAACTGCTCCGCAAGAAAAACCTCTGCCCGAGCATTGGCTTCTTTGTTGAACGTATCCTGTTTGGTGTTGGAACGTTTTTCCCATGGCTCGTCCTTACCGTATCCCAGCACCCGCCAATCCAGAATCAGATCAATATCTTCGGAAAAGCGGCTGATCAGATTGAATGCCTTGGAAAGACTGGTGTCGCCTTTGAAGGTAATAGTCTCTTTCCACGGGCAGCGGTGGAACAGATAATCCAGCGTAAAGCATACCCAAAAATCTTTTTCTACGATGGCATCATTCAAGCCCATTTTATCGGCGGTATTTCGGAACAGTTCGCGCCGATCACTTTCCGGCAATCGTGCTACATTCCTCATTGTGTGTCACCTCCACACATTTTTCGTATCGTATCATAAACCCAATCCGTGGATTCCGTTGCCTCTTTCAGACAGGCTTGCTTTTCAGCCTCGGACAGCTTTTCAGAAAGCGTCTGTATGATCTCCGGCGTCACGTTGGTCCTTCCCAGAGTTTTCAGCGCCTGGATCACCAGACTCGTCATGTAAGACAGGCCAGTGATTTCCTTGTTGGTCCTATGCTTAAATTCCAGCTTGGTGGAATTCCACTCATAGGTCTTATACGGACCGTCGCTGATGTAGGACCAGACCGCTGTTACCTGTGTAGAGAGACCCAACAGGTTCAGGGCCGTATTTCCACATGGGGCAATGGTCCAGTGGTAACACCGTGCCAATGCTTTGGCAACTGCATCCGGGTCGGCCGCTACATATTCATCAAGCAGTTTGCTGTACTTTGGCTTTTCGTAAATGCCTCTGATAATTCTGCGGATAATGCCAGATTGGTAAAGCCGCTTCAATCCTTGGCGAATTGTTGCGGTGTCCGCAATATCTGCAAAATCAGGAGCAACAAAAACTGCACCATCCTCAGCAGCAAGAATTCGCGCTCGTATTTTCTGCATATATCCATTGTCCACGACCGTGCTCTCCTTTCATGATGTCACGAATATTATATACTATTCGTGACATGGTTTCAATACAAACATCGGAATTTTCACTTTATTATTTTCAAAATCTTGAGGTTTATTCGGAGAGCGTGATATAGCATAGGGTGCATATTCCGCAGGTGATGGTTGCACATGATGGTAAAGTCTTTCGTTTTTTCAACTCTGAATACAGCCATTACAAGACCTCCTTTCCTTTGAAAATGGGTATGAAAAAAGGGCATCCACTGGTTAAAGTGAAACGCCCACGGCAAGACAATATTGACTTTTCTTAAAGCTGAGACAGGATTTCTCCAATATCTCCATTGATACAAATGGACTTCTTTCTGATTTCGTCAGGCGCATACGCCTCTCCATAATTGAGACAGGCATAAGTGGCATCTTTCCAGTCATGAGCCATGCGCCAGAAACTGTACTTCACTATGGTTGGGGTGTTGTAGCCGACACCCAGCTCCAGAAAGAGAATTTTCTGCTCGCTTCGAGTTCGGAGAAAATTTTCGTACTGCTCCGCTGCCTTGTGCCAGCCTTCGTCCTCCACAAAGGTATCATCGCAGCGGAGATTCATGGTCATGGGCTTGCCGCAGTGAGGGCAGACGGGTAAAAGTTCTGTCGGTACTTTCATATTCTGCTGCCGCTTGACCATTTCACGAATCGCAGCTTCGTTATCAAAGGTTTCCTGACAGCACGGCTCACTGCACTGGAACAGGCCGTAATCGCCCTGCGTGTAAAACAGCCGCTTTTTATCAAAGCCTGCTTTCTGAAAACAGTGATCCACGTTGGTCGTGATAACGAAATAATCCTTGTCAGACACCAGCTTCAAAAGGTCATCGTAGACCGGTTTGGGGGCATCCATATAGCGGTTGATATAGATGTATCGGCTCCAATAGCTCCAATGCTCCTCCGGCATGGCAAAGGGATAAAAGCCGCCGGAATACATATCTTGGATGCCGTACTTTGCCGCAAAGTCGGAAAAGTATTTTTCAAACCGTTCGCCGGTGTAAACAAATCCGGCTGAGGTGGAAAGACCGGCTCCGGCACCGATCACCACGGCGTCACAGTCCTGCAATGCAGCTTTCAATCGCTCAATCTGCTCTGAGCAGCTTTTCGTATATGGCTTTGTCCAAATCCTTGAAAACATTGAAGATCACCTCCTTTACACTGGTATTTCTAAGTTATCAACCACCACTTCAAGTGGTGGTTTAATATTAGCCCTCCAAAGGGCTATTACTACTGCTCGCCCCGAAGGGCGGTATCGCAAGCACTGTTACTGGCTCCGCTATAAAGCGGTACTACTGGAATCCTCTCTTCTTGAGTCTTCTGCTTGCTCTCTTATATATTTCTGTACGACTTCCTCTGTTATTTTCATCAAAAGGATCTGTCTCAGGACGAACCAGTTCCCGGGATATCCGATGATCCTTTCCGGTCTTTTTAGCGCAAGAAAACCAAACAGCCATCACAGCCATTTGGTTTTCTTAAAATTACTTCTTCTTTTTTACTTCTTAGATCCTTCTGTTCTCATGGATTCCCAGCACTACTGCACATACTGCTGCGATCACAAGTCCGATCCAGAAGATGAATGCGTCTGCAGCACAGTGCTTTTCCGTGACGAACAGCAGGACACCTATCAGGATATATACTGCAAACAGTATGACTTCCACTACAATGTATAATTTCTTATTCGGTTTCGTGTTTTCCATGTCTGTTTTCCTCCTTAGGCTTCTTCTGACTCATCACGGAGCTTCTTCACACGTACTACGGTATAACCCAGGATTACAAGGAGCCATACAATGGGGATCCAGTGGAAACCACATTCACCAAACGGTATATGGCTGTCACTGTCCGTACCATTCTCAACGCTGTCGCTGTCTGCATGGATGCTCTCCTCTTCCTGTATGCCATCTGCATCACTTCCGTCTGCATCGCTGCCATCTGCATCACCTGTCAGGCTGCTTTCATCCGCAGCATCGTTCAGGCTGTCATCCTCTGCCGGATCCTTCTGCCCGGCATTACTGTTGCCGGTACTGTTTCCTTTATTTCCTTTATGGGCATTATTTCCGGAATCATTGCCGGCTGTATTACCTGCATCTGGTGTATTACCTGTGTTACCTGTACTTCCGGAATTGTTATTCCCATTGGTATTGGAGTTATCACCACCGTTATTGCCGCCGTTGTCTCCGGAGTTATTTCCGGAGTTATTTCCGGAGTTATTTCCGGAGTTATTTCCGGAGTTGCCTCCGCCGTTGTTACCGCCGTTTCCTCCATTGCCATTGTTGGAGCCGCCGCCATTTCCGCCGGGTCTGTTACCGTTACTGCCGGAGCTGCCGCCGTTTCCATTGTTTCCGCTGTTGGAGCCACCGCCGTTTCCGCCGTTTCCTCCATTGCCGTTGTTGGAGTTACCGCCATTTCCGCCGTTTCCTCCGGTGCCGTTGTTGGAGCCACCGCCATTTCCGCCGTTTCCTCCGGTGCCGTTATTGGAATCTCCACCATTGCCACCGTTTCCTCCGGTGCCGCTGTTGGAGTCTCCACCGTTTCCGCCGGATCCTCCATTGCCGCTGTTGGAATCTCCGCCATTTCCACCGTTGCCGCCGGTGTTGTTACCACCGTTTCCTCCGGTTTCGCCTGAGCTTCCTCCATTACCGCCGGATCCGCCGTTACCCTTGTCAGAGTCGCCGCCATTTCCGCCGTTGCCGCCACTGCTGGTGCCGCCGTTGTTATTATTTTCCCCTGTGGAGCCGCTGCCGCCGTTTCCTCCGTTTCCACCGTTGCCGTTGTTGGAGTTTCCGCCGTCTCCACCATTTCCACCCGATGTTGTTCCACCGTTATTATCGGTCTTTCCAGGCTGTGTGGTCTCGGTTCCTGTACCGCCGTTTCCACCGTTTCCGCCCGGGTTCGTGTTATCTCCTGTTGCGTTTCCGCCGTTTCCTGCATCACCGCCTTTGACAGTTCCGCCAGGATTGATGGTGATGGTCTTATCGCCTGCGCTGATTCCGGTTCCACCGTTTCCACCATTGCCAGGGATACCGGCTGCGGAATCTCCGCCTTTACCGCCGTTTCCACCGGTTACCGTTCCACTGACCGTCGGAGTGAGCCTGCCGTTACCATCGATACCGGCTCCACCATTTCCTCCATCTTTGCCTTCTGTGCCGTTTGCACCGTTACCACCGGTCACGTTTGCATTGCTTCCGATGATAATTCCGGCATCTGCTGTATCACCACTGGCTCCGATACCGGCTGCTCCAGCTGGATGTTTAGCAGAACCGTCTCCACCTTTGATCGTACCGTTTACGATTTCAAGATTCGTTCCCGGATGTTCGTTGCTGTTAACATCCTTGACAAATTCCAGTCCCGGTTTTGCCTCATTATTATCATCTGCCTTGTCACCTGTGATGGTCTTATCATTTAAGTCGATCTTGACCTCACCCCATGTGTCAGGGATCTCAACTGTGTGGTCGATGTCTTTCTTCACGATGACCTTGTAGTTGCCGTCAGCATCCACTACAACATCTACATTATTATTAGATGCTTTCTCATCCTTATCGGTTTTTCCATTTGTCGTTGTCTGGTCACCGTCATCCGCAAACTGCTTTGCGATATCTTTTGCATCCACGAGGGCTGTTTTGCCGTTTACAGAACCATATTTCTTATGACTGATCTGATATGGTGTTGCTTTCTTCAGGCCTGTGATGGTTGCTTTTCCATCCCCATCCGTAAATATGGTTGATTCATTACCTGTCGGGATTCCCTGGGCATCCAGCTCCTGATACTTATAAGTCTCATTTGCTCTTCCCTTGAAAGTCAGCGTATATGCTGTCTTTCCCGTAATGGTCGGATTATCATCCGTCACTTCCACTTCTACGCCTGTCGTCAATCCTGATGCTTCAATCATAAAGGTCAAAGCATCCACGTATGTTCCCTTAGTCTTTTTCTTTAATTCCTCTAATTTTGTTTGTTCCACAGTCACCATATTACTGATGTCTGAACCGGAATGATCATAAGCAGTCACATTTGCGAGTGTCACTGCCTCTGTGTCCGTAAGCTTTCTGACATCGTTCACATGAATGACAAAATCATCTGCTGCAATAACGCTTCCATCTGCCCCCTTGATCACGTTCATCCGGTATACCGAGATTAAGTTCACGACATCCGCAGTCTGTGCAGTCATCACAGTTGTTTCATTATAGATCTTTGTTCTGTCTGTTTTATCAACCCATACAAAGAGGCTCTCATTTTCAGCCTTTGACTTATCTGCTTCTTCCTGCATTTTGGTAAAGATTGCTGCCGGAATCGTATCTCCATCAATCACTGTAATATGCTCTGTCTTATTTAAGATATTGCCCTTTTGATCTTCAAAAACGATCTCATGCAGTTTTTCAAAGTCCACCGTAACATTCCATGCCTGATAAACTTTTGCGAATGTATGGGAATAGGTCTTCGTTATACCATCCCATGTAATTTCCCCACTCTTGATTGCCGCATCAATATCAATTGCCACATTATTAACCGTAATGCTCTTTAATCCGTAACCATCCTCTGGCTTAATATTGACCTTCAATGCTCCATTATTCTTCACAATCGTCTGGTATGTACTGTTTCCTTGATCATTCCACGCCACACCATCATTTCCAGTCACAAGTTCTCCATGTGTCACTTTTACATCTACGCTCTGTCCCTCTTCAAATGTAATATTTAATGCCTGTGGTTTGCCTACCGCCTGTGTTGTGTAAGTATAGCTTGTTCCATTTCCTATGAAAGCCTGATTGGATACATCAGTATCATCACTGCCATCCACGTTGCTCCAATATGCCTTTTTATAAGTAGTGGCTGTTCCTGTTGTATCTTCTAACTCCAGCTCTACTGTTTCATTGTCTTTCACAATGACATGCTGGAACTGGTCCGCACCTGATTCTTTTGTTACAAGCCCTGTATCTTTCACTTTTGCCGTACCACCTGTCACATGAACATGTACGATATGGGACGGTGTGAATACAGCTTGCAGTGTCACATCTGAAGTTGTCGGTGTGTACTTTAATTCATAACTCTTTTCTTTCCAGTTAAACGTTTTTGCTCCTGCAAATAAATCTGTATTGTTTGTTGTCTCCTTCAATGCTGTCAGGATAGAGAAACTTTCTCCCTTCTCCCCGGTAAGATCTGAATAATAAAGATTTGAAAAATCATTTGGCGTAAATATAAGGGTGAGTTCCTCATTGCGGTTTACATTGATGCTGCCATCCCGCTCCAGTTTGTATTCATTACCAGATGCATCTACCGCCTTGAAGCTTCCCTTTGCATTTCCTGCTACAAGACCTGTTACTTTTAAGGTTGTCATCTGCCGTTTTGCCGCAGCATTCACTGTAATGTCTCCACTGACATTTGAAATCGTAACTGTAATGCTTCCATCTGCCGGATCTACCCTGCACACATCTCTAAATGTCAAATTCTTAACAATCCCTGTATCGCTTTCCTTCATAGTAACGATAAAGTTGTCCTGATCCAGATCATAATCTGCTTTTGGACTGATTTTTACAGTATAAGTTTTTAAATAACCAACATCAGTCTGATCCTTACCACTTGTAATCTCAGCATTGCTTCCTATGGTTACGGTTGCTTTAAATGTTCCAAGATAAAACTTCTGTTTGTTTTCCGTTGCAACATATTCAATACCATCTACTGTGACTTTCTCTCCCGCAACAGCTATTACGATATAATTCCTGTCCGGATATCCTGTATTTTCTGCACTGCTCTGGCTGACTGTTACGCCGCCTGCCGGAGCTGCACCTACGGCATGTCCAAAGATTGTACCTTGTGCGCCTGAAGGCAGTTTTACGTCCACCTTCGAATCAGCTGTACGCCTCTTAACAGTTACGGTATTGCCTTGAGATCCAGTTCCTTTCAATACTACTGAATTCGCGTTGTCCACCTCAATGGTTACCTGCTGATCTGCTGCGACTTCAGCTTTTGTTACCTTATCATTATTCTTCATTCCCTGTGGAATGTTGACATGTGTGAACTGACCTTGACCTGGATTCTCATACGAATAGGTCACTGCACCTATTTGTACATCTCCATTCGTCTCTCCCATAAAATAAGGGGAGCCTACATTCTTATCTACTGTTACCCATGAAGTGCAGGTTGGAGTCGTTACTGGATAAGTCTGCCTATCGGTTGGATTGAATACCTTAAGGGATGCATTATTAGAAAGCTCTAGTTTTCCATCCATCAGGGTTACCACGCTGTCCCCATCCACGGCAATCTTCGAGGAAACTGTCGTCTTATAGAATCTGGTGGCATCGTTATAATGCTCTAACGTAACATCCTTTGCTGCCTCTACACCGTCTGCCGTGGTCGGGGTTATTTTTCCAGCTTTAATGATCTTGACCGTGTCACCGGATGCAGCATCTTTTAAAGCCTGTTCAACAGAAGCATATTTCTGGGCTGCTGTTGTCCCGCCTGTAAAGATCTGTGCCTGTTCCACACCATACTGTGCCGTAAAGGTCATGATCCCATAAGCATCCTTATACTTCAGCGCTGCCACTTCATCGTCAGAATATAACTTATTGATGTCTATATCACCATCCGGAGTACCGGAAACAGCTAATTTCCATCCTTGAAATTTTTCGTTGTTATTATTGGGTCTAACAGCAGGGATCTTCTCAATAACCTTGTTGTTGTTTATCACAGGAGGGTATACCTGCTGCGTTCCCAACACTTCATTATCATAAAACACATACTCCTTTTTGCCTGGCTCTGTGAAAGTTCCATTTCCGGATTCAAACTCGACATTTTGAATAACAATGGAGCTATTTTCTAATGTTGTCAGCGAAAAAGATAATAAAATATCATTCTTATTTTCCCAGCTCAGAGAGATGCCTGCATCTTGTGAACTTTCTGTAATAGGATTACTCACAAAAAAATTACGATCATCGTAACTAGCTGCTGCCCATTTGCATAATTCTGTGTAACTTTTTACTACCAGTGTCAGCTGATCTGGCTGATAAGGATCATTTGGTTGCTTACCCACAAAATCAAACTGATGTGTTTTTCTATTGTCAGTAGCTCTCATGTTAAGTCTGTCATAATAAGTTCCAGTATAGGTTCCCACCCCCAGGCAAACATCTGTACAGATGCTATAAGCTTTATCCACTGGTTTTATGTTCAAAAATATCGTAGAACCTTCAAAGTAAAAACGGATAGGAGATTTTTTATTATTATACTCCATGTACTCCCTTGGAGTATCTGCTGATGATTCAGTCAATGTAAACCACTGCCCATCGTAAGAACTAGCATTCCACGCCCCATTATAATAAAACCAAACATCAAAATTACCTTCACCTACAAACTGTTGATATCCCGTTGCATACATCACCTCATCATTAGAAATATACCAAGATGAAACATTTCCTCTAGTATCAGCAGGTATTTTTTGATTACCTTTATATATTTTTTTATCATAAGGATTACTTGTATCTAGATATACTATCCTCACAGCTTCGCTATAATCATCATCACTAAATTTAAAACGATACCACTTACCATCTACACGACTAGCCCCTGTCAGGGTAACCTTTTTGTCTATTACCGTTACGCCAGGAACATTCTCCCACGAATTGTCCGTTATATCAGCTTTTCCAAGGTTGGCTTCCTTCGTCCACTGTAATACCGGAGTCCCCACATAAGTATCATCTTTCGGTGCTTCCAGTATGATCCAGTCATCGTTCTGATTCATATTAACGCACCAAGGATAATTATGATTGATGGTATTGCCGGCTGATAACAATGCGATTCCCGGTGTGACCACAACACGTCTGGTGAAGGTAGTAATTCCATCCGGGATTACAAAAGTATCCTCCGCCTGGTCCGTGTTGGCTGTATTGTCATTTTCTTCTTTCTTATCTTCTACATTATCATTTTCTGTATTGTTATCTTCTGTATTGTTATCTTCTGTATTTTTGTTTTCTGTTTTATCATCTGCATTTTCAGCAGAGCTGTCCATACTCCAGGTAGCGCCAAGTACTTTTTCACTCTGATCTCCATCCGTCTGATCCGGATCAGAAGTATCCGCATCGCCTGTATTGTTCTCAGAATCCGGATTCTCTTCCAGCGGATTAAGAACAAATGTCACCTTGTACTCTCCCGAAAGCATAATGTCAAAATTTCCATCATCCTTTATATTCAGTTTGTACTTATTTTCATCATAAACAAGTCCTGCCGCAAGGTCATAGTCTTCCTGCCCCTGCTCCAGGTAGAGTTCCGGAACTTCAAACTCCCCGGTTTCTTCCACGGCTACTTTCACAGTAACCCTTCTCTGAAATGTGATGACCTGATTTTCCTGCGTGTCATCCTGTCCATTTTCCTGTGTTCCTTCTGTTGTCACAGGCGTAAGGGAATAGGTCACTTCGTAGGAGCCGATCTTGTTAATATCGAAACCACCAAGTTCTACTACTTCCAGTGTATATTTTACATCATCATAAACAATTTCATCTGTCAGGTCGTAGTCTTCTTCTCCCTGTGTCAGCACCAGTTCCCGTGCTACATACACGGGTTCTTTGTCCTCAGAAGCCGCTACTACATGAACCGTTCTTGTAAAGGTGATGACCTGCTTTTCCTGCGTATCAACGGTATTGGTGTCATCCCCTTTTGTTACATCAACGGCTTCCGCACCCACGGGCTCTGACTGATAGCTCATATCTACACCCGTTCTCGGCCTGGATACACCCAGTACACCGGTGTCTCCGGTATTCTCTTCACTCTGTGCTGCATCCTCTCCGCTGACCGCATCTGCAGTATCTTCTGCATTGCTGCTGTCAGAATTCGTATCTCCCTGTCCGGCATCCGTGCTGTCTCCTGCATTGCTGCTGTCAGAGTTCGTATCTCCCTGTCCGGCATCCATGCTGTCTTCTGCATTGCTGCTGTCAGAACCCGTATCTCCCTGTCCGGCATCCGCACTGTCTCCTCCATTGCTGCTGTCGGAACTGTCGGATCCGTTATCAGAACCCGCATTATCAGAGTTATCGCCGGTCTGGGTGTTATCCCCTCCCTGATTGTCTCCACTGTTCTGGTCTTTGTTTTCATTATCCGAATTGGAAGCATCCCCCGAATCTCCCGGCTCCAACGTTCCATCATCCTTGGAAGTCAGGGAATAGGTTACCTCATAGTCTCCCACGGTATTGACATCAAATCCGCCATCATTCACTACAGCCAGTTCATACATGCTGCTGTCATAGGTAATGTCTTTCATCAGATCATAGTCTGTGGCTCCCTGCGTGATGGTAAGCTCCGGTGCATCATACAGTGCACTTTCCCCATTACTTCCTTCTAAAGCATCCACAAGATTGATGGATCCGATTACCAGCACTGCCGACAGGATTCCGGCAAGCCATCGTTTCGTCTTTCCTTTACGCTTTTTCATACGTTCTCTCCTTTTGCATCGTATTCATTAAAATCTATGTAAAATCAACAGGTACCTTTGCGTACCTGAAAATGTTCCGTCAGTTCTTTTAAGATCTGTGCCTGATTTGCCAGTTCCGAGGATGCGGCTGCATTCTGCTCGGATACGGCAGAACTGTTCAGTTCCTCCCTGAGGGGTCTTGATCCATTGTTTTCCTTTTTCATCGGTTTCTCCTTCTTATCCTTATTTATTCTTCCAGGAAGTTCCTTTTTCCGTTTTCCTCAAGGAAGGTGAGAAGCTTCCCATAGCTGAGAGGCGGTGCGATGAGATACCCCTGCAGGTAATCACATCCCCAGGATGCCAGGGTTCTCGCCTGGTCCAGTGTCTCAATTCCTTCTGCCGTGACCTGGATGTTATGACGGTGTGCAATACGGATTATCTCTTCGACCAGATCCTCTGCCATCCTGCTTCCCTCCGTTCCCCAGACCAGTTCCTTATCGAGCTTCAGGGTCTGGAACGGGATCTGGGACAGCCGAAGCAGGTTGCTCTCCCCTTTGCCGAAGTCATCTAACGCCAGCCGGATCCCCTGGCTGCTCAGCTGTTCCACCATGCATCTGAAATTCTCTGCATTCCTGACCTTGCACATCTCGGTGATCTCCATGCAGACCTCACTTCTTGATACTTCATACTTTCTGAGTATCTGCATGATGTTAGGTACGGTCTCCGGAACCTCACAGACCTCCGGGGATAAGTTGATGTTGATCCTCTTAAGTCCGTAGGCTCTCAGCTCCGGGATCCTTCTGCAGGCTTCCCGGAACACCCATCTGTCGATCTCAGCGATCCATCCTTCTTCTTCCGCTTTTGCTGCAAGCTGATCCATGTTGTAGTAATTGCCGTTTTCATCCTTCAGACGGAACAGGGCTTCCGCTCCCCAGATCCTCTTTTTCTCCACGTTGTAAAATGGCTGGAAAAAGCACTCCTTTTCCCCATGGAATGCCTTTTCGCCGATACAGCCATCCTCCTTCAACAGTTCCATGCCGTTCTCCTTATTTCTCATGTTGGTATTTTTCTTTTGTACGAAAGCTCCGGGCAGATTCCCGAATGGTCACTTTACCGATGACAGCCGGAACTGTGCGAGAACCTTCCCGGTAATCTCCCGCCTGCGGAATGCTCCAAGCTCCCTGCTGTCTTCTGACCTCGGGCGGTTATCCCCCAGACAGAAGTAGCATCCTTCCGGTACGGTATAGGGCAAGGTGATCCAGTCATCCCTGTCCTGTTCCCCGAACAGGATTTCCGTTTCCGCTGCCCGTTCCCCATTTCTGGTCAGGTGTCCCAGGTCATCCAGATCGATCACATCTCCCGGCTTTCCTGCAATGCGCTTTACAATGTCCCGTTCCAGATCCTGCCTGTGGATGACCACCACATCTCCATAATCCGGCTCCCGAAAGAGCCGTCTCTGGTACAGAAACAGATCTCCATCCCGGTAAGCGGGGCGCATGGATCTGCCGTGTACCATGCCGATGCCAAACATCCAGTAGAGCAGTACAAGTACCACGCCCAGGTGTGCACCGATGATCAGAAGCTCCATCCTGCGCTGTTTTCGTTTCTGCAGTTTCCGTTTCTTAAACTCCAGTTCAAATTCCAGCTCAGTCATGCGGTACTCCTGCACTTTCCAAAGAGTCTGTCTGCACCCCGTTTTCCGGGTCAAAGTCCAGTATCACATTGATGATCTGCCGGAAGTCCTGTAACTTCCTCCGCAGCTGCTCTGCCCGATTGTTTACCCCTTCCGCTTCCTCTTCTGCCTGCGCAAGGATTTCTGCTTTCTCTGCCTCCAGCCCCTCCTGGAACTCTTTCTTTATCTGCTCCAGCTCCGCTTCTTTCTGCGACTCCATTTTTAACAGGGCAGCTTCCCGTTCCTTCATCTGCTGTTCCCGCAGATGGTAAGCGGAAAGCTCGGTTTCCCGTTCAATGGCATTTTCCGAAATCCTGCTCAGCTTTTCTGCCAGCTCCTCATATTTCTTCTGCATGGTATTCTGCTGTTCCATCATCCGCTGGTTTTCCGATTCCAGGGAGTCCACCTTCATCAGAAGCTCTGCCATCTGCGTGGTCAGTGCTTCCTTTTCTTTCACCAGTCTCTGGTTCTTCTGGAGCAGGACACGGTGTTCTTCCTTCTTCTCTGTCTCCATCGACCGGATGAGCGTCTGCAGCAGTTCGCAGGTAGCTTCCTTGTCATAACCACGGAATGCTGTTTTCATCGAATCCAGCTGATCCATCAGGGTCTTTTCATTCACGGTCTCCACTGCTTCTTCCCCTGCCTGTACTCTGGCAGTCTTTTTGGTTTCCTCACTCATTCTGGTTTCCTTTCCGGTTTATCCTTAAGTATCTATTTTCATTCCTTACAGACAGCGTTCTGTCCTTTTGATCATGTTTCCATTCCTTGCATCCAGGATGATATCGTAAGAGGTCAGGTCGGCATACGCTTTCAGAAGGTACACCGGAATTCCTTCTTCATAGGAAAGAGCAGGAAAAACCCATAAATGGATCTTTTCTACCCGGGGTAACTCTCTGCCGGCAATCTGCATTGCCGTTTCTCTGCTGATCCTGTTCAGATGTTCCTTTCCTTCCATACGCATCATCACGTCTTTCGTTTTGTACTGAATTTCGTTACAAAATGTTTGCCCCCCCCCGAAAAAATCGGGAAGGGGAACATTTTAAAGGAGAATTCTGTTACACAATTCTTTTACACACATTATTCATAACGGAGGGCTGTTACTGTGGACTACCACTGAGCGAACGATCTGCTCCATGCAAAGACAAGCTGCCGAATATTGGGGACAAAATTGTATGCGGGCAATATTTCCGGTCAATACCACATAATCTGCATTATGTGGTAGAAGCAGACAGGGATTGTCTTATGCAAAACGCCTTAAAAATACGTTTTATACAGTGAACGTATTGTGAAAATAGATCCTTTACGGATTCTGTATCAGATCTGCACAATTTTCTGCGAAAAAAGTCGAATTATATCATTGACATACAAATTTATTTTTGGTATATATGAATCGCAGAGAGAAATTATGGTACTTTTGGACAATGTTTCCAGGTAAGGAAACATACCATTATGTATAGACACAGCTTTTGGATACGATTCCTACCACATAATGCAGATTATGTGGTATTTTTGTTTTTCTGCCCCGATTTTTCTCACATCTGCTCTAATTCTTCTCTTATTCCGCTCTGATTCAGACCTGATCGGTAAGCTTATGTTACTAATCCCAGCACCTGCATCCGTCTTCCATGGTTCTTAACAGTGGTCATGGTATAGATCCTGGTCGTGTTGACATTGCTGTGTCCCAGTATATCCGCCAGGTAAAAAAGATCCTTCCATTTTTCCCAGAACACCCTGGCAAAAAGGTGGCGGAGATTATGGGGGAATACCTTATCCGGACAGATTCCGGCTGCGGCACCGATGGCTTTCATCTGCGACCAGATATTACTGCGGTCCAGTGGATTCCCGAAGCGGCTGACGAACACACTTCCCTTACAGATCCCTTTTTTTCTGCAGTATTTGAGCAGCTTCTCCCTCAGCTCTTTCACCAGATACACCTGTCTTTTCTTTCCCTTGCAGGAAACCTCTGTTTTCCCGCTTTTCACAGCGGCTACGGTGATATATTTCAATTCACTGATCCGGATCCCGGTCGCTCCGATGGTCTCCATGATGAGTGCGGTCTGCTCCCGTCCCATCCGGTAAGCCTTTTCGATCAGCTTTTTGTATTCTGCCCTGCTCATTTCCTTTTCTGTGGAACGGAACATCTGCTTCTGTACCTTTACCGTCTTCACCCGGCTCTGCGTTTCTCCCATAAAGTCCAGAAATCCATTCAGGGCTACCAGCATGCTGTTTGCACTGCTCGTTTTGTAATGCTCCTGCAGCCATGCCTTGTAGGCGATCACTTTTTCCTTGGTAATGCTCCGGTTTTCTCCCATCCACTGCAGGAAGGTACGGATATCCCGCAGATATTTGTCAATGGTGGCGATGCTTTTTTCCCGATCCGCCAGATATCCCCTGTACTGCTTCAGTGTCTCTTCGCCGATTTCTGTCATTTTCACCAGTCTCCTTCCGTCCGGTTCTACCCGGGTCTTCCTGTCCACATTATGGTATACCGGATGGTGGATTCCTATCCTTTTTCCAGCAATAACGAGTTTGCCTGCGGACTCTTTGCGCATGAGCAGTGTTCAAAGCAAAACAACCTGTACACTCCTTAGAGTGCACAGGTTGTTCCTGTCTGCGTTCTGTCATGCTGTTTTATTCCGGGGAATGGAGCGGGAAGATCCTGCTCACGGTGCCATCCAGACACACCGCTTCCCCACGGAAGCTAAGCGGTACCGGGTGGCTGCTCCTGTTATTGACGGTCAGCGCATTCTTCGTTACCTTGATATCCAGGGTGCTTTTCCGGTAACAGATGCGGAATTTCACGCTTTCCCACGTTTCGGGGAGACAGGGATCGATCCGCAGGGCATCTTCCTCGATCCGTACCCCGCAGAAGCCCTCTACCACACACTGCCAGATGCCGCCCATGCAGGCTGCATAGATTCCTGCCGGTGCATTCTCTCCATCGGAGCTCAGATCCACATCGCAGCACTGGCGGAACAGCTCATAGGCTTCCTGTGTCCTTCCCAAGGAAGCTGCCATCAGGGAATGGGTGGCAAAGCTGTAGGACGCTTCATGGAGCGTATGTTTTTCATAAAACTCATAGTTTTTCTCCCGTGCCTGCCTGCGCTGTGTCCCAGCGGCTTCTTCCGGGAGTTCCGGGAACAGCTGCAGCAGCAGGACGAGGTCTGCCTGTTTATGCACCCGGAAGCTCTCAAGCTCCAAAACGGTATGTTCCTTCCGTATTTCGGCGGCTGCGTTTTTTCCAAAGCTCTTGTAGTAGCTAAGATCCATCTCCTGCAGCTTCCCGTAACCGGCAAACTGGGGAAGGATGCCATCCTTTCCCACAGGCGGCAGATATATTCCTTCCGCCGCCCTGCGGATCTTTGGCAGCATCTCACAGATCTCCCAGCGGTTATTCAGCTCTTCCAGATATTCCGGATCCTCTTTTTCCAGTCTTTGTTGTGGTCAAGCTTTTTTGTAACACTTGTGGCTAAAAAAATAGTGCTTATCAATTTATGCTGCCGTCCTTGCTTCATATGGGGTTCGATAACCATTATAACTGTGTGGACGAACATGATTATAATCAACGTATGCAAATTCT